>Ga0164243_10014131_pt1 | contig 11139 bp, 10 predicted proteins | sample OricompcompostOP_FD_108781 | JGI IMG/M metagenome (GOLD analysis project Ga0164243, IMG submission 108781) | Organic Plus compost microbial communities from Emeryville, California, USA - Original compost - Organic plus compost (OP) | ecosystem: Engineered > Solid waste > Mixed feedstock >... | reverse complement strand
GGCCGTGATCGGGCTGCCGGACGCCGAGCGCGGGGAACGGGTCTGCGCGGTCGTCGAACAGCCGCCCGGCGCGCGGGAGCTGACCCTGCGGACGGTGACGTCGTTCCTGCGCGGGGAAGGGCTGGCCCCCCACAAGCTGCCGGAGCGGCTGGAGGCGGTGGACGCCCTGCCCCGCAACGAGACGCTGCGCAAGGTCCTCAAGTACCGGCTGCGGGAGCGGTTCTCGGACCCGCCGGACACCTCCGCGTCAGGGCCGGGCGCTCACTCCGGGACGGTGAAGTAGCGGGCGAAGGCGGTCACGACGTCGTCCTCGGTCACCGTGCCGTCGCCGTCGGCGTCGAGGCCGGCGGCCGCCGTGCGGGCCGTGTCCCGCGGGACGCCGAGGCGGACGAGGACCCGCGCGGTGTCGTCGACGGTGACCTTCCCGTCGTCGTCGGTGTCGGCCACGGCGAGGGTCGCGTGCAGGAAGGGCCGGGCGATCTCCGCGAACCGGTCGGGGTTGTCGCGCAGCCGCTTGACCGCGCCGGTGACGAACTCCTCGCGGGTGATGCGCTGGTCGCCGTCGCGGTCCGCGATCCCGGCCATGCCCTGCCAGAACGCCTCGGCGCCGATGTACAGGGCCTGGCCCTTGTCGCACCGGGCCGGTGTGCCGAACTCGGCGAGCAGCGCCTTGGCCGCCGCGCTGAAGTCCTCCCGGTCGATGTACCCGTTGCCGTCCTGGTCGAAGGTGGCGAACCGGGCCGCGATCCTGCGCTCGTACTCGCTGCTGACCATGTTGTGTCGGGCCGCCTAACGTCACGTGGGGTGCTTCTCGCACGGAGCGTACGACGCCGCGGGCCGCCGGGGCGCCGCGAAGCGGCGGTTGTGGCAGAACCGGGCACGTACCGGTACGGGGATGTGGCAGACCCCCGGATGCCGGGGGGGCGCGCTCAGGCCGACAGGGGGCGGGCGTCGTCCGCGACCGCCGCCGCCACGTCGGGGTAGACCTCGAACAGCCGGCGCACGCCGAGCGCCCCGAGGACCCGGTTGACGTGCGAGCCGTCGACCGCGCCCTGGGCGGGCAGTATCAGCCGCAGGCTGCCCCGGCAGGAGCGGATGAGGCGGCGGGCCGCGATCAGCACGCCGACGCCGGAGGAGTCGCAGAACAGGACCTCGGACAGGTCCAGGACGAGGCTGTGGCGCCCCTCGGCCACCGCGTCGTGGACGTGCTGGCGCAGCACCGGCGAGGTCACCAGGTCCAGTTCGCCCGAGACCTGGAGGACGGCCCAGTCGCCCCGCTCGTCACCGGTCACTTTCAAGGTCACCACCACGCCCCTCGGCCGTCGAAACGGAAGCCATTCCTACGCTTCCATGCAGCGCGGCTGCCCAGCGGCTGTTCCCTGAAACTCCCTCCAGAAAACGGTCACCGATCAGAAAAGGCTTGTTTCCATCGCATTCGATCCTGTTCGATCGTGTCTGGTCGCACGAGACGGGTAGCCGACCCGAGAGCGAGCCCTCTACCACGAGAGCGAGGTGTGTCACCAGCCATGACGCTGCAAGGGGCGCACATTGCCACAAAGGGGCGTGTGCTGTCGGACGTGCCGACTACATTCGTGAAGACGGCGGACGCACGCTGGACAGGGACGGACCGGTGAGAGCCTGTTCACAGGCTCCGGAGGGGGGCCGAATGGCGAAGAAGGACGCACCGCCCCGCTGGGACCGCAAGATGCAGCAGCGGCTCGCGCGCGGCGAGGCGGCCGCCCTCGGCGAGCTGTACGACCGGTTCGCCTCGCTCGTGCACGGACTCGCGCACACCGTGCTGGGCGACGAACGCGCCGCCGACCGCGTCACCCGCGAGGTCTTCACCCACGTCTGGGAGCACCCCGACACCTACGACCCCCGGCAGGGCCCGCTGCGCTCCTGGGTCGCCGCCCTGACCCACCGCCTGGCCGTGCAGCGCCTGCGCGCCACCGAGACCGCCGCGCTCGTGCGGGCCGGACAGGGCTCCACCGAGGAACTGGAGCGCAAGGTGCGCCACGCCTCGGTCGCCGCCCGCGCCGACTACATCGTGCAGTCCATGCCCGCCCCGCTGCGGGCCGCGCTGGAACTGGCCTACTTCCAGCGCCGCGACTACCGCCAGACCGCGGCCGACCTCGGCGTCACCGAGGAGGAGGCCCGCCGCCGGCTGCGCCTCGGCCTGCAACTGCTGTCCACGGCCCACGACGCCGGGACCGGGCCCGGGGCGCCACCGGAGTACGGGGGTGCCGCATGACCGGGGCCGAACCGTACGAACCCCACGACCCGCACGAGGAGGAGAACGGCCCCGCGGACAGCGCCCGCGGAGCCGACGGCATGAACAGCGGCGACGGCGACGACCAGCACCCCACCCCCGAGCCCGGCCCCGGCGGGCCGCCGCGCATACCGCTCCCCCGGCTCTCCGTCGAGGACACCGGGCGCCCGCTGCCCGACCCGCCGGACGCGCCGGTGCCCGTCCTGGAGCACCGGGTCCTGAAGTCGCTGCTCGGCGCCTGGGCGCTGGCCGCCTGCTCACCGGAGGAGACGGCCGCCGTGGAGGAGCACCTCGGGGAGTGCGGCGGCTGCGCGGACGAGGCGCTGCGGCTGCGCGAGGCCGTCGGCCTGCTGCACCCCGCCGAGAGCCTCGACCTGGACCCGTCGCTGCGCGCCCGCGTCCTCCAGGGCTGCCTGGAGCGGCGCCCGCCGCGCGTCCCGGTGCCGGAGTGGGCCGCGCCCTACGACGCGGAGACCGCCCGGCTGGACGCCCTGCTCCAGGACTTCGGGGACGCCGAGTGGCACGCGCCCGTGCGGCTGCGGTGGTTTCGCAAGGACGAGCCCACCAGCCGCCGTACGACCGTCGCCGGGGTGATCGCCCATCTGCTGACCGTCGACGGGATGGTGGCGGCGGCGCTCGGCCTGCCCGACCCGCTGGGCGACGTGCCCGCCGACCGGCCGACCCCGTCCGCGCGGACGGAGGCGTACTGGCGGGCCTCGCACTTCCCGCCGACCCGCGCCGTGCGGGCGCCCTGGCGGCAGCAGACCCACGACCTGGTCCGCACGGTCTCCTTCACGGGCGGCGGCACCGGCGCGCTGTCCGTGCCGTACGGCGACTTCACGCTGCCGCTGCGGGACGCCATGCTGGACCGCGCCTTCGAGTGCTGGGTGCACGCCGAGGACATCGCCGAGGCGGTGGACTACCCCTACGAGCCGCCGTCCGGCAGCGACCTGCACCACATGGTCGACCTGGCGGCGCGTCTGCTGCCGAGCGTCCTGTCGGCCCGGCGGCAGGCCGGGCTGGCCGCCCCGGCGCCGGCGGGACACCGGCGGCTCGTGCCGGCCGGGGAGCCCGGCCGGAGCCTGCGCCTGGAGATCGAGGGGTCGGGCGGCGGCGAGTGGCTGATCCCGCTCGACTCCCCGGCCGCCGTGGGCTCCGCCGAGCACGAGGTGGCCCATGTTGCCCTGGACGGCGCCGAGTTCTGCCGGCTGGCGGCGGGCCATGTGCCGCCCGCGGAGGCGGCGGCCGGACAGCTCGGTGACCGTGAGGCGATCAGGGACGTGCTGTTCGCGGCGGCGAGCCTGAGCCGGATGTAGGAGCGGCCGTCAGGCGAAGACGACCGTGCGGCGGCCGTTCAGCAGGATCCTGCGCTCGGCGTGCCACTTCACGGCCCGCGCCAGCGCCTGGCACTCCACGTCACGGCCGATCGCGACGAGCTGGTCCGGCGTGACGTCGTGCCCGACCCGCTCGACCTCCTGCTCGATGATCGGGCCCTCGTCGAGGTCGGCGGTGACGTAGTGCGCGGTCGCCCCGATCAGCTTCACCCCGCGCGCGTGCGCCTGGTGGTAGGGCTTGGCGCCCTTGAAGCTCGGCAGGAACGAGTGGTGGATGTTGATGATCCGCCCGCTCAGCTGCTTGCACAGGTCGTCCGAGAGGACCTGCATGTAGCGGGCCAGCACGACCAGCTCCACGCCCTCCTCGCGCACGATCTCCAGCAGCCGCGCCTCGGCCTCGGCCTTGGTGTCCCTGGTCACCGGGATGTGGTGGAAGGGGATGTCGTACGACCCCACCAGCTCGGCGAAGTCGGTGTGGTTGGACACCACGGCGGTGATCTCCACCGGCAGCGCGCCGATCCGCGCCCGGAACAGCAGGTCGTTCAGGCAGTGCCCGAACCGGCTGACCATCAGCAGGACGCGCATCTTGTCCTCGGCGCGGTTGATCTGCCAGTCCATGTGGAAGGAGTCGCCGATCGCCGCGAAGCTCGCGCGCAGCTTCTCCACCGTGACGGGGGCGTCCGCCGAGAAGTGGACGCGCATGAAGAACAGTCCCGTGTCGTGGTCACCGAACTGCTGGCTGTCCTCGATGTTGCAGCCGGTCATGAAGAGATAGCTCGACACGGCGTGCACGATGCCCTGCTTGTCGGGGCAGGACAGCGTGAGGACGTACTGGTCCGCGGGGACCGCGGCTCCGGTGGACTGCTCGTTCATGCAGCACAGGGTCCCATACGACGGGTGCCGCGCGGGCGGTCGTCCCGCTACGCGGACCGCGTCATGATGCGCAGCACCTCGAGGGTGCGCGGCGGCGCGTCCGGGTCCTCCCCGTCGGCCGTCGCCATCCGCACGTGCGCGTCCCGTGCCGCCCGTACCGCCTCGGGCCAGCCCTGGTGGTCGACGTAGGCGGAGACCGGGGCGTCCGGGCCGACCTGGTGCATGATCCGCAGCACGCGCAGCACGGCGGTGTCGACGAGGGCCGCCTCCTGGGAGTCCCGGAAGATCGTGCCGACGTACTTCTCGGCGGACCAGTTGTCCAGCCAGGTGTCCTCGACGAGACGGTAGACGGCGTCGGTGACGTCGCCGTAGCCGTCCACGCCTGCCAGCCAGACGTCCCGCTGGAACACCGGATCGGAGAGCATGTGCAGCGCGGAGCGCACATTGCAGCGCCAGCGCCACCACGGCATGTCGTTGAGTGGCATGCCGCCCATGGTGGAGGAGCGACGGCCGCGACGGGAAGAGCTATCCGAACCTTGCACGGTCATCGATCGTACGTTCCCCCTCACAGGCGCCTGACCGGCCCCCGCAGTTCACCTCCGCGTCACCGCACGGCGACCGGGCGTCACGTCCGGTCGGCGGTGCGACGGCCGCGGCCGTCCGGTCTCACAGCTGGGTCGGCTGGCGCTCCGTCAGTCCGTACTCGCGGGCGATCGCGTTCCACAGCTGGGACGCGGTCGACTTCTGCTGGCTCGCGGTACCGCTGTCGCGGTTGCCGGCCCTCGTCTCGTTGGTGGTCCGGGCCTGGCCCTTCTTGCACAGCTTCTTGTTGCCGGCGACCTGGTCGGCCCAGGCCGCGTAGTGGTTGTCGGCGGACGCCGACGCCTGCCAGGCGCGGTTCAGGGCGGCCGTCAGCCGGGCGTGGTCGGGGAGCCGGTCGACCTTCAGCTTCGCGAGGTCGGCGACCAGCCGGTTGCGCTGCCCGGCCGCGTCCCGCAGGTTCTGCGCGGCCTGCTGGAGGTTCCCGCAGGATTTCACGTCGGCCACGGCCTTGATCACCGCGCTGCGGCTGTTGCCGCTGTCGGCCAGCAGCTTGTCCAGGGCGACCGCCTGCTGCTCCGCCGGGTCGGCGGACGGGGACGCGGACTCCTCGGCCGCGGGGGCCGTCGCCGAGACGGGCTGGTTGGCGTCGGCCTTGCCGTCGTCGCCGCCCCCGCCGGCGAGCAGCGCGCCCGCGCCGACGCCGAGGACGACGATCCCGACGCCCACGGCCGCGATCAGCGGCACCCGCGAGCGCGGGCGGCCGCCGCGACCGCCGCCGTCGTCGTCGTGCGGGCCGGGCCGGCCGGGCGGCGGGTACCCGCCCTGGTGCGGGCCCTGCGGCTGCTGCTGGTACGGCGGGAGGTGCTGGGTGGCCGGGGCGGGGCCGGGGCCCTCGCTGCGGAAGAGGTTGTCGAAGTCGGAGTGCGGCTGACGCTCACCGGAGCCGCCCGGCACGGGCGGCAGGAACTGGGTGGGGTCGGCGTCGGAGGCCGCCGGCATCGGTCCGGCCCCCTGCCGGGCCCGGCCCAGGACGTGGGTGCTCTCCCCGTGCGTCTCGGGCGGCAGCGCGCCCGGGCCGACCGGCGGGATCACCTGGGTCGCGCCCTCGTCGGCCGCCGGGACGGGCGGTATGAAGCGGGTGGCCTGCTCGTCCGGATTCCCGGGGACCGGGGGTATGTACTGGGTCGCGCCCTCGTCGGCCGGAGGCATCGGGGTGCCGTAGCCACCGGAGGCGGGCGGCATGGGCGCGCTCCCGCCGTGACCGCCGTAGGCCCCCTGGCCCCCGTCCTGCCCGTACTGCTGCTGCCCGTACGGCTGCTGCTGCGGCGCCTGGTACTGCTGCTGGTCCTGGCCGCCCCAGCCCTGGCCCTGCGGCGCGCCCCAGGGCTGCCCCTGGGCGGCGGGCGGGGCCTGCGTCTGCTGCTCGGGTCCCCAGGGGGTGCCCCAGGACTGGCCGCCGGGCGGTGCCGAGGGCGGGGATGCGGCCGGGGGCGTCGCCGGGTGTCCGGCGGGGCCTCCCGTCATCCCCGGAAGCAGCGGCTCCCCACCGTCGGAGGGCAGCACGATGCCTTCGCGCGCGGGCCGCGCCGAGGGCTCCTCGCCCTGTCCACTCTGCGTCACCGGGACTCCTACGAATGGGGGACCTTGTGAATCGTCGGCTCACGCTACCGGCTCCGCCGACGCCGGTGCCACGCAGCCCGGTGCGTGACCGGCGCCCCTGTGACCGCCGTTACAGTCCCGGCCCCTCATCCGCCCGGCAAGTCCCCTTTCGCCACCCGCGCTTCGCGTCCCCCCTCTCTTCACCCGGCCTTCACGCCGCGCCGCCCGAGACGTCAGGCGGCCGCCTGGAGATCGATCCGCTCCCCGAAGTCCCTGACCACGGGCTCGTCCCGGAACGGCTCCAGCCGCTGCTGGAAGTCCTCCAGATACTCGGCGCCCCGGTTGGAGCGCAGGGTCTCCAGCAGCTCCACCGCCTTCAGCCCGGTGTGGCAGGCCTGTTCGATCTCCCGCTGCTGCACCTGCGCTGTGGCGAGAAGCACATAGCCGATGGCCCGGCGGCGCGCCTTCGTCTCCGGCAGTCCGGCCAGCGACTCCCGCGCGCGCCGCGCCGCCGCCTCAGCCTGCCCGAGGTCGCGATGGCAGTGCGCCAACTCGTCGGCGAGGTACGCCTCGTCGAAGTGCCCGATCCACGCCGGGTCGTCGCCGGAGGCCGGATCCGCCGCCTCCAGCGCGGCCACGGCCCGCCCCGACGACAGCTGGGCGGCGCGCGCGTCGCCCAGCAGCGCGTGCCCGCGCGCCTCGGCCGCGTGGAACATCGCCTCGGCCCGGGGGGTCACCCGCCCCCGCGCGCCCTCCTGCGCCGCCCGCGCCAGCTGGGCGATCTCCCGGGGGTTCCCGAGCTGGGCGGCGAGGTGGCTCATCGAGGCGGCCAGCACATAGCCGCCGTACCCGCGGTCCCCGGCCGCCTGCGCGAGGCGCAGCGCCTGGATGTAGTAGCGCTGGGCGAGGCCCGGCTGCCCGGTGTCCACGGCCATGTAGCCGGCGAGCTCCGTCAACCGGGCGACGGCGGCGAACAGTTCACGGCCGACCGCCTCCCGGTACGACCCGGCCAGCAGCCCGGAGACGACGCTGTTGAGGTAGTGCACGACGACCGGGCGCACATGCCCGCTGCCGTACTGGTGGTCCAGGTCCACGAGGGCCTGGGTCATGGCGCGCACCGCCGCCACGTCGGACGGGCCCACCCGCGGCCCGGCGGAGCGCGCCACCTGTGCGTCGGGCGCCGAGATCAGCCAGTCGCGGCTGGGCTCGACGAGCGCGGACGCGGCGACGGACGAGCCGGACAGGAAGTCCCGCCGGCCGACGTCGCTGCGCCACAGCTCACACACCTGCTCGATCGCCCCGAGCACGGTCGGGGAGAACTGGAGCCCCACGCCGGAGGCGAGGTTCTTGCCGTTGGCCATGCCGATCTCGTCGATGGTGACGGTCCGGCCCAGCTTGCGGCCGAGCGCCTCGGCGATGATGGCGGGCGCCCGGCCCCGCGGCTGCTGTCCGCGCAGCCAGCGGGCCACCGACGTCTTGTCGTAGCGCAGGTCGAGGCCGTGTTCGGCGCCGCACATGTTGACCCGGCGGGCCAGCCCGGCGTTCGAGCAGCCCGCTTCCTGGATGAGCGCCTGGAGCCGTTCGTTCGGCTGCCGCGCGACGAGAGGCCTTGCGGCCATGGCGTAACCCCCTGTGACTGCGGTGCCTGCCCGCGCACCGAGTTGACGTCCCTGTCACCGCCGGGTCCCGGCCCGGGGCACTGGCTGCGCCCCGGCGGTTCCCGGCCGTGAAGATCAATGCCCCGTCCGTATACGGAAAATGCGAGGCTTGTGAGGATTGCCGGGGTCACGGCCGGAGCCGGCCCCCCAGGGGGCTACCCCGCGCCGGCCGGGGATCCTCCCGCGCGCCCCCACCCGTGCTCCCATGCGCCCCGGGCACGGGTGCGGTGCTCCTCCCCCGCGCGCGCGGGGGCCGTAACCCCGGGTGGGCGCGGGAGTTGTGCTGAGCGTGGAAGAGACGATCCCGGCCACCGAAGCCGCACAGATTCCGAAGCAGCGCGGGGATTCGCTGCTGGAGACCGCCGTCCGTTACGCCGAGGAGCGTCACTGGGACGTGTTTCCGGGGACCTGGCTGGAGGCCGTCGACGGAGTGCCGTACTGCTCCTGCGGCGACGCGGCGTGCCCCGCGCCGGGCGCGCACCCCGCCCGGCCCGACTGGGCGACGCAGGCGACGGGGAGCGCCACGGTCGCGCGCCGCCTGTGGCAGAAGCAGCCGTCCGCGTCGATCCTGCTGCCCACCGGGCGGACCTTCGACGCGCTGTCCGTCCCGGAGACGGCCGGGTTCCTGGCGCTGGCCCGCATGGAGCGGATGGAGCTGACGCTGGGCCCGGTGACGCTGGCGCCGGACCGCCGGATGCACTTCTTCGTGCTGCCCGGCGCGGCCGTGAAGCTGCCCGAGCTGGTGCGCCGGCTGGGCTGGTCGGTGGGCTCGCTGGACCTGGTCGCCCTCGGCGAGGGGGCCTGGGTCGCCGCGCCGCCCACCCGGTTCGGCTCCCGGGGTGCCGTGCAGTGGGCGTGCCGGCCCACCCCCGCGAACCGCTGGCTGCCGGACGCCGAGGAGCTGATCTCGCCGCTCGCGTACGCGTGCGGCCGCGACCGGTAGTCCCACGGTTCCCACCCGGCCCGTAGGGTTCCGGGTATGACGTCAGCAGCCGTACGCGTTCACGGGCTCTGGAAGCGGTTCGGGCAGCAGGTGGCCGTCGCCGGGATCGATCTGGAGCTGCCCGCCGGGAAGTTCATCGGGCTCGTCGGCCCGAACGGAGCCGGCAAGACCACCACCCTGTCCATGGTGACCGGGCTGCTCAGGCCTGACCAGGGGTCCGTGGAGGTGGTCGGGCACGACGTGTGGCGGGACCCGGCGGAGGTCAAGGCGCGCATCGGTGTGCTGCCCGAGGGGCTGCGGCTCTTCGAGCGGCTGTCCGGGCGGGAGCTGCTCGGCTACACCGGACGGCTGCGTGGGCTCCCCGGCGCCGAGGTCGACAAGCGGGCCACGCAGCTGCTCGACGTCCTCGACCTCGCCGGGGCCCAGCACAAGCTGGTCGTCGACTACTCGACGGGCATGCGGAAGAAGATCGGGCTCGCCGCGGCCCTGCTGCACAACCCCGAAGTGCTGTTCCTGGACGAGCCGTTCGAGGGTGTCGACCCGGTGTCCGCCCAGACCATCCGGGGCGTGCTGGAACGGTTCACCGCCTCCGGCGCCACGGTCGTCTTCTCCTCCCATGTGATGGAGCTCGTCGAGTCGCTGTGCGACTGGGTCGCCGTCATGGCGGCCGGACGCATCCGCGCGCACGGGCCGCTCGCCGAGGTGCGCGGGGAGGCGCCCTCGCTCCAGCAGGCGTTCCTCGAACTGGTGGGCGCGCACGGCCGGGACGCCGGGACCGACCTCGACTGGCTGGGCGGCGGGACCCGATGAGCACCGACGTGACCGGCGTCTTCGTCCGGCTGAAGCTGTCGCTGCTGCGCAACGGGCTGCGCCAGTCCGGGGGCCGCCGGGCCGCCTGGATCGCCTCGGCGGTCGTGGCGCTGCTGTTCGCCGCGCTCCAGCTGCTCGGCCTGATCCTGCTGCGGGGCACCGCGCACGCCGACGCCCTGGTCGTGCTGCTGGTCGCGGTGCTCGCGCTGGGCTGGGCCGTGATGCCGCTGTTCTTTCCCGGCGGCGACGAGACCCTGGACCCGACGCGGCTCGTGATGCTGCCGCTGCGGCCCCGGCCGCTGGTGCGGGCGCTGCTGGTGGCGTCGCTGGTGGGCATCGGGCCGCTGTTCACGCTGTGCCTGCTCACCGGGTCGGTGATCGCGGTGGCGCACGGGGCGGCGGCGTTCGCCGTCGGTGTCGTCGGCATCGCGCTGGCCCTGCTGGTGTGCGTGGCGCTGGCGCGCGCGGTCGCCGCCGCCAACATCCGGCTGCTGACCAGCCGCAAGGGCCGCGATCTGGCCGTCCTGAGCGGACTGGTCGTCGCGATCGGGGCACAGTTCGTCAACTTCGCCGCGCAGCGCATCGGTTCGGCGGGGCTCGGGCGGCTCGACCCGCTGGCGGACGTGCTGCGCTGGGTGCCGCCGGGCTCCGCGATCGGTGCCGTACGGTCCGTCAGCGAGGGCTCCTACGGCGCCGCCGCCCTGCAACTGGGGTTGTGCGCACTCGCGTTGGCCGGGCTGATCGCGCTGTGGGCACGGCATCTGACCCGGCTGATGACCGCGCCGGACGGTTCGACGCTCCAGGCGGCCGGCGAGAGCTCCGTACGGGAGAAGGCGGCGGGCGGCCCGGCGCGGCTGCTGCCCGCGGGGCGCACCGGCACCGTCATGGAGCGCAGTCTGCGTTACGTCTGGCGGGACCCGAAGACCAAGGCGGCCTGGGTGACGTCGCTGGCCATCGGCCTGATCGTGCCGGTGTTCAACGCCGTGCAGGGCACCGGGTCGGTCTACTTCGCCTGCTTCGCGGCCGGGATGCTCGGCATCCAGATGTACAACCAGTTCGGGCAGGACACGTCCGCGTTCTGGATGGTCGCGATGACGATCTCCTCGCCGC
>Ga0164243_10014130_pt1 | contig 11141 bp, 10 predicted proteins | sample OricompcompostOP_FD_108781 | JGI IMG/M metagenome (GOLD analysis project Ga0164243, IMG submission 108781) | Organic Plus compost microbial communities from Emeryville, California, USA - Original compost - Organic plus compost (OP) | ecosystem: Engineered > Solid waste > Mixed feedstock >... | reverse complement strand
TCAATCGCGGCAATCTCGAGTGGGAGTCGAAGGTGGTGGCGGCGCATCACCGGATGGAGCGCACACCGATGTTCGCGCCCACCGATCCCGACCGGTTCAACGACGAGTGGGTGCTGGCGCATGCGGAGTTCCACCAGGCGCTGCTCGACGGCTGCTCCAACCGGCGAATTCTGGCCACCGCCAGCGCTTTACGTGATTCCGCTGAGCTCTATCGGCAGTGGTCTGCGCCGCAACACGACCGCAATCGTGACATCGCCGCAGAGCATCGGGCGATCCTCGATGCCGCGGTGGGCCGTGATGCCGACCTGGCGTGTGAGCTGTTGACCGCCCACATTCAGCGCACCACGAAGGCGTTGCTGTCGTCTTCCGATTGACGCCGCGCCGAGAGCCGTTCGGCCAGACGCACAGTCAGAGATCGAGAGTCGTGTTTTCGGGAAGCGCGAACTGTACTGCCGAACGCGACGCCGCCATCACCTGCGTGTGCTGCCGGCTGAGTTCGATATGCGCGGGGTGGTCGACGTAGGCGTCGACGTCCTCCGGGTTCTGTAGCAACGCGATCACCGCGTAGTCCGCATTGCCCTCGCGTAAGCCGAGATCGGGCCCGTAATGGTATGACACCAGAACAGGGATTTGAGCCGGGAGCTGTGAGAGGGCGGCGGTCAAGGCGTCGACCTGCTCAGCCGTGACCTCTGGGTGCCAGCGAAAGCTCACCGAGTGCAGGATCATGCGTGCACCGTCCCGCTGATCGAATCATGTTGGCGCATAGCTGGTTCGATGAGATGGTCATGGTCGCTCTCGCTCACGTCCGGAAAATCTACCATCGCCCGGAAACCAGCGGAATGTGCGAAATCTCATCGGCCGCTGAGCCCACCTAACACCCAGGCGCGCCATGGGTGCCGCGCTCGACCATCCCGCCGGGGGCGATGACGTGCTGCTCGGGTTCGGCGCCGTCGATCGCGCGTAGCAGCAGTTCGACTGATACGCGGGCCAGTTCGTCGCGGTCACAGTGCACGGTCGTCAGGTCGACGGTTCCCCAGCCTGCGGCCCCGATGTTGTCGAAGCCGATGATGGTCAGCTCCTCGGGCACTCTGATGCGCAACGCTTTTGCCGCCGACAGTGCGCCGACGGCGATCACGTCGTTGCCGCAGAACACCGCCGACGGGCGGTCTGGCCGGTCCAGGAATTCGAGCGCCGCACGGTGGCCCGCGTCGTAACTGAAGGGAACGCGACGCAGATCCGTGCGTCGCACGTGGAGGCCGTGAGACCGGAGGCTGCTGCGCAGGCCCGACGCCCGGTCCCGTGCGGTCGAGTTGTCCACAGTGCCGTGCAGGGCGCCGATGCGCTGATGACCGAGTCCGGCGAGGAATTCACCTACGAGACGCCCGCCTGCGAGATTGTCGAAGCTGCAACTGCTCGACTCGGGCACGTCGAGGATGCGATTGACCAGGACGTGGGGGACGCCCCGCTCGGTGAGGTCGCGCGGCAGAGTGGAGCGCCGCGTGACGGTGCACAACAGCACGCCGTCATACGAACCGTCGGCGAGCGCGTCGATGGTCACCGGGTCGTCGGCGCGGTCGGCCACGAGGACGGCCCGGTATCCGTATTCGCCCAGGGCGTTTCGCAACGGCTCGACCAACTCGGGATAGAAGGGGTTGGTCAGCGCCTCGGCCACGATCGCCACGCGCTGTGTCGTGCGCGTCGACAACGTGCGTCCGGACGCGCTCGGGATGTAGTCGAGCTCGAGCGCGGCGGTGCGCACCCGCTCACGGGTCTCGGGTGAGGTGCCGGGCAGATTGCGCAACGCGCGCGACACCGTCGGCTGCGACACCCCGGCCTTCTTCGCCACATCGAAGCTGGTCACCGACCTGCGCGCCATCACAGAGCTCCGTTCGCCATGTTCGCAGTTGACAAGTATACGTATGCAATCCAGCGTGGGGCCTGCATCAGAAAGGAGCGCCAGATGATCAACCACCTCAAGAAGGCCACCCCGACCGAGGTCGACGCCAACCGCGACACGGCCGTCAAAGAGACTGTGGCGAAGGTGATTTCCGATGTCGCCACATGCGGAGACGAGGCCGTCAGGGAGTATTCGGCGAAGTTCGACAACTGGTCACCCGAGTCGTTCGCGCTCGGCGCCGACGAGATCGAGCGGATCGTCGCGCGTGTCCCGGAGCAGGCACTCGAGGACATCCGCGCGGTGCAGGCCCGTGTGCGCGACTTCGCGCAGCGCCAGCGCGACGCGATCCTGGACTTCGAAGCCGAGACCGAACCCGGGGTCTTCCTCGGCCAGCGCAACATCCCGGTCGCGGCGGCGGGAGCCTACGTCCCCGGCGGGCGGTATCCACTCGTGGCATCGGCGCACATGACCGTGGTCACCGCGAAGGTTGCAGGCGTCGAGCGGGTGACCGCGTGCACACCGCCCATCCACGGCGAGATCCCCGCCGCGACCGTGGCGGCCCTGCATCTCGCGGGAGCCGACGAGATCAACATTCTCGGCGGCACACAGGCGGTCGCGGCGATGGCGCTGGGCACCGAGACCATCGGCAAGGTGGACCTGCTCGCCGGCCCTGGCAACGCCTATGTGGCGGAAGCCAAACGCCAACTGTTCGGCCAGGTCGGTATCGATCTGTTCGCCGGCCCCACCGAAGTCCTGGTCATCGCCGACGAGTTCGCCGACCCGTTCGTCGTCGCCGTCGATCTGTTGAGCCAGGCCGAGCACGGTCCGGACTCGCCCGCGGTCCTCATCACGACGTCACGCGCGCTGGCCGAGCGGGTCGGCGAGCTCATCGAACGGCTTCTGCCCGGTATGCCTACGCGCGATTTCGCCGAACCCGCGTGGCGCGATCACGGCGAGATCGTCGTCGTCGACGACGTCGAGGAAGCATTCGCACTCGGCGACCGGTACGCGTTCGAGCATGTGCAGGTTCTCACGGCCGATCCGCGCCAGGCACTGACCGGCATGACCAACTACGGTGCGCTGTTCCTCGGCGAGGGCACCTGTGTCTCATACGGCGACAAGGTGATCGGCACCAATCACACCTTGCCCACCCGGGGCGCGGCCCGCTACACCGGTGGCCTGTGGGTCGGCAAGTACCTCAAGACCGTCACCTACCAGGAGGTGCGCAGTGCCGAGGCGAGCGCCGCGCTCGGACGCCTGTGCGGGCGCGCCGCGCGTGTCGAATCGTTCGAGGGACACGCACGCTCCGGTGACATCCGCGCGATGAAGTTCGGCGACGACACGTTCTCCTGGGTGCCTGCCGATGCGGCGGTCCGTCGGTGATCACCGGACGCACCGCGCTGGTCACCGGCGCGGGCAATGGCCTCGGCCGGGCGATCGCCCTGGCCCTGGCCCACAACGGCGCTCGCGTCGTGCTGGTCGGCCGCCGGCGTGAACCGCTGGCCGCGGTCGCACAGGAGATCGGCGAAGCCGCGCGCTGGGTCGACTGCGACACGTCCGATCCCGCGGCGGTGGCGGCACTCGGCGCGGCGCTGTCCGACGAGGACATCTCGATACTGGTCAACAACGCCGGTGTCGCCGGACCGGTCGCGGCGCTCACCGACATCGAACCGCACGAGTGGGACGAGGTGTTCGCCGTCAACGTGCGCGGTGTCTACCTGATGTGCCGGCAGTTCCTGCCGGCGATGACCGCGCAGGGCCGTGGCGACATCATCAACGTCGCCTCGGTGAGCGGCAAGCGTCCGCTCCCTCGACGCACGCCCTACACCGCCTCGAAGATGGCCGTGATCGGTCTGACCGGCACGCTCGCGTTCGAGGTCGGCCCGCTGGGCGTCAATGTCAACACCCTCTCGCCCGGCCCGGTCGACGGACCACGCATGGACCGCAACTTCGCGCTCGAAGCGAAAACCGTCGGCATCAGCGAAGACGAGGCCCGCGAAGCGTTCGTCGGCCGTGCCGCGTTGCGGCGGATGGTGACCGAAGAGGAGGTTGCGGCCGCGGCCGTCGCGATGCTGAACATGCCCGGGCTGTGCGGGGCCGACATCGACCTGTCGGCCGGGATGATCGCGCGGTGATCACACATTCGGTCGAAGGGCCGGATGGATCGCGACCTCCTGGGCCTTGACCACGAAGTACACCTGCCGGCCGGGGGCGAGGTCCAGATCGGCCGCCGCGGCCGCTGTGACATCGGCGGACAGGCCGGCACTTCCGTCGGGTTGGTCGGCGCCGCGGATGCGGACCGTGCTGCCGTGGACGTCCATCTCGGCGATCGTCACGGCGATCACGTTGCGCGGACTGGCGTGCGGTGCGTCGAGGTGCACCGACACCGCGGCCGGCGTGAACAGCGCGACGGCCGACGTTCCGACGGGAGTGTCTCCGGTCCCCGAAATGACGGTGTCCCAGGGTGTTCGGAGAATCCCGGGCGCGCTGACCGTTCCCGACACCAGATTGGTCCCGGCGATGCGGGCGGCGAACGGACTTCGCGGCGCGGCGAGGACCTCGCGCACCGGACCTCTCTGGACGATCCGGCCGTTCTCGACGACGATCACGGTGTCGGCCATGGCCAGCGCGTCCAGCAGATCGTGCGTGACCACGACGGCGGTGCGACGCTCGGCGGCCAGCAGGTCACGCAGCAGTCGCCGCATCGCCGGCGCGGCGCTGACATCGAGTGCCGACATCGGTTCGTCGAGCAGCAGCACCTTGGGTTCGGCAGCCAGTGCCCGAGCGAGGGCGATCCGTTGCGCCTGACCTCCCGACAACCGCGACGGTCTGCGCTCGGCCAGGTCTTCGGCGTCCACGGCACGCAGCCAGTGCCGCGCCATCGCACGGGCGTGGGATCTGCTGTGTCCCCTGCACCGTGGTGCATAGGCGACGTTGGCCGCCACAGACATGTGGGGGAAGAGCAGCGGATCTTGCGCCAGCATCGCCACACCGCGCGCATGCGGTGGCACGAACACGCCCGACTCCGTGTCGGCCACGACGGTGCCGCCGACGGAGACACGGCCCTGATCGGGGCGCAGCAGGCCGGCGACCAAAGCCAGAAGCGTCGACTTGCCCGCCCCGTTGGGCCCGAGGACGGCCACCACCGCACCATCGTCGACCGTGAGATCGAAAACGGCGTCACGGGCATCGACCCGGGCATGCACCTGGAGCCCACTCACAGCGGACCCGCCAGTTTGCGCGACGCCGACGCCACCACGATGACCGCGGCCACCGCGATCAGCACCAGCGAAAGGGCCACGGCCGCATCGGGATCGGTCTCACGCTGCAGATAGATCTCCAGCGGCAGGGTGCGCGTGACGCCTTGCAGGGAACCGGCGAACGTCAGTGTCGCACCGAATTCACCGAGCGAGCGCGCGAACGCCAGCACGGCACCCGAGAGGATTCCGGGCAGCACGAGCGGCAGCGTCACCGTCCGCAGCACGGTCGTGGGCCGGGCGCCCAGCGTCGCGGCGATCGTCTCGTACCGGTCACCGGCCGACCGCAACGCACCTTCGAGACTCACCACCAGAAACGGCAGCGACACGAACGACTGCGCCAGCACCACCGCGGTCGTGGTGAACGCGATTCGCACGCCTGCCATGTCGAGATACTCTCCGACCAGGCCCATACGCCCGTACGTGTACAGCAGCGCGATGCCGCCGACCACCGGGGGAAGGACCAGCGGCAGGAGCACCAGGGCGCGCAGCACCGACCGGCCGGGAAAGCGTGCCCGCGCCAGCACGACCGCCATCGGCACGCCCAGTAAGATGCACACCGCAGTGGCCGCCGCAGAGGTCTTGAGGCTCAACACGAGTGCCGCGCGTGAGGATTCCGACGTGATCAACGAGATGAACTGCGACCACTCGACCCGAACGAGAATCGCGACCAGAGGGATGACGACGAACAGGGCGCCCAGGGTCGCGGGCACGAAAATCCAGGCCGGCAGGCCGACCTCGACCCGACCGCGGGTGCGTCGCCACGTGATCACGGCGCGACGAAACCCGCTTCGGAGAGCACTTCCTGGCCCTCCGGGCTCACCACCAGATCGACGAATCGCTGAGCGGTCTCGATATCGCCGGAGTCTTTGAGCGTGGCAATCGGGTAGGTGTTCACCGCGTCCGCGGACTCTCCGAACGCGACCGCGGCCACGGCGGCGCCCGCACCCTTGGCGTCGGTCACGTACACCAGCCCCGCATCGGCCTGCCCCGAGGTGACCTTGCCGAGCACATCAGTGACCGCCGATTCCTCGCTGACCGGATGCAGTGTCACCCCGGTGGCCTTCTCGACCTTCTCGGTCGCCGCTCCGCAGGGCACCTGCGGTGCGCACACGACCACCGAGATGCCAGGTTTCGTCAGGTCGGCGAAAGACGTGATGTGCTTGGGGTTTCCCGGTGCCGTGACGATCGTGAGCGTGTTGGCCGCGAAGTCCACGGGGTCGCCGTGGACCAGGCCGGCGTCGACCACCTTGTTCATGTTCGGGGCGTCGGCCGAGGCGAACACGTCGGCGGGCGCGCCCTGCGTCAACTGCGTGGCGAGGTCCGACGAACCCGCGAAGTTGAACTCGACGGTGGCGCCCGGGTTGGCGTCCTCGAACCGCTTGCCCAGCTCGGTGAACACCGACTGGAGCGAGGCGGCCGCGAAGACCGTGAGGTGATCGTCGTTCGCGGGCGCCGGTGTGCAACCCGCGAGCAGGAACACGCCGACCACCACGCTCACCACACGGATCATGAACTGCCTCCCGGAGTTTCGACGATCACCGTTGTCGCCTTGACGACTGCCACGGCCACCTTTCCGGGTTCCAGGCCCAGTGCTGCCACCGATCCGCTGCTCATCAGGGAGACCACCTGGAACGGTCCGCACTGCATCTGGACCTCGGCCATCACGCTGTCGGCGGTCACCTTCGTGACCAGACCGACGAACCGGTTGCGGGCCGAACTCGCGATACCGGTCGGGTCCGGCGGGGGAGTCGCGTGGGCCTGGGCGAACGCGGCGAGGACATCACCGGCGATGACCTTGCGGCCGGCGTCGTCCTTGCTCGCGGGCAGGGCGCCGCTGTCGATCCAGCGGCGCACCGTGTCGTCACTGACGCCGAGCAGTGCGGCCGCGTCCTTGATACGGATTGACGTCACCCGACCTCCAGTTGATGATCGCATCCGCAACTGCGGATGAAGAGGCATGTTTGAACAGCATATGCGAAGAAATTGGTCCGGATCGCGGTGCTCCTCAGATCCGACGACAATGGCGCCCGTGCAGAAAGTCGTGATCATCACCGGCGCAGGCAGCGGGATCGGCCAGGCGACCGCCCAGGTGTTGTTGGATGCGGGCCATCATGTGGTGCTCGCCGGCCGCAGGGCCGACGCGCTGCGTGGGGTCGCGCAGGGCCGCCCGAACGCGCGGGTGGTGCCGACCGACGTCACCGACCCGGCGTCGGTGCGCGCGTTGTTCGCCGACGCGGTGGCGACCTTCGGACGTGTCGACGTGCTGTTCAACAACGCGGGAGTGTTCGGACCGTCGGCGTCGGTCGCAGAGATCGACGACGAGCAGTGGGAGCGCACATGGCGCACCAACGTCGACGGATCCGTGTTCTGTGCCCGTGAGGCCGCGCGTGTCATGTCCGAGCAACTGCCGCGCGGTGGCCGCATCATCAACAACGGGTCGCTCTCGGCGCACCGACCCCGGCCCAACAGCCTCGCCTACACCGTCACCAAACATGCCATCAGCGGTCTGACCGCGTCGATGCTGCTGGACCTGCGCAGCGTCGACATCTGTGTGACCCAGATCGACATCGGCAATGCCGCCACCAGCATGACGACGGGCTTCAGCCACCAGACCCTGCAAGCCGACGGCTCACTGGCCGCCGAACCGGTCTTCGACGTGGTGCACGTGGCGCGCGCGGTGGCCCATCTGGTGGACCTGCCGTTGGAGGTCGCGGTGCCGTCCCTGACGGTGATGGCCCGCGAGATGCCGTTCTACGGTCGCGGCTGAGGGACGCGCGTCAACCGCACCGGTAGCGACTTCAGGCCGTGCATCAGCGTGCCGTTGTGATACCGGAGTTCGGCGGTGGGATCGAGGGTGATGCTGTCGTAGCGCTGAACGATCCGCCCGATCGCGGTGACCCCCTCCATGCGCGCCAACGGCGCTCCAAGGCAGTAGTGGATGCCGTGGCCGAATGCGATGTGTCCGCGGGTGTTTCGCTCGATGTCGAAGCGGTCCGCGTTCTCGAAGCGGCCCGTGTCCCGGTTGGCCGAGAGCAGCGACAGAAAGATCTGTTCGTTCGCCGGGATGACGACGCCGTCGACATCGATGTCCGCCGTGGCATAGCGCCATGTCGCGATGTTGACCGGACCGTCGAAGCGCAGGATCTCCTCGACGGCGCCTGCCGTCAGATCCGGGTTCTCACGGACCTTTTCGAGTTGTGACGGATTGTCGATCAGGGCCAGCGTCCCGTTGCCGATCAGATTGACCGTCGTCTCGTACCCCGCGGTGATCAGCAGGAAGCACATGGCCATCAGTTCGTCGCGGGTCAAGCCGTGTCCGTCGACCGACGCGCCGATCATGCCCGACAGCAGGTCTTCGCCGGGTTCGCGGATCTTCTCGTCGATCACCGCGTTCAGGATCTCGATTGTCGCGCGTCCCGATTCCGCCTTCTCCTCGACGGTGACGCTCATCAGAAGCGGCGTGACAGCGGCCCGGAACGGTTGGGCGTATTCGACTGCCACACCGAGTAATTCGGCGATTACCTGGATCGGCAGCGGTTCGGCGTAATCGGCCATCAGATCGATCGGCTCGTCGCCGCTGCGCAGATCGATGTCGTCGAGCAACTCGTCGGCGATCGCATCGATGACGGGTTGCATGCGTGCCAAGGCTTTCGGCGTGAACGCCTGGACGACGAGCCGCCGCAGACGCGTGTGCTCCGGCGGGTCGAGGTTCAACATGTGGTTGTGCAACTGCGGTGAGATGTACGGCCGGACGCGGTCAGGGGCCAACCGGGGGAGTGCGCTGGTGTGATCCTTGCTCACGCGGGGATCCTTCAGCAACGCCATCACGTCGGCATACCGGGTCACCAGCCATCCGCGCACCCCGCCGATGAGTTCGACCTCGCACACGGGCGCCTCGGATCGCAGCATCCGGTAGAGCCCCTCCGGATCCTGCGCGAATTGTTCGTCCAGAATCATGTTGTCGATCAACGCTTCTCCGCACCATCGTGATCCCCCCGGGATCGGCCTGACCTCGTATGTGTAAACGCGTCGGTTGACCGGACCATTCGCAGCAGGCGAGGATGCTGACGTGTGGGTGCCGTGTCGTCGCGCTATGTGGTCAACTGCTCGATCCTGTTGACCGATCTGCCTCTGTTGCAGCGGCCTTGCGCCGCGCGGGCGGCCGGTTTCGAAGCAGTCGAGTTCTGGTGGCCGTTTCCCGACCCGGTGCCCGGCGACCGCGAGGTCGACGCCTTCGTCGGCGCTGTCACCGACGCCGGAACTCGCTGCTCTGCTCACGCGACTCGGCGAGCGCGGCTACCGCGGGCATGTGAGCCTGGAATACCGTGCCGATCAGAGCGTCGCCGGTTCCGATCCGTTCGCCTGGTTACCTCCGTCACAACGGCTCGACCCGTGGGCCTGAGCAGTATCGACAGGTGTCAGATGAGGGTCGCCGGACGGCTATGCTCTCTGCGGTCTCGTCGGCGCCGACCCGCAACCGCCCAGGAAATTCATTCGTGCAGATAACACAGAGCCATCCGATCCTCGCGCCCGCTGTCGCGCGGCGAACCCGCGGCGATCTCTGCGGTCTGATCGGCATCGCGATCGCGTGGGTGGTGATCGGCCAGGTGTGGTTCGGTCAGGTCTGCGGCGGCGTCGACATCCTCTTGGCGCTCGCGGGTTTCGCCGCGGGCCGTCGTCTGCTGCGCACCGGCGGGGTGCGCGCCTCGGCACTGTGGCTGATGCGCGGGTGGCTGCCCGCCCTGGTCGCGGTGATCGCTGTGTGCGCGGTGCTGACCGTGCTGATCCAGCCGCAGACCCGGTGGGAGGACTTCGCCGACCAGACCCTGGCGAGCCTGGGCTTCTATCAGAACTGGCAGATCCTCGGAACCGCCGACGACTACCTGCAGGCCAGTGAGGCGGTGACGCCGCTGTATCACCTCTGGCTGGTGTCGGCCGCGGGCCAGATCCTGCTCTTCGCCCTGGTGCTCGCTGCGCTGGTCGGCGCGACGGCACGTCGCGCGGCCCCCGAGCGCAGGCGGGCCGTCCTGGTGGCGTCGGTGGCAGTCGCGGCGGTCGCGTCGCTGGTCTACGCGAGCCTCACGCACACCGACAACCAGGTGCTGACCTACTACAGCTCGGTGTCGCGGGCGTGGGAACTGCTGGCCGGTGTGCTGGCCGCGGCGTATGTCACCCGGGTGCACTGGTCGCGGTGGGTGCGTTCGCTGGCCGTTCTCGTCGGGGTGGCGACGATCGTGGTGTCGAGCCTGCTGCTCGACGGCATGCAGCAGTTTCCCGGCCCGTGGGCGCTCGTCCCGGTCGGCGCGACAGTGCTGATCGTGCTCGCCGCGGCCGACGGTGAGACCTGGGCGAGCGGCGTGCTGAGCAGTACGCCCATGGCCGCCCTGGGCGCCATGGCCTACCCGCTGTACCTGTGGCACTGGCCGCTGCTGATCTTCTGGTTCGCCTACAGCAACGACGACACGGTCGGCCTGTCCGCCGGAACGGTCGTGGTGCTCGTCTCGGTCGCACTCGCGTGGGTGACCTGGCGCTGCAGCGAGCGGCGCTGGACACGGCCGGCGTCACACGCTTTGCCTCTGGCCGCGCTGGTCGTGCTGATGATGGTGGCGCTGACCCTCACGTCGTTCGCCTGGCGGGGCCACGTCGCCGGGGCGCGTGAGAAGGGCACCGACCTGAGCACCCTGCCGCTGCGGGACTATCCGGGGGCGCTCGCGCTCACCGAGAATCGCAAAGTGCCCAAGTTGCCGATGCGGCCGACGGCGCTGGAGGCCTCCGACGACGTGCCGCCCTCGACGCTGGACCGGTGCGTCACCAACTTTCCCGATACCGACGTCAACGTGTGTGTCTACGGAGACCCGAAGGCCGAGCGCACCATCGCGCTGGCCGGCGGTTCGCACTCCGAGCACTGGCTCACCGCATTGCATGCGCTCGGCCGCCAGCACGGTTTCCGGGTCACCACGTATCTCAAGATGGGCTGCCCGCTG
>Ga0164243_10014129_pt1 | contig 11142 bp, 10 predicted proteins | sample OricompcompostOP_FD_108781 | JGI IMG/M metagenome (GOLD analysis project Ga0164243, IMG submission 108781) | Organic Plus compost microbial communities from Emeryville, California, USA - Original compost - Organic plus compost (OP) | ecosystem: Engineered > Solid waste > Mixed feedstock >... | reverse complement strand
GGCCTGGAGCGCGGCCACCGTATTCTCGCTGCTGCAGGCCTGCCTCGGCCTGTCGTTCGACCCGGAACGCGGCGAGATCCGCTTCCGCCATCCGCAACTGCCGAGCTTCCTCGACCGCGTCGAAATCCGCGAGCTGCAGTTCATGGGCGCGAAACTCGACCTGATGCTGCAGCGCTATCCGAACAACGTCGGCGTCAACGTCAAGCGCAAGGAAGGAAAGGTGGAAGTCGTGGTCGTCGCGTAAATCCCGGCTGCCGCCCGCGGCGCAGGCGGTTACAGGAACCGGAGGATTGCCAGCGAAAGCGCCGGGAAGGCCGCGATCAGCACCATGCGCACCAGATCGCAGCAGATGAAGGGGAAAATGCCCCTGTACATCTCCGAGGTGGTCAGGTCGGTGGCCTTGGCCTGCACCACGAACAGGTTCATCCCGAGCGGGGGCGTAATGACACCGATCTCGGCCGCCACGAGGACGACGATGCCGAACCATATCGCGGCCTCTTCCGCGGTCAGGCCGAAATCGAGCCCGAGGATCACCGGCAGGAGAATCGGAACGGTCAGCATCATCATGGCAACCGAGTCCATCACGCAACCGAGCACCAGGAACAGCGTGAGCATGCATGCGAGCACCAGCCACGGGCTCAAGCCGCTATCCGCGACCAGCGCGGAGAGGGTTTGGGGCAGTTGCGTCATCGCCATGAAGGTATTGAAGACGGTGGCCCCCAGCACGATCAGGAAGATCATCGCCGTCGCGGTAGCGGTTCCCTTCAGGCACTCCAGGAAGCCGCGCCAGCTCAGCCCGCCGAAGAAAGCGGCAAACAGGCCCGTCATCCCGGCGCCGACCGCGGCGCCTTCAGTCGGCGTGAACAAGCCGGCATAGATGCCGCCCAGCATGACCATGAAAATGACAACGACGGGAAGCGCCCTGATGAATGCCTGCCTGCATTCGCTGGCAGGCAGCCGCTTTACCGGCGGGGCTGCATCGGGTTTCAGGCGTACGTAGATGGCGATCGTCAGGCAGTAGCCGACCAGGGCAAGGATTCCGGGGAGGATTGCGGCCGCAAACAGCTTGACAATATTCTGCTCGGCCAGGATCGCGTACAGCACCAGCACGACCGATGGCGGGATGAGCGCCCCGAGGGTGCCGCCTGCGGCCAGGCAGCCGGCGGCGAGCGGCTTCGAGTAGTTATACCGGCGCATTTCCGGGTACACGACCGCAGCCATCGTGCTCGCCGTTGCCAGAGAAGACCCGCAGATCGCACTGAAGCCGCCGGAGGCGCCGACTGCGGAGATCGCCAGCCCGCCGCGACGGTGTCCGAAAAGGACTGCGGCTGCCTTGAAGAGCGCTTCCGATATCCCGCCGCGCATGGCGAATTGGCCCATCAACAGGAAAAGCGGAATCACCGACAACGAATAGTTCGAGAACGTGTCGAACGGCAGCGACTTGAAACTGGACAGAACCGGATTCCAGCTCCCGGTCACCGCGCGAATACCCGTCACGCCGCACCCGATCATGACAAGCGCGACTGGAATGCGCAGAAAGATCAGTGCCAGCAGCGCGCCGAAAAAGAGCATGGCGATGGTGAGGTTGCTCATCAATATTACGTCTGTCGGTGATGAATGATCCGGGCTGGCCGTTCGTTCGGGGGTGAAATGAAACGCAAATGCGTGCTCACGCGCAGAGCCCGTCGCGGGTTCTGCTCATGGCGCGCGCGAGGGCGGCGAAATTGCGGCCGAAGGTGACGCAGCACGCCAGCACGAAGCAAACGCTGCCCACCGATGCGGCCAGATAGATCTGCCAGATCGGAAGCTGCAACAGCATCGTCGTTTCGCCATACTGGTACTTTTCAAGCATGTTCACGACCAGCCGCCAGGCGATGAAGCTGGCGGCCGCGGCCATGCCGAGGTCCGACAACAAGGAAATGAACAATCCGGCCCGCATGCCGAGACGCGATACGAAGAGATCGACGGTCACATGGCCGTTGTTCAACTGGCACCAGGGGAGAAACGCAAAAATCGCGATGGCGCAGGCGGCCTCCATCAACTCGCCATCGCCGGTGAAAGGACTGATGCCGATATCCAGGCTCGCGCAAAGGCGCGCGAGGATATTCAGCATGGTGACCGTGAGCGCGGCGACGAGAACCAGTCCGCCGGCGATGCACAAGCCGAGGCACAACCGGTCCACGCCGCGGGCCAGCCCCGAAATGGACGGAACGACTCCAGGCGTCGTGTCCGCCAGCTCCTGCGCTTCCCCCATATTGTCTCCCCTTTAGTCGTACAAACGAGCATACGCCAGCCGAGATGGATTCGGCTGGCGCACACCCCGCGCCGGATCACTGGCTTTCGTACTTGACCAGCAGGCTCTGCAGGTCGCTGACAAGCGCAGCGCCGTCGATACCGCGGCGCTTCATTCGCGCGATCCAGTCCTGGATGATCGGCTGCGAGGCCGCAATCCAGCGTTTGGTCTCGGCCTCGTCGACGACATAAACGACGTTGCCCCGCTTCTTCGCCGCCGCGATCCCCGGCGGATCGGACGCATCCATCACGCGGCCGAGCCCCGCGCTGGTTTCCATGCCGGAGTTATCGTCGATGACCTTTTTCAGCTCCGGCGGCAGCGATTCATACTTCGGCTTGTTCATGACCATTGCGAACAGCGCCGCGTAGAGCCCGCGCTTGCCGGAAAACATGGTATGGGAATCGACGAGCTCGTGTATCTTCAACGCCGGGACCGCTTCCCACGGGTAGGTGCCGACGTCGATCACGCCCTTGGACAGCGCTTCCGAAATGCCGGCCCCGGGAACCGCAACAGGGGTCGCTCCGTTCGCCTCCAACAGGTCGTTGACCGGACGGTTCGGACCACGGATTCTGAGCCCTTTGAGGTCTTCCAGCTTCCGGATCGGCTCCTTGCCGCGCTTGTGGAATACTCCCGGCCCGTGCGTGTTGAGCGCAAGCAGATGGACTTCCCGCATTTCATCGCGCATGTGCCTGGTGTAGTACTCCCATGCGGCGCGCGACGTGGGTTCCGCGGCGCCGGTAATGAACGGCAGCTCGAACACCTCCGACCTCGGAAAGCGGTTGGGCGTGTAAAGCAGGGGTACCCACACGATATCGGCAAGGCCGTCCTTGGCCTGATCGAACAGCGACGTCGGCGATCCGCCGAGCTGCATCGAAGGATAGATTTCAACCTTGATCCGGCCGCCGGATTCCTTCATGACCTTTTCGGACCAGGGAACAAAATAGTTCTTCACGACCGGCGCGCCCGCGGGCAGGTAGGTATGCAAGCGCAAGGTGAATTCCGGCTGCGCGGCAGCGGCGACTCCCGCGACCAGGCCGAGCGCCATTGCGACGGCGGACACTAACGTTTTTACAAGCTTCACTTTCTTCTCCCTTCGGATCGAGGTGCGGCAAAAAAATGTCAAGGCAGCATGCTGTCCGCCGCCGAGCGGGCCATGCCCGCATCTAATTGATCTGAAGCTCGGCGACGCGGTCCCGCGTGTAGAGGTCGCTGAACATCGTCATTGCGAAATCGCTCACGCGCTTCGGGTCGTAGCCGCGCCGCGGTTCGGATATCCGCTTGCCGTTCAGGACGACGGCAGCAAATTTTTCGTGCTCCAGCAGCACCGAGATGTTGCTGGTCGGGTCGGCATGCAGGGCGACGAAATCGGCCCGGTAACCGGGAGCGAGCACGCCTACCTTGTGGCGCGGCCGCAGCACGCGCGCACTGACCGAGGTCGCGGCGCGCAGCGCCTCCAGCGGGCTGAATCCGAGATGTTCGACGTAGATCTCCAGTTCGCGCGCATGCCACTCGCCATAAGGCGTGACAGCGAAGCCGGAATCGGTGCCGGTCGGCATCGGCACCCCGGCCTTGCGCGCCTTCTGCAGCGCCTGCACCGCGGCTTCCCACTCGATCGCATACACGTCGCGGCGCCCCTTGCGGTAATACGGGTCCGCCGGCTGAATGAAATCCATCGTGTTGCGCAAAAGAGTAAGCGTGGGGCTGATGGTGCAATTGTTTTCCAGTACCGCTTCCAGCCCTTCGTCATCCATGAAAGAGGCGTGAAAGATCAGATCGACGCCGGCCTTGCCGGCATACAGCGTGGCCTCGCGCCCGCGCGCATGGGCAATCGCGATCTTTCCCAGCCGGTGAATCTCGTCCACCATCGCCTTCGTCTCGTCCAGAGAGAAGGCGGCGATGTGCTCCCCGTTCGGGCGTCGCTGAATGCCGTCGAGAGCAAGTTTCACACCATCAACGCCGTCCTTCACCTGTCTGCGGATTTCTTCGATGGCCTCGTCGCGGCTCTTGACCAGGCGGCCGATCGAGGTCGTCGGCGCGCCGATCCAGGTCGGATACCAGTCGGTCAGGCCCTGGCGGCTGGTGATGTAAGGACCGGCCGCCGTCACGTTCGGCCCCTCGAACAGACCGGCGTCGATCGCGTCGCGCACCGCGCTCGTGACCATGCCCGAGTCGCCCGGGGCATTGATCGAAGTGAACCCGGCTGCCAGCACCTGATGTGCGAAGTACATGCCGCGCAATGCGCGAAACTCCATCGACGCATAAAGATCGATGTCCTCTTCCGTCTTGGCATTGCCGTAAGCGAGGTGGGTATGGACATCGATCAGCCCCGGGATGACGAAGCGCTCGGAGAAATCCATCACTTCCGCGTCCGCCGGGACAGGCAGCGCTTCGCTCGGGCCGATCCGGGAAATCCGGCCGCCTTCGACCACCATGGTCTGATTCTTCAGCAGCTCGTCCGAGTCGCCGGTAAAGAGCGTCCCGCATCGTACAAAGACCTTATCCGCCATGTTCAAGTCCTATCAGTTAGCCATTCGCCGCTTGGCGATTCGATTCATCGTCGGCCAAGCTGTCAACGCTTGCAAATAATTTATAGCGGCGGATAAATAAGCGAAGATTATTTTTATAAACAGTATGCTCCTTTCTATTTCGCGAGCGCGTCGAGCACGCGCTGCGTCAAAGGCTTGAGGTTATCCATTCGCGCCACCGAGTAGATGCTGGTTCTTCCCAGCTCCCGATCCTGCAGCGGCACCACGCGCACCGCCTCGGCGCGGGTGGCGCGAAATCCGAGCGACACGATCGCCGCGCCTTCTCCGATGGCCACGCGCGCCAGCACGTTCTGGAACGAGGATTCGTAAGCCGCCACTTTCAGGGTCGCACCAAAGCTGTGAAAGCGCGCTATCAGCGCATCATGATTGTGCGGATGGTGGTCGCGCGGCACCACGATGAACGGCTCGTCGAGCAATGCCTTGACGGTCAGCCTATGACGATTGGCCAGCGGATTCGACGCGGGCAGCGCAACGCCCATCGGTTGCGACGCAATGACGGAGACCTTGTAACCGGGATCCTGAACCGGCAGCGTCGTCACCGCGGCGTCGATCTCGCCGAGGTCGAGCAGGTTTCTGATCTGATCTCCGCTCTGGACCCGGAGCTTCACCTTGACCTCCGGCGCTTCGTGCCGAAACGCGGCAATCCTGGCGGGAACGTCGCTGTAAATGACGGACGACGAGAATCCGAGCGTGACCTCTCCAACCAGCCCGTGGGCCACACGCTCGCTCTCATCCTTCATCTTGCGCAGCATGGCCAGGACCAGGCGCGCATGTGCGAGAAAGGTCTGGCCGGCCGGGGTCAGCTCGACCGAGCGCTTGGTGCGCTCGATGAGTTTGAACCCCAGTTGCCGCTCGAGCTTCGCGATGTGCTGCGAAATGCCCGGCTGCGTGGCGTACAGCGCTTCGGCCGCGTGCCCGAAATGCTTCAGGTCCGCGACAGCGACAAAGCTGGTCAACAAACGGATATCGAACATAAGAAACCTCTGCGAGCGAGAACCCCGTGTGGAGTGACGGGGGAAAGGCGGGCGGGCGACAGGGGGAGGCTTTAATTATTTTCGATTATTAGACTCGCCCGTTAAATAATTTGTCAACACCATTTGCTTATCCGAACATGAGGACACGCAGCCGACCCAAGGACTCGTCCGAATCTTCGAACGGGCTCGCAGCGGGTATCGATTGGCCGCTCTCTGTCGTGTCCTGGCGGATGCGACGCAGGCTAAAAGCAAACCTAAAGGAAAGAAATGAGCCGGACTATCCCTTTCACGGGCGCCGAATATCTTGAGTCGCTGCGCGACGGGCGCACCGTGTTCATCGATGGTGAACGCGTCGATGACATTACCACGCATCCTGCCTTCCGGAATTCTGCGCGCTCCATTGCCCGTCTTTACGACGCGATGCACGCGGATTCGACCCGCAAGGTACTGACCACGGAAACCGATACCGGCAATGGCGGCATCACACATCGCTTCTTCAAGCCTGCGCACTCGATCGACGACATGGTGCAGCAACGCGAGGCGATCGCGACGTGGGCGCGGCTCACTTATGGCTGGATGGGGCGCTCGCCGGATTTCAAGGCAGCCCTGACGAATACCTTCGGCGCAAACGCCGAGTTCTACGGCGACTTCGCGGACAATGCGCGCGCCTGGTACAAGAAGGCGCAGGAGGGAGTGCTGTTCATCAATCACGCGATCGTGAACCCGCCGGTGGATCGCGGCCGCTCGGCCGATGCCGTGCGCGACGTCTGCGTCAAGGTCGAACGGGAGACCGATGCCGGGATTTACGTGTCCGGCGCGAAGGTGGTGGCAACCGGCGCCGCGCTGACGCAATGGAACTTCGTCGGCCAGGCCGGCACCACGGCGACCGAGGACGACAGCATGGCCATCATGTTCATGCTTCCCGTCGGCGCGCCGGGCTGCAAGCTGATTTGCCGCACCTCGTACGAAGGCATCGCCGCGCGCAACGGCTCTCCGTTCGATTACCCGCTGTCGAGCCGCTTCGACGAGAACGACTCCATCTTCGTGCTCGACAACGTGTTCGTGCCGTGGGAGGACGTGATCGTCTACCGCGACGTGGACCGCGTCAAACGCTTCTACCAGGGCTCCGGTTTCCTGCAGGGTTTTTCGCTGCAGGCCTGTACGCGCTTTGCCGTCAAGCTGGACTTCCTGGCCGGGGTCGTGGCCCGCGCGCTACGCATCACCGGCGGCGACGCCTTCCGGGGAAACCAGGTCCTGCTCGGCGAAATCGTCTCGCTGCGCAACCTGTTCTGGTCGCTCACCGACGCGATGATCGGCCGCCCGGCCGAATGGAACAACGGCGCCTTGCTGCCGAACCTGCAAGCTGCGGTTTCATACCGCACCTCCGCGCCCTCGGCGTTTGCGCGGGTACGGGAGATCGCCCAGAAAATCATCGCCTCGTCGCTGATCTACCTGCCGTCTTCGGTCAAGGATTTCTCCAACCCGGAAATCGAGCCCTACCTGCAACGGTACGTGCGCGGCTCGAACGGCATCGGCCACCGCGAGCGCATCAAGGTCATGAAGCTGCTGTGGGATGCGGTCGGAACGGAGTTCAGCGGCCGCCACGAGCTGTACGAGCGCAACTACGCGGGCAACCACGAGGAAGTTCGTCTGCAGGCGCTGATGATGGCGCAAAAGGGCGGCGCCATGAAGAGCATGGAAGAACTGGTGGACACCTGCCTGAACGACTACGACGAATCCGGCTGGACCTCCGCTGCCTGGGTGAACACGGGCGGGGCCCGATGAACCTGGCGGTCGACCACATGCCTGCATGCGACGAACAGGCTGTCGGAGCGGAGGCCTTCCGCGAGGGGATGGCCCGCGTCGCCGGGGCGGTGCACATCATCACCTCGGCGGACGGCGCAGCCGTTGCCGGAACGACGGCAACCGCGGTCTGCTCGGTGTCCGACAGTCCGCCCACGCTCCTGGTCTGCCTGCATCGCCAGGGACGCCTGCACGGCATGCTGCGCCCGGGCAGCGCGCTTGCGGTCAACACGCTGCGGGCGGGGCAGGAAGAGCTGGCCGGCATCTTTGCGGGAAAGGGCGCGATCCCGATGGAGGAGCGCTTCCGGAACGGGAACTGGCACTTCGAACAGGGCGGCGCCCCCTGCCTGCTCGATGGTGTTGCGAGCTTTCAGTGCCGGGTCGAAAGCCTCACCAGCTCGGGCAGCCACAGCATCGTGATATGCAAGGTGCTCGGCGTACGCACCGGCGATGTGCCGCACGCCCTGATCTACGGCATGCGCAGATATGCGCATGTCCGCCTTTCTCAACCCTGAAACCGCTGCACCGAGTTTCACTCCACGCCCGACAAGGACAAGACATGAAAAAACTTCGCGTTGTGACTCCCGCCGTAGCCGAGGCCGCTCCCGGCCTCTGGTCGAACTGCCTGAAGGTCGGCTCGACCGCCTATCTTTCAGGCCTGACTGCGCGTGCGCAGGACGGCACGACCATCCTGGGCGACAACGAATATGAACAGGCCAAGGTCATCTTCCAGAAGATGAAGGATCTCGTCATCGCTGCCGGCGGCGTGATGGATGACATCGTCCAGATGACGATCTTCGTTACCCGCATTGAAAACAACACGGAAGTATGGCGCGCACGCCGCGAATTCTTTACCGGAGACTTCCCTACCTGCGCGCTTGTCGAAGTGAGCGGGCTGGCCAAGCCGGAGATCCTTGTCGAGATCCAGGGCATGGCGTGCATCGGATGCAGCACTGCTTCCGAATGAAGCCGCATGGCGGCTGCGCAGGCGTCCTGCTCGATGCGCAAGCATGACTGACAACGGAGGGAGCCCGATCGTGACGATTTCCTATCCTGCCCGCGCGGGAGGCGTGCTGACCCGCGTGCTGGAAGCCGGCGCGGGGCCGGCGACGGTCCTTTACCTGCACGGCGTGGGCTCGCGCGCGGACAGGTGGCGCTTCAATCTCGAGCCCATCGCCGCGGCCGGCTACCGGTGCATGGCCCTCGATCTGCCGGGACACGGCTTTGCGCAAAAGGGCGCGGCCTTCGAATACGGCGTGCCTGGCTATGCCGATTTCATCGAGGCGTTTCTCGACGAAAACCGCATCGAGAATCCGCATCTGGTCGGCAGTTCGCTCGGCGCGCACGTGGTATCGACGGTCGCGTGCCGTCGTCCGACACGCATACGTTCGCTCACCCTCGTCGGCGCGACAGGCATGTTCCCGCTCGGCGCCGAAGCACGCGGCGCGATTGCAGACCGCATGCTCGATTGTTCGCGCGAGGGAATCGAGCACAAGCTCAAGAAGGTGATCTGCGATGCTGCGCTGGTGACGGAAGCGTTGATCGACGAAGAATGGAAGATCAACACTTCGCCCGGAGCCGAGGACGGCTTTGCAAGGCTGTCGGCCTACTTCCGGAACAGGATCGATGACGACGCAGTCGGGGAACGCCTGGCCGCGCTCAGGCCGGCCCCGCCCTCGCTCCTGGTATGGGGAGAGGAGGACCGGTCGGTGCCGCTCTCGATCGGAAAGAAGGCGCAGCAGGTTCTCAACGTACCGCTACGGGTCATGCCCGCGACCGCGCATGCCCCTTACTGGGAAGACCCGGAAACGTTCAACGCCATACTGCTGGAGTTTCTTCGACGTTCCGGCTAGATCAGGAAGGGTGCGACGACCTTCGCGCCCGACGCAAATCCGAATATCGGCTTGCCTGCGCGGACTCGTGCAGGCGCTATCTTGGAGAACAGATTGAAGTTTGTGACTTTCGTATCAGGCAATACAACCCGCCTCGGGGTGCTCGACGGCGCCGAAGTGATCGACCTCGCGTCGGCAATGCCGAACATGCCTTCCGACTTGCGCGAGGCATTGATTGGCGGAGTCGACCTGCACTCGGCGGCACGGCAGGCGCTTGCATCCCCCGCCCCCCGCGAACCGCTGTCCGCGCTTGCGCTGGCGCCATTATTGCCGCGCCCCGGCAAGATCATCTGCCTGGGATTGAACTACTACGACCATGCAGCCGAGAGCGGGCGGGAAAAGCCGGTCTACCCATGGTTCTTCATGCGCGCATCCAGTTCCTTGATCGGGCACGGGCAACCTGCGCTGCGTCCTGTCGTATCGGAGCAATTCGATTTCGAGGCCGAACTGGCACTGGTCATCGGCTCGAAGGTGCCGCGTCATGTCACGCACGACGAGGCCTTGAAACATGTCTTCGGATATGGCTGCTTCAACGACATCTCGGTGCGCGACTACCAGCGCCGCACCGGTCAATGGACGGTCGGGAAAAACTTCGACGCGACAGGCGCATTTGGACCGCAACTGGTCACCGCCGACGAGCTGCCTCCCGGCGCAACGAACCTGCGCATTCAGGGGCGCCTGAACGGGGAAGTGGTGCAGGACGCAAACACGAACGACATGATCTGGGGCGTGGCGGAGACGATCTCCTTGCTCAGTGAATGCATGACGCTGGACGCGGGCGATGTGATCGTGATGGGCACGCCGTCGGGCATCGGAGCCGCCCGGAAGCCGCCGCTCTGGATGAAGCACGGCGACCGGTTTGAAGTCGAGATCGAAGGCGTAGGGCTGTTGTCCAATCCGATTCTCGACGAGCGGCGCTGATTCCGCTGCACGCACGGCGGCTGGCTTACGCGGATTTCGGAAATCCGCCCCGTCGCCCGGCAGACCTCGTTCCGTCCGCCGGGCGACATCACGGCCGATGGGAAACGCCGTCTCCATTCATCAGGATCAAGCCGGAAGAAAGCGATGCGAGTCTTTTACGACCTCTGTCAATCCGGGATTGCGCCGGAATGCGCTCTCACGATGGGGAATTTCGACGGCGTGCACCGAGGCCACAAGGCCATGCTGGCCGAGTTGAATCTTCAGGCATGCAAACGCGGCTTGCCGAGCTGCGTGCTGACCTTCGAGCCGCATCCGCGCGACTACTTCGCCCTGCGCGCCGGCTCCCCGCAGGCGCCGGTCAGCAGGATATCGACCCTCGAAGAAAAGCTTGCCGAATTCGAACGGCTGAATGTCGCGCAAGTCCTGGTTCTCCCCTTTGACGAAAAGCTTGCAAAACTGAGTGCCCGGGCATTCATCGAAAACGTGCTGGTCCAGGGCCTGGGCGTGCGCTATCTGCTTGTAGGGCGGGACTTCCGGTTCGGCGTCGGCCGCGCCGGCAGCTTCGATACGCTCGAGCAGGCAGGGCGGACATGGGGTTTCGATGCCGCTTGCATGAACGACTATTTGATCCAGGGCCTGCGCGTGTCGAGCACCTTGATCCGGGATGCCCTTGCCCGCGGCGATACGCCGCTGGCCGAGCAGTTTCTCGGACG
>Ga0164243_10014128_pt1 | contig 11142 bp, 8 predicted proteins | sample OricompcompostOP_FD_108781 | JGI IMG/M metagenome (GOLD analysis project Ga0164243, IMG submission 108781) | Organic Plus compost microbial communities from Emeryville, California, USA - Original compost - Organic plus compost (OP) | ecosystem: Engineered > Solid waste > Mixed feedstock >... | reverse complement strand
GGGGAGGTGCTGCCGGACGGCGAGGAGGGCGAGCTGGTGTTCACCTCGCTCACCAAGGAGGCCATGCCGGTGATCCGCTACCGCACCCGGGACCTGACCCGGCTGCTGCCGGGCACGGCACGGGTCTTCCGGCGCATGGAGAAGGTCACCGGCCGCAGCGACGACATGGTGATCGTGCGCGGGGTGAACCTGTTCCCCACCCAGGTCGAGGAGATCGTGCTGCGCACCCCCGGTGTGGCCCCGCACTTCCAGTTGCGCCTCACCCGTGAGGGCCGCATGGACGCCCTCACGGTCCGTGCCGAGGCCCGCCCCGACGCCGACGCCGCGGCCCGCGAGGCCGCCGCCCATTCCATCGCCGTGGCGGTCAAGGAGGGCATCGGGGTCTCGGCCGGGGTGGAGATCGTCGAACCGGGCACGCTGGAACGGTCGGTCGGCAAGATCAAGCGGATAGTGGACCTGCGCTCGTGACCCGGGTGCGCACATGCAGATGGCCGTCGAGCGGATACTCCGGGGGCGCGGCGGGCAGGATCCCGACCGGCTCGTAGGCGCACTTGGCGGCGACCCGGCAGGAGGCCGTGTTGTCGGCCTGGTGCACCAGCTCCAGGCGGGTCAGTCCCCGCGCGGCGAACGTGGCGAACGCCCAGTCGGTGAGCGCCGCCAGCGCTCTGGGCGCCACGCCCCGGCCGCGCGCCGCGGCCGTGGTCCAGTAGCCGACCTGCGCGGAGGGGCTGTCGGAGGCGAGGTTCTGCACCACGACGTGGCCCATGATCCGCTCCTCCGCCGGGCCGGCCTCCACGACCGCGAAGGCGAACCGGTCCCCCGCCTGCCGGTGCCGGCGCTGTTCCTCGATCCAGCGGGCCGCGCTTTCCTCATCGTCGATGCCCGCGCCCGCCCAGCGGCGCAGGGCGGCGTCCCGGTGCAGTGCGGCCAGCACGGCGGCGTCCTGCCCGCGCCACGGCCGCAGACGCAGCGACAACCCCGGCTCGTCCGCCGCGCCCGGGACAGGAAGACCGTCGTCAGGACTGTTGTTCATCGGCATGGGCTCCGTCCTACCGCATCAGGGGCTGTCCTGGCGCATCGCGGCCTGCCGGGTGCCCAGGGTGCTTATCGTGTGCCGTAGTGCTCGCGCAGCTGCCGTTTGAGGATCTTTCCGCTGGCGTTGCGCGGGAGTTCGGTGACGAGGTGCACTCGCTTCGGCGTCTTGAAGCCGGCGAGGTGTGCGCGGGCGTGGGCGATCAGCTCCTCCTCCGTGACCTCGCCGCGCGGGACGACGAACGCCGTCACGGCCTCGATCCACCGGTCGTCGGGCAGGCCGACCACCGCGGCCTCGGCGACCGCAGGGTGCGTGTAGAGGACGTCCTCGACCTGACGGGACGCCACCAGCACACCACCGGAGTTGATCACGTCCTTCACCCGGTCCACGACGGTGTGGTAGCCGTCCGCGTCGCGCACCGCGAGGTCCCCCGAGCGGAACCAGCCGTCACGGAAGGCCTCCGCCGTCTCCTCGGGTTTGTCCCAGTACCCTTCGCACAGCTGCGGGGAGCGGTAGACGATCTCGCCGGGTGTGCCGTCCGGCACGTCGTTGCCCTCGGCGTCCACCACCCGGGCCTCCACGAACAGTACCGGCCGGCCGCAGGAGTCGAGCCGTCCCTCGTGCTCGTCGGGGCCCAGGACCATGGCCAGGGGGCCGATCTCGCTCTGGCCGAAGCAGTTGTAGAAGGCCAGGTGCGGCAGGCGGGCGCGGAGCCGGTCAAGGACCGGGACCGGCATGATCGAGGCGCCGTAGTACGCCTTGCGCAGCCCGTCCAGGTTCCGCTCGGCGAAGTCGGGGCGGCCGGCCAGGCCGATCCACACCGTGGGCGGCGCGAACAGGCTGTCCACCCGGCCCGTCTCGATCAGGTCCAGGATCCGGCCGCCGTCGGGCGCGTCGAGGACGATGTTGACGGCTCCGACGGCGAGACAGGGCAGCAGGAACACGTGCATCTGCGCCGAGTGATAGAGCGGCAGGGCGTGCACGGGCCGGTCGTCGGCGTGCAGATCGAGGGCGGTGATGGCGCTGAGGTAGGCGTGCACCAGGGCGCGGTGCGTCATCATCGCGCCCTTGGGCAGCGCGGTGGTGCCCGAGGTGTACAGCAGCTGCACCAAGTCCTCGCTGCCCGGTTCGGGGCCGTCGTACGGTGGTGCGTCCGCCAGGCGGGCCGGCAGTGAGTCGACCGTGTCACGCAGCGCCAACGCCGGTACGCCGGCGGGAAGGCGCGCGGCGAGGTCGGGGTCGGTGAGGACGAGCGCGCTGCCCGACTGGCCGAGGATGTACGCCAGGTCGTCGCCGGTGAGGTTCTGGTTGACCGGCACGTGCACCAGACCGGCGCGTGAGCAGGCCAGGAAGGCGATCAGATAGGCGTCGGAGTTGTGCCCGTAGGCGGCGACCCGGTCGCCCCGGGCGAGCCCCTGGTCCAGCAGGACACGCGCGGCGCGGGAGACGGCGTCGTCCAGCTCGGCGTACGTCCAGTGGCGGTCGCCGTACACGAGGGCGGTCCGGGCGGGGGTCCGCCGGGCACTGCGCCGCACAACCGCGTCGACCGTGCTGCTGCCGTGGCGAGGCGTCATGACCAAGGATCCTCGGGTCCAGGAGTACGCAGGTCAAGCGCTCGGCGCCGACGGACCCCCGCGGCACACCGGCGGGAGGACCGCCGATCGGCCCGTGCCGCGACCGAACCGGTTCGCCTGCCCGCGCCAGCCGACACACGGTCACATGCCATGTGGTGGCGCACCGTTGACAATATGACCATCCTGACGGAAAGTTTCACCACACCTCACACGCAGCGAAAGTTAATTTCAGACGGCGGTACGACGGGAGGACTCACCATGAGCGACGGCACGGCGGACAGAGACGAGGGCGGACTGACGCGCCGCCAACTGGGCCGCATGACCCTGGTGCTGGGCGGGGCCCTGGGTCTGGCGGCTGCCCTCCCCATGAGTCCGGCCGCGGCCTCACCCGCGCCGGCGGCCTCCCGGCCCACCCTGCGGTACGGCTCGCCCGAACGCGCCGGACTGCTCTCCGCTCCTCTGGACCAACTCGTCGCCGACGCCAAGGCGTTCCTCGGCCCGTCCCCCGAGCACCCCTGGTACGCCGGTGCCGTCCTGCTCGCCGGGCGCGGCGGCACGGTGGCCCTGCACGAGCCGATCGGCATGGCGGTGCGCTACTCCTCGTACGACGAGGCGACCGACACCGCCGTGGAGTTCCCGCGCGACCAGCAGATCCCGGCCACCCGGAACACCGTCTACGACCTCGCCTCCCTGTCGAAGCTGTTCACCTCGATCCTGGCCGTGCAGCAGATCGAGCGCGGGAAGCTGGAGCTGGAGGGAAAGGTCGCCCGCTGTCTGCCCGACTTCGGCCGGGCCGGCAAACAGGACGTGACGATCCGCCAGCTGCTCACGCACACCTCCGGTCTCCAGCCGGACCTGCCGCTGTACGACGCGCCGACGTACGAGCAGAAGCTGGAGATGATCTGGAACGAGCCGCCGCAGAACCCGCCGGGCACCGCGTACGTGTACTCGGACCTGAACATGATCACGCTTCAGCTGGTCCTGGAGAAGATCACCGGCCGCACGCTGGACGTGCTGCTGGCCGAGGAGATCGCCGGCCCGCTCGGACTGCGCCGCACCCGGTACAACCCGCCCGCCTCCTGGAAGCCGTTCATCGCCGCCACCGAGTACGCGCGCAAGCCGTGGTCGGCGCTGGACCGGGGCCTGGTGTGGGGCGAGGTGCACGACGAGAACGCCTACAGCTTCAACGGGGTGGCCGGTCACGCGGGTGTGTTCTCCTGCGCCTGGGATCTGGCGGTGCTGGCCCGCACCCTGCTCAACGGCGGCGTCTACGGCAGGGCGCGCATCCTGCGGCCGGAGTCGGTGGAGCTGATGTTCACCGACTTCAACACCGACTTCCCCGGCGACAACCACGGTCTGGGCTTCGAGCTGTACCAGCACTGGTACATGGGCGCGATGGCCACCCCGCAGACCGCGGGCCACACCGGTTTCACCGGCACCTCGCTGGTCCTGGACCCGACCACGGACACCTTCCTGATCGTCCTCGGCAACTCCGTCCATCCCGTGCGCACGTGGCGTTCCGGGTCCGCGCCCCGGGTGGCCGCCGGCAACGACCTGGCGCGGGCCGTGGCGGTCCGCCCGGAGCAGGGCCGCACGGCGTGGTTCTCCGGGATGGCGAGCGACAGCACGGCCACACTCGCCCTGCCCGCGCTGGACACCTCCCGCGGCGGCGCGCACCTGCGCTGCTCCCTGTGGTGGGACACCGAACCCCAGTCGGACACCCTCGTCCTGGAGGCCAGCTCCGACGGCGGTACCACCTGGCAGCCGGTGCCGTTCACCACCACCCGCCGGGGCGAGCGCCCGCAGCGGCATCCGGAAGGCACCGCCACCGGGTTCTCCGGCCGGGTCTGGCACACGGTCGACGCCGCACTCCCGGCCGCCGGGAACCAGGTGGTGCGCTGGCGGTACACGACGGACCGGCTGTACGTGGGCCGCGGTGCCTACGTCGACGGTCAGCGCGTGGACTCCCGTGGCCGGGTCGTCTTCGACGAGGCCCGCCCGGGGGACGCCGCCCGGGTGACGGCCGACGGCTGGACGGCATCGGCGGACTAGGTGTGCTGTTCGGACAACGATCCTCGGCCTGCGCGAGCCGCGGCGATCCGGCTGCCCGGCGGCGCACCGGTGTCCCGCCCGGGCAGCCGGATCCGCTCGGTTCCGCCTGGTTCCGCCCGGTCGTGCGCACGCCTCACTCGGTGTGCCGCCGGTGCCCCCGGCTGCCCCGGTCGTGCTCCTCGTCGTCCCGGCTGTCCCGGTCGTGCTCCTCGTCGTCCCGGCTGTCCCGGTCGTGCTCCTCGTCGTCCCGGCTGTCCCGGTGACGCTCCGGCCGTCCGGTGAGCCCGGTCGCGAGGCGGTAGCCGACGGTGACCCGGCGGTAGTCCCGCCTTGCTTTCACCGTGCCGGGCAGGCCGGTGCGCTCGCTGCGGGACACCGACGCCCGCTCCCCGGTGCCGTGGAAACGGACGGCCGTGCGCGGCTCCTCTGCGAAGCGGAGCCGTTCCGCGCGGACCGTGGACCGGAACTCGATGTCGGGTTGCCGTCCGTGCGTTCAGGGCGGCTCGTCGCCATCCCGCACGGGCCTGCGTGCGGGCCGTGAGGGCTCCCGTGGTGTCCCGGCATCCCGTCTGCCCTCGGCACGCGGACGGCGGGGGCGGGCACCTCCCTGGCTCCGCTCACCGCGGCCGCGCTCACCGCCGGCGCTGCGCCGGGTGCCCCCGGTGGCTCTTCCGGCCGAGCCCTCGACGACGTCACCGGCGCTCCCGGCGACGTTCCCCGCCTCGCGCGCGACGTCCCCGACGGCCGCCTCGGCGCCGCCGCTCACCTCCTCGACGGCCGCTCCGACGTCTCCGGTGGCGCCCTCGACGCCCGCACCGGCGCCCTGGCCCACATCCTTCACCGCGCCACCGGAACCCCTGCCCACATCCTCGACTGCGGATCCGGCGCCCCTGCCCACATCCCCCACCGCCGACTCGGCGCCCCGCCCGACGTCCTCCACCGCCGACCCGGCGCCCCGCCCCACGTCCTCGACGGCCCGGCCCGCCCCCGTGCCGAGTTCGCCCACGGCCTGGCGGGCCCCGCCGCCGACGTCCTGGACGGCGGATCCGACCCCACGGGCCAGTTCCCGCAGGATCTCCGGGTTGCGGTCGAGCGTGGTGAGGACGCGGTTGATGATCGCGGCCACGTTGTCGAGGCGCACCGTGAGCCGGGCCTGGGCCTCCACGCCCGAGATGCCCAGGTGCACCCGGCCGAGCACGGCGTCGGCGCCCACGTTCAGTTTCAACAGGTCCAGCACCTCGGCCTGGAGGGAGACCCGCGCCCGCAGGTCCTCCACCTCCAGGTCGATCTCGTCGACCTTCAGCAGCGGTACGTCGAGGAAGACGTCGCAGGCCTCGCCGGCCGCGGCGCCTGCCGGATGCGGTGCTGGGCCGGCGGCCGGTGTGTCCTCGTCGTCGGCGGCACCGTCCTCGCTCCCGCCTGCCTCTGCTTGCGCCGCTCCCCCGTCGTCCTCGTCCGCGTACGCGCCGGGTGCGTCCTGCGGCGGTGCGGGCTCGTCGCCGTCCGGTGCCCGGGGCTCACCGGGCGCCCCGCGTGCCCCCGTCCGTTCGGGTTCGGGTGCGTCGTCGTGCGGGCCGCGCGCCGTGACGTGAGTGTCGTTCTCGGTGTGGTCGTGCATGGCTGGGCCTCCGCGGGCTCGCCGGGCGTTTTGCCCCTTTCATGCCAGTATGGCGTACCCCTGTCGATCGCAGGCGTGGACCGGTGCGGACAGGCGCACGCGCAGGCGCGCGGACAGGAACCCGAACCACCGGCGCAATTCCCCTGCACGGGGGAATTACCTGCATTCTCCTGATGTGCGGCGCGGCGTTGTGGCGTCCTCGTGCTGAGGCCTCCAGCGAAGACCACTGCCTCCTCCCCGTCGGGCGCACCGGCTCGCCGGTGCCGTGGGGAGGGAAAGGAGATGTTCCATGCGTGGCATGAGTGCCATCCGCTCGTTCGCCGTTGCCTCCGTGGCCCTGGCCACGACGTTCGGCGCCGTACCGGCCGTGGTCGCGGCCCCGGCCCGGACGGCGGCCGCCTACAACTGCACCCCGGGCTACTTCTGCATCTACAGCGGCTGGAAAGGCAGCGGGACCCGCTGCCAGTGGAAGCAGAAGCAGAAGGCCAACACCGCCGACGACTGCTCCTTCATCCGGCGGGGACAGAACGTCCGCTCGGTGTGGAACTCGACCGGCCACCGGGTGCAGTACTACAAGTCGACCAACTACAAGAACCGTGTCGGCTCCACCCCGGCCGGTGCGGGCGGCAACCTGATGGGGACCTATCAGATCCGGTCTTTCAAGCCGCAGTGACGGGCCCAGGTGCGGTCCGTCCGGGCGGCACCGATCCACCGGCGTGCCTGCGCTGCGACCGGCCTTCGGCCGGCGTGACGAGCCGGTGCGCGCTGCACTCGCCGAGGGCGCTCACTCGGAGTGAGTCCGCCCTCGGCGGGTGCGGACCGATACCGAGTCGGGGACCGGTGCGGGACGTCACTCGTTGAAGACGGCCCGCTGCACCTCGTTGGGTCCGTCGAAGTGATCCTGCTTCAGGCTGTCCAGCTTGCTGACGATCTTGTCATTGGCCTTGTTCTGTCGGGCACGTTCGACCAGGTGTTTTTTGTCGGTCGGGTAGTCCATGCCGCTGAGTGCCTTCTGCAGGTCGATCGGGCTCAGCTCGGCCATGGGAACCTCCGTAGGGGTGAGACGGCCGCGGCGGGCGGCCGGGTGGTGTGCGTCCTGCCGTCGCTGAAGGCGGCTGTGCGACAGCCCGCACCGGACGGTGCGACGGCCCTCACCCAGTCGGAGTGCCCCTTGTCATGGGGAGGCATTCAGGCCGGCTGCGCCTCCAGCACCGCCATGGCCGCGTTGTGCCCCGGCACTCCGCTGACCCCGCCGCCGCGCACCGCGCCCGCACCGCACAGCAGCACATTCGCGTGCTGCGTCTCCACTCCCCAGCGGCCGGTGCCCTCCGTCGCGTACGGCCAGCTCAGCGGCCGGTGGAAGATGTTGCCGCCGGGCAGGCGCAGATCGCGCTCCAGGTCCAATGGCGTCTTGGCCTCGATGCAGGGCCGGCCCTCGGCGTCCGTGGCGAGACAGTCGGCGAGCGGTTCGGCGAGGTGGGCGTCGAGCTGCGCGAGCGTCGACTTCAGCAGTTCCTCCCGTACCGCGTCGTTGTCCCGGGCGAAGAGCCGGGCCGGGGTGTGCAGGCCGAACAGGGTGAGCGTGTGGAAACCCCGGGCCGCCGGGCCGGGGCCGAGGATGCTCGGGTCGGTCAGGGAGTGGCAGTAGATCTCCGACGGCGGGGCGGAGGGCAGCTCACCGGCGGCGGCCTGGGCGTGGGCGACGGCCAGCTGCTCGTAGCTCTCGGCGATGTGGAAGGTGCCGGCGAAGGCCTCGCGCGGGTCCACCGAGGTGTCGCGGAGCCGGGGCAGCCGGGTCAGCAGCATGTTCACCTTCAGCTGGGCGCCCTCGGCGGGCTCGGGCGGCGTCTCGCCGGTCAGGGCGGCCAGCTCCTTGGGTGAGGCGTTCACCAGGACGTGGCGGGCGCCGACCGTGGCGTCGCCGCCGTCGGGTGTCCGGTAGGCGACCTCGGCCTCGCGGCCGTCGGAGGACACCCGGACCACCTCGTGACCGGTGACGATCCGGGCGCCCGCCGCGCGTGCCGCGTCCGCGAGCGCATCGGTCAGCGCCCCCATGCCGCCGACCGGCACGTCCCAGGCCCCGGTACCGCCGCCGATCACGTGGTAGAGGAAGCAGCGGTTCTGCACCAGGGACGCGTCGTGGGCGTCGGCGAAGGTGCCGATCAGCGCGTCGGTGAGGACCACACCGCGCACCAGGTCGTCGGTGAAGAAGCGCTCGATCGCCACCCCGATCGGCTCCTCGAACAGCATGCGCCAGGCGTTTTCGTCGTCGATCCGGCGGCGCAGGTCCGCGCGGCTCGGCAGTGGTTCGGTGAGCGTGGGGAACACCCGGCGGGCGACCTGGCCGGTCATGCCGTAGAAGCGCCGCCAGGCCTCCCACTCGCGGTCGGAGCCGGTGAGCCGGGCGAAGGCGGCGCGGGTGCGTTCCTCGCCGCCGCCCACGAGCAGCCCGGTGGGCCGGCCGTCGCGTTCGGTGGGGGTGTAGGAGGAGATGCTCCGGGGGTGCAGCCGCAGATCGAGGCCGAGATCCTGGACGATCTTCCTCGGCAGCAGGCTGACCAGGTAGGAGTAGCGGGACAGCCGGGCGTCCACGCCGGGGAACGGGCGGGTGGACACGGCCGCGCCGCCGGTGTGCGCCAGCCGTTCCAGGACCAGCACCGACCGCCCGGCGCGGGCGAGGTAGGCGGCGGCGACCAGGCCGTTGTGGCCCCCACCGACGATGACGGCGTCGTAACGGTCTGTGCTGCCCGGTGCCTGGTGGGTGCGCATGGTTCTTGGTAGCACGGGGTGATCCCCGTCGGCCAGAGGGACGGCAGGGGCGGGCGGCACTCAGGTGTCCGTGCTGCCTGCCGTCGTCGCAGCGCCTCCACCCGGCGGTGCGGTTCGTCGGCCTGGGTGGCGCGGCCGAGCTGCTTCAGGTTGTGGGCTCGTCCTCGCGGCTGGTGAGAGTGTCGGAGTGGCCGGGGCCGAGGAGTCGTTCGCGGGCGTCGGCGACCGCGCGGTACTCGGCGAGCGCCTCGTCCCAGCGGCCGAGCCAGCCCAGTGCCACCGCGACCTCCCGCCGGCTGACCAGGGTGTCCGGGTGCCGAGGGCCGAGGACCCGGACACGGATCGCGCACACCTCGCGGGACTCGGCCAGGGCGTCCTCCCAGCGGCCGAGCCGGCCGAGGTTGACGCCGAGGCCGTGACGGGCCCGCAGGGTCTCGGGGTGCTCGGGGCCGTGCACCCGGGCGCGGGCCTCGATCAGTTCGCGGTAGAGGGCGAGCGCTTCCTCGCAGCGGCCGAGCCGGCCCAGGCTGATGCCGGTCTCGTAGCGGGCGGCGAGGGTGTCCGGGTGGTCGGGGCCGAGGACACGGGCGCGGGCCTCGGCGACCTCGCGGTAGGTGTCGAGGGCCTCGGCCCAGCGGCCCAGCTGGCCGAGCGCGTAGGCGACTTCGTAGCGGGTGACCAGGGTGTCCGGGTGGTCGGGGCCGAGGACGCGGGCGCGGGCCTCGGCGACCTCGCAGGCCATGCGGTAGCAGTCCTCCGGCCGGCCGAGGCGGCAGAGGTTGAAGGCGAGGTTGTGCCGGCAGCGCAGGGTGTCGGGATGGTCGGCGCCCATGGTGCGCTCCCGGGCGGCGAGCACCGCCGTGTACACCTGGTGCGCGTCGACATGACGCCCCAGCTGCCCCAGGACGTACCCCATTTCCTGGCGGGCGGCGAGGGTCTCGGGATGGTCGGGCCCGAGGGTGCGGATCCGGGCCTGGGCCACGTGCTTGTACTCGCGCAGGGCGTCGGCCGGGCGTCCGGTGCGGCTGAGGGTGAAGGCCATCTGGTAGCGGGCGGCAAGGGTCTCGGGGTGGTCGGCGCCCAGCAGCCGGGCCCGCTCGGCGGTGACCGCGCGGAGCACCGTGCCGGCCTCGGCCCAGCGGCCCCGGCGTCCGAGGTCCAGGGCGGCACGATGCCGGTCGGCGAGGACCCGGAGCGTCTCCGCCGCCGGGGCATCCCGCCCACCGCCGTCCGGGTCCGTGCGTTCCTGGTCCCCGGCCGGCTCGGCGGCCATGTGCCGCGTCCACGACGGCAGCCGCACCGCGGCACGCCTGCCCGCCGGCGGTCCGCCCGTCGCACCGGGGCCGGGCCGTGCCGGGATCCGGTGCTCGGCGGGGGCCGCGGCCGTGGCGGCCGTGGCGGTGCGGGCGTCGGTCAGGCGGCGGGCCACTTCGCGGGCGTCGCCGGGGCGTTGCTCCGGCGACTTGGCGAGCAGGTCGAGGATGAGCTGTTCCAACGGGCCGGGGAGGTCGGTGCGGTGCCGGCGGAGCGGGGGCGGCGGGGTGTCGCGGTGGGCGAGCAGGACGGCCCAGGGGTCGTCCTGGTCGAACGGCGGTGTCCCGGTGGCGAGTTCGTACAGCACACAGCCCAGCGAGTACAGGTCGCTGCGCCGGTCGACCTCGTGACCGGCGATCTGCTCGGGCGACATGTAGTGCGGGGTGCCCATGGCGATGCCGGTGGCGGTGAGCCGGGTGGTGAAGTCGGTGTCCCGGCCGAGGCGGGCGATGCCGAAGTCGCAGATCTTCACCGTGCCGTCGGACAGGCGGACGATGTTCGCCGGTTTCAGGTCACGGTGGACGATGCCGCGACGGTGGGTGTAGTCGAGTGCGGCGGCGATCTGTTCGGCGATGTCGACGAGGTCCGCGACCGGCAGCGGACGGTGCCGGTTGTCCTGCATCAGCCGGCTCAGATCGCGGCCGTCGAGCAGCTCCATGACGAGATAGAGCACGCCGTCGCACTCGCCGAAGTCGTGCACCACGGTGACCCCGCGGTGCTGGAGGGCGGCGGCCACCTGGGCCTCGCGCCGGAACCGTTCGCGCAGCAGGCGCGTGCCGGAT
>Ga0164243_10014127_pt1 | contig 11142 bp, 10 predicted proteins | sample OricompcompostOP_FD_108781 | JGI IMG/M metagenome (GOLD analysis project Ga0164243, IMG submission 108781) | Organic Plus compost microbial communities from Emeryville, California, USA - Original compost - Organic plus compost (OP) | ecosystem: Engineered > Solid waste > Mixed feedstock >... | reverse complement strand
CGGACGATCTCGTCGTACATCTTGGGGTAGAGGATCGCGAAGGCGAGGTCCTCCAGCTCCCACTTGATGGTGTTCATGCCCAGGCGGTGGGCGAGCGGCGCGTAGATCTCCAGGGTCTCGCGCGCCTTCTTCTCCTGCTTCTCGCGCTTGAGGTAGCGCATGGTGCGCATGTTGTGCAGGCGGTCGGCGAGCTTGATGACCAGGACGCGGGGGTCCTTGGCCATGGCGACGACCATCTTGCGCACGGTCTCGGCCTGGGCGGCCTCGCCGAACTTGACCTTGTCCAGCTTGGTGACGCCGTCGACGAGCAGCGCGACCACGTCGCCGAAGTCGCGGCGCAGGTCCTCCAGGCCGTACTCGGTGTCCTCGACCGTGTCGTGCAGCAGCCCCGCCATCAGCGTGGCCGGGTCCATGCCGAGCTCGGCGAGGATGGTGGTCACCGCGAGCGGGTGCGTGATGTACGGGTCGCCGCTCTTGCGCTTCTGGCCGCGGTGCCAGCGCTCGGCGACCTGGTAGGCCCGCTCGATCTGGCGCAGCGTGGCGTTCTCGATCTTCGGGTCGTTGCTGCGGACGATCCGCAGCAGCGGCTCCAGCACCGGGTTGTACGGGTTGGCCCGCTGGACGCCGAGCCGGGCCAGGCGGGCGCGGACGCGGTTGGAGGAGCCGGAGCGGGGCTGGCCGGTGTTGGGGCGGGACGCGGAGCGCTCGGGAGGGGACGGCTTGGGAGCCGGCTGCTCGGGCTTGTCCACGGGAGCCCCCTGGGCACGCTGGACCGGCCCGCGGGTGTCGTTCTTCGCCTGGGGCGTGTCCGGCGCGGGCTTGGCCGCCGGCGCCGAGGCGGGCTCGGGCTTGGCGGCGGTCAGGTGCTGGGCCTCGTCTGGCAAGAGGGCTCCTCGTGCGCGATCCGGGTCCCCGGTCAGGCTCCGGAGACCCCATGGTAGCGAGCCCGGGCTCGCCGAACGTCTCCGGAGCGGTGTGAGGACCGTCAACAGGAGAAACGCACGAGGCGGACGCCGGATTCCTCCGGGTCCGCCTGCGTGCTGTTTCCGGGGCCGTCTCCGGCGCCCCAGGGGTTTCTCAGACCGTGAGCAGCGCCTCCAGCGGGGCGCCCGCCAGGGCGGGCTCGAGCCGGGCCCGGCCGTCGAGGAAGCCGAGCTCCATCAGCACCGCCAGGCCCGCGACCTCGGCGCCCGCCCTGCGGATGAGCTGCACGGACGCCTCGGCGGTGCCGCCGGTGGCCAGGACGTCGTCGACGACCAGGACGCGGTCCTCGGCGCCGAGGTCCTCCGCGTGGACCTCGATCTCCGCCGAGCCGTACTCCAGGTCGTACGACTGCCTGAGGGTGGCCCCGGGGAGCTTGCCCGCCTTGCGGACGGGGATGAAGCCGAGGCCGGCGCGGACGGCGACCGGGGCGCCCAGGATGAACCCGCGGGCCTCCAGGCCGACGATCTTGGTGGCGTCGGCCCGGCGGGCGACGTCCGCGAGAGCATCGGTGAGCGCGTCGAACGCCTTGGGGTCGGCCAGGAGCGGGGTGATGTCCTTGAACATCACGCCCGGCTCCGGGTAGTCCGCCACGTCCCGGATGCGGCTCAGCAGCAGGGCGGACAGGTCGGCGTGGTCGCTCATCGGCGCTTCCCCGAGGGTCGGCCGCGGCCACGGGCACGGGACGCGGGCTGGTTGCGGGGCCCGACGACCGCCGCCGCGACGTCGGGCTCGTCCTGGTCGTCGTCGGGCACGAGGGCGTCCTGGCCCTCGTCCGGGTCGCCGCCCTGGGCGCGCTTGGCCAGCACGCGCTTCTTCAGGCTCTTCATGGCCGGCTCGCGCTCCTTGAGGTCGGCGACGAGCGGGGTGGCGATGAAGATCGAGGAGTAGGCGCCGGCGGCGAGGCCGACGAACAGCGACAGGGAGATGTCGTTCAGCATTCCGGCGCCCAGGACGCCGCCGCCGATGAACAGCAGGCCCGCCACCGGGAGTAACGCGACCACCGTGGTGTTGATCGACCGCACCAGGGTGCTGTTGATCGACCGGTTGGCGATCTCGCTGTAGGTCCAGCGGGTCTGCTTGGTGATGTCCCTGGTCTGTTCCTTGAGGCTGTCGAAGACGACCACCGTGTCGTACAGGGAGTAACCGAGGATGGTGAGCAGACCGATCACCGTGCCGGGGGTGACCTCGAAGCCGACGAGGGCGTAGATCCCGACCGTGATGGTGATGTCGTGGATCAGCGCGACGAACGCGGCGAGCGCCATCCGCCACTCGAAGGCGATCGCCAGGTAGATCACCACCAGGATCAGGAAGATCCCCAGGCCCTGCCAGGCCTTGTTGGCGATCTGCTCACCCCAGCTGGGGCCGACCAGTTCGGCGTTGATCTTCTCCGCGTCGACCTTGAGGTCCTCGGCGAGCCGCTCCTTGATGGTGTCCGAGGTCTTGGTGTCGATGCCCGCGACCTGGATCCGCATGCTGCCGTCGCCGAGCTTCTGGACGATGGCGTCGTGGCCGGAGGCGTCCTCCGCGTAGCCCTCGGCGGTGGACACCGAGACGCTCATGTTCTTCGGGGTGGTGAAGACCGCGCCGCCTTGGAACTCGATGCCCATGTGCAGGCCGCGCACCGCCAGGCCGACGATGGCCGTGATGGTGATGAGGATCGAGATGCCGTACCAGATCTTGCGGTTCTTGACGAAGTCGTAGCCGATCTCGCCGTGGTGCAGTCGGGCGCCGAGGGTGCCGAGCTTCGACATCTCTCACGCCTCCTTCGTCTGGGCAGGGGCGGAGGGACGACGGGTGCGGCGCAGCGGCGGTTTCGCGCCCAGCGCCTTCGGGTCGAGACCGGACCACTTGTGGCCGCTCGCGAAGAACTTGCGGCGGGCCATCAGCGTCAGCAGCGGCTTGGTGAAGAGGAACACCACCACGACGTCGAGGACGGTGGTCAGACCCAGGGTGAACGCGAAGCCCTGCACCTTGCCGACGGTGACCACGAAGAGCACCGCGGCGGCGAGGAAGGACACGAAGTCGGAGACCAGGATGGTGCGCCGGGCGCGCGGCCAGGCCCGCTCCACGGAGGGGCGCAGCGAGCGGCCCTCGCGGATCTCGTCCCGGACCCGTTCGAAGTAGACGATGAACGAGTCCGCCGTGATGCCGATGGCGACGATGGCGCCGCAGACGGCCGGCAGGTTCAGCGCGAAGCCGATGGTCGGGCCGAGCAGCGCCATGATCACGTAGGTGAGGGCCGCGGAGACCATCAGCGACGCGACGGCGATGAACGACAGACCGCGGTAGTAGAAGAGCAGGTACAGGATCACCAGCGCGAGGCCGATGGCGCCGGCGATCAGACCGGCCTGGAGCTGCTCGCCGCCGAGGGCGGCGGTGACGGTGGTGACGCTGTCCTCGCGGAAGGTCAGCGGCAGCGCGCCGTAGGACAGCATGTTGGCCAGCTCCTGCGCCGACTGCTGGTTGAAGTTGCCGGAGATCTCGGCGTTGCCGCCGGTCAGGGCCTGCCGGACGTACGGGTCGGAGACGACCTCGCCGTCCAGGACGATCGCGAACTGGTTCTGCGGGGACTGCTTCTGCGCGAGCTGGCCGGTGATGTCGGCGAACTTCTTGGAGCCCTCGCCCGTGAACTTCATGGTCACGGTCCAGCCGGCGCCGGACTGCGTGTTCAGGACGGCGTCGGCCTCGTCGACGTCGGTGCCGTCGACGGCGGCCGGGCCGAGGATGTACTTCTGCCACTGGCCCTGGGAGTTCTGGCCGCAGGCGACGGTGGACTCGGTGGCCTTGGCGCCGTCACCGGCCGTGGCGCGGACGCTCTCCTTGGTGCAGTCGAGCTTGGCGTACTCGGCCTGGAGCTTGGCGTCGGGGTCGTCGGACGCGCCGCCCGTCGCGGACGGGGAGGGGCTGGCCTTGTCCGTGGCGGCCGGGCTCTCGTCGGCCTTCAGGGCGTCGGTGACCGCGCGGCCCTGGGTGGTGGCGCTCGCCGAGGGGTCGGCGGACGCGGAGGAGCCGTCGGTGGCCTTCTCGCTCGCGCCGTCCGTCGCCTTGTCCCCCTTGTCGCCGGCTTTGTCGTCGGCCTTGTCGCCGGAGGGGGCGGCGGAGGGCTCGCCGGTCGCGCTGGGCTGCGGGGCGGCGCCGCCCTCGGCCAGCTCGGTGGCGATCACGGGACGGAAGTAGAGCTTGGCGGTGGTGCCGACCTGTTCCCGGGCCTGCTTGGAATTCGTGCCCTTGGGAATGTTGACGATGATGTTGCGGTCGCCCTGCGTCTGGACCTCGGCCTCGGAGACGCCCAGACCGTTGACACGCCGCTCCATGATGGAGACCGCGGTGTCCATGTTGGTCTTGTTGATCGCGGACTCCTGGCCCGCCTCGGGGACCGCTGCCAGCGTGATGCTCGTTCCGCCGGCCAGGTCGATGCCGAGACGCGGAGTGGTGTGCCCGGAGGCGAACATCCCTCCGGTGAGCGCCACGATGGCGATCAGGATCAGAGCCAGCGAGCGCCACGGCTTGCTTGTGGCGCTCGCGTTCCGTCCCTTTTTGAGTGCTGCCACCTTCTCGTACTCCCTCTCGGGCCGCCTCGTCCCCGGTCGGGAGGCCGGCGGCCATGACATGGTGTCGGGATGATCCCGTGCGAGCCGGGCATGATCCGGGGCGCGCGGGCTCCACCCGCGCGCCCCGGAACGCGGCTACTTCGCGTCGGAGTCGCCCTCGGACTTCTTCGCGTGCGCGTCCGCCGTGGCGTCGGCCGGCTCGTCCTCCGCGTCCTTCTTGCCGAGGTCGACAGGCGTGTCGTCGGAGTCGGCGGCAGCGTCGGAGGCGTCGTCGGTCTCGGTGAGGGAGGAGGCGTCGTCGGGGACGACGTCGGCGTCGGACTTCAGGTCGTGCTCGATGCCGTGCACGATGCGGTTGTACTCCTCGTCGGTCAGGACGGCACCGATCGAGTTCTTGGCGAACAGCAGCTCCACACCCGGCCCGGCGTCGAGGAGGACGGTGTCCTCGTTGACCTCCTTGACCGTGGCGTACATGCCCCCGATCGTGCGGACGCCGGAACCGGGCTGCATCTGGTTCCGCATCTCGATGGCCTGCTGCTGCTTCTTCTTGGCCGACCGGGTCATCAGGAACATGGCCCCGATGAGCACAATGAACGGGAGGAGGGTCAGGAGACTCACGGGTCGGAACTTCCTTCACACGACCGCGTTGGTGAACGGCCTGATGGTTGGGGGTATGTGGTGCCGCCGGCAAGGGCGGCATCGGCGGAGTCTAAGCGAGTCCGCACCAACGGAACAACGCTCAGCATGGCACCGGGGTTCCTGCCCGGACCAGCGTGCTCGCCGTCACGCCCCGAACAGGTCCCCTTGTCCGTTTCCGGCGGCCTGCCGGCGCGGCGGCGTGAGGCCGAGATGCGACCAGGCCGCGGGCGTCGCCACCCGTCCCCTCGGGGTACGGGCGAGCAGACCCTCCCGGACCAGGAAGGGCTCGGCCACCTCCTCCACGGTCTCACGCTCCTCCCCCACCGCGACGGCGAGCGTGGACAGGCCGACCGGGCCGCCGCCGAACAGTTTCAGCAGCGCCTCCAGCACCGCGCGGTCCAGCCGGTCCAGGCCCCGGGCGTCCACCTCGTACACCGCGAGGGCCGCGGCGGCGACGTCCTGGGTGATCCGGCCGTCCGCCTTGACCTGCGCGTAGTCCCGGACGCGGCGCAGCAGGCGGTTGGCGATGCGGGGCGTGCCGCGGGAGCGTCCGGCGATCTCGGCGGCGCCCTCGGCGTCGATCTCCACGTCGAGCAGGCTCGCCGAGCGGTGGACGACCCGCTCCAGCTCGCCCGGCTCGTAGAACTCCATGTGCGCGGTGAAGCCGAAGCGGTCGCGCAGCGGGGGCGGCAGCAGGCCGGCCCGGGTGGTGGCGCCGACCAGGGTGAAGGGCGGCAGCTCCAGGGGGATGGCGGTGGCGCCGGGTCCCTTACCGACGATCACGTCGACGCGGAAGTCCTCCATCGCCATGTAGAGCATCTCCTCGGCGGGCCGGGACATGCGGTGGATCTCGTCGAGGAAGAGGACCTCGCCCTCCTGGAGGGAGGAGAGGATCGCGGCGAGGTCGCCGGCGTGCTGGATGGCGGGGCCCGAGGTGATGCGGATGGGGGCGCCCATCTCCGCGGCGATGATCATGGAGAGGGTGGTCTTGCCGAGGCCGGGGGCGCCGGAGAGCAGCACATGGTCGGCGGTGGCGCCGCGGGCGCGGGCGGCGCGCAGCACCAGGTCGAGCTGTTCGCGGACCTTCTCCTGGCCGATGAACTCGCCCAGGTCCTTGGGGCGCAGCGCGGCCTCGACGGCCTGGTCCTCGCGGTCGGCGACCGATTCCACCAGCCGCTCGGAGGCGGCGGTGTCGTTCGTGTCGTCCCAGTTCATGTGCGTGTGCCTCAGCTCTCCGTACGGACTCGGGCGCGGTCGTGGGCCGGCGGGCGGCGGTCTATCGGGCGCGGTTCAGCGTCTGCAGGGCCGCCTTGAGCAGCTGCCCCACCGGTACGGCGCCCTCGGCGGCCTCCGCCTGGGGGGTCACCGCGGCCACCGCCTCGTCGGCCTCGCGGGTCGCGTACCCCAAGCCGATGAGGGCGGCGTGCAGCTGGTCGCGCCAGCCGGAGGTGACGGGCGCGCCGACGGCGGGGGCGCCGGTGGGCTCGCCGAGCCGGTCCTTCAGCTCGAGGAGCAGCTTCTGGGCGCCCTTCTTGCCGATGCCGGGGACGGCCGTGAGCGCCTTCTCGTCGCCGGTGGCCACGGCACGGCGCAGGGCGTCGGGGCTGTGCACGGCGAGCATGGCCTGGGCGAGCCGGGGGCCGACGCCGCTGGCGGTCTGGAGCAGCTCGAAGACCTGGCGGCCGTCCTCGTCGGCGAAGCCGTACAGCGTGAGGGAGTCCTCGCGGACGACGAGGGAGGTGGCGAGCTTCGCGGGCTGTCCGACGCGGAGCGTGGACAGCGTGTCCGGCGTGCACCGGACGGCCATGCCGACGCCGCCGACCTCGACCACCGCGGTGTCGGGGGTGAGGGCGGCGACCGTGCCGCTGACGAAGGCGATCATGCCGTACGGCCTTTCGATGCGTGACGGGCCGCGGGGGCCCGGGGTGTGGTCGGCGGGGTCCGCGCCGCGTGGGCGGCGACGGCCTGCTGGAGGCGGTTGTGGGCGGGGGCGCGCCAGATGTGGCAGATGGCGAGCGCGAGGGCGTCGGCGGCGTCGGCCGGCTTGGGCGGCGCGTCGAGCCGCAGCAGGCGGGTCACCATGGCCCCGACCTGGGCCTTGTCGGCGCGGCCCGAGCCGGTGACGGCGGCCTTGACCTCGCTGGGCGTGTGCAGCGCGACGGGGATGCCGCGTCGGGAGGCGCAGAGGATGGCGACGGCGCTGGCCTGGGCGGTGCCCATCACCGTGCGCACGTTGTGCTGGCTGAAGACGCGCTCCACGGCGACGAACTCCGGGCGGTGCTCGTCGAGCCACTGCTCCAGACCCTGCTCGACGGCGACCAGGCGGTGCCCGAGGTCGGCGTCGGCGGGTGTGCGGACGACGCCCACGCCGAGCATGGTCAACGGGCGTCCCGCGACCCCTTCGACGACGCCGACACCGCACCGGGTCAGCCCCGGGTCCACCCCCAGTACGCGCACGCGTCGCCCCCTTGCTCGATCACCTGTTTGTGCAGGCTATCGGGTGCCACCGACAAAGCGGCGGGCCGACGGGGTGTGTCCCGTCGGCCCGCCGCCGTGCTACGCGTCAGGCGTCGACCTTCTCCATGATCTCGTCGCTCACGTCGAAGTTGGCGAAGACGTTCTGCACGTCGTCGCTGTCCTCCAGCGCGTCGATGAGCTTGAAGATCTTCTTCGCGCCCTCCTCGTCCAGCTGGACCTGCATGGTCGGGACGAAGTTGGCGTCGGCCGACTCGTAGTCGATGCCGGCGTCCTGGAGCGCGGTGCGGACCGCGACCAGGTCGGTCGGCTCGCTGATCACCTCGAAGCTCTCACCGAGGTCGTTGACCTCCTCCGCGCCCGCGTCGAGCACGGCGGCGAGGACGTCGTCCTCGGTCAGGTCGCCCTTGGGGACGATCACCACGCCCTTGCGGTTGAACAGGTACGACACCGAGCCCGGGTCGGCCATGGAGCCGCCGTTGCGGGTCATCGCGACCCGGACGTCGGAGGCGGCGCGGTTGCGGTTGTCCGTGAGGCACTCGATGAGGACCGCGACGCCGTTGGGGCCGTAGCCCTCGTACATGATCGTCTCGTAGTCGGCGCCGCCGGCCTCGAGGCCCGCGCCGCGCTTGACCGCGGAGTCGATGTTCTTGTTCGGCACCGACTGCTTCTTCGCCTTCTGGATGGCGTCGTACAGCGTCGGGTTGCCGTCGGGGTCCGCTCCGCCCATCCGGGCGGCGACCTCGATGTTCTTGATGAGCTTCGCGAAGAGCTTGCCGCGCTTGGCGTCGATCACGGCCTTCTTGTGCTTCGTCGTGGCCCATTTAGAGTGGCCGGACATCTGCCTGTCTCCTTCGCATAACCCATCTCTGCAACGAACGCAGGAATCCTACAAGGACTCGCCCCGCCGGTCCGCCCGCACCATGTCGGCGAAGAAGCGGTGCACCCGGTGGTCCCCGGTGAGTTCCGGGTGGAAGGACGTCGCCAGCGCGTTGCCCTGGCGGACCGCGACGATGTGTCCGCCGTGCTCGGCGAGCACCTCGGCGGACGCGCCGACGGACTCCACCCAGGGGGCGCGGATGAAGACACCCTCCACAGGTTCCCCGGAAATCCCCTTGACCTCGACGGCGGCCTCGAAGGACTCGTTCTGCCGTCCGAAGGCGTTGCGGCGCACGATCATGTCGATGCCGCCGACGGTCTCCTGCCCGGAGCGCGGGTCGAGGATCTTGTCGGCGAGCATGATCATGCCGGCGCAGGTGCCGTAGACGGGCATGCCGGCGCGCACGCGGGCGCGCAGGGGCTCCATGAGGCCGAAGAGCACGGCCAGCTTGGAGATCGTGGTGGACTCCCCGCCCGGGATCACCAGGCCGTCGGCCTCGGCGAGCTCCTCCGGGCGGCGGACGGGCCTGGCCACGGCGTCCGCCGCGGCCAGGGCCACCAGATGCTCCCGTACGTCACCCTGGAGTGCGAGCACTCCGATCACGGGAGCGGTCATCACCAGCCCCGGTTGGCGTAGCGCTCGGTCTCGGGCAGGGTGTCGCAGTTGATCCCGACCATGGCCTCGCCCAGGTTGCGGGACGCGTCCGCGATGATCTTCGGGTCGTCGTAGAAGGTGGTCGCCTTCACGATGGCCGCGGCGCGCTTGGCGGGGTCGCCGGACTTGAAGATGCCGGAGCCGACGAAGACGCCCTCGGCGCCCAGCTGGCGCATCAGCGCGGCGTCGGCGGGGGTGGCCACACCGCCGGCGGAGAACAGCACGACGGGCAGCTTGCCCAGCTCGGCGACCTCCTTTACCAGCTCGTACGGGGCGCGCAGCTCCTTGGCGGCGGCGTACAGCTCGTTGTTGTCGTAGCCACGCAGGCGGGCGATCTCGTTCTTGATCTGGCGCAGGTGGCGGACGGCCTCGACGACGTTGCCGGTGCCGGCCTCGCCCTTGGAGCGGATCATCGCGGCGCCCTCGGCGATGCGGCGCAGGGCCTCGCCCAGGTTGGTGGCGCCGCAGACGAACGGGGTGGTGAACGCCCACTTGTCCGAGTGGTTGACCTCGTCGGCCGGGGTGAGGACCTCGGACTCGTCGATGTAGTCGACGCCGAGCGACTGGAGCACCTGGGCCTCGACGAAGTGGCCGATGCGGGACTTCGCCATCACCGGGATGGACACGGCGTCGATGATGCCCTCGATCATGTCCGGGTCGGACATGCGGGCCACACCGCCGTCCTTGCGGATGTCGGCCGGGACGCGCTCCAGGGCCATGACGGCGACGGCGCCCGCGTCCTCGGCGATCTTCGCCTGCTCCGGCGTGACGACGTCCATGATCACGCCGCCCTTGAGCTGCTCGGCCATGCCGCGCTTCACGCGCGCGGTGCCGGTCTCGGGACCCTGGTTTTCGGAGAGCGTGCTGGACACGAATGACCTCGCTGGGATGAGGGGGATTCTGCAGCACCGACGAAACGTGACCGGAGCAGGCCACAGCAAGGGCCAATGATGAGCCGGTGGCTCGTTTTCGGTCGGGGCGGGGGTGCCGGGTGGCCGGAAACCGCTGTCGGGCCTCAGGCGGCCCGCTCGATCAGCGCGGCCGGGGGCTCGTCGTCCATCTCGAACGCCATCGGGAACGGGGCGTGTCCGGCGAGCCGGAACCAGCGGACCTTGCGGTGCAGGCGGAGCGCGCGGGCGGCGCGTACGGCGTCGTTGTGGAAGCGGCGGGCCATGGGGACCCTGCGGACGGCTTCGGCGAGTTCCAGGGCGGCCTCCTCTCCCCCGGGGGCCTCCTTGACCGCGTCCACCTGCTGGGGGTCGGCGAGGACCGCCCGCAGCGCCTGGCTGAGCTCGCTCTCGGCGACCTCGCGCTGTTCCTCGACGGCCTGCCTCGCGGCGTGCGCGGCCTCGTACAGCACGATCGAGGCGGCGGGGTCGAGCACCCCGGAGGTGGCCAACTCCTGCGCCACGGAGGCGCGGCGCAGCAGTTGCGCGTCGAGCGCGGCCCGGGCGGCGTCGATCCGGGCGTGCAGGCGGTCCAGCCGGCCCGCCGTCCAACTGAGGTAAAGCCCTACGGCGATGAGGACGACGAGGATCCAGATGAGGGTTGGGGTCACGGGCGGCAAGGCTAGTACCGGCTGCGCCGGGTTCTGTCCTGGGGGCGTACGCCCACCGCCGCCTGCGGGCAGTCGTGCCGCTTGGGGCGGCACGGGTGGGCGCAGGCGGCACCCTCCCGGCGAGGCTCGGCTGCAGCGCCGTACCTGCGGCTGACGGGGTTGCCTCGCGGCGTCGTACGCCGGGTGCGGGCCGTCGAGGGCTCGTCGCGCAGTTCCCCGCGCCCCTTTGGAGGTGCAGCCGCCGCCGTCTGCGCCAGTCCCCCGCCGCCTGCGGGCGAGACGTGCCTCCCCCAGTGCCTTGAGGGCCTGGGAGGTGCCCCCAGGGCGATGGGGGTCCCCCGCTCGGGCGAAGCCGGGGGGCGGGCCCAGGCGGCACCCCTCAGCGGGCCTCGGCTGCAGCG
>Ga0164243_10014126_pt1 | contig 11143 bp, 7 predicted proteins | sample OricompcompostOP_FD_108781 | JGI IMG/M metagenome (GOLD analysis project Ga0164243, IMG submission 108781) | Organic Plus compost microbial communities from Emeryville, California, USA - Original compost - Organic plus compost (OP) | ecosystem: Engineered > Solid waste > Mixed feedstock >... | reverse complement strand
TTGCCGATGCAGGTGTGCGCGCCGTTCGAAAACGTGATGTGCTGGCGTCGCGGCCGGTCGATATCGAAACGCTCCGGCTCCGGATTCTTGCGTTCGTCCAAGCCCGCCAGCGTCAGCGGACACAGCACCATGTCGCCCTCCCGGAACTGCGCGCCCGCGATCTCGACCGACTTTTTCACCAGCCGCGTCTGGTTGACCACCGCGTAACGCCGCAGCGATTCCTCCACGAAATCCGGCACCCGCTCCGGCTCCGCCGCCAGCCGCCGTTGCAGGGCCGGGTCCTCCGACAGATGCCGGAACGCGAAGGTGAGCGCGTTGGATACCGTATCCAGGCCGGCGATGAACAACAGAAAACCCATCGACTGCAATTCCGCCAGGGTCAGCGCGCGGCCGTCCACTTCCTCCGCCACCAGCTTGCTGAGCAGGTCGTCGCCCGGATGCACGCGGCGCTGCTCGATCATGCTGGTGATGATCTCGAAAATATGATTCTGGATTTCGATGCGCCGCTCGACCGTGGTCTTGCCGAAATATTCGGTGACGATGCCGCGAAACTCATCGAAGCGCTCATGCGGCATGCCCATCAGCTCCATGAACACCGACACCGGAAAACCGGCGCCGAGTGATTCGGTGAAATCACAGCGGCCGTCGGCGATCACGCCGTCGATCAGGCGGTTGACCCAGCGCCGCAGGTTGGCCTCGCTCGCCACTACGAAATTGCGATTGACATGGCGCATCAACGCCGCGCGATAGGCGGCGTGATCGGGCGGATCGAGGTTGAGCGGAATCATCACGTTGGGGCTGTTGGATTTGGGGATGTCCAGCTCGCGGCTGGAAAAATGTTCCCCGTCGCGCAGGATCTGTGTCATCAGATCGTAGCGCGTCACGATCCAGTGGCCGCCGTTGCGCGGCGTATAGCAGATATCGGGGGCGAAGGCATGCAGCGCTTTCCAGCCCAGGTGCAGGTCTTCGATCAGGCGCGGATCGGTGTAGATATCAAAGTCGATCACCTGCTCCGCTTTCACATGGTCCGGAACGACGGAAGTATTCGATGGTTGATTCATGGGATTTTCCCCCTGCCGCATGCTGTTGCTGATCACGCCGGTCAATAAGCGCCGAATTTCGGTTTGCGCTTTTCCAGGAAGGCCGCGGCACCCTCGGCGTGATCGTGGCTGCGCAGCGTCAACTGGTCGTAGGCCATCGAGGTTTCAAAGGCGCCGGCCATGAGTTGCTTGAGCATGACATTGACCGACAACTTGCCATAGGAAATCGCCAGCGGCGCGCCGTCGGCGAGTTTGCGCGCGAACCCGTCAACGAAACTGTCCAGCTCCGAATCCAACACGCAGTAATTGATGAGGCCGATGTCCGCGGCGCGTTTCGCTTCGATGGCATCGCCGGTCATGATGAATTCCTTGGCGCGATGGAATCCGACCAGCAGCGGCCACAGACAGGCGCCGCCGTCGCCCGGGGCGATGCCCGCCTTGACATGCGAATCGCAGAAACGCGCGCCCTCCGCGGCGATGACCATGTCGCAGGCCAGCGCCACATTGACGCCGAGGCCGTAGGCCACGCCCCTCACCTTGGCGATGATCGGCTTTTCGCAATCCAGCATATTCCAGAACAGACGGCGGGCGCCGCGCGTGCGGGGACGGCCGCGTGACTTGCTGTCGGCCTCCTGCTTGATGCCCTCGAGGTCGATGCCGGAACAGAAGGCACCGTCGGCGCCGGTGATGACCGCGACACGGATATTTTCATCCGCATCGATGTCATCCCACACCCGTTCCAGCTCCAGATGCATCTGCCGGTTGACGGCATTCTTCTTGCCCGGATTATTGAGGGTGAGTGTGGCTACGCCGCCCTCACTCACGATCTCTATCATGTGGTACGAACTGGGATCGATTGCGGCCACGTTCGCCATCTCCTGCATGGGTTGATTCGCACACGCTGCGAAAAACGAAACGCTGCGAATTCCGCAACGCGAAAAACCGGGACCGAACAGCGCCGGTCGACATCGGCGAGATGTTACGGCCCGGGGGCCGTCGCCTCCATTGCACCAGCTGTCTGCAATCGTGCAAATCGCGCCAATGTATAAACACTGCAAAGCGCCCGAAAGCTGAACACAACAAGCAAGGACTCATCGGTCGGCGGCACAGTGAAGGCGAAGAATTCGGCTGAAAGACTTAATTTCACCGGGTTTTTAGTGAATAACGCCTTCGTCATGGCGCGCTGAAAAAGATTTCCGCGGCAGCGGCCCGACATGCCGGTGAATTTACATGTTACATTACTTGTAACCAATAACAACCGTGATAGTATGCAGATCACGCCAATTTTTATCAGAAAATGGCTATCCGAAAACCGTGCACGCGCCGCTGCGATGCGGCCTGCATCGGCTCCGATGACATGAATCACTCCAATCTTTCAAGGGGATCGCTATGCAAATTGACGGAACTGCCGTTGTGGTGACGGGCGGCGCCTCGGGCCTGGGCGAAGCGACGGCGCGCGCACTGGCCGCCGGCGGCGCCAGGGTTGCCATCTTCGACATGAACGAGGAAAAGGGAAACGCCGTGGCGGCGGACATCGGCGGTATTTTCTGCCACGTCAACGTGACCGAGGACGACAGCGTTGACCAGGGTTTTCTGAAAGCGCGCGGCGCGCACGGGCAGGAACGCATCCTGGTGAATTGCGCGGGCACGGGCAACGCCTTCAAAACCGCCAGCCGCGACAAGGCAACCGACGAAATCCGGCATTTTCCCCTGGATGCGTTCAATCGCATCATCCAGATCAATCTCGTCGGCACGTTTCGCTGCATTGCGAAATCAGCGGCCGGCATGCTGACTCTCGCGCCGCTGGAGAGCGGCGAGCGCGGCGTCGTCATCAATACCGCGAGCGTGGCCGCGGAGGATGGCCAGATGGGCCAGGCCGCCTACGCCGCCTCGAAAGCCGGCGTCGTCGGTCTGACACTGCCGATTGCGCGCGATCTGATGGCCGAAGGCATTCGCGTGAACACCATTTTGCCGGGCCTGTTCAACACGCCGTTGTTGCGCGGCGCTCCCGCCCACGTCAGGGAGGCGCTGGCGGCAAACGTGCCGTTTCCCAAGCGTCTGGGCGAGCCGAATGAATATGCGAGCCTTGCGCTGGAAATCTGTCGGAACAGTTATTTGAACGGCGAGGATATCCGCCTGGACGGCGCTCTGCGCATGGGGCCCCGGTAAACAATCTGAAAAAACCACGGGGCCGTGTCGTCGACAGCGGCCCCGGGTTCGCTCAACCCGTCGCGCCTTCGCACGAATCCGGGCGGAGCGGCGCCGATCCATCCCCGGCGCGCCGGATGATGGAATGCAGCGACAGACCGGCCAGCAGGGCCGCCGCGCTGCCAGCCACGGCAAGCGCCGCCATCAGCGGGTGCGCCGTGAACGTAAGGGCATCGCTCAGAACACCCACCAGCAACGGCCCCAAGCCCGTTCCCAGCAGGGCACTGACCAATCCGAGAAACGCGACGGCCTGCGCCCGCAAATGTTGCGGCGCGATGTACAACATCGGCAGGGAGGAAATTCCCATCACCGAGCTGGTGCAGACGATGGTGACCGCGATCAACGCCAACTGCAGCCACAGCGATGAAACCCAGGGCGTGATGAACACCGCCGGCAGCGCGATGAAGGCGCAGCCGCGCATGAAACGAAAAGCCCGTAAAACCACCTCATCGTTGCGCCGGCCCACCAGCACGCCGGCCATCACGGTGCCGAGAATGCCGCCGCAGAGAAAGATCGGGCCGAACAGCATGCCGATGCGTTGCGCGTTGGCCTGGTGCAAACGCATCAGCGCCGCCGGCACCCAGGAAACGTAAGCGTTCAGCAGCAGCGCCATGAAGGCGATGGCCAGCAGATACGCGCCGTTCGAACGCCACTCCCGGCGCAAAAACCCCAGCAGCTCGGCCATGCCGTTGCGGCGCGGCGCATCGAATGCCTGGCGCCTCGGCTCCGACAGCATTTGCATCACGATGGCAACGGCGATGCCCGGCATACCGATGAGAACGAACACCCATTGCCAGGGCTGGAGCGAACCGACGCCGGCGATATCGGGCAACGTCCACTGCTGGACCCACTGATAAAGCGCGCCGCCGCCCATCAGGGCAATGCCGCCGCCGAGAAAAGGCGCGATCATGAAAATGGAATTGGCGCGCGCCAGTCCCTTTTGATCGTGCAGATCGGCCATCATGGTGAGCGCCGCCGGCGGCAATCCCGATTCGCTGGCGGCAACGCCGATCCGCGCCAGCAGCAGTTGCCAGAAATTCACCGCGAAACCGCACAGAATCGTCATCGCACTCCATACCGCAATGCACGCGCTGATGATGCGCGGCCGGTGGCCGCGATCGGACAGACGCGCCAGCGGCAGACTCGCCAGCACGTAGCAAAGGGAAAAGCTCAGCCCCTGCATCAAGCCCATTTGCGTATCGCTGAGGTGCAGCGACTGCGTGATCGGTTCGAGCAGCAGGCTGATGACGTGTCGATCGACGTACGAAAGCGTGAACGCAACCGTCAGGAACGCCGTTATCAGCCATGGCCGTTCGCGCCATTTCCTTTTCCGCCCGATGCCCATGCCCTAGCGAACCTTCGGCAAATACTGCTCGGCGTTTTTGAACTTTTGCCGCAGCGCGGGCTTGGCCAGCTTGCCCGACGGCAGTCGCGGCAACGGCTCAAGTTCGATGGCAATGTAGCGCGGCACCTTGTAGCCGGCCAGATGCCGGCCGCAGTGTTCAACGATGATTTCGGCGGTCAGGTGTCCGGCATCGCCGTAGACGATCGCCAGGGGCGTTTCACCGAAATCGACGTCGAGGGCGGAAATCACCGCGACTTCTTCGACATGGGGCAATTCGCTGATGACACGCTCCACTTCCGCGGCGGAAATGTTCAGGCCGCCGGAAATGATGATGTCCTTGAGACGATCCAGGAATGTCAGGTTGCCGTTCGCATCGATTTCGCCGATATCGCCGGTATGCAGCCAGCCATCGCGCAGCGCCTGGGCCGTACCCTGCGGGTTCTGCCAATAACCGCCCATCGCGCAGGCCGAGCGAATCAGAATTTCACCGGGGCCGCCGTGACGCACGATGCTGCCATCGTCGAGCCGGATCGCGTATTCGCTGAACATGCCGCCGCGCCCGCATTTCCGGGGTTCGGCGACGGCAACGTCATCGCGCGCGCCCCAGGCCCCGCCCGCTTCGGTCTGGCCATAGGCATGCCGCAGCACCACGCCCTTGTCGCGCCATGCCTTGAGCAGTTCGGCGGAAACCCGCGCGCCGCCGACTTGCGTCCAATACAGACCGGAAAGATCGGCCGCGGCGAACTCCTCCAGTGCGCAGATGCGCTCGAAGAAGGTCGGCACGCCCATGAAGGTCGTGATCCGGTGCTGCGTCAGCAATTTCAGCGCGCGCTCGGCGCGGAACTGGCTTTCGATAAACACGCTGGCGCCCTGAATGAGCATCTGCATCATGATCAGATAACCCGACGAGGAGCTGAACGGCCCCACCGACAGGACGCTGGCGCCGCGACCGCAGCGCGGCTCCATCAGCGCGAACTCGCTCGCGTAGGTCACCACCATGCGGTGCGTGTGCACCACGCCCTTGGGCCGGGCCGTCGAACCGCTGGTGCCGATGATGAAAGCCGGCGTGTCTTCGTCCGGTTCGAAGCTGAGCGCAACTTCGGGGCCTTCGCGAAAACGCGCAATGACTTCAAAGGGCAGCAGGCGGATCGCGGCGTTATCGCCGATGGCTTCGGCCGCGGCCGGATAGCGGTCGGGATCGGCGAAGACAAAACGCGGCGCGAGATCGTCCAGCCAGTCCTTCAACTCGCTGACCGTCGAACGGAAACTCAACGGCGCGCCGATCGCGCCGATGCGCAGCAGCGCGATGGCGAGCACGGCATAGTTCAACGAGTTCATCGACACCATGCTGATCCGATCACCGGGTTTCACGCCCTGCCCTTCCAGGTATTTGCCGACCCGGCCCGCCCACGCGTGCAGTTCGGCAAAGGTGACTGCGTGATCATCAACGCTGATCGCAGTCTGCGCCGGGCATTCGCTGACCCACCAACGGAGTGCTCTTGCAATTGTGAAATTCATGCCAACTCTCATCATCAGAAATGGTTCAACCATTATCGCCAAACACGCTCAGTGGCGACAAAGGGATTAGAGCGTTTCAGCTGTGCCCAACAACCCGGTGCTGGTCATCGTGTCGCCGGGCCCGCCGGTCATCAGGGACAGCCTGGCGCCGGGGACCTGATTGGTGGATTCGCCGCGCAGTTGCCGCACGGCTTCCGCCACCAGCCCCATGCCGTGGATGAAGCCTTCGGCGAGGTCTCCCCCGGAGGTATTCATGGGCAGCGCTCCGCTCGGCGCGATCAGGTTCTCGAAGGTGAGAATTTCCCCCGCGTTCTCGACCGTGCAGAAGCCGTGATCGATGAGAGCGCCCACGCCCATGCCGGTGGTGTTCTGGTAGACCTGAAGCACGTCGACATCCTCCGGCCCATAACCCGACTCGGCCCACAACCGGCGCGCCACGCTGGTCTGTCCGGCCTTGCTGTACGGGCGGATATTTTCCTCGAGTGCGCCGCTGCCCTGAAACGCGCCCATTGGCGCCGACAGAATGTAAGCCGGTGTTTTGGCCAGGTCCCTGGCGCGCTCGGCCGAGGTGACGATGATGGCGCAGGCGCCGTCGTTTTCGCGCGAGCAGTCGAACAGGCGATTGGGCTCTGAAATCCAACGCGCGCTGTCGTAGGTCTCGTCATCCAGTATCGTGTTCCGACCATAGGCGCGCGGATTGTTTTTCGCGTGATGGTAGGCGGCCTGCGCCATCGCCTTCATCGCCGAGCGCGGAACGCCGTGCGCCTCCAACAGGCGCTGCGTGCGCAAGCCAAGGATTTGCACGGGCGATTCCAGACCGTTCACCAGATAGTGCGGAGAAGTGTCGTCCTGGGCGACATCGATTCGCAGCCGCTGGCCGTTGGTTTCCGCCATCGAACGATAGACCACCACGATCTCGGCCTGCCCCGCCAGGATGGCGCTGGCGGCAACGCTGAGCGCGCCGGGAATGCCGCCGCCGTGAATCCAGGTCAACGCCGCGAAACGCACTTCCCGCGTGCCGAGCGCCGGCATCAGCTTCTGCGCGTCGTTGCGCTCGGAGGCGTAGGATACGAAACCGTCGATGTCGGACGGATTGATGCCGGCATCGTCACAGGCCGCAACGATGGCGCGCAGGCACAGCTTGAGCGCGGGGTCCGGTGACGTGGAGCGTTTGTAATAAGGTGTTTGACCGATGCCGACGATAGCGGTCGCACCACGCAGTTTACTCATACAATCATTCCTGAATAAAAAATGCCGCTGGCAGGAAAAGGAGAATGTCGCAGGCGAACCAGCAAAACATGAACAAGGGCATCCGCCGGCAGGCGGGAGCCCTCGAGGTCAGCGCTCGATCCTCCAGCGGATGGAGGCGTAATGTTTTGACTTGGCAGAAGGCGGTGTGATGATGCCGCGCACCGGCGCGCCAATGCGCAGATCCTGGTCGCCGCCGTCGAGGACACCGAGAATGCGCGCGCCATCGGCCTGCGGAATTTCCGCCAACACCGTCACATAAGGCACATCGACGGCGCGTTCCGCCACCCGTTCGAAGGCGTACCAGGAGCGCGTCCAGGAAAATATTTTCCCGACGGGCTCGAGCGCCACCCACTGGAAATCCCAGGACCCGCACCGGCCGCAACGCCAGTGGGCGGGACAGGTCCAGGCGCCACAACCATCGCATCGCTGCAGCCGGAATTCACCGTCCTCGAGCGAGCGCCAGAATGGATCATCGGCGCCAATGCCACCGACGATCCGATGATTTTCAAAGCTGTATCCCATATTTTTCTATTCACTCGTATCGGAAATAACCGCTGTGCAGGGGGAGTAAACGCAGCACACAAGGTTCAGCACAGCGCCATCTTAAAAGCGGTAAAACCAGGACTCCATTGCACTGCCCGACGGCAATCATGCAAAGCTCGCCAACCTTTTTGAGGAGAGAAACACATCGTGCAGGGCCATGGGGAAGGTGTTTGCCGGACATTCAAAAAGCTCCGAAGGCGCAACGAAAAAAGCCCGAAGCACGTTTTCCGCTTCGGGCCGAGAGAGACCTGGCTGGTTTGAGAAATTTAGAACTTATAGCCCACCGAAACGCCGAAGGTTCGCGGCTCTCCGAACGTTTGGGCGGCCGCGTTGTTGTCCGGCAAAACCTGGGCGATGTACTTGGTATTCGAAAGGTTGCTTCCGTACAGCGACAACGACAGCTTGTCGTTGGCGTCCACCCAGGTTGCGCTCGCATTCAACAGCCCGTACGCATCCTGCGAAAACTGGTTCGCGGGATCGAAATAGATCTTGGTGGTACGGTAATAAGTACTTTGCAGCGTCAGGTCGCCTCCCGCCAGAGGCTGGTCATAACTGATACCGATATTTCCGGTAAAACGCGGCGACCGCATCATGGCATTGCCGGACGCATCCACCGCGATGCTTGAAAAATCCGTCGTATCGATGGACGGCGCGCCCGGAAACGAATCGTATTCGGCGCGAGTATAGGTTGCGCCCATGTTCACACTGATCCGATCGCTCAGCTTGGCCGACAACTGTGCGTCCAGCCCCTTGATTTTCGACTTGGCGGCGTTGCGGGTGGAGCTGACGCCGTTGGCGCCGTAGCTGGCCACCTGCAAGTCCTTATAGTCGTAATAGAACGCCGATGCGTCGAAACGCAGGCGCGCCGTCGCCAGCTTATAGCCCACCTCGAAGGCATTGATTTTTTCCGGATCGACACGATCGGTCGATTCGAGAATCGGGATCAGGCCCGCCTTGTAACCCTGGCTGAACGAGGCATAAACGTTCGATTCATCCGTCAATTGATGGCGCAGGATGATCCGGGGCGTCGCGTTGCGGAACAAGGCGTTGCCACTTCTATGCACATCAACGCCGCCCATCAGGCTCGCCTGGTTGTTGTAGGATGCCTCGGTTTTATCAATGCCAAGGCGCAGCCCCGCCGTGAGAAACCAACGCTCGGCGAATTCGTAGGTCATATCGCCAAACACCGCGTAGGACTGCTGTTTGATATGGGAATCAAAGAAGTGTGGGATATCGATTCCATAAGCGGGAACGGACAAGTTGAACGCCGGGTAATCGTTCTTGTTCTGGTAGAAAAACATGCCCAGCAGCCAGGACAGATTCTCGTCGTTATCCGCGGACAGGTTGAATTCCTGCGATATCGTTTTGTCCTTGGCATGCCAGCTCGCATTCTGGCCGCCGCCGGGAGTGCCATCGTAATCCTTGCGCTCAAAACCCCGTTCGTCCCGATACATCGTATAAGAGGTTAAACGGGCCCAATCGAAATCGAAATCCGCGCGCAGAGTAACGGAGTCGCCGCGGAACGTGCTCGCCACGCCCGAGGTGCCGGCATACTTCCAGGGACGACTGGCGTTGACCGTGTTGACGGCGCCGCCGGGAACAACCGGCAGCAGAACGCCCGTGGTCAACCCCTGATAGTTGTTGGTGAGGTTCGGCGTCGGGTCATCCACCTCGCGATGCTCCAGGGTCAGCACGTAGGTACTGAAATCATTCGGCGTCAGCGAAATTTTCGAGCGAACGGTATTTTTCGTGAACTTGCCTTGCTTGTCATTGTTGGTGACCACGTTTTTCACATAGCCGTCGCCTTGATCGCGAAACACCAGCAAATCCGCCGCCACGGTCGGCGTCAGGCCGGTCGTTCCGTAAAAGCTGGTGGTGAGGTGATTGTAGGAGCCATAGGACACCTTCACTTCCGCACCCGGGGTCTGCGAGGGATCGCGAGTGGTGACAAGGATCGCACCGCCGGTGGCGTTGCGGCCGAACAACGTGCCCTGCGGTCCTTTCAATACCTCGACGCTCGAAACGCTCGCCAGGCTGAAATCGGAACCGAGCAGGTTGGGTACATAAAAGCCGTCCACATAAATGGCGACGTTGCTGTTGGAGCCGGGGCCCGCCAAGGCGGAGCCCACGCCGCGAATGGTCGGCTGAACATAGGCGCCGGACAAATCCATCCGCAGGCCCGGCACGGCTTGCGCCAACTGCGCGGTGCTGCCGACTCCGGCCGCCTGCAGGCTGTCCGCCGTCATCGAGGCGACGGAAATGGGCACATCGACGCTGCGGGCCTGGCGGCGCTCCGCCGAAACGATGACCTCTTCAATATTGCTCGAAGGGCCCGCCGTCTGTGCGATAGCATTTCCCGTCGGCACAACCGACAACACTGAAATAACACAGGCTGCGCTCAGCAAGCTGCAGCATTGCAATTCACGAAATTTCAATTTTCCGGCCAAAGCCATTTTGACAACCTCTGATGTTATTAGTGAATATCCGGCGAATGAGAACTTCCACCGTCGCGAATCCAAATTTTTTCAGCTGCGTTCCATCGCGGATTACAGCGGCTCTCTTCCGTGAGAAAAACTTCGATGTTTCTTGGTGTAGTCGTTTTTACATTGAAATTTTTATAAAGCGTTGAATGATTTTTTCAGCAGGTTGCTCACTGCGCGGTGAAGCCGCCGTCGACCACAAACTCGCCGCCCGTGATATACGACGCGTCGTCGGAGGCAAGGAACGCGATCATCGCCGCAACCTCATCGGGGTTTCCTTCCCGCCCCAGGGGAATGGCGGCCCTGACCGCATCGGATACGCCGGGATTGTCGCGGCGCGCCGTCTTCTGAATATCGGTCAGGATCACGCCGGGATGCACCGAGTTCACTCGAATGGCGTTTTTGGCGCAGTCCAGCGCCAGAGCCTTGGTCATCAACCGGACGCCGCCCTTGCTGGCCGCATAGGCGGTGGTTCCCGGCATTCCGACGAGCCCCGCCACCGACGACACGTTGACGATGGCGCCGCCGTGCCCCTGTGCGCGCATCTGCGTCAGCGCCAGCCGACAACCCAGAAAGATGCTGGTGAGGTTGACCTCCATCTGGCGTTGCCAACTCTCCAGCGTCAATGTTTCCGCATCGCCCAATACTGCGATGCCCGCGTTGTTCACGAGAACATCCAGTCGCCCGAAGGCGCCAAGCAGCGAATCGAGCACGCCGCGCCAGGATTGTTCGCAGGTCACGTCGTGCGCCAGGCCAAT
>Ga0164243_10014125_pt1 | contig 11144 bp, 8 predicted proteins | sample OricompcompostOP_FD_108781 | JGI IMG/M metagenome (GOLD analysis project Ga0164243, IMG submission 108781) | Organic Plus compost microbial communities from Emeryville, California, USA - Original compost - Organic plus compost (OP) | ecosystem: Engineered > Solid waste > Mixed feedstock >... | reverse complement strand
TTCTGCCGATGATGCCGGTTGGCAAGTCGGTCGAGCACCTGGAATTCCCCGGCACCTTGACCTTCTCCTACGAGACACTTGCAAAGGTGCTCTTTGAACTCGGCGAAAGCGTCTACCGCGCTGGCTGCCGCAAGATCGTGTTCGTCAACTCTCATGGCGGCAACCCGCACGTCATCGACATCATCTGCCGCGAACTGCGCATCAAGCTCGGCATGTTCGCCGTCCACACCTCGGCCCGTGCCGGCGCTGACATGTCCGATCTGTTCAGCGCGTCAGAGCTGAAGCACGGTATCCACGGCGGCGAAGACGAGACCAGCGTCATGCTGCATCTGCACGGCGACCTCATCGACATGCAGTACGCCGACGACTTCGTGCCGCTCTCGGTCGAGATCGAGGAAAAGGGCGGACTGCTGACGCCGGAAGGCAAGATCGGCTTCGGCTGGCAGACCCAGGACATCCATCCTTCGGGGGCATGCGGCAACGCAGCTGCTGCCGATGCAGAACGCGGCCGTGAGCGCGTCGAGCGCAGCGCCGTCAATCTGCTGAAGCTGCTCAAGGAAGTGCTCGAGTATCCGCTCGACCGCATTACCAGCAAGACGATGTTCAAGGACTGACACCGTGACCTACCACCAGGCACTCCATAGTGTGATCGCGCCGGAAAGGGCCGAACTGCTGCTGCAGGATGGAGTAGTCCTGGTGGCGGACATCTATCGGCCAGAGGGTAACGGCCCCTGGCCCGTGCTCCTGATGCGCCAGCCCTATGGCCGCACGATCGCCTCGACGGTCGTGCTGGCGCACCCGTCCTGGTACGCCGCCCACGGCTATATGGTCGTGATCCAGGACGTCCGTGGCACTGGGGAGTCTGGCGGCATCTTCGAAGCCTTCGTGAACGAAGCTGCCGACGGTGCTGCAACGCTCGAATGGGCTGCAAACCTTCCCGGCAGCAACGGCAAGATCGGCCTCTATGGCTTCAGCTACCATGCCATGGCGCAGTATCTCGCCATTGCCGGTGGAGGCCGCAGGCCTGATGCGATTGTTCCGGCGATGGGTTCCTGGATGCCCCGAACCGACTGGGCCTATGAAGGTAACTCTTTCCGCCTCGGCCTAAATGTCGGCTGGGCAACCCAGATGGCTATGCTCTCTGCCGCCAAGCGCGGCGATGCCGAGGCCTACTCCGCACTTTCATCCATGAAGCCCGCCGAGCTGCGTTCCTTCCTCGCGGCACGGCCTGATCTTTCCCACCTCTCCAAGTGGCTGCAAGACGATGCGGCCTATTGGGAAGCCGTTTCACCGGGCGTTCTGCTCCGCGATGACAAGCTCGGCATCCCGGCCCTTCACATCGGCGGCTGGTACGACTTCCTGCTGCAGGGTACCTGGGCGGCTGACAGCGCCTTCCGCGCAAGGAGCCCCGAGACCTCGCACCTGCTGATCGGCCCTTGGACGCACGCACCGTGGAACCGCGCGGGCGGCAGCGCCGACATGGGAACGGACGCGGAAATCTCCGTGGATCGAGCCATTGTCAGATTCTTTGATTTTTATCTGAAGGCTGCCGGTGAACGTCCTAATTACGTGTGTCTTTTCGATATCGGAATTCGGGAGTGGCATGTACTGCCGTCGCTGCCCGAAGTCACGCGGCAGGAGTACTTTCTGACTTCCTGCGGACTTGCTGCGGCCGCGCTGACCAACGGTCGTCTGGTCTCTGACGTTCCGGCGCGCGCAGTGGACACATTCGTCAGCGACCCGTTCCGTCCGACTCCTCTCGTTGGCGGCCACTTCGGTTCGCCGGCTGGCTTTGCTGACCGTTCGATGATCGACAACCGCGCGGACGTCGCCGTCTACACGAGCGAGCCGTTCGTTGCAGACACCACCTTCATCGGCGAAGCTTCCGCAACGCTCGAACTGAGCTCCCCTTCCCAGATCTTCGATGTGTCGGCAGCGCTCTCGCTTGTGTCCCCAGACGGCTCCGCACGCGTCATTTCCACCGGACATGTCCGGCTGAATGGCCCTCAGGCCTCGGCAACAATCGCGCTCCGGCCGATCTGCGTCACGGTCCCTGCCGGATATGCGGTCAGGCTGTCACTTCAGGGAGCTGCCGCACCCGTATTCGAGGTTCATCCGGGTAGCGATGCCTTCGCTCCTGTTCCGGACATGCTCCGCAAACCCGTCCCCATTTCCATTCACCATGGCGGCGCCTCCCGTTCCCGCCTGATCATGCCACAGGTTCAAAATGTCTGCAGATAAGCATTACCTTACCCTGGATGCTGTCACCGCCACATACGGTGACTCCATTGCCGTCAGCGAGCTGACGATCGAAGTCGCCAAGGGCGAGCTCGTATCGTTGCTCGGCCCATCCGGCTGCGGCAAGACGACGACGCTGCGCATGATCGCCGGCTTCATCAAGCCCACGAGCGGCCGCATCATCCTTGGCGGTCAGGACATAAGCCAGAAGCCGGTGCATACCCGCAACATCGGCGTGGTGTTCCAGTCTTACGCGCTATTCCCGCACCTGACGGCCCTCGACAACGTTGGCTTCGGCCTGCGCATGCGCCACGTCAGCAAGAACGAAATCCGGGAACGCGCGGCAGCAGCGCTTGCCACCGTGGGCCTCGGCGCCTTTCTTGACCGTTACCCGACCCAGATGTCGGGCGGCCAGCAGCAGCGCGTTGCGCTCGCCCGCGCCCTCGTGATCGAGCCGGACGTCCTGCTGCTCGACGAGCCGCTGTCGAACCTCGACGCCCATCTTCGCGCCGAAATGCGCAGTGAAATCCGCTCGCTGCAGCAGCGCCTTGGCATCACAACCATCTTCGTGACGCACGACCAGCAGGAAGCCCTCGCCATGTCCGACCGCGTTGCCGTCATGAGCAAGGGCCTGCTGATGGAAATCGGTTCGCCAGAGGCACTGTGCGATGCACCGAGCTCCGCTTTCACCGCCTCCTTCCTGGGCGACCGTACCGTCATCGAGGGCCGCACCGAGAACGGCGTCTTCCTCGCCAATGGCCTCGTCTGCGACGGCGCACCGGCAGGCGCAACCCGCCTCGTGCTGCGCGCCTCGCGCCTGGAACTTGGCAACAAGCCAGGCGGCCCGCTCGATCTTAGCGGAACGCTCGTTCGCACCGCCTACCTCGGCGACACATACGAGGTCGACGTACAGACGGCGTCCGGCATGGTGCGCCTGATGGTGCCCTCTCTCACTCCGCCGCCTGCAGTTGGTTCCTCATGCAGCATTCAAGCCCAACCGGGCGGGGCAACATTCATCTGAAACAAAACTCGAACGAGGGGAATGCAAAATGAACATCACGCGTCGTAATTTCACCAGGCTGATCGCTGGCGCAGGCGTTGGGCTTGCCGCTCCCGCCCACTTCGTCAAGCGGGCCGTTGCTGAACCCAAGAAGGGCGACGAGCTCGTCGTCGGCGTCTGGGGCGGAGCCCAGGAAAAGATCGTCAAGGAATACGTCGAGAAGCCGCTGGTCGAGAAGTATGGCTGCAAGGTCAGCTACGTTCTCGGCGGTACCGGCGAGCGCCGCGCCCGCGCCTATGCAGAGCGGGGCCGCCCGAGCTTCGACGTGCTCTACCTCAACATCTACGAGAGCCGCCAGGCCGTTAAGGATGGCGTGACGCAGGAGCCGACCCCGAACGTCGAGCGCTTCGAAGCCCTCTATCCCAGCGCACGCAGGGGCGGCTACGGCGTCGCCTTCAACCCCTGCACGATTGTCTACGACAAGCGCAAGGCATCGAAGCCCATCACGTCCTGGAAGGACATGTGGAACCCGGAATGGAAGGGCCGCATCGCATGGCCGGATGGTCTCGGCGCTGAAGGCATTTCTGCCCTGATGATGACTGCCCGCGCCTGGGGCGGCACCGAGAAGGACTTCGATCTGGTGGTCGAGAAGGTTAAGGAACTGAAGCCCTTCGCTGCCATCCAGTCGAGCCAGGCGCAGCTGTTCGAAATGTTCGACCAGGACATCTGCGACCTCTCCGTCGAGTTCGGCAGCTTCACCCGCACCTATGCGGAAAGCCGCAACCCGAACATCGAGATCGCTTCGCCTGAAGAAGGCCAGGCGCTGGCCATGAACGTCGCCTGCATCACCGAAGGCACGCGCAACCAGAAGCTCGCCGAAGAGTGGGTCAACCTGCACCTTTCCGAGCCCTGCATGCTGGCCTACTCTCGCGAGCTCTACTACTCGCCGACGGTCAGCGACCTCACCATTCCGGAAGATCTGAAGCCGAAGCTGGTGCTCGGTGAAGAAGCCGTGTCCAAGCTCGTCGACTTCGACTGGGATCTGATCAACGCGAGCCGTCCGAAGTGGCAAGCGCGATATGACCGGGAGATTGCTGGATGAACCGTTGGATCGGACCGGTGCTTGCAGCACCGGTCACCCTCTGGTTGCTGCTCGCCTTTGCAGCGCCAATGTTCGTGGTACTCGTGCTATCGCTGCACGAGTATCCCGACCCGTTCGGGCCAATCCTCGTGGTCCCCTCGCTCGCTCAATATACGGAAATTGTCTCCGACACTTTCTATCTGGGCGTGATCTCCGAGACCGTACTGCTGTCGCTCGCGGTGACTGTCGTGGCGGCCGTGCTCGGCTACCCGCTTGCCTACTGGCTGGCGCGCATGCCGGTCAAATACCGCGCGATTGCCTTTTCGGTCATCCTCATTCCCCTGCTGACGAACGTTGTCGTCCGATCCCTCGGCATCATGCTGCTTCTCTCGCCTGAGGGCCTGATCAACACCGTAACGGGTTGGGTCGGCATTCCGCCCGCCCGCAGCATGCTCTTCACCCATGGCGCGGTGATCGTCGCCCTCACGCAGGTGTTCCTGCCCTTCATGGTGCTGGCGCTCTACGACAACCTGCAGAACACATCTCCACGTGTTCATGAAGCCGCTCAAAGTCTTGGCGCTTCCCCTGCCGTTCGCTTCCTTACCGTTGACCTGCCGCTTTCCCTGCCCGGCCTGCGCGCTGGCTCCGTCATCGTCTTCCTGATGGCGTCTACCGCCTATGTCTCCGCAACCCTCCTGGGCGGCAAGAAGGTCTGGACGACTAGCATGCTGGTGCTGCAGGAGGCGATCAAGAACCTCAATGCACCGCTTGCCGCAGCTCTGACGATTGCGATGACCGTCATCGGGCTTTCTTTCGCAGCCCTTTGCACGATCGGGTTCACCCGTCTCATGCCATGGTTGAAGGGAAAGCCGAGCCGACCCTTGAGCATTCCGCGCTGGCTCGTTCCCTGGGTCGACGCGCTCGGTCCGATCGTTTCCAGGATCCTCCTGCTGATGTCGCTGCTGCTGCTCCTGCTGCCGCTGGGCCTGGTGTTCGTCCAGAGCTTCAACGACGTACCGCAGGCAACCGCCGCTGGCTTCAAGGGCTTCACGCTCAAGTGGTACGAGCAGGTGTTCTTTGCCGGCACCTATGCGGATGCATTCTGGATTTCCGTGCAGCTTGCTCTGGCATCGATGGTTGCCGCCATCGCCCTGGCGCTCCCCGCGGCCTTCGCACTGGCGCGCTTCCCCTTCCGTGGCCGATCCATGCTGGTAGCCTTCTGGCTGCTGCCGCTCACCTTGCCGAACGTGGCGATCGGCGTGGGCATGCTGCGCCTGCTGCAGCTCTACGTCATCATCCCGCCCTTCATCGGCCTGATGGCGATCCACGTCATCGTGATCCTGCCCTTTGCGATCACGCTGCTGACCACCTCCGTCATGGCGCTCGACAGGTCGCAGGAAGAGGCAGCCGCAAGCCTCGGCGCTAACGGCATCAAGCGGTTCTTCCTGATCATCCTGCCGGGTCTGGCGCCGGGACTGTTCGCGGCTGGCATCGTGGGCTTCCTCCTGAGCTTCGGCGAAGTCACGGTGACCAGCTTCCTCACCACCGCCCGCATGACGACACTACCGGTCCGCATCTACGCTGAATCGACCTTCAGCCTTGAACCGACCGCCCATGCGATCTCCGCTGTGCTGATCCTCTTCACGATCATCGCCCTTGCTGTTGTCGGCAAGATCGTACGCCTCGACCGGCTCTACGCCCGATAACAACGAAAAGGCCCGGCTCCCACCAGAGCCGGGCCAAAGTTTCACCCTGACTCGGTCCTGTCCTTTCGGGCAGGACCGCTTTTTTTAGGGGTTCAGAAAATCTTCGAGACATCCTGACCGAAGGCCATGGCGCCAGCGTATTGCGCCTGCGGTCCGGCCTGCAGCGGGTGGAACCGGGCGCCCTGGATGTCGCGGAACAGCCGCTCCAGCCCATTGCGCCTGTAGAAGCCCGGCCCTCCGGCAAGCTCCATCGCCAGCTCCACAGTGCGGATCGCATTCTGGGCAACCAGCGTGCGGCCGATCATGACCTCATTGACCGTCTCGGCCGACGGGGCATTAAGCTCAACCGTATCCAGCATCCAGCGGTGCGCAAGCTGCGCGGCCCGAAGCGAGGTTTCCATCTTGCCCGCCAGATCAAGGGCAATTGGGTTGGAGCTCTTCTTCTGCGCCAGTTCCAGTGCGATATCGCGAGCCCGCTCCGCAACACCGAGATAGACGGCGTAGATAAGCGGGAAGGCGACGGTCGCGATGATTTGAAACACCGGGTGCCACTCGCCAGCCTTGCGTGAGAAGGCCACGGCGGCATCAGGCACGAACAATTCATCCAGCACCACGTCATGTGAACCGGTGCCGCGCATACCGAGGGCGTGCCAGGTATCCTGCACATTGACTTCCGCCGCCTTCATGGGCGCACCGAAGTGGATGACGGTCGGCCCGGTTTCGGTTTCCAGCACCGCGCCCGTCATCAAGATATCGCCTGCGAGCGCACCTGAGGTAAATGTCTTGCGCGCGGAGATCCTGTAGCCGCCGTCAACCTTGGTGGCCTTGCCAGATCCGCCGATCCAGTCAGATCCGCCGCTTGAGAGGATGATGATCTTTTCCGCCGCGATGCGCTTCAGCAGCGGTTCGACAACCGCCACTTTCTGGTAGCGCCAGCGCCACGCGGGCACGGCCACCTGGTGCGTGTGCATGGAAAATGCGAGCGCCGTTGAGCTGCACGCATGCGCCATCTGACGCAACATGTCGGCGAGCTCCGCGACCTCCAGACCGCCTCCACCCAGTTCCATCGGCACACCTGCCTCAACGAGCCCTGCCTCCTTCAGAAGGGTGTAGTTTTCGGCAACGAACGTGTCGCTTTCGTCATAACGGGAGGTCCGTTCGGCCAGGATCCCGCTGATCTCGCGAACCGCAGCTCCACCATCGAATTTCGTCAGTCGTTCTGCACTAGCTTCCGCAATTGCGCTGTTCATCAGGTTTCTCCTCCTACCAGCACGATAGGAGTTCAGGTTCCGCCAATCCGCCAAGACCGTCCAGTTCACGATCTGTACTAGCAATCTGTGGCGGATCTTCTGGATTTGAGATATCTTTAACTTGTTCACGGAGGGTCTTTGATGGAAGACCGGGGAAGCTACGGAAAATTCTGCCCGTTTCCATGGCGTCGGAGATTGTGTGCTCCCGATGGACAACCCTTGTCGTGCGCGAGCTTTTATGCGGGACCACACGGTTCAACGACCTGCGCCGGGGCGTGCCCCGTATGTCGCCTGCCCTTCTTTCCAAGCGCCTGAAGGAACTGGAACGCGCCGGCGTCGTGCAGACGCGTCGCAACGAGAGCGGCGTCGTAGAATATCATCTGACCGAAGCTGGCGAAGATCTTCGTCCCCTCATCCTCGGTCTCGGCTTCTGGGGCCAGAGATGGGTGGAATCCCAGCTTTCCTTGAAGAATCTGGATCCGTCACTGCTCATGTGGGACATGCGGCGTAACCTCAATCCGAAGCCCTTGCCGCCCAAACGCTGCACGATTCAGTTTCAGTACCCCGAACTTCCGCCGGCAAAGCAGTGCTGGTGGCTCGTCGTCGATGGCGGCACGGTCGACCTCTGTGGGTTCGACCCAGGCTTCGAGGTTGATCTGCTGGTCACAAGTTCGCTGCGCAGCATGACCGCGATCTGGATGGGGCTGACCGTCGTCCGCAAGGAGATCGAGGCGGGTCACCTTGAACTGGACGGCGATCCGGCCATCGCCAGGGCCATGCAGCAGTGGCTCGGCCTCAGCCCTTTCGCACCGGAGCCCCGCCGGGTAGCGTAGTTAAAATGACATGGTAGACGCACGCTTCGCCAGCTTCAGATAGCGAGCATTTTCCGTGGCTTCTGCTACTTTTTTAATTCGTGCCCAGACTGCAAGCCAGGCGGAGGTAGCCGTCAGTCGCATGAAATCATGCGCTGCTGCTGACGGGTCAGACATTGATGCAATGCGCCTAGCCGCAGCCTCCCAGCGATGCGCCTGTTCGTGAAGCTCCGATCCGCTTTCCCGCAGAAGCGCCACGAAAGCTGCAGCGCCTGCCCCACCATCGCTCTTGAGCGAGCGGGTAGCGTTGGTCAGGGCATGGATGCCGTTGGCGCCTTCGTAGATGGCGCAGATGCGAGCGTCACGCCAGTTCTGCTCCGCGCCGAATTCGCGCAGATAGCCGTACCCCCCCATCACCTGGATGGCGAGGTCGGCCCCCCGGATGCCGCCTTCCGTGCAGAGCCATTTGCAGATAGGTGTCATGAACGAGAGAAGCGCCTCGCCGCCGGTCAGTTCCCCTTCGACCATCGTCAGATACCCCAGCGCGCGACCGCCCACGGCCCAGGCATCAGCTTCCTCAATCATGCGCGCGACATCGGCATGCTGGTCGATGGTCACAGGCTGGCCGCTTCTGTCGCGACCCTGCAGCCGTTCGGCCGCATAGCGCCGTGCAAGATCGGCACCCCTTGCAGCGTGCGCCACACCCTGCAACGCCACGTCGAGGCGCGCGTGGTTCATCAGCGCAAACATGGCCTTGAGGCCCATGCCCAATTCACCAACCAGCTCCGCCCGGGCGCCGTCAAAGGCCAGCTGGCATGTGGGCGAGGCGTGAAGCCCGAGCTTTTCTTCAATACGGGTGACGCTGACGCTGTTGCGCTCGCCGTTGGGCAAGTGGGAAAGACAGGCGAAAAGGCTGAGGCCCCGCGAGCCTTCCTCCATGCTTCCGGTGCGAGCAAGAACGAGATGCAGGATGCCTTCCGAAATGTCCTGATCGCCGCCGGAGATAAAAATCTTTTCGCCATCGATCCGCCAAGCGTCGCCGTCGCGCGTTGCACGCGTGCGGATGGTGGAAAGATCAGAGCCCGAACCGGGCTCGGTCAGCGCCATGGTCGCAAGCCAGCCTCCATCGACCAGTGGCGGTATAAGCCTCTGCTGCTGCTCTTCCGTACCGAAGCGCACGAGCGTGCTGATCGCTCCCGGCACCAGCCCCGCGACCATCTGGAGCGAGTGGTTTGCACCGGCAAAGATTTCGCAGACGCTGGCTACAATCGTATGGTTCAGGCTCTGGCCGCCATGAGTTTCAGGGGCAGAAATCCCTTGCCAGCCCTGCTCTGCCAGCTCGCGATAGACCTCTGCGAAACCCTCCGGCATTTTCACACGGCCATTTTCGAGGCGGCAACCCTCGACATCGCCGCTGGCGTTGAGCGGCGCGATGCGCTCTTCGGCGAAACTGGCGAAATGGGTGATCACCTCACTGGCGAGTTCGCCGTCCCAATCGCTTAGACGGTCTGCCCGCGCGACATGTTTGAGACTGAACAGGATGTCATCGACGGGCGCGCGGAATGGTGGAGCCTGAATGTCTGTCATTTCTGCCTCACGTGCTGCCAAGGATCAGCCTTCTTCTCGACCATTGCACCCCTCATTGTTCTAGAGCACGCCCCAGGCGCGGAAGCGCTTGCGGCCAGTCATTTCGCGCAGAGCCAGTTCTTCGACCAGATTGATGGCGCCCTGCTGGGTCACCTTGAGCGCCTTCTGGATCATCGTGGTGGTAACCACAGGCCGGGACAGCACGAGATCGATCAAGTCCGGCAATTTCGAGTTCGACCGCCGGTTTACCAACCGCCGTTCCATCTGAACCTTGGCGAGTACGAGCTTGTCGTGCTCCTTCAGGCCGAGTTCCACAGCAGACTCGATCGAGGAGAGAAGCGCCAGCAGACGACGCGTTTGATCGGGCGATCGGCGCAGTTCCCGCGCAATGTTGCGGCTGCCAAGGTGAAGGCAGGGCAGATGATGCAGGGTGATGCCATCGCTCCGCAGCAGCGAAGCAACGAGCAGTCCGCCCAGCCACCCGCCGTGCTGCAGCACCTCGATCTGACCCCAGGCGTCGAGCGCGATCACCGCACGCAACATGGCGGGAAGACCGTTGGTCTGATCAACAACGGACGTCCATTCGGCCATCCGCGCGTCCTCGTCCCAATCCAGGTCATAGACGAGCGACGGGCGTTCCTCGCGACTGGCCGAAGGTTCTTCGGCCGTTTCCTTCGCCCGTGGCTCGACCTTCTTTCCCTTGAGAATCTGGTTGGTGCGCTCCAGCACCGCGTCAAGTGCCGCAAAGTGGGCGGCCAAGGGATCTTCTTCGGGCTCGGGCTCCTCAAGGTCTTCGGCTGGTATGGATTGATTCAGCCTTCCGGCATTTTCGTCCTGATGACCGAAGCCCGCCAGTTCGCGCAGACCCGAGGCCGAAAGCGCCCAATCCGGCTTGGCGGAGTGGACGCGGCGGCGGGCGCGCAGCACCGCGTGGGCCCGCGTCAGTTCATGCGTTGGCGCACGAACATCCATTCGCTCATCATGGAGAACGAGATCTTCCAGCTGCACCAGCTCGCCCTCCAGCCAGAGGGCGGCGGCAGCGTCGGCAAAGTGGGTGCGTTCGGTCCACCCCTCCCGCACGGAGCTCATGTGAAGCCGCTCATCCAGCCGCGCCAGCGCTGTCGACGCACGGACAACGGGACCTATGAGATCCGCGATCGGTACATTTGCGAACGAATAAGCCATTGAGCAAGCGATACCATGGCTGGCTCATTCAAGCTAAGGGACTTTTCGTCTTTTCACCGTTTCAGGACGGAGCGGCTTTGCACAAGAAACAGTCCAGTCCCCGGACTGCGAGTTCCATCTGATGCGTGACCTCCGGAATCACGCCCACTATGCTTCCTGTATCTTTCGGCCAAACAACTTGCCAAGAAAGCGGCGGCGGCGCCTTTTGCTGGCGATAGGCCGATGTGACTGGAAGTCAAAGCCTGCCATACCGCACGAAGAACAGTTGCCACAACGCCCACAGCT
>Ga0164243_10014123_pt1 | contig 11145 bp, 10 predicted proteins | sample OricompcompostOP_FD_108781 | JGI IMG/M metagenome (GOLD analysis project Ga0164243, IMG submission 108781) | Organic Plus compost microbial communities from Emeryville, California, USA - Original compost - Organic plus compost (OP) | ecosystem: Engineered > Solid waste > Mixed feedstock >... | reverse complement strand
GACCGGGACGACTACCGCAACCGGGACCGGAACGCCTACCGGGACGATAGCCGTGAGCTTTACAGCGGTGGCCAGTATTTCTACGAGGGGCGCACCTACGCCAGCGACCGGAACCGTCGCGACAACTATGGCCGCGACTATCCGAACGAGCGCGCCGGTCTGGAGCGCGGCAACACCTACGAGGACTATTACGCCCGCCCGTACGAGACGGATTACGACCGCGACCGGAGATCCAGATACACCCCGGACATCAACCGCAGGTACGGCCAGAACTACGACTACGGTCCATCCAGCTACGACCGCAACCGGGAGCGCCAGCGGAATCGATACGGCTACAGTCCCGACTATGACCCGAGCCGGGACTGGGATTACGACCCGACGAAGGAATACGACCGCCGCGGCTATCGCCGCTATGAATTAAGCCGCCGAACGGACAGCTGGAACGGCTATGGCTACGGTCCGGAGGATGAGTGGCAGCGAAGGGGCGGCGACTACCGCAGCGCCTACGAGCGCGGCGACTACAACCGGGGCGAGTTCGACCGCACCGACGAATACTGGCGTGGCGGCGAAGACCGCTATCGCGCCGACGACACCTACGCAAGCCGCCGCTATGCCTACCGGGACGAGCGTGACGAGGACCGGGACCGCCGCTACGACCGGAACTGGGGCAGCATCAACCCGAACTGGCAGCAGCGCCGCGAAACGGAGCCGCAGGCGGGCCGTTGATCGATGGGCGGCTTCTACCAGGCTTTCCAACCTCTACCGGTATTCGTAACCAACCCGTGAAAGGTGACGATCTCCGAATCATGCCGGAGAGGCGGTCTGTACGAAACGTGTGAACAGGAGCCGAGAATTGCATTCAAACCAGACGTGAGGTGGACGAATGGCACGTGACCTCGACCGCTACGGCGGAAACCGCTCGCGCTACTACGGGCGTGGCGAAGAGGGCCGCCGCGGCTACGCCTACGGTGGCCGAGGCTCCGACCGAGACGACGACCGCGAGTCGTATAGCGGCGACCGGTATTTCTACGAAGGCCGCACCTATGCCAGTGACCGCGACCGCCCCGGCGAATACGGCCGCGGCTATGCGGGCGAGGACGTCCGCTGGGGACGGAGGGGTAGGTACGAAGACTATCCCGAGCGCACATACGAGACCGATTACGACCGCGACCGGAGATCCCGGTACATGGGAGATTACGACCGCGGTCGCTACGAATACGGCCGGGAGTACGACCGCGGCAGGGGCTACGGGCGGAGATATCGTGGTCGCGAGGAGGATGCCTGGAACGGCTACGGGTACGATCCGGAAGAGGAGCGGCGCATGATGCGGGATGAATATCGAGGCAGGTACTCCCGCGGTGAATTCGAACACCCGGGCGATTACGAACGCCCCCGCTACGACCGCAGCGACTACGACCGCGACCGCCCGAGCGGCTCCTTCATGAACCGCAGCGATACCTGGGATCAGAATTACGAACCGTACAGAGGCGAGTGGCAGACGGGAGACCGTTCCTGGACGCGCGACTACGAACGCAATCCTCGTAGCCGGGGCGAGGAATACGACTATGGCTACGACCGTGACCGGGACCGCAATGAGGAATGGGAACGTAGACGCTGGCGCCGGCGCCGTGAAATGGAAACGCATTGAAGCCGTTAAATGGCAACGTTTCTACTGCAAGCCGCTCTCACCGGAAGGTGGGAGCGGCTTTTTTGCGGCACGCGGTCGGCTTCTCCGAAGGCCTGCCGGGTTCCGGAAACCCGGCAGCTTTCACCCTCAACCACTCCCCGGCATGTACCGGATGTAGGCTTTCGGCTGTCAGGTTCTTACCTTTTTACACGTACCTTTCGAACCACGGCTACTACGTAGCTCCCATTCAGCTATTGCGATTCCCTCCGGGGCTTTTAGACGATGAAACACACGCCCGCTCTCCTGCTCGCTCTGATATTCCTCACGTCCACGAACGTGGCTGCACAGACGGACCAGCACGACCTTACGGCGCGGCGCGTGCTCAGCACGACGCCTCTCGTCGACGGGCATAACGACCTCCCGTGGGCCATCCGCCGGATGGCGGGTGGGCGCGTGGCGGACTACGATCTCCGCAGCCGCACGCCCGGCCATACCGACCTCGAACGCCTGCAAAAGGGCATGGTCGGCGCACAGTTCTGGTCGGTGTACGTGCCCGGTGAGTACGCAGATTCGGGGTACGCGCGCGTGCAGCTCGAAGAGTTCGACATCGCCCGGCGGGTCATCGAGATGTACCCGGACCGCTTCAAGCTCGCCCTGACCGCCAGCGACGTGTGGGATGCGTTCGGCGAAGGGAAGATCGGCTCCATCCTGGGTATGGAAGGCGGCCACGTCATCGAGAACTCGCTCGGCGCGCTCCGCGCCTACTACGACCTGGGCGCCCGCTACATGACGCTCACGCACGGCGTCACCATCGACTGGGCGGACTCGGCCACGGACGAGGCGCGGCACGGTGGGCTCACCCCCTTCGGCGAGGAGGTTGTCCGCGAAATGAACCGGATCGGGATGCTGGTGGATCTCTCCCACACCTCCCCGGCCACGATGAGCGACGCCCTCAACGTCACCCAGGCTCCGGTGATCTTCTCGCACTCGTCGGCGCGCGCGCTGACGGACGTGCCCCGGAACGTCCCGGACTCCATCCTCCACCGCGTCCGTGAAAACGGCGGCATCGTGATGGTGACGTTCGTGCCCCGCTTCATCTCCCAGGAGATCGCCGACTACTACGAGACCCTCGAGCAGCAACGGAAGGCGCTGCAGGAGCGCTACCCGGATGATCCTGCCCAGGTAGAAGCCGCGCTCGAAAGCTGGACGAACGCCAACCCCGTACCCCAGGCCACACTGAGCCAGGCGGCGGACCACATCGAGCACATCCGCCGGGTGGCGGGCGTCGACCACGTCGGGATTGGCGGCGACTTCGACGGCATCGACACGGTGCCAGTCGGACTGGAAGACGTCTCCACTTACCCGGCGCTCTTCGCCGAACTCTCCCGCCGGGGCTGGTCGGAAGCAGACCTGCGGAAACTGGCCGGGGAGAACATCCTGCGCGTGATGCGGGAAGCCGAGATCGTTGCCGCCCGGCTCCAGCGCCAGGACGGCCCCCAGTTCCAGATGACGCCTCCCCGCCTGATGCCGCAACTGTAGGTCCGGCGATGGGTGGCAGTCCCCGGCAGGGCACGATGCATCGTGCCCTGCCGGGGTAAAACGTCCTGAACAGGTTACAACACCCCGGCCCGTTTCATCTCCCGAATGACCCATTCCACGACGCGTGGCTTGCCGAAGATCACGTCGTAGCGGGGCTCTCCACCGGCGGAGCGAATGTTGACGAGTTCGTACCGCCCTCCCGCCTCCTCGATCAGGACTTTCGTGGCCCCTGCATCCCAGGGGCGCAGGTCGAAGTCCACCATGGCACCGGCGGCCCCCTGAAGCGCGAACATGTGGCCGGACACGTCAGGGTACGTCCGGACGCACGGGTGCAGGGTGAAGAGCCGGTCGAACAGTTGCGGCTTGCCGGCGGCGACGAACTGGCGGCGGTCCCCCGTGGCGATCACCTGGTCCAGCACACCGTCCGCAGAGACGTTCGTCAACTGCACGCGTTTCCCGTTCAGGTACGTGCCGAGCCCCTTCGCGCCGTAGCAGACCTGCGACAACATCGGCAGGCTGATGACGCCGAGGATGGGGGCCTCGTCGTACCAGAGCCCGAGGATGGTACCGAACAGCGGGATACCGTGCCGCAGGCTAATCGTGCCGTCGATGGGGTCCACCGTCCACCGGTAGTCGCTCCCGCCTGCTTTACCGCCGTATTCCTCACCAAGGATACCGTGATCCGGGAACCGCCGCTCCAACTCCCCGCGGATGTATCGCTCCACCGCCGTATCGATCTCCGTGACCGGGCTGTTGTCCGCCTTCATCTGGTAGCTGAATCCCGCCTGCATCTTCTCGTGGATGATCTGCGTGGCGGACTCTACGATCTCGACGGCCTGGTCGAGGATGGACTGGAGCGTTTCCGTATCGAGCATGACAAGCGATTTTGGATGTTAGATTCTGGATCGGGACTGAGGCCGAGCCAAAGAGACCAGCGGCAAGTTAGGCTGTTTGCGGATAGAAAGCTGGCAAGAACATGAGAACCGGGCCGTTGCGGGTGCATCACCTTGGATGAGGATGCTTTCGCCGGACAGCGGGTGCTGTCTCCGAAGCGAGGCACGGTCCACCTTTTACAATCCATGAAGGATGGCCGATCTTATCCACAACAATCTACCGCACGAACGTAAAAAGCCGGGCAACCACCTTACAGAATCGAGCACTGTCATGCGTAAGGTCGACATGAAAGAGGCGGAGCGCCAGCTATCAGAACTCGCGGAAGAGGCGGCACTCCGCACCCGAGCACATCCGCGCGCAGGCTGATCGAAGAGGTTGAAAATGAACGGCTGTTGAGTGTTGCCAGCCTGTGGGAGAGGGCCATCAAGATCAGCATCGGCAGGTTGAAACTGGAGATCTCGTTTCCGGAACTCGTGGAGCATCAAGTGAAAGGAAATGCAATCGAGCTCCTTCCGATAAGGCCTGCACACCTGGATACACTCGCGACCTTGCCCTTCCACCACCGCGATCCCTTTGACCGTCTGATCGTTGCGCAGAGCCTTACGGAGGGTATTCCGGTCGTGAGCAGGGACGAAGCCCTCACGAGCTACCCGATACATAGACTGTGGTAGCGCAGGGCGGCGAACGGAAACCGAAGGGACTTGAATAATCCGTTCCCGCGTGGTACTCTCTTGCCCCGAGCGGTTTTCTTTGAGACCACAGGATTGCGCGACCCGACCACCCGTGCCGCTCGGAATCAACGTGGAGCGACACCATGCCTGAGAACGTTACGCTGCTCGTCGGCACCAACAAGGGGGCCTTCTTCTTTCACTCCGATGCCGCACGGAAGGAGTGGCGAATGACCGGCCCCCATCTCGGAGGCTGGGAGGTCTACAGCCTGCTCGGCGACAGTCGCCACGGGCGGCGGATCTACGCCGGAACGAGCCACTTCGTCTACGGCCCGACGATCCGCGTAAGCGACGACCTCGGGGAGACGTGGACCGAACTCGAAACCAGCCCGCGCTACGACAAAGAGAGCGGCTTCAAGCTGGAGAGGATCTGGCAGATCGTCCCGGGCCATGCCTCGCAGCCGGACACCCTCTATGCTGGCGTCCAGGAAGCCGGGCTGTTCGCCAGCCACGACCGCGGCACGACCTGGTCGGAAATCACGAGCCTGACCGCGCATCCTACCCGCCCCTCCTGGTTTCCGGGCGCAGGCGGCCTCTGCCTCCACACGATCCTCGTTGACCCGACGAACGCCCGGCGCATGTGGGTCGCCATGTCCGCCGTGGGCGTCTTCCGGACGGACGACGGCGGACAAACGTGGACGGTCTGCACGAAGGGATTGCCCGGCGTTCCCACCGGAATGCCCGACGACGGCGTCGGCCGGTGCGTGCACAAGATGGTGCAGGACCCGCACGATCCCGACACGCTGTACATGCAGTTTCACGGCGGCGTCTTCACCTCCACCGACGCGGGCGACTCGTGGACGCCCATCGAGAACGGATTGCCCGGCAACTTCGGCTTCCCGATGTGCATCACGAAGTCCGGCGCCCTCTTCCTCATCCCGCTGGATAGCGACGAACGCCGGTACGTGCCGGAAGGCCGGATCCAGGTATACCGCTCGACCGACCGCGGTGCCAGCTGGGCCCCCGTCGGCAGCGGTCTGCCGCAACGTCCGGAGTACGTCGGTGTGCTCCGGGATGCGATGGCGGTCGATTCACTGGATTCACCCGGCATCTACTTCGGCACGACGATGGGCCAGTTGTTCTATTCGCCCGATGAAGGTGAAACGTGGAACCAGATTCCCGCCCAGCTGCCCCGCATCACGACGGTAAAGACCTGGGTGACGGACTGATTCCCTGCCCCGAACGCATCATGGAGATCGAAGTCACGCTCCCCGGTCTGCTGCGCGACAGCGTCGATGGACCCTATCCGCTCCGGGTCGCCGGAACGACGCTCGCCGAGGCGCTGGAGGACCTGCTGGACCGGCATCCCCGGCTCCGCGTCCACCTGTACGACGAGCAGGGCCAGCTCCGCCCGCACGTGTTGCTCTACTTCAACGAAGACAACATTGCCTGGCTCGACCCGCTGGCCACGCCTCTCCGCCCCGGCGACCGGGTGCACGTCCTGCAGGCCGTTTCGGGGGGATGACCTGCGCGAACATCGGTTAACGGTTGCAGCGTTCGGTCTGGAGGCGTACACTTATAGTAACATGAAACGATCCGGCGCGAGCACAGGGATTTCCACCCTTGCCAGCGCCGAAAAGCAGGACGCGATTTCTCAGCTAGACGACATAGTATCATGAAACACATCACTGCATACCTGCTGGCGCTGGTCGTTCTGTCCTGCACGGCCCAGGCACAGAGCATCGACCTCTTCAACGGGAAGGACCTCACGGGGTGGCACATAGACGTGCCGAAAATGGACGAGGACCCCACGGTGAGAAACCCGTTCATCGTCCGCAACGGCCTGCTCGTCAGCCTGGGCACCCCCGGCGGACACCTCATTACCGACGAGGTCTACCGCGACTACCGCCTCGAAGTCGAATACCGCTTCGCCGGAGAACCGGGAAACTGCGGCATTCTCGTGCACGCGTCCACCCCCCGCGCGCTGTACGGCATGTTTCCGAAGTCCATCGAAGTGCAGATGATGCATGAGAACGCGGGCGACTTCTGGTGCATCGTCGAGGACATCACCGTGCCCGACATGGAGGCCCGGCGCGGCCCGCGCGAGGAATGGGGCATCACGGAAGGCAAGAATCGCCGCATCCTCAATCTCACGGACGGCTCGGAAAACCCCGTGGGCGAGTGGAACACCATGGTCATTGAAACCCTGGGCAACACCATCAAAGTCTGGGTGAACGGGGACCTCGTGAACTACGGCTACGACGCCACCGCCAGCGAAGGCCAGATCGCCGTCCAGGCCGAGGGCTCCGAAGTCGAATTCCGCAAGCTCCGGCTCACCCCCATCACCCAGCTCAGCGAAGCGGGGCGATAGGTAGCTCAAGGTAACCGGTTTCTCCAAAGACCTGGCAGGTTTCCAAAACCTGTCAGGTCTCACCTTCAGACCTCCACCCCACCCTTCTGACCGTCAACCCTCCCCAAGCCCCCCTTTTCTTCTTGACATCCAGCCAGACCGCCCTTACATTCAACCAAAAGGTTGAATAACAAACAAGGCAATGCAGTCCGACCTGGACCAGACGCTCATGGCGCTGGCCGACCCGACGCGGCGGGCTATCCTGACGCGTCTCTCGCAGGGCGAAGCGCGGGTCACCGACCTGGCCGAGCCGTTCGACATGTCGCTCAACGCGGTATCCAAGCACATCCGGGTGCTCGAACGGGCCCGCCTGGTGCGGCGTCGGCGCGTGGGCCGCGAACACCGCGTGTCGTTCAACCCGGAACCGCTGATCAAAGCCGCGCTCTGGATGGAGGCTCAACGCGCCTTCTGGACCGCCCGGCTGGACATCCTGGAGGCCCTGCTGGAAGAAGAAGACCGCACCGCCACGCCTGCACCCGGATCAACCGATCACCCCGATGAACACTGAACCGAACGGACACCCTCGAAACCCGGAGCAAACCGAACGAGCGTACGGCGTGCCAGTAGGAGCAGGCGCTATTCGCTTCGAACGCGTGCTTCCGGGCCCTATCGAACGCGTCTGGGCCTATCTGACGGATTCCGAAAAGCGAGGCCGGTGGCTGGCGTCCGGGGAAATGGACCTGCGGGTAGGCGGGCGCGTGGAGTTGAATTTCTTTCACGCGGACCTCTCTCCTGTGGTTGAGGAGGTCCCGGAGAAATACCGGGATATGGCCAACGGCTGCAGCATGACGGGCCGCATCACGCGCTGCGAACCGCCGTACCTCCTGAGCTACACCTGGGGCGGCGACATGGGCGAGGTCTCAGAAGTCACGTTCGAACTCACGCCGCTCGACGGGAAGGTGCTCCTGGTCCTGACGCACCGGAAGCTGGGCGATGATCCGGCCGTCCTCGCGAACGTCGCCGCAGGCTGGCACACCCACCTGGGCATTCTCACCGACCGCCTCGACGGCAGGCAGCCTCGGGGGTTCTGGTCTGTGCATACCTGGGCGGAGGAAGCATACGAAAAACGCCTGTCCGTGCAGCCGCACGCCGCAATCCGCTAGATAAATCCGGCTGAAGTATTCCGACCGAAGTTCGTGGCCAATACTTCTGGCCTTCCACGTTCACAGTTCTCCCTTTAACGTTTACCCGTTCACCCGGCATCATACGGTTATGAAAATTGCAATGACCAGCGTATCTGTAAACGATCCCATAAAAGCCCATAAATTCTATACAGAAAAACTGGGCTTCGTAAGCAAAATGTTCGTCCCCGAAGCGTACCTGGCAATCGTAGCCTCATCGGAAGAACCGAACGGCACGGCCATTCTGTTGGAGCCCAGAGGGAATCTGGGTTCAAAGGAGTTCTTTGACGGCATCTACGATGCAGGACTACCGGTCATTACGTTCGGCACGGATGATATCCAGAAGGAGTACGAAACGCTGAAAGCGCGGGGGATCGTGTTCAAAAAAGAGCCGACGAAAACGGACTGGGGCATCGAAGCCGTATTCGACGACACCTGCGGCAACTACATCCAACTCGCTCAGATGTGATCCTCCCCTGCCGCTGTTTCCTCCGGCAACCTTCGGTTTCGCACGTCCAGTTCCGGAATAGTGGCACGTCCTTGTAGAGATGCAGCATGCTGTGTCTCTGAAGCTAAGGGCGATGCTATTCCGGCGGCGAGTGCGACACCATTCAGGACGGCCTTGCGATGGTTCCGCGAGGATGCTCGCACATGACCGGGAATTGCAATAGACCGAGGGTTCAAATATCCCCCGCCCGCTCCCCACGTCAGCGTTCCCCTTCCGACGTCACGCAATAAAGCTGCATCGCTCCCCGAGTGTGACATACCTGCTGTCACCCGCATGCACCAGATTGCGCGGTGGAACGAAGAGCGAACAGACCGGCACGCGCTTGGAGATCGACCGCCCCTACCGAGACCGGTTGTAACTGCGACGGCTGCAACCCTGAACCCGGCGCTCTGTAAGGCGCAAAGAGCCACGGCCAACCCTACGTGTACGACCATGGAGCGACTGGATATTATCCGCGAACGATTCCACGCGCAGCACCTGACCGGCAGCGGGCTCGACACACCCGAAGACGTCGTGCAGTGGCTGTGCGCCGTGCAAGCCCAGGAGATTCCGGGGGCGAAGTGGGCCGTCGCCCAGCGCATGAAGTCCGGCGTTGAAGCCGATGTAGACCGGGCGTATGCCGACGGCACGATCCTCCGCACGCACGTGCTGCGGCCCACCTGGCACTTCGTACTGCCGGTCGACATTCGATGGATGCAGCAGCTCACGGCGCCACGGGTGCATGCGTTCTGCGCTTCGTACTATCGCCAGCAGGAACTGGACGACGCGGTGCTCGGGCGCTGCCATGACGTAATTGCCAGAGCATTGCAGGGCGGCAACGCACTCACCCGCAAGGAACTCGGCGTGCGGCTGGCGGAGGCCGGGATCAAGACGAATGCGCTGCGGCTCAGCTTCATCACGATGCACGCCGAGTTGGAGCAACTCATCTGTAGCGGTCCGATGAAGGGCAAGCGGTACACGTACATGCTGCTGGATGAGCGGGCGCCCGGAGCGAAGACATTGCCGCCCGACGAAGCACTGGCCGAACTGACCCTGCGGTTCTTTCACAGTCATGGTCCGGCAACGGAGAAAGACTACCGCTGGTGGTCGAGCCTGAAGGCGGCGGACGCACGCGCCGGGATCGAGATGGTGAAAGATCGGCTCGTGCAGGACGTGGTGGATGGCCAGATCTACTGGTGGGCCGAAGGCGATCCTGCGCCACGGCCCATGCCTGGAGATGCCTGCTTGATACCGGAGTTCGATGAGAGCTACATCGCCTACCAGGACCTGCGTTTCCTGCTGCCCACGCCCGGCGGCAAACAGCCAGGCTCCGAAATAGGCGACCTCCTCAGGCCGATCACGATCGAGGGGCAGACACTGGGCTCCTGGAAACCGGCCGTCAATAACGGAGAGATCGTCCTGTCGGCCATGCTGTTCACCCCACCGGAACCGGAACAGGTCGCAGCAATCGAGGCCGCCGCAGAACGGTACGGCACGTACCTGAACCGCCCGGTCACCCTCTCGGTATCCATGACATCGCAAAAAGCCGAAACGCTGGATTAACGGTATGTCAATCGTGCTAAAATGAGCGGAACATGAGGCCACGTGTATACCACTCCATACCCACGTGTCATCCTGAGCGGAGGCCCGCCAGGGCCGTAGCCGAAGACACGAGGCGGAGCCGACGGTCGAAGAAATCCCACACAAAAGCACCTTCGTGCCGGTATATGGGATCCCTCGCAGACCCGGGATGACATATGGTGAACATGGCAGATAACCCGAACAGGCCCGACGTACTCGTCACTGATTCCTGGCGCTCCACTACCCCTCCGAACACGCCGGCTGTAGCCGTCCCCTGCACTATGTCACACAGTTGACACGTCTCGCCTGCATCCTACCTCCGGAGGCGCAGGTATGCCGTACGGGCACCTCAAGCGGACGATTCAGACACGGAATAAGACCCTATGTACATACATTCGGATTTCGCCATCGAAACGACCGGGCTGGTCAAGCTCTTCGGTGAGAACCGGGCCGTCGATGGAATCGACCTGCGGGTTCGCCGGGGCAGCGTCTACGGGCTGCTCGGGCCCAACGGCGCCGGTAAAACCACCACGGTCCGGGTGCTCGCGACGCTGCTGCGTCCGGACGCCGGTACGGCGCTCGTGCTCGGCTACGATGTAGTTCGAGAGCCCGACGAGGTACGCCGCCGCATCAGCCTCACCGGCCAGTTTGCGTCCGTCGACGAGGACCTGACCGGCTACGAAAATCTCGTGCTGCTGGCGCGCCTCTTCGGGTTTAGCCGCTCCCAGGCGAAGGCGCGCGCCGCCGAACTGTTGCACGCGTTCGACCTGGAGGACGCCGCGCACCGTCAGGTCAAGGCCTATTCGGGTGGCATGCGG
>Ga0164243_10014122_pt1 | contig 11145 bp, 10 predicted proteins | sample OricompcompostOP_FD_108781 | JGI IMG/M metagenome (GOLD analysis project Ga0164243, IMG submission 108781) | Organic Plus compost microbial communities from Emeryville, California, USA - Original compost - Organic plus compost (OP) | ecosystem: Engineered > Solid waste > Mixed feedstock >... | reverse complement strand
GATCACGCGGTAGATATCGGCCTTGGCGCCGACGTCCACGCCTTTGGTGGGTTCGTCGAGCAGCAGGACCTTCGCGCCGGTGGCACGCCAGCGGGCGACGAGCGTCTTCTGCTGGTTGCCGCCCGACAGCGAGGTGACGGGGTCGGACCAGTCGGCCAGCTTGACGCGCAGCCCGCCCGCGGCGGTCGTGACGTGCTCACGCATCCGGCGGCGGCGCAGCACGCCGAACGCGCTGACCTCGGGCAGGCTCGCCATCGCCACGTTCTGCTCGATGGTCAGGCCGAGCAGCAGCCCGGATTCCTTGCGGTCCTCGGTGAGCAGCCCGATGCCCGCCCTGGCCGCGGCCCGGGGCGAGGGTCCCGGCACGCGCCGCCCGTCCACGAGAACTTCCCCACCCAGCACGGGATCCGCGCCGAACACGGCCCGCAGCAGCTCGCTGCGGCCGGAGCCGAGCAGGCCCGCGAGGCCGACCACCTCCCCGGCGCGGACCGTGAAGTCGATGCCCTCGGCGAACCCGGCCGGGCGCAGGCCGCGCAGTTCCAGCCGGACGTCGCCCGGCTCGCCGAGCTCACCTGGATACAGGTTTTCGATGGCACGCCCCACCATCGCCTGCACCAGAGTGTCCTCTGTGTACTCCGCGACCGGCTTGGTAGCAACGAGCGCGCCGTCGCGCAGGACGGTGACGCGGTCGCCGATCTCGAACATCTCCTCCATCCGGTGGCTGACGTAGAGCACCGCGACGCCCTGGTCGCGCAACGTCCGGATGCGCGCGAGCAGCGCCTTGGCCTCCTGCTGCGACAACGCCGTCGTCGGCTCGTCGAAGATCACCAGGCGGGTGTGCTGGCCGAGTACCCTGGCGATCTCCACGAGCTGCCGGTTCGCCGTCGGCAACTCGGACACGCGGGTGTCCGGATCCAGCCCGCCCAGCCCGACCCGCTCGAGCATCTCGGTCGCCATCGCCCGCTGCCGCCGCAGATCCCGCACGCCGGCGCGGGCCGGAAACCGGCCCATGCACAGGTTGCTCGACACCGACAGTTCCGGCATCAGGCTCAGTTCCTGGTACACCACGCCGACTCCGGCGGCGCGGGCCTCGGCCGGGGACACGGTGACGCGCATCGGTTTCCCGAGCACCCGGTACTCGCCGGCGTCGCGGGCTTCCGCGCCGGTCAGGATCTTGATCAGGGTGGACTTGCCTGCCCCGTTCTCGCCCGCGAGGCAGTGCACCTCGCCGGGGCGGATGTCGAGGTCGACGCCGTCGAGCGCGGTGACCGCGCCGTAGGTCTTGCGTACGCCGCGCAGGCTGACCACGGCCTCGTCGTCGGCTGCCACGGCTCAGCCCTTGGTCTTCGGCGGGTCGAGCAGCTCCGCGTACTCGGGTTTGTCCACTCCGGACTTGTCGATGACGACGGCGCCGGGGTCGAGTTTCACCGGCGGCGTGCTGCCGCGGGTGGCCATCGCGGCCTCCACGACGCCCTGGTAGCCGAAGAAGAACGGGTTCTGCACCACGATCGCGTCGACCGAACCCGCCCGCACCGCGGCCACCTCGGCGGGGTCGGAGTCGAAGGCGACGACCGCCACCCGGTCCCCCGCCTGCCGCTCGCCCACGGCCTTCGCCGCGCCGGTGCCGGAGGTGTTGTTGTCGGCGAAAACCCCGGCCAGGTCCGGAATCGCAGTGAGCGCGTCGTTCACCTGGCCGACGGCCTTGTTGAGATCGTTGTCGTTGACCGAGGTCTGCACGACCCGCGCGCCGGGGCACTTCGCGGCGAGCCCGGCGGCGAAACCGGTGAACCGGTCGACCAGCACCTGCTGGCCCGAGGTCGAGCTCTCGTGCAGGATCTTGCCGTCCTGTTTGCCCTGCGCGGTCAGCAGATCACACATCTTCTGCCCGGCCTGCTGGCCCGCCTTGATGTTGTCGGTGCCGATGAAACCCTCGGAGCCGGTGGTGATCGCGTTGTCCACGGTGATCACCTTGATGCCCTGCTGCCTGGCGCGGTCGACGACGCCGTTGAGCGCGGTGGAGCTGTTCGCGGCGAGCACGATCGCCTTGGCACCGCGGGAGATGGCGTTCTCGACCAGGCTCACCTGCGCGTCGATGTCGGTCTCCGACGTGGGGCCGAACAGGCCCAGCTGCACACCGAGATCGTCGCCTGCCTGCTTCGAACCCGCGAGCATGGACTGCCAGAAATCGGAGTCGGTGGCCTTGGTGACGACGTCGATGCGGGTGCCGGCGACCCCGGTGCTCCCCGATCCGCCGGCGGCGCCGCCCGAACCGAACGCCGCCTTGCCACCGATCAGGCCGGCACCGGCCGCGACCACGCCGATAGCGACCGCGACGCCGGCCGAGACGTACCGTAAGCGCGCCATTGCAGCTCCTTGTTCTTCAGAATCCGGGCCGGGCAGAACGCCGGGCCGGTGCGCGGACCGTCCACAACGGACAACGTGAGGTGTGCCGGGAAGGCCCCGTGTTCGGTTGATCCGGCGAGCGGAGCCGCGAACTCCGGCACGAACTCCTCCTCGAGTCTGGTTGGCCATACTGTCGTCCTGTAATGACAGGATGTCAAGCACGAAAGAGGTAACACATCTCCATACCGTCCGTGATGACCGCAGCTCAGCGCCGGTCAGACGAGGTCGGTCGCTCCCGGCACGTCCTGAACGAGCATCCCCGGCACCGGGCTCGGCGCCTGTCGGCGGCGGAGCTGGACCTGGAACCGGCTGCGGTCGCCGCGGTGGTACGCGATGAAGTGCTCCACCGGCCTGCCCTCGGCGTTCCACGCCGTGCTGCGCAGCATGAGCACCGGATCGCGCGCCTGCAGGCCGAGCGCGCCGGCCAGTGCCGGGCTCGCCGGGACTGCCTCCACCAGCCGGTGCCCGTGATCCAGCCGCACGCCGTACTTTCCTTCCAGCAGACCGTAAAGCGACTGCTCCCGCAGATCCTCGTCGAGCAGGCCCGGCGCGATCTCCCTCGGCAGATAGGTCCGCACGAGCACCCAGGGCTCACCGTTGGCGAAGCGCAGCCGCTCCAGGCAGATCACCGGATGTCCTTCGGGGACTTCGAGTTCCGCCGCCACGTCGGCGGGCACCGGCGCCAGTTCCTGCCTGCGCACCTCGCTGCGCAACGTCCCACCGCGGGCCGTCACGTCCTCGTACAACCCGGTCAGCGACTGGAACAGGCTCTCGTCCACCTTGCGCGCCGCGGCGAACGTGCCGTGCCCCTTGCGGCGCACGACGCGCCCCTCGGCCTCCAGCTCGTCCAGGGCCTGCCGGACCACCGTGCGCGACACGCCGTAGTGCTCACACAACGCGACCTCGCCCGGCAGCCGTTCCCCCGCCGGCCACGCGCTGTCCAGCTGCTCGAGGAGCAGGTCCTTGAGCTGTGCGTAGTACGGAACCGGGGAGTTCCGGTCGATGCGGCCGACGGTCACGAACCCACAGTAGTGGACCGCTCAGGATGTTGGCCGCCTGTCCGGACAAGCTCGCGCGCGTAGTGTCACTACATCGGCTCGACTAGGCTGGTCAGGACGATGTTCGCCGAGGAGGGGACGAGCTGTGAGCGTGGCAGCGAACCGGCCTGGCCAGGCGCCGGAGAGCGGAGGACTTCCGCTCCTGGAGGCGATCGCGACCCGGATGAGCGAGCTGCGCCGCAGCGAGCGCAAGGTCGCCGAGGCGGTGCTGGCCTCACCGGGCGACGTGGTGCACCTGAGCATGGCGGCGCTGGCCGAACGCGCCGGCGTCAGCGAGCCGACCGTGATGCGGTTCTGCACCGCGATGGGCGCGCGCGGGTTCCAGGCGTTCAAACTCGAACTGGCGCAGACCGTGGCGCTCGGGCTGCCCGCCACGCACAGCGCGATCGAGCCCGGCGAATCGGTGCCCACGCTCATCACCAAGGTGTTCGACCAGTCGATCAGCAGCCTCGACCGGGCGCGCCGCGCACTGGACACGGCCAGGATCGAGCAGGCCGTGGAGTTGCTGGCCGGCGCGAGCGAAGCGATCTTCGTCGGGTTCGGCGCGTCGTCGATCGTCGCGCAGGACGCGCAGCAGAAGTTCCCGCTCTTCGGCATCCCGTGCAGCGCGCCGGTGGACGCGCACCAGCAGTTCATCGCCGCGTCGATGGCCAGGCCCGGCACGGTGATGGTCGCGTTGTCCAACACCGGCCGGACGCAGAGCGTGCTCGACGTGGCCGCGGACGCCAGGCAGCAGGGTGTGCAGGTCATCGGGATCACCGGTGAGCAGAGCCCGCTGGCCGAGCTGGCCGACGTGCCGCTGGTGGTGAAAACCTTCGAGGACACCGATTTCTACACGCCCACGCTGAGCAGGCTGGCCGCGCTCGTGGTGATCGACGTGCTCGCCACCGGTGTCGCGCTGCGCCGCCCGCCGGAGCATCTCGTGCGCCTGCAGCGGATGAAGGAGGAGCTCACCGCGATGCGGACCGGGACGCGGCGGCGGCCCGGGTAGTCAGGGCACCAGAACCGCCTTCAGGCAGTCGCTGCCGGCGACGGCGGCGAGCGCGTCCGGATACTCCCGCAGCCCGAACCGGTGCGTGACGATTCCGCCGGTGCGCACGCGGCCGCTGCGCAGCACTCGCAACGCGCGTTCGATTCCGTGCAGTTGCGCGAAGGAACCGATGATCGTCAGCTCGCGGCGGAACACCTCGTAGGCGGGCACCGGCCAGGTCGCGGTTTCGGCCGCCATGCCGTACACGACGATCGTCCCGCCCTCGCGGACCAGCCCGAAAGCCTTGCCCAGCACGGAAATCGCGCCGGTCGCGTCCACCACCACGTCGAACCCGCCCGGCGCGAGCGCACGCAGCTCCGCGAGCCCGGCCGAGGGATCACCACGGTCGAGCCGGACCGTGTGGTCGGCGCCGAACTCCGCGGCCTTGGCCAGTTTCGCGGGCGTCGGCGCCGCGACGGTCACCCGGCCCGCGCCGGAATGCGCGGCGAGCTGCGCCAGCAACAGGCCGGTCGGCCCTGCCCCGAACACCACGACGTCCGACCCGGGAGCCAGCGCGAGCCGGTCGAGTCCGTGCACCACACACGCGAGCGGTTCGGCGAGCACCGCCGTCTCCGCGGGCAGATCGTCGGCGGCGAAACAGTTCGCCGCCGGTGCGGTGACGTATTCGGCGAACCCGCCGGGCCGGTTCACGCCCTGCGCCGCGAGGTTCCGGCAGAAGTGCCCCATCCCACGACGGCACGCGGCACAGACGCCGCACCGGGAAGTGTTGTCCAGCACCACGCGCTGACCCACCCGCGGCCCGGTGACCGCGCTGCCGGTGGCGACGACCTCGCCGAGGATCTCGTGCCCGGGCACCAGCGGGTAGGACGGGCCGAACTCGCCCTCGTGCAGGTGCAGGTCGGTGCCGCAGATCCCGGCCAGCACCACCCGCAGCAGCACCTCGTCCGGCCCCGGTTCCGGATCGGGAATCTCGGTGACGCGGAACGACTTCGGCCCATCGTAGACGACGGCCTTCACGTGCCTGCCCCCAAAACGGACAGCAGGTTGGCGACCGCACCGGCCGTCGCGCGACGGACGCTGGCGTCGGTGTAGCCGCCGATGTGCGGCGTCGCCAGCACGCGCTCGTGGCGCAGCAACGGCGTCATCTCCGGTGGTTCGGTGTCGAACGCGTCCACCGCGTAGCCGGTGAGCCGCCCCTCGTTCAGCGCCGCGAGCACGGCGTCGTCGTCGACGAGCGCCGACCGCGCCGTGTTGATCAGGACCGCGCCGCGCGGCGCCAGCGCGAGCAGTTCGGCCGTGATCAGCGGTTTGCCGTCGGGCGGCGGCGGGCAGTGCAACGTGACGATGTCGCTGCGGCGCACCAGTTCCGCCGGCTCCACCAGCTCGATGCCGTCGACCGAGGCGACCGGGTCGTGCGCGATGACCCCGGCGCCGAGCGCGCGCAACGCGTGCACGACCCGGCGGCCGATCTCGCCGAGCCCGAGCACACCAACGGTCACGTCGGCCAGTTCCCTTCCCTGGTAACGGTTCCACGCCCCATCCCGGACCGACGACCAGGGCACGTGCCGCAGCGCGGACAGCGCGAACGCGATCGTCAGCTCCGCCACGCCCTGCGCGTTCGCCCCGGCGGCACGTTCGACGCGCACGCCGCGCTCGCGGGCTGCGTCGAGGTCGATCGCGTCGGTGCCCGCCCCGTTGCGGCTGATCACCTTCAGGCCGCCGGCCGCGCGGAGCACGCGCGCGGTGATCCGCTCGACTCCCGCAAGCCAGCCCGCGCAGCCCGGCACGAGCCGGAGAAGGTCCTCTTCCGACGGCAGTTTCCCGGCAGGGCCTGGTACCAGCTCGTAACCGGCGTCGGTCAGCGGCGCCAGTTCGGCCACCGTGCCGAGCCCCGCCTTCGTCAGCGAACGCGGCGTCACCAGGATCCTCATCGCCGCGCTCCCGAGGCGAGATCGGACAGCGCCTGGAACTCCGGGCCCTCGGTGGCGATGCCGATCCCGAACACCTCCGCGATCACCTGCGTCCAGCCGTGCAGGAAGTACACCCAGCCGTCGTGCACGCGCACGTGCCCGGCGGCGCGCGCCTGGTCGAGGAACTTCAGCTCGCCGCGGTAGTTGAGATCCCAGGCGATCGCGTCACGCGGAAAGACCGCGCCGTCGGTGAGCGGGGAGCCGGGCGCGTCCTTGCCCAGCCCGGTCGCGTTGACGACGAACGAGCCGGGCGCGAGCCCGGCCAGCACCCGGTCGTTGTCGCCCGGCGCCGCTGTCGCGACCGTCTCGATCGGGATGTCCGTGCCCGTGTGGATGCGTTCGAGTGCGGCGAGACGGGCGGGATCCCGGTCGGACACGACGATCCGCCGGGGCCGGTCCGCACCACGGGAGGACTGGCCGAGATACCAGCTGATCGCGATCGCCGCACCGCCTGCGCCCATCAGGAAAACCTCGGCGTCGCTGGATTTCCAGTACCCGGACGGCACGATCGCGTCGACCGCGAGCCCGGAGGAGATCGGGTCCTTCGCATGCGCCACCACACCGTCCGCTTTGGACAGGCAGCTCACCTCGTGCATCAGCTCGGCCAGCGGATCCACCCTGGCGAACAGGTCGCGGCAGGCGGTGAACAGGTCGAGCTTGTGGGTCGTGACGAGCGCGCCCCGGCCGAGCTCGTCGGCGGCCAGGAACTCGACCACGCGCCGGTAGTCCGCGGCGGGCGCGTGCGGCGGCAGGTCGATGCCTTCGAGGACCGCGTCGAGGCCGAGATGCTCCGCCCAGCGCGGGAAAACCGTCCTGATCGAGGAGCTTTTCGTGGTGACGCCGATGAAGTACAGGGTTGGCCGGGTCGCCGGCGGCGGAAGTTCCAGTGTCATGCCGCCGCCTCCACGACCTTCATCGCGGCCTGTGCCCGCGTGGTGATCTCGGCCCATTTCCCGGCCGCGATGTCCGCGCGGGGCGCGACCCAGGTGCCGCCCACGGCGAGCACCGCGGGGTGGGCGAGATAGTCGGCGAGGTTGTCCGGCGAGACACCACCGGTGGGTACGAACCGCACACCGGCGAACGGTCCCGCGAGCGACCGCAGGGTCGCCAGGCCGCCGTAGTTGCCGGCGGGGAAGAACTTCACGACGTCGTATCCCGCGGCGAGGCAGTCCATGATCTCCGCGGGCGTCACGGCACCGGGCACGAACGGCAAACCGGCCCGAGTCGCCGCTGCCAGTACTGCCCCACCGCAGCCGGGCGCGACGCCGAACCGGGCCCCGGCCTCGGCGGCGTCGGTGACGTTCGCGGGAGCGAGCAGCGTGCCGGCGCCGACGACCATTTCCGGCACCTCGGCGGCGACCCGCTCGATGGCGGCGCGGGCCGCGCTCGTGCGGTAGGTGATCTCCATGACCGGCAGGCCGCCCGCCAGCAGCGCGCGGGCCAGCGGTACCGCGTCGCCCGCGTCCTCGATCTCGACGACCGGGACGACGCGGATCTTCCCGAGTTCGGCGGGCACGCTCACGCGATCGCCTCCGGGTAGCCGATGTGGTCGGGATTGGGCCGCAGGGTCCAGCCTCCGTCGCCGTCCTCGACCACGAGCGACGCCATCCCGCCCGCCTTCTCGATCAGGGCGTAGTTCTGCCCGGCGTCGGTGTTGTAGCAGAACAACGTCACCAGCGGTTCGTCTCCGGTGTTGACGCTGCGGTGCACCCAGTGCCCCGGCACGTGCACCGCGCGGCCGGGTTCGAGTTCGAGCGCCTCGCTGCGGCCGTCGAGCGTTTCCAGCAGCAGCAGCCCGTGCCCGCTCAGGCAGTGGTAGAGCTCGGCCCGGTCCGGGACGGCGTGCAGATGTCCGCGCGTGACGGCGTATTCCGCGCCGACCCGCCCCGGCAGCAGCGTCGAGGTCCCGATCGTCAGCGCACCCGGCCCCTCCGCGCACTTGTGCTCCTCCACGCGGTACACGACGTGCTCGGGGCCGTGTTCGGCGAGCAGCTCCCGGTAGGCCGCCTCGTCCCGGTACACCCCACCCATGTCGCCGAGCCGTTTCTCGTACCCGGACGTGCGCCCGGTGAGGGCTCCGCCGGCACCGACGATCAGCGCGCCCGGTTCGGGGACCGAACGGGATTCCGTCATCACAACAACCTTTCTCCTAGCTGGACCCGGACGAGGACCTTGACCTGCGCCGGATCGCGGGCCGCCGCGAACGCCTCCGCGGCCCGGTCGAGCGGGAAGACTTCGCTCACCAGTTCGTCGACCGGCACGCGGGCGACCAGGCGCAGCGCCGCCTCGAAGTCCTCGCGCACGTACATCAGGCTGCCCAGCACGGTGATCTCGCGGTCCTGCACGAGATGCAGCGGGACCGGCACCGGCCCGGCGGGGACCCCGACGACGACGAAGGTGCCGCCCTTTTCCAGCAGCTCGATGCCTTGCCGCACCGTGCTTTCGAGCGCGACGCAGTCGAAGACCACGTCCACTCCCCCGGCGATCTCACCGGCCCGCTCCGGCGGCAGCGCGAGGTCCGCCCCCAGCCGCCGCGCGCGGTCGAGCTTGGCGGGCATCGGGTCGGTCACGGTGATCTCCGCGGCATCGGCGGCACGGGCCGCGGCCACGACGAGCAGACCGATCGGCCCGGCACCGAGCACCACCACCCGGCTGCCCTCGCCCACGCCCGCCCGGCGCACCGCGTGCACGGGCGTGGCGAGGGGTTCGACCAGCGCCGCGGCGAGATCGCCAACCTCGGCGGGCAAGACATGCAGCCGGTCCGCGGCGATGGTGAACAGCTCGCCCATCGCGCCATCGGTCTGGCAGCCGAAGACCGCGAGCCGGGCGCAGATGTTGTACCGCCCCTCCGCGCAGCGGCGGCACCGTCCACAAGCGAGTCCCGGTTCGAGCACGACGCGGTCCCCCGGCCGCGGCGAGGTCACGCCCGGCCCGGCCGCCTCGACCACCCCGACCGCCTCGTGCCCCGGCGCGTACGGCAGGTCGATGAACGGGTGCTCGCCCGCGGCCGCGTGCGTGTCACTGCCGCAGATCCCCACCAGCACCGGCCGGACCAGCACCTCGCCGGCACCCGGCTCGGGCCGCGGCGCGCGTTCCAGCCGCACCGTGCCGCCCGGGTGCACGCGCACCCGGGCGACCGTGTGCTCAGTCGAGACCATCAGAAGATGCTCTTCGGGTCGTAGAACTGGCTGACGTTGTCGCAGCCGATGCCCTCGGCGCGGGTGTTGCTGCTCTTGGGCAGCGTCTTCGGGTCCTGCGCGCCGGTGGCGATGCCGATCGCGGTGTCGAACGCGGCCTCGGCGGCCAGGTTCGGCGAGTTCAGCCCGGTCGAGACGTACTGGCTCGTGCAGCCCTTGGCGATCTCGGCGAGTGCCTCCTTCTGCCCGTCGGCCGACGCGGCGACGAGGACCTTGGTGTTGCCCTGGTTGCGCAGCACCTGCAACGCGCCGAGCGCCATCGAGTCGTTGAGCCCGAGCATCAGCCCGATACCAGGATTGGCGGCCAGCATCGACTCGGTCGCCGGAACGGCCTCCTCCTGCGTGTAGTTGCCGTCGGCCGACGCCACGACCTGCGCCGTCACACCACCCTGCTGCAACCCCTCGAGGAAACCGCTTTGCCTTGCCGGGCCGACGATCTCGTCGTTCGGGCCGCCGTTGAGCACGCCGGCCTGCACGGTCTTCCCGCTGCCGATCCGCTTCGCCGTGAGCAGCCCGGACAGCCTGCCGATCTCGTGGTTGTCCGACTGGATGGAGGTCACGCCGACGTCCGGGATACCGGTATCGACGAACAGCAGCGGTACCTGGTTCGCGACCTGGGTCAGCTGGGCCCGCTCGGTCTCCGGGCTGATCGCGTCGACCACGATCACGTCCGCGCCCTGCGACAGCATCGTCTGCACCTGGTTGATCTGCGTGACCGGATCGCCGTTGGCGTTCTGGAACAACAGCTTGAAGCCCTTGTCCTTCGACTTCTGCTCCGCCACGGACTGCATCGCCACGTAGTAGGGCGCGTCCATCTGGCGCGCCGCGAAGCCGACGGTGACCTCGTTGGCGGGTTTGGCCTCCGGCGCCGAGCCCGACGAGGAGGAGCCGACGGTGCCGCACGCGGTGAGCGCGAGCGTCGTCACCCCGGTCACGGCGGCAGCGAGCAGGCGGGATTTCACTTTGCGCATAACAGAACTCCGTTGTCCACAGTGGATGGGTCAGTGTCCGCGCGCCGGGCGCGTGCGGCCGATCGTGGCGAGTCCCACGGCGAGCAGGATCAGCGCGCCACGGAAGGCGTCCTGCAGGAACGTCGAGACGTTGAGCAGGACCAGCAGGTTCGAGATGACACCGAAGATCGCGGTACCGATGACGGTGCCGACGACCCTGCCCTGGCCGCCGTTGAGCCGTGCGCCACCGATGACGACGGCGGCGATCGCGTCGAGCTCGAACAGGTTGCCCGCGGTGGGCGTGGCGGCACCGACGCGCGACACCAGCAGGAAACCGCCCAGCCCGACGAGCAGCCCGGCGATCACGTAGACCGCCACCAGCGTGCCGCGCACCGGGATACCGGAGGCCTGCGCGGCCTCCACCCGGCTGCCGACCGCGAACACGCGGCGCCCGAAAACCGTGCGGCGCAACAGGAACGCGAGCGCGACGGCGACGAGGATCCAGATCACGCCCAGCACGGGGATCCCCGCGACGGTGGCCGTACCCGCGGTGGTGAAGCCCGGCGCGGACGGGGT
>Ga0164243_10014121_pt1 | contig 11145 bp, 10 predicted proteins | sample OricompcompostOP_FD_108781 | JGI IMG/M metagenome (GOLD analysis project Ga0164243, IMG submission 108781) | Organic Plus compost microbial communities from Emeryville, California, USA - Original compost - Organic plus compost (OP) | ecosystem: Engineered > Solid waste > Mixed feedstock >... | reverse complement strand
CCCCGAGCAGTCCTCGGCCAGCCGCTCGGCGCGGCGCTTGTCCTCGCGGGTCGCGACCATGCCGGTCAGGGTGACCTCCGCGTCCTTGACCTGCACCTCGATCTCGGTGGCGTCCAGGTAGGGATCGTCCGTCAGCCGGTCGGACACGTCCTCGCGGATGCGGTCGTCGGAGCGGCGATAGCCCTTGGGCCCGCGGCCGCGGTGGTCGGCGCGCATCTCCTCGCGGGCGTGGTCCCAGTGGCGGCGCCGCTCGGCGTCGTCGTCCCCGAACCAGGAGGCGACCTCGTCGGCGGCCTTGTCCATGAAGCTGCGCGGCTCCTCGCCGCGGCCCTCGCGCGGATTGGGCGCGTAGCGGCGGTCCGAGCGCGCGGGCCCGCGCGCGCCGTAGGCCGGGGCGCTGCGGTCGCCGTAGAGCGCCCCGTAGGGGAAGTTCACCGGCGCGAAGGGGGCATAGCCCATCGCCGGGTCCACGAAGCCGGGCCCCAGGCCGTAGGCGGTCGGGCCGGTGTCGCCGAAGGGCCGGAGCGCGTGCTCGCGGCGGCGGCGCTCCTCGTCCTCCCAGTGGCGGCGCTCTTCCCAGGCGCGGCGGTCGCGCTCCTCGGCGCGATAGTCGCCATAGCCGTAGTCGGGCGCGCTGCGGCCATAGTCGGGGCCGGGCGCCCAGCGGCGGGCCTCGTCCCTCTCGTCGAAACGGCGCTCGTCGCGCCAGCGGTGGTCGCGGGCCATGGGCGTCTCCTCCTGGTGAAGTCTGGCGCCCTCTAGAACGGGACCGTGCGAGCCGTTGTTCCTCACAGGGCCGCGGCGGCCTCGCGGATGCGGGCGGCGGTCTGCGCGGCCTGGGCCCGGTCCCGGTACCTCACGCGCCGCCAGATGATCCGGGGCGAGAAGAAGCCGTCGCCCTGCCGGCGCGGGATGACGTGCACGTGCAGGTGCGGCACGCTCTGGCTGACGACGTTGTTCTGGGCCACGAAGGCGCCGTCCGCCCCCATCGCCGTCTTCACCGCCAGCGCCAGCCGGCGCGAGGCCCGCGCCAGCGCCTCCGCCGTCGCCTCGTCCGCCTCCCAGATGGTCCCGACATGGACCCGGGGGATCAGCAGCACGTGGCCGTGCATCAGCGGGGCCTTGTCCAGGAAGGCCAGGACCTGATCGTCCTCGAACACGATATCCGCGTCCGCCTCGCCGCGGAGGACGGCGCAGAAGGGACAGGGCTTAGGGGCGGTCGCCACCTAGGCCCCGCGCGCCCCGGCGAAGGCCGGGGTCCGGATGGAGCGGCTCGGATGTGGGCTCCAGGGGCTTGGAAGCTGTCCGGTCAAGGCGGGCGCCTGGGATCTGGATCCCGGCGTTCGCCGGGATGGGCGGACGGTGGAAGGGCCTCAGAGGGGGATGTTGTCGTGCTTCTTCCAGGGGTTGGTGAGGCTCTTGGTCTTCAGCGACCTGAGCGCCCGTACGATCCGGCGGCGGGTCTCGTGCGGCAGGATGACGTCGTCGAGGTAGCCGAGCGAGGCGGCGACGAAGGGGTTGGCGAACCTGGCCTTGTACTCCGCCTCGCGGGCGGCGAGCTTCTCGGGGTCCTTGGCGTCCTCGCGGAAGATGATCTCCACCGCCCCCTTGGCGCCCATGACCGCGATCTCGGCGGTGGGCCAGGCGTAGTTCACGTCGCCCCGGAGGTGCTTGGAGCTCATCACGTCGTAGGCGCCGCCGTAGGCCTTGCGGGTGATCAGGGTCACCTTGGGCACGGTGGCCTCGGCATAGGCGAACAGCAGCTTGGCCCCGTGGCGGATCAGGCCGCCGTACTCCTGCTTGGTGCCCGGCATGAAGCCCGGCACGTCCACGAAGGTCACGAGCGGGATCCCGAAGGCGTCGCAGAAGCGCACGAAGCGCGCGGCCTTGCGGCTGGCGTCGATGTCGAGCACGCCCGCCAGGGCCAGCGGCTGGTTGGCCACGATCCCGACCGGCATGCCGTCCATGCGCGCGAAGCCGCAGATGATGTTCTTGGCGTACTCGGCCGAGATCTCGAAAAAGTCGGCCTCGTCGACCGTCTTCGCGATCAGCTCCTTCATGTCGTAGGGCTTGTCGGCGTTCGAGGGGACCAGGGTGTCCAGCGAGGGCTCGGAGCGGTCCGGGTCGTCCAGAGGCTCGCGGACCGGCGGGGTCTCGCGGCAGGACAGCGGCAGGAAGTCCACCAGGCGGCGGACCTGGGTCAGGGCCTCAAGGTCGTTGTCGAAGGCGCCGTCGGCCACGCCGGACTTCTGGGCGTGCACCCGCGCGCCGCCGAGCTCCTCGTGGGTGACCTCCTCGTGGGTGACCGCGCGCACCACGTCCGGGCCGGTGACGTACATGTAGGAGGTGTCGCGGACCATGAAAATGAAGTCCGTCATGGCGGGGGAGTAGACGTCGCCGCCCGCGCAGGGGCCCATGATCACGCTGATCTGCGGGATGACCCCGGAGGCCATCACGTTCTCCAGGAAGATGTCGGCGTAGCCGGCCAGGCTCTCCACCCCCTCCTGGATGCGCGCGCCGCCGGCGTCGTAGAGCCCGATCACCGGGGCCCCGACCTTCATGGCCTGGCGCTGGATCTTCAGGATCTTCTGGGCGTGGGCGCCCGACAGGGAGCCGCCGAAGACGGTGAAGTCCTTGGAGAAGACATAGACCAGCCGGCCGTTGATCGCGCCCCAGCCGGTCACCACCCCGTCGCCGGGGATGCGCTGCTCGGCCATGCCGAACTCGGTGGCGCGGTGCTCGACGAACATGTCGAACTCCTCGAAGGAGCCCTCGTCGAGCAGCAGGTCCAGCCGCTCGCGCGCGGTCAGCTTGCCCTTGGCGTGCTGGGTCTCGATCCGCCGCTGGCCCCCGCCCAGGCGCGCGGCGGCGCGGCGCTTCTCCAGCTCTTCCAGGATGTGCTGCATGGGTCGGCCTCGGCTGTACGGCCCGACCCTAGAGCGGTTCGCCGGTCCAGGGGAACTCTCGGCCGCGCCGCGGGGTGAAACCGCTCAGCCCAGGGCCCTGAACCAGGCCTCGAGCATCCGCGCCTCGGCCAGCATGCGCCCGGTGCGCTCGGCCGCTTCCGCGTCGATCCCCCAGCGCTCCTCCTGGAAGATCGCGTCCAGGCGCGACAGGCCGAACGCCGCCTCGCCCGAGAGCCGTCCGCGCGCCAGGGCGAAGGCCAGGACGGCGGAGCCGAACAGGGCCGCGGCCGAGGCCAGGCCGGTCAGCCGGAAATCGTCGAGCTCGAGGGCCAGGTCGCGGGCGCGCATCAGGCTTTCGGGGGGCTGGGCCTGGTGCACGATGCCGGTGGCCCGCACCAGGCGCAGGCCAAGCTCGGCCTCGGCCCACTGCAGCCACGGCTCCCATTCGGCCTGCTCGCGCGCGACCAGCCCCTCGGGGCCCTCGGCGAAATAGCAGAGCACGTCCGAGCCGGCGTAGCCGGCGGCCTCCTCGGCCACGGCCTCGCGCACGGCGGGGACGCGGTCGAAGGCGGTGTGGGCCAGGCGCGTGGCCGGCATGTCCGCCAGCACGATCTCCTCGCCCTGGCTGCGCCATTCCTCCGCCACCAGCCGGGCCAGGGCCTCGGTCGGCAACGCCAGGGCCGCCCCCGCGGGCGTGCGCACGGGGCGGCCGTCGAGCAGCACCCCGAAACCGTCCCCGACCGGGCCGGCCGCGGCCTCCGTGTAGAAGCGCCTGGGCCGTTCGATCGGCTGGGCCTTGCCCTTGGTCAGCATGCGCGGCGGCTCCCGGCGTCAGCGGCGGCGCCGGCCGAACGGCTCGGCGGGGGCCTCGTCCTCGGTGAACCCGAACCGGCGGAACCCCTCCTTCATCTCGGGGCTCAGGGGCGCTTCCACAACCAGCAGGCCGCCGGACGGGTGGGGCAGGGCCAGCCGGCGGGCGTGCAGCTGCAGCTTCAGCTCGCCGGAGAGCTCCGCGGAGGTCTCGTTGCGGTACTTGGGGTCGCCGAGGATCGGATGGCCGATCGCCAGCATGTGCGCCCGCAGCTGGTGGGTGCGGCCCGTGTGGGGCCACAGGGCCAGCCAGGTCGCCCGCCCGCCGGCGCGTGAGAGCGTCACGTATTCGGTCTCGGCCGTCTCGGCCCGCGGGTCCTTGGGGTCGACCGGAACGACCATCTCGCGGTCGCCGACCCCGACCTTGGCCAGGGGCAGCTCGATCACGCCCTCGCCGGGCTTGGGCTGGCCCGCGACGATGGCCCAGTAGGTCTTCTGCGCGCGCCGCCTGGCGAAGGCGCCCGACAGCCGGGCGGCCGCGGCCGGCGTCTTGCCGAGCAGCAGCACCCCGGAGGTGTCGCGGTCGAGCCGGTGCACCAGCCGCGGCCGCTCCAACCCCTCGCCCCAGGCGCCCAGCAGGCGGTCGACGTGGCGGGTGGTCTTGGTGCCGCCCTGCACGGCCAGGCCCGAGGGCTTGTTCAGGGCCAGGACCTCCTCGTCCTCGTAGATCACCAGCGACCTGGCGAAGGCGATGTCGCGCTCGGGAAGGCCCGTGCGCGCCTCGGGCGGCGGAGCGTCCGGCAGGGGCGGCACGCGCACCTGGTTTCCCGCGGCGAGCCGCGTGTCGGCCTTGGCCCGGCCGCCGTCCACGCGGATCTGGCCGGACCTCAGCAGCTTCTGCAGCTGGCCGTGCGTGAGGCCGGGCCAGCGGCGCTTGAACCAGCGGTCCAGCCGGACGCCGTCCTCGCCGGCGGCCACGAACAGGGTGCGGACTTCCCTCATCGCCCGCTCCTTAGCCGAGCGGGCGGGCGGGAGCCACCGCTCAGCCGTTCCCGCCGGGGGCGGCGGCCTGCAGCTTGTCGCCGCCGATGCGCTTGACCTCGTCCAGGTGCTTCTGGATCACCGGCGCGGTCTTGGCGGCGAGCGCCTTCAGGGCCGGGTTGTCGCCGTGGTCGGCGTAGCCCTTCATCAGCTCCAGCGCCTCGATGTGGGCGGCCAGCTGCTGGTGCAGGTAGGCGAGATCGAAGTCGCTGTCCCCGGCCTGGCGCAGGTTGTCCAGCATGCCCTTGCGCCGCTCGTCGGGCTCGTTCGGCGGGGTGATGTCCAGGCCCTCCGACTTCAGGGTCGACGCCATCTCCTGGCCGATCCTGGTGTGGTCGGCGACGATCATCCGGGCCAGGGCCTTCACGTCGGCGGAGCTGGCCCGCTGCTCGGCGATCTTGCCGGCCTCGATCTCGTAGGTGTTGGCGATCGTCGCAGCGTTCACGAAGCCGTCGGCCGTCGTCGGCGCCACGAGGCCGGAGGCGGCGCCCACCGCGCCGGCGGCCGCGTCCTGGACGGCGTTCACCGGCGCGCTCCCGCCGGGATTGCTGAGGTCCTTGCCCGCGTTCGACCCGGTCTTGTGGCAGGCCCCGGCCGTGATGGCGACGCCGATGGCCGCGGCGGCCAGCATGATCCGTCTCATTGCGCTCCTCCGTGCGCGCACTTGGAGGGACCCGGCAGGTCCGCGCGCTGCACGGCCAAACCGCCCCGCAGCGCTTAGGTTCCGCCTGCGGGCGGGCCGGAGGAGCCGGCGGGCGCCTAGCCGGCGGGCGGCGCGGTGCGCTTGGCCGGAGCCTTGCGGGCGGCCTTGGCGGGAGCCTTGGCGCGCGGCGCGGCCGGCGCGCGCCGCCGCGGCTTGCCGTTCTCCGCCTCCGCCTGCAGCCAGTGGTCCAGGTCCCGGCCGTTGGGGCGGCCCTCGGCCTCCCAGATCGCATAGGCGCGCGTCCGGATGGGTCCGTCCGTATCCATGGGCATGCTCAGGCTCCGCAGCGTTCGATGGACAACGCCTCCGCGCCCGGCGGGTGGCGCCGTCGGCGGCAGTCTAGCAGACCCGCCCCGGCGCAGGATGTGGCCGCGCGCCGCTGGGCGGCGGCGGATGGGGGGTGCAGTGGGGACGGGGCCGGTGGTGCCGGTTGCAGGAATCGAACCCGCGACCTTCGCTTTACAAGAGCGCTGCTCTACCGACTGAGCTAAACCGGCGCCGGCGTGGGAGCCCAGCTCCCGAACGTCCAGATCGATGCCACGGCGCCGGCCCGCCCACAAGCCGCGCCGCGGCGGCTTGTCGCTCCCGTCGCCGACCGCCTATATGCGGCCCTTTCCTCAAGCCCAGGCCCGTCCATGGCCCGCATCCTGATCACCTCGGCCCTGCCGTACATCAACGGCGTCAAGCACCTCGGCAACCTGGCCGGGTCGCAGCTGCCGGCGGACGTCTACGCCCGCTTCGTGCGCGCCCAGGGTCACGAGACGCTCTACATCTGCGCCACCGACGAGCACGGCACGCCCGCCGAGCTGGCCGCCGCGGCCGCCGGCCAGGACGTCTTCACCTACTGCGAGGAGCAGCACGCCATCCAGCACCGGATCGGGCGCGCGTTCGGGCTCTCGTGGGACTGGTTCGGCCGCTCCTCCTCGCCCCAGAACCACGCGCTGACCCAGCACTTCGCCGAAGTGCTGGAGGACAACGGCTACATCGAGGAACGCGTCGACCGGATGATCTATTCGATCGACGACAAGCGCTTCCTGCCCGACCGCTACGTCGAGGGGACCTGCCCCCACTGCGGCCACCGCCCCGCGCGCGGCGACCAGTGCGACAACTGCGGCAGGCTGCTCGACCCGTCCGAGCTGATCGAGCCCTATTCCACCATCTCCGGCTCCACCAATCTGGAGATGCGCGAGACGCGGCACCTGTATCTGCTGCAGACCAGGCTGGAAGGGCGCATCCGCGCCTGGCTGGATTCCAAGACCGACTGGCCCCAGCTCGCCCGCTCGATCGGCTACAAGCACCTGGACGAGGGCCTGATCGACCGCGGCATCACCCGCGACCTCAGCTGGGGGGTGCCGGTCACCCGGGGCGGCCAGCCGCGTCCGGGCTTCGAGAACAAGGTCTTCTACGTCTGGTTCGACGCCCCCATCGAGTACATCGCCGCGACCCGCGAGTGGGCGGAGGCGAACGGGCAGGACTGGGAGCGCTGGTGGCGCACCGACAAGGGCGCGGCCGACGTCCGCTACGTCGAGTTCATGGGCAAGGACAACGTCGCCTTCCACACCGTCAGCTTCCCCGCGACGATCCTGGGCTCGGGCGAGCCGTGGAAGATGGTCGACGTGCTCAAGGCCTTCAACTGGCTGAACTGGTACGGCGACAAGTTCTCCACCTCGCAGAAGCGCGGCGTGTTCATGGACCAGGCGCTGGAGCTGCTGCCGGCGGACGTCTGGCGCTGGTATCTGACGGCCAATGCGCCGGAGGGCTCCGACACGGCCTTCACCTGGGAGCAGTTCCAGGCCTCGAACAACCGCGACCTGGCCGACGTGTTCGGCAACTTCGTCAACCGCATCCTGAAGTTCGCCGAGAGCCGCTTCGAGGGCGTGGTCCCGGCGGGCGGCGCGCCCGGCGAGCTGGAGACCAGGCTGCATGCGGACGTCTCCGAGCGGCTGAAGGAGCTGACGGGTCTTCTCGGCGAGATGGAGATGCGCAAGTCCGCCCAGGCCCTGCGCGCGCTGTGGGTGCTCGGCAACGAGTACCTGACCGAGGCCGCGCCCTGGACGGCGATCAAGTCCGATCCGGAGCGGGCGGCGGTGATCGTGCGCACGGGCATCAATCTGGTGGGCCTGTTCGCGCGCGTGTCGGCGCCGTTCATCCCCTTCGCCGCGGAGAAGGTGGCCGAGGCGGTGGGCGAGCCCTATCCGGCCGCCTGGCCGGGGCATGACGGGGCCGAGGAGCTGCAGCGGATCGAGGCGGGCCGGGGCGTGCGCGCGCCGGAGGTGCTGTTCCGCAAGCTGGAGGACGAGCAGATCGCCGCCTGGAAGGTGCAGTTCGGCGGCGTCGCGTCCTGAGGTCCCCTCCCGCGAGGGAGCCGGCTTCCGAGTGAAACCCTCAAATGCTGACCGCGTTATGCCGCGGTCGGCGAGGGCGCTCTCTGGAGACCGGACAATGAAACAAACAGTGTTGAAGCTCTCTCTGGCCGCCGCTCTTCTGACCGGCTCGGCCGCGACCGCCCTGGCGCAGGGCTATGTCGATCCCGCCGACCAGGCGCGCTACCAGCGACAGCTCGAGAATTACCGCGACCGCCAGACGCAGTACCAGTACGAGCGTCGCGATTACCAGGATCGCCGCGACGCCTGGGAGAGCGAGCGGCGCAACTACGACGACCGCCGCGCCAGCTGGGCCGCCACCCGCGACGAGTATCTGCGCGAACGGGCCGACTATGACGCGCGCTACGGCGCGGGCGCCTGGGACCGCGGCTACGAGTGGCGCAACGGCTACGTCTACCGGCGCACCGGCGACGACTGGCGGCGCGACTACGCCTCGAGCCCGTGCGAACGCAACTCCAGCTCCGGCGCGGTCGCCGGCGGCGTGATCGGCGCCATCGCCGGCGCGGCCCTGGGCTCGAACCTGGCCGGCCGCGGCGACCGGACCACGGGCGGCATCCTCGGCGGCGTGGCCGGCGCGGCGCTCGGCGCCACCGTGGGCTCCTCGATCGCCAAGACCCACGGTCCGGCCCACTGCGACAGCCGCGGCTACTACTTCACCTACGACCAGACCGTGCCGCTGCGCATGGCCGCCAACGGCTATTACAGCGGACGCTACAGCGGCCGGTACGGCTACGACTACGACCGGCGCAGGGGCTGCCGCATGGCCGCCGCGCCAGCGACGGTGAACGGCTACACCGACTACCGGTACGTCCGGGTCTGCCCGGATTCGCGTGGGCGCTACCGCATCACGCCCTGAGGCGCCGGGCGCCGATGGCGCGGAGGGCCGGGAGCGATCCCGGCCCTTTCTTCATTCTCCGGGGCTGGCGCCGTGGCGGTCGCGCCGCGCCGCCTCGTCCGGCGGGATGTCGAGCGGCGCGGGGGCGACGGCGTTGTACTGGCTGACCTTGCCGGTATCGATCACCACGGTGCGGTAGCCGTCCCAGATCATGTGCAGGGCCACGTAGAGCACGACCAGCAGGCCGATGTAGCCGATCCAGCGGAACCGGTTCAGCACCCGCGCCAGCCAGGCGGCCGCGACCCCCATCAGGCCGATCGACAGCAGCAGCCCGAACACCAGCAGGGCCGGGTGGTCGCGCGCCGCCCCGGCCACGGCCAGCACGTTGTCCAGCGACATCGACAGGTCCGCGGCCATGATCTGGAACAGGGCCGATCGGAAGCTCTTGGCCTCCCGCGGCGGGCCGGCCGCGTCGGCCGGGGACTCCTCCTCGTGGCGCGCGGCCCTCAGGTCCCGCCACATCCGCCAGCAGACCCACAGCAGCAGCAGGCCCCCGGCGAGGGTCAGGCCGATGATGGCCAGGAGCCGCGTGGCCAGCACCGCGAAGGCGATGCGCAGGACCACCGCCGCCCCGAGCCCGGCCATGATCGCCCTGCGCCGCTGGCGCGGATCCAGGCCCGCGGCGGCCAGGCCCACGGCCACGGCGTTGTCGCCGGCCAGCATGATGTCGATCATCAGCACCTGGGCCAGGACGGCCAGGTCCGCCCCGGCGGTTCCCCCGGCGAGGGGCAGGCGGTCGAAAAACAGGGCGGCCAGGTCCGACATGGCCCCTCAATGCGTCAGGCGGCCGGCGCCCGCAAGCCGGGCTCAGCGGGCCTTGCGGGCGGCCTCGTAGAGCGCGACGGCCGCGGCGGCCGCCACGTTCAGGCTCTCGAACCCGCCCGGCATGGGGATCCGGGCCAGGGCGTCGCAGTGCTCCGACACCAGCCGTCTCAGGCCCTCGCCCTCCGAGCCCAGGACCAGCACGGTCGGGGAAGCGTCCAGCACCCGGTCCAGGTCCTCGCCGGCCCCGCCGGCCAGGCCGACCGAGCGCCAGCCCATCTGCGAGAGCTGCTCCAGCGCCCGTGAGAGGTTCACGGCCCGGACCACGGCGACCGCGTCCACGGCCCCGGCCGCGGCCTTGGCCAGGGCGCCCGACAGCGCCGGGGCGCGCCGGTCCTGCAGCACCACGCCGCGCACGCCGAACGCCGCGGCCGTGCGCAGGATGGTCCCGATGTTCTGGGGGTCGGTCACCTGGTCCAGCATCAGGATCAAGCCCGCGGCGGGGCCGGCGATGTCCTCCAGCGTCGCGGGCTCGGGCGGGGCGGCCAGGAGCGCGTATCCCTGGTGCACGGCGCCCGGCGGCAGGAGGCGCGAGATCTCGGCGGTCTCCAGGGTTTCGGCCTTCGGCCAGGGCCGGTCGGGCGCAGGATCCAGATCCAGGGCCCGGCCGGGCGCGAGCACCAGCCGGTGCAGCGCCTCGCGCCGCGGATTGGCCAGCGCGGCGCGCACCGCGTGGCGTCCCCAGAGCCATTCGGCCCCCGGCGCGGCGGGCGCCTGCGGGCGGCCGTGAAATCTTCCGTGCGAACGGGCTTTAGGGTCGTTGCGTCGGCGAGGAGGGGACACTATAAGACGCGCCTTCGATTTGGGGCCGATACGGCTTCCGGTCGGGGTCCCCGTCCATACACGGGCGGGAACCGTGAGCGGAGGTCTTTGTTGCAAGCCTTGATCGCGCGCGTCGGGGGAATGTCCCGAGCGGCAAAGGGGGCGGACTGTAAATCCGCTGGCTTACGCCTTCGTAGGTTCGAGTCCTACTTCCCCCACCACGCGCGGCCCGCGGCTGGCACGGCGACCCCGGAGCCCGATGCGGTCAGGCGGGATCGCCTGGTCGTCGAATCGTGCTCCAGATTCAGAGGTCTGAGCGCGCCGCAGAACCGCTATCTGCCTTTGCGGAACGCGCTCTGGAGCAGGAGCCCATCCTCGCGCGGGTATAGCACAATGGTAGTGCAGCAGCCTTCCAAGCTGAGGATGCGGGTTCGATTCCCGCTACCCGCTCCAATCCGCTAAGCTCAACTCCTCCCCAGTGCGAACACGCGCCCGAAGGTGAACGATGGCCAAGGAAAAGTTCGAACGTACAAAGCCGCATTGCAACATCGGCACGATCGGTCACGTGGACCACGGCAAGACCACGCTGACGGCGGCGATCACCATGGTGCTGGCCAAGACCGGCGGCGCCACCGCCAAGAAGTACGAGGACATCGACGCCGCTCCTGAGGAGAAGGCGCGGGGCATCACCATCAACACCGCCCACGTCGAGTACGAGACGCAGAACCGCCACTACGCCCACGTCGACTGCCCCGGGCACGCCGACTACGTGAAGAACATGATCACGGGCGCGGCGCAGATGGACGGCGCGATCCTGGTGGT
>Ga0164243_10014118_pt1 | contig 11146 bp, 11 predicted proteins | sample OricompcompostOP_FD_108781 | JGI IMG/M metagenome (GOLD analysis project Ga0164243, IMG submission 108781) | Organic Plus compost microbial communities from Emeryville, California, USA - Original compost - Organic plus compost (OP) | ecosystem: Engineered > Solid waste > Mixed feedstock >... | reverse complement strand
TCCGTTTCCTCCATGTTTCATACTCGCGGGCAACGATAACAGCGGAGGACAGGACATGGATGTGCGGGCAGCCGTTGCGGTGGGGGCAGGCAAGCCGCTGGAGGTGACGACGGTTCAGCTCGAGGGCCCGAAGGCCGGCGAGGTGATGGTCGAGATCAAGGCCACCGGAATCTGCCACACGGACTGGTTCACGCTGTCGGGCGAGGACCCCGAAGGGCTTTTCCCCGCGATTCTCGGCCATGAGGGCGCGGGCATCGTCGTCGAGGTCGGTCCCGGCGTCACGAGCGTGAAGCCCGGCGACCATGTGATTCCGCTTTACACGCCCGAATGCCGGCAGTGTCCGTCCTGCCTGTCGCGCAAGACCAATCTGTGTACGGCCATCCGCTCCACGCAAGGGCAGGGCGTCATGCCGGACGGCACCTCGCGCTTCTCCCTCGGCGGCAAGAAGCTGCACCACTATATGGGAACCTCGACCTTCGCGAACTACACGGTTCTGCCCGAGATCGCGGTGGCCAGGGTCCGCGAGGACGCGCCGTTCGACAAGATCTGCTACATCGGCTGCGGCGTAACGACGGGCATCGGCGCGGTCGTCAACACCGCCAGGGTCGAGCCGGGCGCGAAGGCCGTCGTCTTCGGCCTCGGCGGCATCGGCCTCAACGTCATTCAGGGGCTGCGCCTGGTCGGGGCCGACATGATCATCGGCGTCGACATCAACAACGACAAGAAGGCCTGGGGCGAGCGGTTCGGCATGACGCACTTCGTCAATCCGAACGAGCTCGACGGCGACCTCGTGCCTTATCTCATCAACATGACGAAAAAGGGCGCGGACCAGATCGGCGGCGCCGACTACACCTTCGACTGCACCGGAAACACCAAGGTCATGCGCCAGGCGCTGGAGGTCTGCCATCGCGGCTGGGGCGAGAGCATCATCATCGGCGTCGCCGGCGCGGGGCAGGAGATTTCGACCCGGCCCTTCCAGCTCGTCACCGGCCGCGTCTGGAAGGGCACGGCTTTCGGCGGCGCGCGGGGGCGCACCGATGTGCCGAAGATCGTCGACTGGTACATGGAGGGCAAGATCGAGATCGACCCCATGATCACCCACACCATGCCCCTTGAGGACATCAACAAGGGCTTCGATCTCATGCATCATGGCGAAAGCGTGCGCGGTGTCGTAGTCTTTTAAATATTCCGGCCTCATGCTGGCCGGGTTTGGGGATTCCGCGGCCGGGCCAGACCGGACCGGAAAGACGGGTGACGATCGTGCCAGGCGTGTCGCTGGGCGGAGGGAACAGGGCGGGCCGGGGCGTCCACGCGCTTCGCGGCCTTGTCCTCGCTTGCATGGTGCTCGCTCTGGGGGGCTGCGCCAGCATCCAGCGCACCCCTTTGCCGGAGTCCGAGGTCGCCAAGGCGGCCGTCCTCAGCGATTCATCCTCCCCGCACCCGATCCGGGTCTGGGGAGACCAGAAAGCGCCGGTCCAGGAATATATCGGCGCGCGATCCGAGACGGATCTCAGGCGGGAATTCCCCGCGGTCTACGGGCAGCGCCACACCTATCTGGCCCTGTCGGGAGGCGGGGAGGACGGCGCGTTCGGCGCGGGGCTTCTGACGGGCTGGACGGCGACCGGCAGGCGGCCGGAATTCACCATCGTCACCGGCGTGAGCACCGGCGCGCTGATCGCGCCCTTCGCCTATCTCGGCCCCGCCTATGATCGCCAGCTGACCGAAATCTACACCGAATATTCGCTCAAAGACATTGTCCGTAAACGGTCGGTTTTCTCGATCCTTTCCGCCGCCTCGGCGGTCGATCCCAAGCCCATGCGCGCGCTGATCTCCCGCTACATCAATCCCGAAGTGGTCGAGAGGATCGCGGCGGAACACCGGCGGGGGCGCCAGCTCTGGATCGGCACGACCAATCTCGACGCCGGCCGTCCGGTGTTCTGGAACATCGGCGCCATCGCCAGCAGTTCGGACCCGCGCCGTGTCGGACTGATCCACGACATTCTTCTGGCGTCGGCCTCGATTCCGGGAGCTTTCCCGCCGGTCCTCATCAACGTGCATGCCGATGGCCGCGTCTATGACGAATTGCATGTCGATGGCGGCACGACGAACCAGGTCTTTCTCTATCCCGCCGGAACGGACTGGAAATTCGTCACGCAGAAACTGCGTGTGAGGGGGCGCCCGGAACTGTATGTCATCCGCAACGCCTCGCTCAGCCCGACCTATGAGCCGGTCAAGGCGTCGCTCGTGCCCATCGCCGGCCGTTCGATCTCCTCCCTGATCCGCACCCAGGGCATCGGCGATCTGTACCGCATCTATTTCTCCGCCCAGCGCAACGGCGTCGATTTCAATCTCGCCTTCATTCCGCCCGGCAATGATCCGCCGCCGAACACCGTCTTTGATCTCGGTCATATGCGCCGCATGTTCGAGCTCGGGCGCCGGCAGGCCATGACCGGCACGGCCTGGCACAAATCGCCTCCCGGTTTCTGAGGCCGCTTTCAGGGCGCGCGGAACTTCGTCACGAAGCGGTATTCCGGCTGCGGCTTGTTGAGCACCTCCTGCAGCGGCAGCCGGAATTCGGCGCGCGTTCGCGCCGGATTCACCGTGCCCGTGCTGTCGAGAATTTCCGCGGCTTCCACCGCCCAGTTCACGCCGCGTCCGTCGAGCGGGCCGAACACCATGGTCTGCGCCGCGCGTGCGAAATCGTCCGAGCCCGCCAGCATGGCCAGCTCGGCCGGCGGCTTGAGGGTGACGGTCAGCGTCCACACATCTGGGCCGGAAGGTTCGAGTAGATAGGTGAGGGCGTCCGCCTGCGGCGGCGCGTCCTTGGGCAGATAGCTTTTGTCCGCCGCCACGTGCGCAATGGTTTCGAGCGGGCCGCGCGCCTTCATCATGCAGATCTGGCTGTCGCCCTCGGTGAAGGTCTCCACCGTCACCGTGAGCCCGAGCTTCTCGGCAGCCGCCTTGTCGGCGCAGAACGGCCGTCCGGCGAGCAGCGGAACGCTCTGCGCGGCGATCAGGGTCGAGGCCGGCACGGCGGCCCGCACTTCGAACACGGCTTCGTTCGCCCGCCGGGCATCGAGGGTCTGATCGATCGAGAAACAGCCTCCGAGAAGAGGCCCAAGCAAAGCGAGAAGACCGAAGCGAAAAGGTTTCACGGACAGGCCCGACATGTGTGATTCCGTCATCCTGCACCGGCTTGTGACCTTCTCGTGGCGCGATTAACCTCGCATCCGGCTGATACGGCCTGCCGCTCGCGCCCTTCCGGGTCCGGTGAACGTATCGCGATGCAGGCTTCCTGTCCTTTTCACGGCGGATGCGTCGGCAATGCGAGCCCTGACCAGTCGATCCGCCGGGAAAAACGGATGGGTTCATCATGCGCACATTCATGAACGCCAAGGCGATGGCGAAGACGCTTCAGGCCGCGCTCGCCGCCCGCAACCTCGATCTGCCGCACAGCGCCGCTCTTGAAATCGTCGCCGGCCAGTTCGGCTTCCGCGACTGGAACACGCTCGCGGCCCGCGTCGCCGCCGAACAGCGTACGGACACAAGCGGCATCGCCATAAAGCCCGCGATCCCGATCCTGCGTGTCTTCGCGGAGGACAAGGCACGGGAGTTCTACGAGGATTGGCTCGGCTTCGCGGTGGATTGGGAACACCGTTTCGCGCCCGGCATGCCGCTGTACAAACAGATTTCCCGCTCGGGCGCGCGGCTGCATCTCAGCGAGCATCACGGCGACGCCACGCCGGGCTCGACCGCCTTCGTCCCGATGCTGGGCATCGAGGCCTATCACCGCGAGCTTCGCGCCAGGGGCTACGCCAATATGCGCCCCGGCCTCGAACGGGTGGATTGGGGAATCGAAATGACGGTCATCGACCCGTTCGGCAACCGGCTTCGCTTCTGCGAACAGCGGCACGTCTAGGCTCTGGCGCGGGCCATCCAGCACGCGGCGGTGAAGCGAACCTCCGCCCCGTGCACATACGGGTCGAAAGCGGCGCGCACTGTCTCGGCGATCCGGCCGCGGGTCGCCTCGTCCGTTTCCTGAAGCGCCCGGCCGACCGGACCGAACCGGGTCAGATAGCGGATGAGGTCCGGTTCAGGCAGCGTGCAGAGGGCGTCGACCGGCTGTATGTCGATTTCCGTCCAGCCGCTCGCGTTGAGAATGCGGGCGATCCGGTCGCGGTCCGCAAAGGCAAACTGCCCCGGCGCATCCGGCTTGCGGCGCGGCAGAGCGGGCAGGAACGGCGCCGCCGCGCGCTCGGCTTCGGTCATGAACGGGTTTTCCGCCGGGCTCCGCCAGGCGGCGAACCGCAACCCGGCACGCTCTTGCGCGCCGCGCCGCAGATTGGCGAAGGCGCGGACCGGATCGTCGAAGAACATCACGCCGAAGCGCGAGACGATCGTGTCGAAGCGCGCTCTCTCGAAAGCGTGTGTCTGCACATCGGCGCGGATGAAGTCCACCGGCAGGTTTTCCCGGGCGGCCCGGGCGCGGGCGGCGGCGATCATGGGCTCGGAAATGTCGATTCCCAGGACATGTCCGTGCGCGCCGAGGCGCCGTGCCATGGCGAGCGTCGTGCTGCCGGTTCCGCTGCCGACATCCAGCACCTGGCATCCGCCGGCGGCGGCGACCTCTTCGACGAGCAGGTTCTCGAAGGGCCGGAACATCCCGTCGAGCACGTCCTGCGTTTCGACCCAGGCCCGCCCGGCAAATCCGTTCCAGAGGGCCGCCTGATCGTCCTCGGCCCGCCATTCGCTTCCCATGTTCCGCCCTTTCGCTTGCTCCCGGTCCGTGGGAACCGCATCGTGCCACTTCGAGTCGACTTGAGGTCAAGAGGATGAAGGATATCGACATTGCGGAGGTGGCGCGGCGCTCCGGCGTTCCCGCCTCGACCTTGCGCTTCTACGAGCAGAAGGGGTTGATCGCCCCGGTCGGCCGTCGCGGCCTGCGCCGCCTGTTCGATCCGGGCGTGCTGGAGCGGCTGGCGCTGATCGCGCTCGGCCGCAGCGCCGGTTTCTCGCTGGATGAGATCGCCCTCATGTTCGCGCCGGACGGCAGGCCGCGCATCGACCGGGCTATGCTCGCGGCCAAGGCCGACGATCTCGACCGGATGATCCGCCGGCTGGGGGCCATGCGCGACGGCCTGAGGCACGCCGCCGCCTGTTCCGCGCCGAGCCATATGGAATGTCCGACCTTCCGCCGCATCCTGCGGGCGGCGGCGGCCGGCGTTATCGCGCCGGAAGGAAAGAGAGCGCGTCGCCGCGGGCCGGAACCGGCTCCCTGAGCCGGACTCGGACCTTTTCCGCGCCGGCCATGCGCGGTGTGGAGAGGAGCGCTGCGCCGCCCGCGCCATTCGGTTATTGCCCGTTAGGAAGACTTCGCTACAAGGGCATGAAATTCAGCCCCTTTCGCTGGAGTTTCTATGGCCGAACCGGACGTTGCCAACGCCTCCGCGCCGCCGCCTGACGTGCCTTCTCCGCAGGAGGATGAAGGACTGGTTACGGCCGCGCTCGTCGAGGCGGTCAGCGAGACGATCCGCACCGGCGATGCGGAACGACTGCGGGCGCTTGTCGGCGATCTCCATGAGGCCGATCTCGGCGAGCTTCTCCAGGCGCTTGAGGAGGATCTGCGCCCCGGTCTCGTCGAACTGCTCGGCCCGGATTTCCACTTCGCGGCGCTCACCGAAGTCGATGAGGCGATCCGTCTTTCGCTGCTCGAGGCCCTGCCCACCGAGACGATCGTCGAGGGTCTGCGCGAGCTTGAATCCGACGACGCCATCTACATCCTCGAAGACCTTGAGGACGAGGATCGCAAGACGATCCTCGAACGCCTGCCGCTGCCCGAACGGGCCCAGCTTACGCGCGGCCTCGATTTCCCGGAAGAGTCCGCCGGCCGTCTGATGCAGACGGATTTCGTCGCCGTGCCGCCGTTCTGGACGGTGGGCCGCACGGTCGACTATCTGCGCGAGATGAAAGACGCGCCCGAGACCTTCTATGCCGTCTATGTCATTGATCCGGTCTTCAAGCTGCTCGGCACGGTGCCGCTCGACAAGCTCCTGCGCAGCCCGCGCGAGGCGCGTCTCGAATCCATCCTTAACGAGGACGTGCGCGCCATCCGCGCCACGGAGGACCGGGAAGAGGTCGGCCGCCTGTTCCAGCGTTACAATCTCGTCTCCGCCGCGGTGACGGACGACGCCGACCGCCTCGTCGGCGTGCTGACGATCGACGACATCGTCGACGTCATCCACGAGGAGGCCGACGAAGACCTCAAGGCGCTCGGCGGCGTTCTCGGCGACGAGGAATTGTCCGACACCGTGTTCCAGACGGCGCGCAGCCGTTTCCCCTGGCTGTTCGTCAATCTCGGCACGGCCTTTCTGGCGGCCGGTGTGATCGGCCTTTTCGAGGGCACGATCCAGCAGATGGTCGCTCTCGCCATTCTGATGCCCATTGTCGCTTCCATGGGCGGCAATGCGGCGACACAGGCCATGACCGTCACTGTCCGCGCGCTCGCGACGCGCGAGCTCGGCACGCGCAACATCCACCGCATCGTGGCACGCGAGGCTATGGTCGGTTTCGTCAACGGGGCTCTTCTGGCGCTTCTTCTCGGCGTCGGGGCGGGCGTCTGGTTCCGCGACTACCAGCTCGGCGGGGTCATCGCTGCGGCCCTTGTCCTCAACATGATTGTCGCGGGCTTGTTCGGCACGCTCGTGCCGATCACCATGAACCGCTTCCGGCTCGACCCGGCGGTCGCTTCGGGCGTGTTTGTCACGACGACGACCGATGTCATTGGTTTCTTTGCATTTTTGGGCCTCGCCGCCTGGTGGTTCCGGCTCTGGTAGCCCTGCGCCGGCGGCATGGCTGCCCCGGCAAGCCTGCCTTGCGTGTGTCAGCGGTCGGGCGTATATCGGCCCGCCTTTGCGGGCGGCACTTTTCGGCCGAGCCCGCGTTGTGAAGTGCAGGCGCCGCTCGGGGGGCGTCGCGGGCTCGGGCGACGATCCATGTCTTCCTTACCGTCTGAAAATTCGACCGCAGAGATCGCCATGCCGCATGAGCCGGCGGAACGCGGGAGCCGGGAAACCTGGATGCTCACGCTCGGCTCGCTCGGCGTCGTCTACGGCGACATAGGCACGAGCCCGCTTTACGCCTTGCGCGAGTCGCTTCTGCATGCCGGACAGTCGCCGACGCAGACCGAAATCATCGGCATCGTCTCGCTGCTCGTCTGGGCGCTCATTCTTGTCGTTACGCTGAAATATGTCGCGGTGCTGCTGCGTGCCGACAACCAGGGAGAGGGCGGCACGCTCTCGCTCATGGCGCTGTCGCAGAACGCGTTCTCCAGGCCGAGCAATATCGTGCTGGCGCTGGGCGTCGTCGGCGCCTCGCTCTTCTACGGCGACGCGATCCTCACACCGGCAATCTCGGTCCTGTCGGCGGTGGAGGGCCTGAAATACACGACGAATATCGACCAGAGCTATGTCGTGCCGATCGTCATCGGCATTCTGGTCGTCCTCTATTCCGTACAGTCCTGGGGAACGGCCCGCGTCTCGACTTTCTTCGGGCCGATCATGCTGCTGTGGTTTTCGGTTCTGGCGCTGCTTGGCCTTCTGCACATCAATGACGCGCCGCAGATCCTGAACGCGCTCAATCCGTACTACGCGTTCCATTTCATGACGCACCACGGCCTCATCGGCTTCACCGTGCTCGGTTCGGTCTTTCTCGCCGTCACCGGCGCCGAGGCGCTTTACGCGGATATGGGCCATTTCGGGCGCACCGCCATCCGCCGCGCCTGGCTCTTCTTCGTCCTGCCGGGCCTTGTTCTGAACTATCTCGGCCAGGGGGCGCTGGCGCTCAGCCAGCCGGAGACTCTCGGCAATCTGTTTTTCTCGACGGCGCCGGACTGGGGACGGCTTCCGCTCGTCCTGCTCGCGACGGCCGCGACCGTCATCGCCGCGCAGGCCGTCATCACGGGCGCCTATTCGCTGACGCATCAGGCGATGCAGCTCGGCATCCTGCCGCGGCTTGCCGTCTATCACACCTCAGAGAAGGAACGCGGCCAGATCTACATGCCGAAGGTCAACTGGCTGATGCTCGCCGGCGCGCTGTTCCTGGTGATCATTTTTGAGACCTCGAGCAATCTCGCCTCGGCCTATGGCATCGCGGTCGTCGGGACGATGATCGTCTCGACCATGCTCGTCGTTCCCGTCATCGCGCGCCTGTGGAACTGGGGCTGGGTCGCGGCGCTTCTCGTCGCGCTGCCGTTCTTCGCGCTGGACACCGCGTTCCTCGTCGCGAATCTGCTCAAGCTGGCCGATGGCGGCTGGATTCCGCTCGTCCTCGGCGCGATGCTCATCGTGGCCATGTGGACCTGGGTCCGCGGCACGGCCATCGTCGCGGCCAAGGTGCACAGGGAGAGCGTGGCGCTCGATTCCGTCGTCTCGTCGGTGGCGAAGAGCAAGAGCGTCGTGCGCGTGCCCGGCACGGCCGTTTTCATGACATCGGACCCCGATGTCGCGCCGGCAGCCCTGATGCACAATCTCAAGCACAACAAGGTGCTGCACGAGCAGAACGTCATCCTCTCCGTGCGTACGGAGCCGCGCCCCTATGTCGCGCGCGAGAACCGCTCGACCTATGAGCGGCTCAACGACGATTTCTCGCGTGTCGTCCTTTGCTACGGCTATATGGAAACGCCGCACATTCCGCGCGCGCTCGAACGCTGCAAGGCCGAGGGCCTGTCGTTCGAGATCATGTCGACCTCATTCTTCATCGGCCGGCGGAGTTTCAAGATCTCGCCGCATGGCGGCATGCCGCTGTGGCAGGATCGGCTCTTCATCTATCTCACGCGGCAGGCCGACGACGTCGTCTCCTATTTCCGCATCCCCGCCGGGCGCGTCATCGAACTTGGCACCCAGATAGTACTCTAGCACGCTCGCGATATCCGTCATTGTGCCGGGCCGTATGGGCTGCGTCCCGTCCGGGTCCTCGAAATAGGCCGGGTCCTGGCCCTGATAATCCGCGATGCCGTCGTCGTAATCGTCGAAGGCCTGCGGCGCGGAGACGCCGAATCCGATCTGCGGCAGCACCGCCGAGACGGATTGGCGGATGCGCACGAGTTCGTCCTCGGGCCCCGCCGCGATGCGGTAGACGCCGCGGAAGGTCCTGGGATCGGCGGGCTGGCCCTTGCGCAGGATGACGATCTGCTGCTCGCAGGCGAGCCGCACCGCCACGTCGCGGACGCGTCGCAGCAGGCTCTGCCAGGGCGTGCCGGGCGGCGCGACCGCGCGCGCCACGTCGGAGGGCGAGATGCTCCGCTCGTGCATATAGCCGCGTACGAGCCGCAGGATCATGGTCTCGATGTCGTGTTCGGTGATTGTCATGACGCCGACCAGGTCGCCGCTTCGACGGATTCCGACGCGAACTGCCGCCGCCACAGCACGATGGCGACGATCGCCGTCGTTATCATGAAGGCGATCGGCCCGACGAACCAGCCGAGATAGGCAATGGCGAAGAAATAGGCGCGCAGGCCACGGTTGAAATGCTTGGCCGCGGAGATGTTCATCCGCGCGGCGCGCTGGATCGCCTGTTCGGCGGCGTCCTTGTCCGTGCTTCCGGCGAGCGGCATGGCGCCCATCAGGATGGCGACATAGTTGAACAGTCTGTACGACCAGACGAGCTTGAAGAAGGAATAGGCGAAGATGATCGCGAGCCCGAGCACCTTGACCTCGAAGGCCGCGCGGCTTGTCACGGTCGAGAAGGGCAGGGCATGGAAGACCTCCAGCGCGGCGTCGGTGAAGCTGAGGGCGGACAGGGTGCCGCCGACGGCGAGGAAGGCGCTGGAGGCGAAGAAGGCGGTGCCGTTCTGCAGGCCGCTCATGATCTGCGCGTCGAAGATCCGGCTTTCGCGCGCATAGCAGCGGCGCATCCATTCATAGCGCGCTTCGTGGATGATCGAATTGAGGCTGCCTTTGCCGTGCGTCGAGAATTCGACATAGCAGTAATAGACGAACCATGCGCCGAGGAAGACGGCGAGCGCGGCATAATCGAGGGTCGCGAAGCCGGTCACAGCAGGCCCAGCTCCTTCAGTTCGAGCACGATGTGCGGCGGCAGGCCGGTTCCGGCCATGGTGTCCTTCAGATCGTTCGGCGCGTCTTTCGGGTCGAGATAGCGCCAGCCCTGAAAGGCGCGGTGCGGTCTCGGCTCGGTGCGGATGAGTTCGGGGTCGAGCACGATATCGCAGCGCGTGATGCCGTCGCGCCCGGTCGCGGGTCGCAGGTCGAGCACGCGCTGGCGGCAGCACATCACGCCCCGGATCACCCAGTACATCGAGCCGCCGTCGAGGATTTCCGCGGCCCGGCTCGGCATCATGCGTGTGGTGTGGATATAGACCTCTTCCTGCCCGCGTTTCCTCCGGCCCGCGAGTTCGCCCTCCAGCCATTCGGCCAGGTCCTCGAAGCTTTCCGAACCGACGCTCAGTTTCTGCAGATGAAGCGGCATGTCCCTTCCTGCCGCGCCTGAGAGCCCGCCGCAAGTGAGTCTGTGGATGGACAGGGATGCCCGGAATGCCCGGCCCGGTCAGACCGTCGGAACCGCGCCGCCGTCGATGACGAATTCCGCTCCGTGGATCGCAGCTGCCTTGTCCGAGGCCAGGAAGGCGACGAGTTCGGCGACCTCTTCGGGCAAAGCCGGCCGGCCGATCGGGATGCCGCCGAGCGCGTTCATGATGCTCTGCCGGGCCGTAGCCTCGTCGGTGTTTCCGCTCTCGGCGATCCGCTTCACCATGGCCTCGGCGGCCGTGGTCATGATCCAGCCCGGTGAAACGACATTCACCCGCACGCCCTTGGGGCCGAGTTCCTTCGAAAGGGCCTTGCTGTAGGTGGTCAGCGCCGCCTTGGCGGCCGCATAGGCGGTGGTCGATTCATGGAGCGACAGGCGCCGCTGGATCGAGGAAATATGGATCACGGCTCCGGACCCGCGCTCCAGCATGGCGGGCAGAAGCGTGCGGTCGAGCCGCACGGCGGCGAGGAGGTTCATGTTTAGCTCCTCCTGCCAGAATTCCTCGGTCGCCGCGGCAAAACCCCCTCCGGGCGTGCGCGAGCCGCCGAGGCAATGGACGATTATGTCTGGCACGCCGAGGCGTTCGTGGAGTGCCGCGACGGCG
>Ga0164243_10014116_pt1 | contig 11148 bp, 10 predicted proteins | sample OricompcompostOP_FD_108781 | JGI IMG/M metagenome (GOLD analysis project Ga0164243, IMG submission 108781) | Organic Plus compost microbial communities from Emeryville, California, USA - Original compost - Organic plus compost (OP) | ecosystem: Engineered > Solid waste > Mixed feedstock >... | reverse complement strand
TGAGCATCAGCACCGCGATCGGCAGGACGATGCCGAACATCCAGCGCCATGACAGCAGATCGAGGATGATGCCGGAGATGGTCGGTCCGATGGCCGGCGCAACGGAGATGACGATCGAGACGTTGCCCATCATCCGTCCGCGCTCGGCCGGCGGAACGAGGGTCATCAGCGTCGTCATGAGCAGAGGCATCATGATCGCGGTGCCCGACGCCTGAACGACGCGGGCGGCGAGGAGGATCTCGAAGCCCGGTGCGACTGCGGCGATGAGCGTCCCCGCCGAGAAGAGCGACATCGCCGTGATGAAGATCGGTCGGGTGTTGAACCGCTGGAGCAGGTACCCCGTGATCGGGATGACGACTGCCATCGTGAGCATGAATGCCGTCGTCAACCACTGCGCGGCGCGAGCGTCGATGTCGAGGTCGATCATGAGCTCGTTGACGGCGACGCCCATGATGGTCTCGTTGAGGATCACGACGAAGGCTGCTCCGAGGAGCAGCATGATCACACGACGATTGCGTTTGCTCGTGTGCTCGTCATGGGGATCGGGCAGGTCGGCGTGGTGCGGCGCCTCTGAGGTGGTCGGGGAAAGCGGGTTCTCGACGACTCCGACGGAGTCTGTCGGCACGTCTGCTGCTGCGGGCGTGCGATCGTTCACGTGTGCATCCTGTCGTTGGGATCGGGAAGGGAGATGTGGTCGCGAATAAGACAAGTAGACAGTGTAAACCTGGCCGCCGACACCCGTATTCCCCCGAGAGGATGAATTCTCGGTAACCCGCGCGGAGTACGGGGCCATCCGCCGCGCGCATCCTGTGTGAGAAGAAGCGGCGGACGGGGCTGCGCGTCAGCCGGTCAGGCGGGCGAAGACCCCGGCGATGGCGGCGACGGCGCGATCGATGGCCGCACCCGATGCGTCGTACACCTCCTGCGAGCGCCGGTACGGGTCGACGATGTCGTCGTCCTCCGGCCGCGCGAGTGGCGGGACGAAGCCGCGGCTCGCGGCGACCGCCTCCACGAGACCGTCCGGCCGCCCGCCGGTCGCAGTGAGACGCTCGGGCTCGAGGGCGCCGCTGATCCGGGCGAACTCGTTGAGCGTGAAGGTGTAGCGCGACGCACGCGGCAGCTCGGAGACCACGAGTGCGCGATGCCTTCTCGTGGCCGTGAGCACGAGGTCGGCGTTCGCGACCAGAGGGGCGGTGAGCTGGCGCGCCCGATGGCCATCCGGCGTGCCGCCGTAGCGCTCAGAGAGACGGGCCGCCTGGTCCGTCATGGGCTCGCCGACCAGGGCAGCCGTTCCAGCGCTCGACACGATGGCCGGGACGCCGACGGCGTGGAGTCGCGCTGAGAGGAGCTGCTCGGCGAGCGGCGAACGGCAGACGTTGCCCGTGCACACGACGAGGACCGCGAACGGCTCGTCCGTCGCATCCGGCCCTGACACGCGCTACACCTTCGCCGGCTCGTCGTCGGCGTCGCGGCCGTAGCCGTAACCATACGCGTACCCGTACCGCCCGTAGCCGTAGGCGTCCGGGCCCCGGGTCGGGAGCATCGTGAGCACGATCCCCGAGACGGGCGCATCGACGTTCTCGAGCGCTGTGACCGCGCCGCGGAGCTGGTTCTTGTGCGTTCGTCCGGCGGCGACCACCAGGATGGCCCCGCCCACGCTCTTCGAGAGGATCGCGGCGTCCGTCACCGGCAGCAGCGGCGGGGCGTCGAAGATGACGGCGTCGAACTCCCGGTTGAACACCGCGATGAGCCGCGCCATCGCGGTCGAACCGAGCAGCTCGCTCGGGTTCGGCGGCACCTTGCCGGCCGGCAGGACGTAGAGCTTCGCGCGCCCCCACGGCTGTACGACGTCCGCGAGCTCGGCGCGCCCGATCAGCACATCCGTGAGTCCGACCGCCCCCTCGAGTCCCATGTAGGCGGCCACCTTCGGCCGGCGGAGGTCTGCGTCGACGAGGAGAACGCGCGCCCCGCTGTCGGCGAGCGAGATCGCGAGGTTCGCAGCCGTGGTGCTCTTGCCCTCGGCCTCGACCGATGACGTGACCACGAAGCTCCGTTCGCGTTCACCGAGGTCGAGGAACGAGAGGTTGGTGCGCAAGGTGCGGAACGACTCCGCCCGGGGGCTGCGCGGGTCTGCCTGGACGATGAGAGGACGCTGCTCGGCCTTCGGGTCGAAGGCGATCCCGCCGATGATCGGAGCCGGGGTGATGAGCTCGACGTCCCGCTCGTTGCGGATGCGGTTGTCGAGCGTCTCGCGCAGCACGGCGACGGCGATCCCGAGGACGAGGCCGACGAGACCGCCGAGCACCACGTTCAGCAGAACGCGGGGGCTGACCGGTGCAGACGGCACCTCGGCAACCTGGACGAGGGTGAGCTTGACCGGGCTGGTGGCCCCGTCGGTCTCCGGCTTCTCGATGGTCTCGACGACGCTCGTGAGGCTCTCGGCCACGGCGTTGGCGATCTCCGAGGCACGGACCGGATCGGCATCCGTCACGCCGATCTCGATCACCGACGTGTCGAGCGGGGCGGATGCCGAGACCTTCTGCGCGAGGGCGTCGGCCGGCATGTTGAGCTCGAGGTCCGCGATCACGGGGAGGAGGACGATGGGCGTCGTGGCGAGGTCCGAGTAGGTCTTCACCCGCTGGACCGTGAACGTGTTGCCCTGCTGGAGCTCTGAGACGGTCTGGCCGTTGGAGGTCGACACGAACACCTTCGACGACGCGCTGTACTGGGGCGTCTGCAGGACGGAGAAGACGGCCGCTGCGGCGACGCCGACCAGGGTGAGGAGGACGATCAGGATCCAGTTCTTGCGCAGGACCCGGATGTAATCGCGTAGCTCCACTCAGCGGCCTCCCCGAATAAACCGACCAGGTGCTCGCGGCACCCCCTTTATGGTGCCACACTCCGGCAGTGACGGCCCGGGCATCCGTGTGATGGGTCCGGGCGCAGCGGGCCGGTATGACCGGCGCATGAAGCGGCAACCGTCACATGGGGACGAATGGCGCCGTACGCCCTAGTGTGATGTGCATGACCACGACGACCAGGCCGAGGACGCCGGACCGCACGCGCGCCGTGCGCTGGGGGCTCGGCGATGCCTCCTTCTGGCTGGCCCTCGCTCTGATCGCGTCGTCGGTCATCGCTCTTCCGGTCGTACAGCTGGCCATCGCGAAGCCGCTCGTGATCGAGGCTCTGAGCTACCTCCTCGTCTGGACGTTCCTCCTCGGCGGGGTCCTGGTGGCGTCGTACGCACGGGGCCGAAGGTCTCTCGTCGCGGATTTCGGCCTCCGCTTCACGTGGATCGACCTGCTGTGGGGGCTCGGCACAGGCTTCGTCCTCCGAGGGGTGTCGTCGCTGATCGAGACGACGATATACGGTGCTCGACCGACCGGGAGCGTGGTCGTCGACGCCGGGGAGATCCCCCTCTCCGCGACCATCGCGCTCACCGCTGCGGGGGTACTCGTCGCGCCGGTGATCGAGGAGCTGTTCTTCCGCGGACTCGTCCTGCGAGCGGTCGAACAGAGCACGAGGGCGTCGCGAAGGACGGCGACCGTCATGGGGATCGGAGTGAGCGCACTCGTCTTCTCGGTCGTGCACATGCTCCAGCTCCCGGTTGGGATCGCAATGGTGGCGGTCGGTGTGTCCACCCTCATCGCGGGCGTCGCGCTCGGCACGCTGGCCGCGCTCACCGGCCGGCTGGGCGGAGCGATAGTGGCTCACATGGCCTTCAACGCGACCGCACTGGTCGGTGTGGGATGAGGCGTCCGGCCTCAGCCGAGCCGTCCGGCTGACTCCTGGAGATAGCAGACCCCGCACAGGGACTCGTAGCCCACCTCGACTCCGTCGATCGCCACCTGATCGCCGTCGAACACGAACTCGCCGTCGAAGGTGCGCCCGTTGAAGATGGCCTTGCGCCCGCAGCGGCAGATCGTCTTGAGCTCCTCGAGGCTGTGCGCGACCTCGAGCAGCCGGGCGCTGCCGGGGAACGCGTGGGTGAGGAAGTCGGTGCGGATCCCGTACGCGAGCACGGGGATGTCTTCGAGCAACGCGATGCGGAGCAGATCGTCGACCTGGGATCTGGTGAGGAACTGCGCTTCGTCGACCAGGAGGCAGCTGACGTCGTCACCGTGCTCCGCCACCACCGACGCACGGTGATGCTGGAAGACCTCGTAGGCGTCGGCTTCCGGGTCGATCAGGAAGTCCGCGACGCGGGTCACCCCGAGCCGGGACTCGATGTCCGCGTCGCCCTTGGTGTCGATCGACGGCTTCGCGAGAAGGACGCGCTGACCGCGCTCCTCGTAGTTGTATGCAGCCTGGAGAAGCGCAGTGCTCTTGCCCGAGTTCATCGCGCCGTAGCGGAAGTACAGTTTGGCCACGGGACGAGTTTAGGCGCACCGTCGCCCTGACGACGGTTGCGCGCTCAGCCCGAGTGGACCCGGGCGAGCGCCGGCAGCGAGACACGGATCGAGGTTCCGCGACCCGGCGCGCTCTGCACCGCGATGTCGCCCCCGTGCGCGTCCACGACGAGACGGACCAGCGACATCCCGAGCCCGGCACCCTCGATGCCGCGCGCCTCGGCATCCGGAGACCGGTAGAAGCGCGAGAACATCCGGCGGACGGCCTCCTCCGACATCCCGATGCCCTCGTCCGTCACAGTGATCCGGAGCCGCTCGCCGTCGGTTCTTCCCGCTATGCGCACGTGACCACCGTCGGGGCTGTACTTGACGGCGTTGGAGATCAGGTTGTCGAACATCCGCCGTATCGCCGACGCATCCACGCGCAGCTCAAGGGGCTCGTCGATCTCGCAGCTCAGCTGGACCCCCTGCTGCTTCGCCATGGCTGCGAACGCCCGCACCGAGTCGCGGGCGATCTCGCCGAGGTCGTGAGGTGCGAAACGGGCCGAGACGCCCCGGCCCGATGTGTCGAGCATCTCGGTGGACATCCGGGTCACGCGCTCGGCGTTGTGGAGCACGATCCTCAGTTTGGAGCGGAGGTCATCGGGCAGGCCGGGGTCTTCGAGGATGAGCTCGAGGTAGCCGATGACCGCTGTCATCGGCGTCCGCAGCTCGTGGCCGATCATGGAGACGTAGCTGTCGCGAGCGGCGATCGCCGTGTTGAGGTCCGCCACCTGCGCGTCGCTGCGATCGAGGAGAGCCTGACGCTGCTCGGCGAGGACGCGCAGCTCCTCGGCCTGCGCCAGGCGCCCGCGTGCGAGCACCCGGGCCGCGACGGCCGCAGCGAACACGAGGTAGAGCGGAAGCAGCACCGTCGGGAACGGCCTGTCGACGAACGCTTGCGGGTTCTGGCCGATGAGCCAGCTGACCGTCATCACCGATCCGCTCGTGGCCGTGAGCACACCGCCCCGTCTCATCCCGATGAGCAGCCACGCCGCAGGCGCCACTGCGAGCAACGCGATCGACGCCGTGAACCGCCCCGCTCCCGTGCCCGCGAGCGCCACGATCGGAAACTGGGAGGCGATGATCGCGATCCACCACGGCTCGTGCGCGGCACGCCAGGGGATCACGACGCTGATGAGCAGCTCTGCGACGGTGATGGCGCCGGCCGCGACCATCGTCGGCGCGGCGAGGGCCGACGCATCGTGGACGGCGATCTCGGCGGCGAGCACCACGCAGGCGAACAGGAACGGGAGCTGGCTGATCACCACGCGTTCGCGCATGCTCAGGGCGTAGAAGTGGCGACTCCACTGGGTGCCAGCCATCTCGTCTGCCTCTCGGGTCGCGCGCTTGTGATGAGGTCGCCGCACAGCGACTTTACCGTCCCGCGGCGCTCGAAGAAGGCACAGACGCCCCGACCCCACCCGTAAAGGGGGTACCGCTCCGGTGGGGTCCGGCCGCCCTTGCAGGCAACGCGTGATCCCGCAAGGGGGTGGGAGGCAAGCCGGAACCGAATCATCGTATGGGTATGAAACGCATCTACTACGCGGGCGGTTCCCTCCTCACCGGGGACCGCATCGCCGACGCGGTTCTCACTTATGCGGCGGCGCTGGCGAACATGAGGCGTGCCGACACCGTTGAGGTTCCCGAGCTCGACGACACGGGCATCCGGTCGTCGATCCGCCTTCTCATCGGGCCGGCCAGCCAGCTGTACGCGGTTCCGGAGCCGGGTCACCCGCAGGAGCTCATCGACGAGGAGCTCGTGGCCGAGCTCGAGAAGAAGGCCGGCTCCTTGAAACCGCCGAAGGCACTGCCTCTGCGGCCGGACGACCTGGGCTCCGGCAGCGACTCCGACATCCTGGACGCCTGAGAGGCCCCTCATACACGAGAAGCGATCCGTTTGTCAACGCTCTTCACGCGCCATTGCGGCCGCGATACCGTGAGCCCACGATGTCACTCGAATGGGGGTCAACATGTCACTCGCCGAAGCATGGCCGATCGATTCACTGGACACCAAAAGCACCACCCGTGAGACACGGAGCGAATCCGTCGACGCGGTCCGCGACTACCTGAGGGCGATCGCGAAACAGAGCCTCCTCACCGCCGACGAGGAGGTGGAGCTCGCCCGGACCATCGAGGTCGGGGTCCTGGCGCAGGAGCGGCTCGACAAGGGCGGGCTCTCTGCCGCCGACTCACGAGACCTCAAGACTCTCGTCGCCCAGGGCGAACGAGCGCGAAGCCGGTTCATCCAAGCCAACCTCAAGCTCGTGGTCAGCATCGCGAAGCGCTACACCGGCCACTCCCTCGTCCTCCTCGATCTGGTGCAGGAGGGAAATCTGGGGCTCATCCACGCCGTCGAGAAGTACGACTTCAAGGCCGGCTTCAAGTTCTCGACATACGCCACCTGGTGGATCCGCCAGTCGATCACGCGAGCACTCGCGGACGCCGGGCGGATGATCCGCATCCCCGTGCACACGGCCGAGAAGATCAACGTGATCAACCGGTCGAAGCGTGAGCTGTTCATCGAACTCGGCAGGGAGCCATCGCTGGAGGAGATCGCCGAGGCGGTATCGCTCACTCCGGACCAGGTCCGCCAGCTGCTCGACTACGACAGCCAGCCCGTCTCACTGCACACGCCGGTCGGCGAAGAGGACGGCAGCGAGCTCGGCGATCTCATCGAAGACGACAACATCCCGGACCCCAGCGAGGTCATCGACGTCACCATCCGGAACGCGGATGTGCGACTGGCTCTGAACACTCTCTCGCCGCGAGAGGCGCACATCCTCAAGCACCGTTACGGTTTCGACGGCACCGAACCGATGACGCTCGACCGCGTCGGCTCGATGCTCGGGATCTCGCAGGAACGCGTGCGGCAGCTCGAGAAGAGGGCTCTGCGCAAGCTCAGGATGTTCCCGCTCGAACAGTACGCCCGGCAGACGGCCCCCGAACCGGGTTCCCCGTCGGCCGCGTGACGCACGGCCGGGTCCTCGGGTTCGGGGACCGAGGCCCGAGCACCGCGCGGAAGGCCGCCCCGGAGGCAGGATCTCGATCCACTCCCTCTGGGGCGGCCTTCGGCGTGCCGGAGGGCGTCTCGATCAGCGTGCGATCGCCAGAGCCGCGGCTGTCTGGCTCATGATCTGGTCGGCCCGCGCCGGGTCGTCGTTGAGGGTCGAGCCGTAGCTGGGGATCATCTCGCGCAGGCGCGGCTCCCAGCGCGAGATGTCGTCGGGGAAGCAGCGCGCGAGCACGTCGAGCATGATCGGCACGGCGGTCGACGCCCCCGGCGAAGCGCCCAGGAGACCCGCGATGGAACCGTCGGCCGAGGCGATGACCTCTGTACCGAACTGCAGCACTCCGCCCTTCTTCGGGTCCTTCTTCATGACCTGGGCCCGCTGGCCGGCCGTGATGAGATACCAGTCCTCGGGCTTGGCCGTAGGCATGAACTCGCGGAGCGCCTCGAACTTCTTCGCCCGGCTCGCGAGGAGTTCGCCGATCAGGTACTTCAGCAGTCCCGGGTTGTCCTTGGCCACGACGAGCATGGGGAGGAGGTTGCCGGCGCGGACCTGGGACACGATGTCGAGGATGGACCCGTTCTTCAAGAACTTCGGGCTGAAGCCCGCATACGGGCCGAACAGCAGGCTCGTCTCTCCGTTGACGACGCGGGTGTCGAGATGGGGAACGGACATCGGCGGCGCGCCGACCTTGGCCTGCGCATACACCTTGGCCTTGTGCGCGGCGACGACGGCCGGGTTGTCCGTGCGGAGGAACTGGCCGGAGATGGGGAAGACGCCGTAGCCCTTGATCTCGGGGATCCTGGCCTTCTGCAAGAGCTTGAGCGCCCAGCCGCCGGCACCGACGAACACGAAGCGGGCATGGGTCTGCCCCGGTGTGGAACCGACGAGGTGCTTGTAACGGATGCGCCACGTGCCGTCGGGCATCCGCTTCAGTCCGCGGACCTCATGGTTCAGCCGGAGGGTCGCGCCGGATGCCGTCACCTGATCGACGAGCTTGTGGGTGAGGGCGCCGAAGTCGACGTCCGTGCCAGCGGCGACCCTGGTCGCGGCGAACGGCTCACCCGCGCGGCGCTTGCGCATCAGCAGGGGCGCCCACTGGTTGATCACCCGCGAGTCCTCGGTGTACTCGATCCCGGCGAACAGGGGCTGCTCGCGGAGGATCTCGTACCTCGCCTTGAGGTATGCGACGTCCTTCTCGCCCGTCACGAAGGTCATGTGCGGAGCGGAGTTGATGAAGCTCGACGGGTCGCCGAGCGCGCCCTTCCTCGTGAGGTACGCCCAGTACTGCCGGCTCAGCTGGAACTGCTCGTTGATCTGAATGGCCTTCGCCGGATCGATCGAGCCGTCCGCAGCCTGCGGCATGTAGTTGAGCTCGCAGAGTGCCGAGTGCCCCGTGCCGGCGTTGTTCCACGGGTTCGAGCTCTCCTCCGCGACGTCTCCGAGGCGCTCGAAGATCTCGATCGTCCAGTCCGGCTGAAGCTCAGAGATGAGAGAGGCGAGTGTTGCGCTCATGATGCCGCCACCGATGAGGGCGACATCCACCGGTCGGGAAGACGTCATTACTCCATTTTAGGCGCCGTGGTCGGGTGCCCTTCGCCGCGCAGGACCTCGTCGTGGTGTCAAAAAGGGCGATTGTTTCCCGATCCGGGCATCCGCACCCGTGCGGCGCGCGGCGCCGGTCGCGCCGCGCCCATCCGGTCCGACCCGAATAGCGGGGCCGGCGGCGCGACGGCGTTGTAACCTGGGGGTCCGGATCATCGGGGGTTCTATGGCGCTGGAGAACGAGCGGCGGGTCGCCGTCATCATCGAGGACGATGCCGACATCAGGAATCTGCTCGAGACGGTCCTGACCCAGGCGGGCTTCGAGACGGTGACCGCCAGCAACGGCCTCGAGGGCGTCGCTGCGGTCCGCGATCGCGACCCCGTGGTGACCACTCTGGATGTGAGCATGCCCGGGATCGACGGGTTCGAGGCGGCCAAACGGATCCGCGCCTTCAGCCAGACCTACATCGTGATGCTCACGGCCCGCGACGAGGAGATCGACACGCTGCAGGGGTTGGAGGCCGGCGCCGACGACTACGTGACGAAGCCGTTCCGGCCGCGCGAGCTGAGGGCGCGGATCGAGGCGATGCTCCGGCGCCCGCGTCTGCCGGCGCAACCCGGGTCGCCGTCCGCACAGACCGCAGTGTCCACCCCCGTGGCGATGGTGGCGGACGCCGTCGCCCAGGAGACCCTCGTGCGCGCGCCCGATGCGATCGCATCACCCGTCGGCGCCGTTCGCGTCTCCGCTCATGCGGCAGTCGCTGGCGACGCCGATGACGAGTGGATCGAGCACAACGGCCTGCGGCTCAGCACGGGCATGCGCATCGCCGAGCAGGACGGTGAAGAGCTCCTTCTGACACGCAGCGAGTTCGACCTCCTCGCTGCTCTCATGGTGTCTGGGCGGAGGGTGAGGAGCAAGGCGGACCTCGCTCTTCTGCTCCGCGGGGAGAGCTACATATCGAACGACTACGTGAGCGAGGCGGACAAGCGCGCCGTCGAGGTCCACATGGGCAATCTCCGGCGGAAACTGGGCGACAGCATCAGCTCGCCTCGCTGGATAGAGACCGTGCGGGGCGTCGGCTACCGACTTGCGGCGCCCGTCTCCTGACGTCGGCATCCGTCCCGACCGTCCTCGAGCGCGAGCAACTCGGCACAGGTCCTGTCGCCGACCGTGCGGAACCGCGGCATGCGTGTCGCCGCGCCCGCCCGGTCGCCGATTTTCAGGCACGTCCTGAGCTGATCGGCGGACCAGGTGAGCGCTATGGCGCCGAGCATGGCGCTGCTCGAGCGAATGCTCAACAGGGTGATCTCAGCGTCGTCGTGGTCACCGACGCTCAGGGCGAGGGTCAGCCGCTGGGCTCGTGCGTCCCAGAGGCTGACGAAATCGTGAGTGAACCGTCGACGCGCGGAGGGATCGGACAGCTGCCTGAGGAACTCGTCGAACGCCACCTCGTCGACGAGCCACGGTCCGTACGGCCGGCCCGGCGGCCCGCCCGAAGATGGCACGCCGATCACACCCCGGGTTCCCCGCCGATGAGGGCGCTGGATCGCCCCAGCGCGGGCGGTCGCTCCCGCATCACCCGCTCGGCCTCCAATCGATGTGCGATCAGGGCACGCCGGGAGGGTAAGACCCGGCGTGCCTGCCGATCGACATGTCCATCACTCTGGCCGACGGACCGCAACAGGCGCGCCTCGCTCACGCATGCTCTCGCAAGGAATAGCTCAAGATTTGCGCAGTCCGGTATCGCTCGGAGCACAGGCGGTGCTGTCCCCCATCGCGTGCTGCCGGACAGGCTCCACGCGATGGGGGACAGCACGGAGCGGCGCCCCGAGAGTCACCTGGGGCGCGTGTCTCAGAACGTCTCTGCCCCCGCCGCGCGGTCGCGCGACGCGATGCGGTTGCCGCCGGAGCGCAGCGCGCGCTCACAGGCATCCTCGGCCGCGGCCAGCATGTGCGTGAGGACCTGATCGCACGTGTAGGAGTCCGCGATGCCCAGACTGGCGCTCAGACGGAAGCCGCCCCGGTGATCGATCGGCGTGTCGACCAGCGCGTTGAGCACGCGAGTGGCGATCAGGCGCCCCTCGTCCGGCGACGAGACCACCGAGAGGACCGCGAAGCGACCGGAACCGCGGTAGCCGATGATGGAGGTCGGGGGCAGTTCTGCCCGCAAGAGCGCCGAGAACCCGGCGATCGCCTCGTCACC
>Ga0164243_10014115_pt1 | contig 11149 bp, 14 predicted proteins | sample OricompcompostOP_FD_108781 | JGI IMG/M metagenome (GOLD analysis project Ga0164243, IMG submission 108781) | Organic Plus compost microbial communities from Emeryville, California, USA - Original compost - Organic plus compost (OP) | ecosystem: Engineered > Solid waste > Mixed feedstock >... | reverse complement strand
GGCGCAACGGACGGGAGTACGAATATGAATCCGAGAAGGCCTACCAGGAATGAGACAATCCCAATGCCTAGTGCGAGCAGCGCTTTTTTCATACCGGGATGTTCTTACAAGCACGTCTCCGGCAGGGACGTGTTTTTTGACAGCAAAGATGTACTGTAGGCTGCGTTACGCAGAGAGCTTTTTGCGTGCAAAGCTCGATAATGCTTGTTCGTCCAGGAATGCCAGTTCAACCGTTTCCTGCTCGCGCCGGTGTGCTTCTTTTTGTTGGTCGTGCAGGTTTTGAAGCGCCTCTTCGGCACGTCTGCGGTCCACGAGTTGTTGCCTCGCCGCTTCCTCTTCTTGTTGTTTCTGCTTCAGTGCGCGCATGGCCTGCTGGAGAGCCCGCTGTGCATCGCGGCGGAACGCATCGTGCTGGCGGAACGTGATCGAGCCGACGGTACCGGTTGAGGTTGTCGACTTGGTGATCTCTTGTAAACGGCGCTGAGAATCTGCCAGAAGTGATTCATGCCGTTCGCGCTCAATGGCGGCATCGAGCAGAACCTGTCTGGCACGCTCCGTTTCATGTCGACGCAGCTTCAGGACATTTTCCAGGTCAAATTTGAATCTTTTTCCGGCCATGGAAAGCTTTTCGTGTTTTCGAACTCATTAGCGAACAGATGGGAGGATGTGCAAAAGCCCGGCCATTCTGGTCCGATCAGGCACCGGCAATGGCCTGTTTGAGTGCCTCGAATGGTTCCTGTTCGATGGGGCCGTGTACGGATTGCTTCAGGAAACCGGTAATTCTCGGATAGGCTTCGATTGCCCGGTCCGTAGCCGGGCTGGAACCCTTCTGATAGGCACCGATTCGGATAAGGTCCTCTGCCTCGCGGTACGCGGCCAGCAGCGAGCGGGCTTCGTCGGCAATGGCGCGTTGCTCCGGAGAGGTCACACGCGGCATGACGCGGCTGACGCTCTGCAGCACGTCGATGGCCGGGAAATGGTTGGCGTGCGCCAGTTTCCGGGAGAGCACGATATGGCCGTCCAGGATACCGCGCACAGCATCTCCGACCGGTTCGTTCATATCATCGCCATCCACGAGTACGGTAAAAATGCCGGTGATGCTGCCCGAGGCACTGGAGCCTGCCCGTTCCAGCAGACGAGGGAGAAGGGCAAATACGCTAGGTGTGTACCCGCGTGTGGTCGGGGGTTCGCCGACCGCCAGACCGATCTCGCGCTGCGCCATGGCCACGCGCGTGACGGAGTCCATCATCAGCAGGACATCTTTGCCGGTGTCACGGAAATACTCGGCGATGGCTATGGCTACGCTGGCACCTTTTACACGGCTCATGGCAGCCTGGTCGCCTGTAACGGCGACGACGACGGATCGCTTGAGACCCTCCTCGCCCAGGTTGTCGGTAATGAATTCCTGTACTTCGCGGCCGCGCTCCCCGATGAGAGCAATGACATTCACGTCGGCGCGGGCGCGCCGTGCAATCATGCCGAGCAAGGTACTCTTTCCGACACCTGAGCCGGCAAAGATGCCGACGCGCTGACCTTTGCCCAGCGTCAGAAACGCATCGAGCGCCCGGACTCCAGTGGGGAGTGGGGTGTCGATCATGCGGCGTTCCAGCGGAGAGGGCGGTTCGCGATGCACGGGCTGCTCGTCTGGCAGTACCAGCGGGCCGTTCATGTCTAACGGACGTCCGTTTGCGTCGATCACGCGGCCGAGGAGTGATTCCCCGACGCGGACGGTAAGCGGTAGAGCAGAGCGCTGAACGAGGCAGCCTGATCGCAACCCGACGGTTTCTTCGAGCGGCATTAGCACACAGGTGTTGCCACGTACGCCCACAACCTCTGCCTTGATGCGCCTGCTACCAAGCTGGCCATCATCGTAGATATAACACAATTCGCCTACAGCCGCCTGAAGGTTGCTGGCTTCGACGAGCAATCCGACAACCGATTGCACTTTTCCAAAGCGCATCGGCTTGAGCCGGGTACCTTGTATCTGATGAAGACAGTCCGCGAGGTAAGACAAGGGAATACCAGATTGGGAGAAAGAGGAGGGAGGATCGAGGAAAGCGGATGCTCTATTTCGGGTGTGTGTGATCCTTTTCTACTACCGCGAGGAGGTTGAGTCGGCTTCTAAGCATGCCAAGTAGTTCCTCTTCGAGACGTCGGATCGCCATGGTGGGAGATTGCACGACCCATTCTCCTTGTTTCATCTCGGGACGTGGCTCCCAACGCAGACCGGAGTGGAGCAATTCCAACTGTTCGACGACACCGGATTCTTGAAGCCGGAGAAAGTCGACCGGATGCAGTACGATTTCGATGGGGGCGCTACCAGCCATCTGCTCGACAGCCTCGGTAATCGCCCGTGTGGCAACACCTTTGATACTCTGGGGAAGAGGAGCATCCAGGATAGCCTGTGCAATTTCGAAGCTAAGCTCGGCGAGTGCCGGCTCCAACTGTTCCAGGTACGTATCCCACTGGGTGCGTAGATGCTGCAGGTCGGAAAGGAGAACCTGACGGTGCTCTTCAAATTCAGCTTTCAGTCTAGCAGCGGTGTCCGCGGCACCCTGGGCATATCCTTCCTCGCGGGCTGCGGCAACGGCTTGCTGAAGGTGGGCTTCCCATTCTTGGTCACGTTCTGCCAGCACTTCCTCAAGCGATTTGACAGGAGGCGGTGGTGGCTGCTCTTCCGAAGTATCCTCAGAAATCTGCTCTTCCGGCGGATCTGGTGAGAGATCCATCACATCCAGTTCAAAAGGATGGATCGCTACGGTCATATCTGCTTTACGCAGGACGCGGTTCCGTCCGGATGTACCCCGCTCATCCGTCGCTTCGACGACATCGGCTACGCGGATCGAGGTAGCGGGAATTCGTACCTGCCGGTCGAGGAAGGCCGCCTCATACATCTGGATGTTTCTACCGGCAACCTCATTCTTCTTGATGATCCGCATAGTGTGTCTCTTGTTCGATGCGCTGCGCATCAGACGTTAGAGCATGACCTCATCGCTCGATAGGGAGAGCGAGATCTCTTCCTGTTCGTCGAGCCTATGGACTACCTCGATGATTCGTTGCTGTGCCTCTTCGACGTCGCGGACCTTGACCGGCCCCATGAGGTCTATTTCTTCCTGGATCATGGCGGCAGCGCGAGCACTCATGTTGCGCAGGATCTTGGCCTTTAGCTCTTCCGATATGGCCTTCATAGCAAGCGCAAGGTCTCTCTGTTCAACCTCTGTCAGAATTCGCTGTATGTCGCGGTCGGTGAGGTGGACGAGGTCGTCGAAGACAAACATGAGGTTCTTGATAGCCGTAGCAAGCTCGGGGTCGCGCATGCGGATCGCATCCATGATGACCTTCTCAGCCGAGCGGCTCGTGCTGTTGAGGATTTCGGCCACTTTCTCGACACCACCCGCGACCTTCAGTTCGGCGCCGAAAACGGAGCCAATCTGGGAACGGATGACATCCTCGATGTCACGCAAGAGCTGTGGAGAGGTCTTGCCCATCGTCGCGAGGCGATATACAATCTCTTCCTGCAGTTGGGGCGGCAAGCCTGAAATGATCTCTGCCGCTTTGCGCGGGTTAAGGTGGGCCAGGATGAGCGCCGCGGTCTGCGGATGCTCATTCTCCAAAAAGTTGAGCAGCTGCGACGTCTCCACGGTTTGAAGCAGGTGGAAGGCGGAGACCTCCATGGCCGCCTCCACTTTCATCATGATCTCCTCTGCACGGCGTGGGCCGAGCGCGGACTCGAGAATATCCTTCGCGAAACTGATGCCCCCTTGCGCGACGTATTCCTGTGCCATGGCCAGTTCTCGGTATTCCACCAGGACGGCCTCTACGGTATCGCTCGCAATGTTTCGAAGGCTGGCTATCTGAATACTGATGCGCTCTACTTCATCGTCGCGCATGTTCTTAAGCACTTGCGCGGCGGCTTCGGTACCCAGTGATATCAGCAGGGTAGCGGCCTTTTCGAGTCCCGACAACTGGCGTTCCGGCTTGTTGGACGTCGGAGGTGTGGCAGCGATGCCTGTATCCTGCGTGCTTATAGCGGTGTTCTGGGACATGATCTATCCTTCGAAGTCTCTGGCTAAAGAACGGGTGTGCGAGGGTTGACAGTGTTTACCGCGGTCTATCCTCAGCCATCCAGGAGCGGATCACGTCGACGGCGTTCTCGGGCTCGCTCGTGACCTGCTGTTTGATTTCTTCGTACATCAGGTGTTTGGCCTTGAGCCGTTTCCGGGCTTCCGGTGTAAGCTTGCTGGTATACACGTCATCAACAACCACTGTCTCATCGTCTTCTTCTGAAAGAGCGGGATGCTCGCTTGCAACCGTGAGTGGGAGGGGGGCCTGGGCGGCCGTAAGAGCGGCATCATCTGATGGAGCCTGGAGTTGGTCGTCGGCTTGTGTTCCAGATGTCACATGCCGCGATGCGGAGCGAATGAGCCACACCGCCAGGCCCAGCGCCAGCACCATCAGACCGTAGCGCAGGTAGAGTTCGAATTGTTCGTTCCGGCGCTGTCTGAGCATTTCCTCCGCAATCTGCTCGTCCACCGTCGTGTCGAATCGGGTCTGGTGGATGGCGATTCGGTCTCCACGTTCTGGGTTGAATCCCACAGCGTTTTGAACGATGGACTCGATGTTGAGAAGTTCTTCAGGCGTGTATGGGGTAGGTTCCAGGTTCTCGCTACCGGCTTCTTCACCGGCGCTGGTTACAGGCCGGCGCGCGTGATTCAGTATGACTGAAACGGTCAGGTACGAGATGTTGCCGACCTCCTTTTCCAGGCGCTCTCGGGTCCGGCTGAGTTCGTAATTGCGGACCGAAGAAGCCGCCGTGCCCGGGTTTCCCTGTTCTTCCAGTTGTTCTTCGCTGATGACGGTCTGGCTCTCAGGATCGATAACTTCCCGTTCGGATACCTTATGTGAGAAATCGAGAACAGCCGTGACGCGGACAATGGCATTACCGGGACCGAGCACCTGGTCCAGCATGCTCTGGCCCTTTTCCGTCAGGTGGTTCTCGATGGCACGTTGCATCTTGAGCTGAGCATTCCCTGCCATCGAATCGGTGTTGCCGGCTTCCGGATTAGAAAGGAGATTGCCGCGTGTATCCAGAATGGTCACGTCAGTAGGGGTCAGTCCTTCTACTGCACCGGCAACGAGTTCAGTAATCCCTTCGATCTGTTGCGGGGTAAGACTGCTGTTTCCGGCAAGCTGGAGCACAACAGAAGCGCTAGGCTGTGCCTGTGTGTCCCGAAAGGGGGAACGTTCCGGGATGACCAGGTGAACCCGGCAGAGCTCTACCTGCTTGATGCTGGAGATGGTTTTTGCTAGCTCGCCTTCAAGGGCTCGTTTCAGGTTGAGCTTCTGCATGAAGTCGGTCATGCCAAGCGTGCCCTTGTCGAAGAGCTCATATCCGGCTGGTCCATCTGAGACGAGGCCCTCTCCGGCCAGCCGGAGTCGGAGTTCATACACGTCTTCGCGTGGTACGTAGACGGCCGTGCCGCGCTCACGAATCTCGTACTTGACGTTCTGTGACTCCAGCGATTCGACGATCCTGCTCGCGTCCGTCGGCTCCAGGTTGCCGAACAGGAGCGCGTAATCCGGACGGCCCGCCCAGTAAGCTATCCCTATGAGTAGGGCGATACCTCCCAGTATGACGGTAGTGAGCGCAACCTGTTGGCCCAGCGTGAGGCGGCCGACGAACTGTTTGAGATTGTCGAGATAGGGATTCATACAGACGGGGAGCGGACGACCTGCTCTTGAAGGTCGAAGGATGGTGGGTGGGCTGGACTAGAACACCTCGAGGTTCTAGTCATGGTCCTTCAACGCTCAGACCTGCATGCGCATCAGCTCCTGGTAGGTCTCCAGGGCTTTATTGCGAACTTCGGACATGAGCTGGAATGCCAGCTTGGCCTCGTTCATAGCGATCATGACCTCATGGACGTTGTCCTGCTCTCCCGCGACAAAGGACGTAACCTGCTGGTTTGCCTCCTTCTGCATTCCATCCACGCGGTCCACTGCATTTTTGAAGAACTCGCCGAAGTCATTTCCTCCTGTCTCTCTCGGTTGTGGTAAGCGGCCAAAGTCGTCAGAGAGTCCAAGCTGGCCGGAGCGGAGACGTTGAAGCTGAGCAATATTCATGTGTAGCAAAGATTGGATGCGAGGTGTTAGCCCTGCAGATCGAGCCGACTTCCGAGGTTTGCCGGGGTGAGCGTGCGCGCACCCTGGCGGGGGCCATAGATGCGGAGCATCATTGTTTCAGAAGGAGGGAAGTAGCGATCGATCATCTGCTGCTCTGCTGCTGAAAGGCCGGGTTGTGTAGCACCAGCCGCAGATTGAGATGCATTCGCAGGCGAGGCGGATTGAGGAGTTTCCGCGGACGCCCGCACGTTTGCACGTGGTTGGACGGGATTGGTAGCAATGAATCGGTTCTGGTAGTAGGTATGTATCCCGTGTGACATGGTAGTACTCGCAATAGTCAGGTGATCGTGGCTCGCTAGCCGCCAGTGGCTGGGAGGAGGTGGTAGTCAGCAAGGACCGGCAGCGGACTACGTACAAAAACTCAGATCTCGAGAGAACGCTTGATCATTTCCTTTGCGGCCTGTACGGCACTCAGGTTTGCCTCGTAGATGCGGTTGGCGGAAATCATCCGGGCCATCTCTTCGACGATATTGACGTCCGGGTAGTAGACATAGCCCTGAGCATCGGCATGAGGATGTGTCGGGTCGTATTGGGCACGGAGCCGGACTTCTTCCTGGACTTCCGTCGTCGGTCCCAGGTCACCTTCTGTCAGTCGTGTACTCAGCTCGCTGCCCGTCATATGACGGGGGTCCGTCCGGTGCATCTCCATTTCCGCCCGGACGAGTAACCCTCCAAAACGCCCACCGGCCTCCGGGGCCTCCTGAACGGCTCGTTTCAGCGCGTACGCATCGCCATCGGCCGTACGTGAGGTGGTTGCGTTCGCGATATTCTCGGAGGCAGCGCCGAGCGCGATACGCTGCGCTTCCATTCCACGCGCCGAGGTTCTAAAGACGGAGAAGATGCGGTTGCTGAGGAGCATAGGTATGGTTTCTCAGGTTCGCGTTGCTGATTTCAGCCAGTGTATGCTACAGGTCGTTTAGAGGCTGCGCCCTGTGATGCCCGTCCGGAGGAGGTCGAAGTGCTCACGGAGGGCTCGTGTAGCGAGCTGGGTACGCATCTGCGTGTCGGCTAATTCCATAAGCTCATCTTCGAGTAAGGCCGGTCGGTCCTCGGTGATCACCCGAGGCTTCACTTCAGCAGGGTCCTTCACACCGGGAACGTTGTCGAGCGCATTCTGGAGCTGTTCCTCAAAGGACACGGTCATGCGCTGGTAGCCTGGCGTGTCAAGGTTCGCGATGTTGCTGGCATGGGCCTGCATGCGCCAGTTATACGTCTGCATGGCGCGTCGCAGAAGCCCGATTTGAGGGGTTTCCATCGTGGGATCCTCTGTTTTCGTAGTGCTGGAGCGGGGTTTTATCAACCATCATGCCAGTGCGAATCTCCAGGCATTTTCACCTCTTCTATAGAAGGGGCGAGGGGCTTCAGCGGAGGAGAAAGGAAAAAAGAGGGGATCCGGGAAAGAATTGCCTTGCGATGTGTCAGCCCGGCACGCATTCCGGTATCCGAGCGTGGGTTCGGTTCATGGCATATCGTTTGTCAAGGTGCATTTGCCCTCGCGACTCCGCCCTGTCGGTCTCAAGGGGGCACCGTCTAAATAGTTCCGGTACCCCGGCGCGTCGCATTTGCAATGGTAATGGTGGAGGCCCCCGCAACAGTGTTGAACGATCGGTCGAGCGCGGTTCACGAGCAAGCCTTGATGGATCTTTCCGTTACGCTCGCGCACCGCATTCGTAGTCTGGTTGCCAGCATCGAAGGGTTTACTGATCTGCTGACCGACTCTCTCGCAACCAGCGAGCAGCGAGAGATGGCATTGCGGATTCTGGAGGGCGCCGCGCGAATCGAACGAGTTCTTGCAGACCTCCAGCTTTACAGTAAGCCTGTCGAGCCGGTGCCAGTGCCGGTGCGTATTCACGATGTGGTAGTAGAGTTGCTCCGCTTCCTGGATGAAACGGAGTCCGAACGTGTCGAAGTAGAATTCAGAATGGATGTGGACCTGGCTGTCCTCGTGGATCCTACCTTATTCAACCAGGCCATGCTCATTCTCATACGCAATGCGTTTGAAGCCACGAATCCTCAGTCCACCATTCGTCTGACGATCGAGCAGGCTGCCGATCGGCGCGTGTGTTTCGAAGTCTGGAATGAAGGGGGCATCGACGTGGAGGATGCAAGTGTGCGTGTCTTCACCCCATTCTACACGACGAAAGCGCAGAATCTCGGGATTGGTCTCCCCGTCGCCAGGCGAATAGCGGAGGCACATGGCGGTTCACTCGTTCTCGTAAGCAGTTCATTTGAGGCCGGTACTCGCTTCGCGTTGCACCTGCCTATACATGATGGGCCGTTTGCAAGTATTTTGGATTTATAGAATATTACCGCAGGTCTAAATGCACGAAACCTTTCTAGAAACGGTGGACCTTTCGAGTCGGTAATTCTTATGCCTTTGTCGGTGTAAGTCATTGCCTTTACGTTCTTGTTTTGGTGGAGCTATTCGTGTTCGTAGCCTGTTCTCGCACTGCTCCTAATTTGTCCTGATTTACTTTACATGGATCAACAGCACCACATCCTATTCGTAGACGACGAACAGCTGCTGCATGGCCTGTTTGAGCGGCTTTTCTCACGCCATGGAATCCGAATCACGGCGTGCATGAATGCCATGCAGGCCGTCGAGGAACTCAAGCAGAATCAGTTCGATCTCGTGGTGACGGACTTCATGATGCCGGACATGGATGGCCTGGAACTGCTGGCCCACATTCGGCAGGAATATCCTCGTACCAGGGTCATCATGATTACGGCCCATGCGAACGTGCAGCATGCCGTTCGAACGATGAAGAACGGTGCCATAGACTACATTCCGAAACCGTTCTCGACTACGGAACTCGTCGAACGGGTGCAGAAGGTGCTGGCCGAAAAAGTAGAGGAGCCGGATGAGGAGGTGGTGGCTACAAAGCCCAGACGGAGCCGTTCGAAGCAGAGTAAGGGGGAGGCGACCTATATAGGTGAGCATCCGAGCATTCAGCGGCTCAAGAGTATGCTTCCGGTCATCTCCAAAAACAGGGCGCCTGTGTTCATCCAGGGAGAGAGTGGAACGGGTAAGGAGATCCTGGCGAAGCTGATTCACCAGAACAGTGACCGCGCCGACGGACCGTACGTCACGTTAAACTGCGCCAATCTGCCGAAGGAACTGGTCGAGAGTCATCTTTTCGGCCACCGCAAAGGAGCATTCACGGGCGCTATCGACGATATGACCGGTGCTTTCGAGCGGGCGGATGGGGGCACGCTCTTGCTCGATGAGATCACTGAGGTTGATCTCGCTGTGCAGGCCAAGTTGCTTCGCGTGTTACAGGAGCACGAATTTCAGAAAGTTGGTTCCTCGGAGCCCCAGAAAGTGGATGTACGTGTTATCGCTACGAGTAATCGCATCCTTTCCGAAGCGATTGCCGAGGGTATCTTCCGCGAGGACCTCTACCACCGCCTGTCTGTATTTCCGCTTTCCGTTCCGCCGCTCCGCGAGCGTATTTCGGACGTGCCATTGCTCGTCAACTTCTTCGTGGAAAAGTACGCCGAGCTATACGGCCTGCCAAAGAAGAGAATTGATCCGGAGTTGATGCAGCAGTTCTTCCAGTATAGTTGGCCAGGAAACGTGCGCCAACTGGAAAACATGGTTCAACGGGGCGTGCTGCTTTCCGCAGATCGGGACGTCATCGAGGCAGCTGACGTGTTCAATGCGTTCTTTACGGACGCAAACACGGTGAAATGGCCGGCCAGAGGACATGGCAGCGAGGAGGAATCGAGCCGCCCGATGAAGCTCCAGACGATCGATGACATGGAGCGATACATGATCCTGCAGGCGTTGGAAGAATCCAACTACAACCAGCAGCAGGCGGCAGACCGGCTTGGTATCAGCGCCCGTACCATTCGCAATAAGTTGCGAAGGTACCGGGAGGAAGGGCACATCTCCTGATAGCTACCGAAGATCGCAGGCAGCTAGAACGAGCTGCCTGCCAGATCATTTGCAATCTGGGCTGCTACGTGTCGGAGAACCTCCGGATTGGTGTAGTATCCGTCCTGAATGCGGCTTTTGATCTCGCTGATCCGTTCAGAGCTGAGTTCAGGAACGGCGTTCAAAGCCTTGCGGGCAAGCGCAAGTTCGCGTGCAGGGGCATCGTTCGCCGCCGTGCGTGCTGCATCCGAGATTTCGACTCGGTCGCCAGAGGCCGGTGTGGTGTGCTTTCCCTCTACAGCCGCTACTTCGCTACCGTTTACACGCCCTGCATGGTGTACGTAGCCATTGCGTAGCCCTTCGGAGTGGTTAGAGCTGAGATTTGAACCACTAATGTTCATGGTATGCGCCGTTCTCAAACCTGTTGAGCAAGGGTATCTTACTACCCATACTATCGACAGGTCCCGCCGGAACTTAAATGAACGTCCCGACCACGTTTAGTGGCCACTAGGCCTGGCGTGACTGTTACCCCTTCACGTGATTACGTAGGATGGTTCCACGGGGCTCAATTCCCGCGTACGATCGCTGAGCGTCTTTATATCGGTTAAGAGAGCCGAGACTGTTCTGGAGCCGCATTTCCTGCCGCGCCAAGGCATCGGTCAAGATGCGGTGTTGCTCGCGCATCCGTTCAGCGATCTGATTCCACGCGTCCGATCTTTCGAGTGGGTTTGCACAGGCATTGAGTTGGTCGAGGAGTGCTCCGCGCTCCTCGACCAGTGTGTAGAATGCTTCTACGTCTTCTGATTCCAGTGCCATGCGCATGTTCTCTCCCAGTGCATAAATCTTCTCGAGGAGGTCGTCGGACATGGGGGACGTACTCATGGTTTGCAAAAGCGCTTGGTCTTATCGTTGACCCGCCAGAAAAGCCAACCCCGTGCCACATTGTGCCACGGGGTTGGTAACGATCTTTGCGCGAAATACTGGGGCGCTAGCTCGTCAGTATCCGTAAATGCCGAAAAGGGATTGCTGTTGGCCCTGAAATATCGCTATGGCCTCTTGGAGGCGTGCAAACTGCATTCGAAGCTGTTCCTC
>Ga0164243_10014114_pt1 | contig 11149 bp, 9 predicted proteins | sample OricompcompostOP_FD_108781 | JGI IMG/M metagenome (GOLD analysis project Ga0164243, IMG submission 108781) | Organic Plus compost microbial communities from Emeryville, California, USA - Original compost - Organic plus compost (OP) | ecosystem: Engineered > Solid waste > Mixed feedstock >... | reverse complement strand
TTCCTTTCCATCACACCCCAACGAGCCCCCACACCTTCCCATCCCCCGACCCCCGCGGGGCAGCCCGGTGCACACCGCCGGCCATCCCGACAGCACCAGCGGGGCTTCCACTGCACGGCTCGGCCAAGAGATGAACTCGCAGAGCGCACGGACTCTGGGCGGGGACGTGATCAACGGCGCTGCGTTCTCATAGCGGCCACACCTGGGGCACAGGCTGCGAGCGTCTGCGGCACGTAGCTCCGATCCCATCCGCGCGTCCGGCCGGCGCGCCCTACAGCCCCCCTCCCCTGACGATCGAGCCAAGCTTGCTCACATGTCCCGGTCACGCGAGTGACGGAAAGCGGCGGAGACAGGTGACCAACGTGCTGCAAGCGTTGCCGGCCACCTGTCCACTTTCGGGGTGGGTACGCCGCACGGAGGCAGACGCGGGCGTCACAAGAAACACCGCCGTCAAACCGCGTAGATTCTTGGGCAGCGCTCCCTTGACTGATCGGTCAACACCAAACTGTCATCTCCCTGCGTACGTGCTGGTCGCGTGGTGAACACAGGCGTCACCCGTACATCCGGGGCCGCCCTGCGGGAATCATCCAAGAAGGGCAGGAAATAGCATGCTCCCCGGCGTCATTGGAATACTGCTCGTTCTCGTCGGCCTTCCCCTTGGGTTGAACTACAAAGGCCTGACCGGAAAGTATTTCCACCATTTGTCCCGGACTCACTACACACGTCCCAGTGCCCAACCGTGGAACATTCGTCTCGTGGGGTGGGCGGCGGTACTGATCGGTGTCTGTGGAATTGTCGGCGGGTTTTCCGGCGCGTTGACTGCCTCCTGACCCGCGACTCAGCATCCTCCGGGCTCGGACTTGACCACCCTCCGCGCAATCGACGCGCCCCGGAGGAGCCACCGACCCCACTCGCCCGGGTCGCGGGAGTCGCCGATGGTGCCGGTCGGCATCCGGGCGGTCGGCATCCGTGCGGCGCGACGGGAGCCGCTATCCGACGGCGACGCCGAAGAGGGTGCCCAGGCCGTAGGTGACGCCCGCTGCCGCGGCGCCCAGGCCGAGCTGGCGCAGGCCGCTGTACCACCAAGGGCGGGCGGTGACGCGGGCGACGACGGCGCCGCAGACGAACAGGCCGATCAGCGCCAGCACGACGGCGGGCCACAGGGCGGTGGTGCCGAAGAGGTACGGGAGGACGGGGAGGACGGCGCCCAGGGAGAAGGACAGGAACGAGGAGACGGCCGCGACGGTGGGCGAGGGCAGGTCGGCGGGGTCGATGCCCAGCTCTTCCCGGGCGTGTATCTCCAGCGCCTGCTCCGGGTCGCGGTGCAGCTGTTCGGCGACCTGGAGGGCCAGGTCGGCGTCGACGCCGCGTGCCTCGTACAGCGCGGCGAGTTCCTTGATCTCCTCGCCGGGGCTGCGCCGCAGCTCACGCCGTTCGATCTCCAGCTCGGCCAGGACGAGTTCGCGCTGGGAGGCGACGGAGGTGTACTCGCCGGCGGCCATGGAGAAGGCGCCGGCGGCCAGCCCGGCGAGGCCGGAGATCACGATGGTCTGCGGGGAGGCCGCGCTTCCCGCCACGCCGGTCATCAGCCCGAGGTTGGAGACCAGTCCGTCCATCGCGCCGAAGACGGCGGGCCGCAGCCAGCCGCCGTTGACGTCGCGGTGGGTGTGGTTGTCGCGGTGGGCGACGTGGGTCGGGTCCGAGACCCCGGCTTCGGACATGGCCGGTTGGGCTCCTTACGTTTCGGACAGCGTCGGACGGCGTCGGACCGTGCGCCCTTCGGGCGCGCGCTGACGTTCGAAGAGTAGGCACGAAACGCCCCGGGCTGCCAGCAAGGAAGGCCGTACTTACCCCGTTGACCTGCGGTTTTCCTCGGAGCCCTGTTCGGCGGCGGCCTTCCGGAGCGCCTGGTCCAGTTCGTCGACGACGATGTCCTCCCGGTCCAGCCGGCCCGTCCGGTAGGCGGCGCGGCCGACCATGTGGGCGGCCACCGGGGAGGTCGTCAGCTGGAAGAGGCCGACCAGCAGCAGGATGCCCAGGTCGACGGCGCTGCGCAGCCACAGTCCCGAGCCGATCAGGACCAGCAGCAGGCCGAAGGACTGCGGTTTGGTCGCGGCGTGCATCCGGGTGAGGACGTCGGGCAGCCGGACCAGCCCGATACCGGCGACCACGCACAGCAGCGCGCCGGCCAGCATGAAGCAGGCGCCCGCCACATCGGCCACCACGGTCCAGCTCATCGCACCTCCCCGGGTCCGCCCGACTCCTCGCCGGTGTCCTGGCTCTCGTCCACGTCCCCCGTACCGGCCTCGTCGCGCAGCGCCATGAAGCGGGCGACGCCGACGGAGCCGGTGAAGCCGAGGAAGGAGAGGACGAGCAGGACGGGCAGGTAGAAGGCGTTGCCCTGCACGGCCGTCTGCACACCGACCCCGGCCATCACCACGGCGACCAGCGCGTCCAGTGCGACGGCGCGGTCCAGAGTGGTGGGACCGAGCACCAGCCGCAGGGTGACCATCAGTCCGGCGCCGACCAGCAGGGCGGCGATCACGACCGCTGTCACGTCGTAGGCGCTCAGCTCCGTGCCCGCCGCCAGCGGTCGGGCTCCCGCACCCACCGCAGTCGGCCGAAGAGCCATGCTCACCCCCACCGGCCGAACACCTCCTCGACGTCCCCGGCGGCACGGATGGCGTCGTTGTCCGCGCGGGTGCCGAACGCCGCGACGACGCGGGCCTCCAGCCGCAGCGCGTCCTGCCGCGCACGCCGGCGGTCGGCCTCCCGCTCGGCGCCCAGCACGTGCAGGTAGAGGATGCCCGCCCGCCGGTCCACCTCCAGGACGGTGCTGCCGGGCACGGCGGTGACGGCGACCGCGGTGGCCGTCATCATCAGATCGCCGGGGCAGCGCATCCGCACCCCCAGCACGGCGCAGCGGGGGCGTCCGGGCCCGAGGATGTAGCGGTTGATGCGCCAGCTGGAGACCACCATGTCCAGGGCGAAGCGGGCGGTGAAGCGCAGGATGCCCAGCGGATGGGCGCGGGCCTGCTTCTCGATGGGCGGCAGCGGGAAGACCAGCACGACGAACAGGGCGACGACGACGCCGGTGACGATGTTCGCCGGGGTGGGGGTGCCCCACAGCAGCATCCACAGCAGTGTCAGTCCGCTCACCATGGGCCACTGCGTGGCGCGCAGCCTGCTGGTCTCGGGCAGCCGTTGGGGAGAGGTCATCCTTCTCTCACCGCCTCCACATAGGGGGTGCGTGCGATCAGTTCGTCGGCGGCGCGGTCGGTCAGCCCGAACAGGGGGCCGGCCAGGACGGTGAAGGCCAGTCCGAACAGGACCAGCGCCCCGGTGGCGGCGGTCATGCTCAGCGGCAGGGTGGCGCTGGTGGTGATCTCCTGGCCGCCGAAGGTGGCGGCGCCCCCGCTGCGGGTGAGGATCGGGCGCCGGCGCGGCGGGCGGCGCCGGCGGGGGCGGTGCGTGGAGTCGGCCTCGTCCGGGCCGGTGTCGTCCTCCTCGGCGCCCTCCAGCACGGTGCCGGCCGCGCACATCTCGGGGGTGGGCGCGCGCCAGAACGCGAGGTTCCACGCCTTGGCGAGGGCGTAGAGGGTCAGCAGGCTGGTGGCCGTACCGCCCGCCACCAGCACATAGGCGAGGGCTCCTCCGTCGGCGACGCCGGCCCGCAGCAGTCCGAGTTTGCCGAGGAAGCCGGAGAGCGGGGGGATGCCGGCGAGGTTCATGGCGGGGACGAAGAACATGACGGCCAGCAGCGGGGAGAGCCGTGCCAGCCCGCCGAGGCTCTGCAGGTCCGTGGTGCCGCTGCGGCGTTCGATCAGCCCGGCCACCAGGAACAGGGTCGTCTGGACGGTGATGTGGTGGGCGACGTAGAAGACGGCGCCGGAGATGCCGCCGTGGGTGGCCAGTCCGATGCCGAAGACCATGTAGCCCATGTGGCTGACGAGGGTGAAGGACAGCAGCCGTTTGAGGTCGGTCTGGGCGACGGCGCCCAGGATGCCGACGAGCAGGGACAGCAGCGCGAGCGTCATCAGCACGTCGCCGACCCGGTGCCCGGGGAAGAGCAGCGTCTGGGTGCGCAGTATCGCGTAGACGCCGACCTTCGTCAGCAGCCCGGCGAAGACGGCGGTGACGGGCGCGGGCGCGGTCGGGTACGAGTCGGGCAGCCAGGCCGCCATCGGGAAGACGGCGGCCTTGATGGCGAAGACGCCCAGCAGCGCGATCTGGATGACCATGCCGACGCTGTCGGGCAACGCGTCGAGCCGGGCGGGCAGCTGCGCCATGGTGACCGTGCCGGCGGCGGCGTACACCAGGGCGACGGCGGCCAGGAAGAGCATGGACGACAGCAGCGAGACGATCGCGTAGATGGCGCCCGCGCGGATACGGGCCTGGGTACCGCCGATGGTCATGAGGACGTAGCTGGCGGTCAGCATCAGCTCGAAACCGACGTACAGGTTGAACAGATCGCCTGCCAGGAAGGTGTCCGAGACCCCGGCGACCAGCACCAGATAGGACGGGTGGAAGACGGACAGCGGAGTGGTCTCGTCGTTGTCGGCCATGCCCTGGCCCACCGAGTAGACCAGCACGCACAGGGTCACGGACGAGGAGATCACGAGCATCAGCGCCGACAGCCGGTCGGCGACCAGCACGATCCCCACCGGCGGCGCCCAGCCGCCCGCGAACATCACCTGCGGGCCGTGCCGGTCGGCGGCCACCAGCAGCAGCAGCGAGACCACCAGTACGGCGGTCAGCACCGCCGCGCTGATGAACCGCTGCACCCGCTCCAGCCGGGCACCGATCGCCAGTTTCAGCCCGGCCGCGCACAGCGGCAGGATCACCGGCAGGGGCACCAGCCCGGCGGCGACGGCCGCGGCGGCGGGCGGTCCCGCCCCGCCGCTCACCGTTCGGCTCCCGCCACGGGACGCGCGGCCCCGGTCACCGGTCGGCACCCAGAATGGTCTGCCACGGGTCGTCCTCCCCCAGGGTCTCCTCGGCGGTCTCCTCGGCCCGGGCCTGCCGGGCGCGGAAGGCCCGCGCGTCGGCCCGGGCCCGCCGGCGCATCTCCTTGTACCGGTCGCGTACGGTGCCCATCCGCTGGTAGGCGCTGTGTTCGCGGGCCGCCAGCTCCTCCTGGTCGTGGGCCAGGGCCCGGTATTCGAGGCGGTGTCTGCGGTAGGCGGCGCGCAGCCTCTCGCGTTCCTCGGCGTAGGTGGCGCGGCGTACGACGCGGATGTCCTCCATGTCGTCGGGCACGTCGTCGTTGCCCGAGTGCTGCCAGGAGCGGTAGGCCATGGTGACCAGGAACGCGGTGACGGCCAGGGTGATGACGATGGCCGTGAGGATGAACGCCTGCGGCAACGGGTCCGCCATGTCCTTCGGGTCGGAACCGGGATGGAGCAGCGCGGCCTGCCCTGCGGGGCCGGAGGTGGCCAGCACCAGCAGATTGACGCCGTTTCCGATGAGGACGGCGCCGAGCAGGATGCGGGTGAGGGGGCGGGCGAGCAGCAGTGCGGTGCCGGCGGCGAACAGCACGCCGCCGCACGCCACGAGAGCGAGCGTCGCACTCATCCGCCACCACCTTGCGGGCCCCGACCGCCCTGCGGGCCGTGGTTGCCCTGCGGGCCACTGTCGTCCTGCGGGGCGCCGCCGTGCGGGGCGCCGCCGTGCGGGCCGCCGCCGTCCCGTGGGGCCCCACCTTCCGGGCCACGCCCGTCCCGCGGGGAGCCACCTTCCGGGCCACGCCCGTCCTGCGGGGAGCCATCTTGCGGGCCGCGCCCTTCCGGCGGAGTGCCACCGTGCGGGCCACGGCCTTGCGGGCCGCCGCCTTCCCGCGGGGAGCCACCTTGCGGGCCACCGTCCTGCGGACCGTCGCCCTCCGGGCCGCCACCACCTTGCGGGCCGCCGCCGTCTGACGCGCCACCGGGCGAGGCGCCGCCGCCTTGCCGGCCGTCACTGCCCTGCGGGGCGCCGCCGTCCTGCGGGGTGCCCCCCTGAGTGCCACCACCGGATGAACGGCCCTCACCCTGCGGGGCGCCGCCCTGTGCGCCCCCGTCCTGCCAGCCGGCATCCTGCGGGCCGCCACCACCATGTCGGCCGCCGCCCGGCGAAGCACCACCACCCTGCGGCCCTCCGCCGTCCTGCGGACCGCCGCCCGGCGAGGCGCCCCCGCCCGACGCACCACCGCCGGAGGTGTCACCCCCCGACGCACCACCGCCCTGCCGGGCGCGGCGTTCGCGCTGGTCCTCCTCCTCCGCCGCCTGCCGGGCGCGGTCGCGTTCCATGCGCCGGTCGATCTCCGAGCCGAGGCTGCGCAGTACGTCCAGGACGACGCCGACGACGAGCAGGTAGACGCCGCTGTCGAACAGCACGGGGCTGGCGGCGTGGAAGTGACCGGCGAGCCAGATCTCGCCGGTCACCTTGCCGGAGGCCAGCACGCTGCCGCCCAGCCAGAGTCCGGCCAGCCCGGTGCCGGTGAGGATGAGCAGGCCCAGTCCGAGCAGGAAGCCCGCGTCGACGGGTGCGGCGGCGGCCAGTTCGAGCCGGCCGCCGGCCAAATAGCGCACCGCCAGGGCGAGCCCGGCGACGAGGCCCGCGGTGAAGCCGCCGCCGGGCAGGTTCTCGGCGGAGAAGAGCAGGTACAGGGAGAGGACGAGGATCGGGTGGAAGACCAGCCGGGCCACCACCTCGAACATCACAGACCGCCCTTCGGGGGCGAGGGTGGAGCTGGCGGCCAGCCAGGTGCGGCGCGGGGCGACGGGTGAGCCGTGCGGCCGGGTACCGAGCCGGACCGGCTGTTTCCACGCGTCCCAGCGGCCGGCGGGGCCGGGGGGTTCGGGCGCCTGGGCTCCGGCGTCGCGGTCCAGTGCCATGCTCGCGGACCCGGCGGCGGACTCGGCGGCGGCGGAGCCGGGGGGCGCTCCGGGGCCGACGACGGGCGCCGGTGGCCGTCCGCCGCCGGGTCCCTCGGAGCCGGGCACCGGCTGGGCGACGGGCACCCGGGCGCGCCGTCGCAGGTAGACGAGGCTGGTGACGCCGACGGCTGCGGCGGCCAGTACGGCGGACTCCCCCATGGTGTCCCAGGCCCGCAGGTCGACGAGGGTGGTGGCCACCACGTTCCGTACGCCTTCGTGGGCGGTGGCGGGCAGCAGCTGGGGGCCGGCGGCTGGGCCGGAGCGGGCGGCGAGGGAGAAGACGAGGAGGGCGGCGACGAGCCCGCCGGCGGCGACGGAGAAGACGACTTGCAGTCCTCGCCGTAGCCGCCAGGTGCGGCTGCTGTCGGGGAAGCGGGCCGGCAGCCGGCGCAGGACGAGCACGAAGACGGTGAGCGAGACGGTTTCGACAGCGAACTGGGTCAGTGCCAGGTCGGGGGCGCCGTGCAGGACGTAGAGGAGGCCGGCGCCGTAGCCGGTGACCCCGGCGAGCACGGCCGCTTTCATCCGTTGCCGGGCGAGGACGCACAGGACGGCGACGGCGGCGACGCCGATGGCGACGACGAGTTGCGGGACCGAGTCGTACCAGCGCACGGGCCCGGCGGTGGCCCATGGCCGGCCGGCCAGCAGTTGGGCGGTCTCGAAGCCGAGCAGGACGACGAGTGCGGTGCCCAGGTAGACGGGCAGTGAGCCGCGCTGCACGGATCCGGTGACCTGGAGGGAGAGTCTTTCCAGGCCCCACAGCGAGCGGGCGAAGACCTGGTCGCCGTCCACCTGGGAGAGCCGGTCGCCGGCCGCGGCGAGGGGGCGCCGGGCCAGGTGGAGGGCGGCGCCCAGCAGCCAGGAGAGGGCGGACAGGCCGAGCGCCGGTCCCCAGCCGTGCCACAGTTCCAGGTGGAAGGGGGCGGCACCGCCGGGTGCGGTCTCCGCGTGGCGGGCCAGCAGGGGGTCGAGCCAGGGTGCCGCCGGTCCGAGGAGGAGCCCGGCGAAGGCGCAGAGCAGGGGCGGCATCAGCAGGAGTGCCCCGGTGGTGGTGCCGGCGGGGACGGGGACGGGTCGCAGTGGCGGGGCGGGGTTGCGCTTGGTGGCGAAGGCGCCCCACAGGAAGCGGAGGGTGTAGGCGACGGTCAGTGCGGACCCGGCGATGACGGCTGCGAGCGCCCAGGTCTCGGCGGTGTCCCCGTGGAGCAGCGCGGAGACGGCGGCTTCTTTGGCGGCGAACCCCAGCAGGGGCGGCAGCCCCGCCATGGACAGTCCGGCGGCGCAGGCGACGGCGCACAGCGTGGGCAGGGCGCGGCCCAGTCCGGAGAGCCGTTCGAGGTCGCGGGTGCCGGTGAGGTGGTCGATGGCGCCGACGACGAGGAAGAGGGACGCCTTGAACAGGGCGTGCGCCAGGATCATCGCGGTGCCGGCGAGTTCCGCGTCGCGGGTGCCGTCACCGGCGAGGAGGGTGAGGAAGCCCAGTTGGCTGACGGTGCCGAAGGCCAGGAGCCGCTTCAGGTCCGTCTCGCGGAGGGCCCGCCAGCCGCCGAGCAGCATGGTGACGCTGCCGAGGAGGAGCACCACGGCCCGCCAGGGGGTCACGTCGGCGAACGCGGGTGCGAACCGGGCGACGAGGTAGACCCCGGCCTTGACCATGGCCGCCGCGTGCAGATAGGCGGAGACGGGCGTGGGTGCGGCCATCGCGCCGGGCAGCCAGAAGCTGAAGGGCCACACGGCGGATTTGGACAGGGCCCCGGCGAGTACGAGGACGAGTCCGGCGGCGACGAGTGCGGAGCTGTCCGGCGGGTCGGCGAGCAGGCGGGAGATGCGGAAGGTGCCGGCGGCGTGGCCGAGCATCAGGAAGCCGACGAGCATGACGAGCCCGCCGAGGGTGGTGACCAGCAGGGCCTGGAGCGCGGCGCGCCGGTTGGTCCTGCGTTCGGGGTCGTGCCCGATGAGCAGGAACGAGAAGACGGTGGTGAGTTCCCACAGGACGTACAGGACGATCAGGTCGTCGGCGAGTACGAGGCCGAGCATCGCCCCGGCGAAGGCGGTGAGCGATCCGGCGAAGGCGCCGAGCCGTGGTTCGTCGTCGGCGAAGTAGCCGGCGCAGTAGATCATCACCAGGGCGCCGATGCCCCCGGCGATCAGCACCATTTCCAGGGCGAGCGCGTCGCAGCGCAGGGCGAGGGAGACGCCGAGGGAGCCGATCCACTCGGTGTGTTCGCGCAGCTCGCCGCCGTCGGCGACCGTGCGGTAGTGCACCGCCGCCCAGATCGCGGCGGCTGCGGGTGCCGCCGCGAGCGCCCAGAACGCCCGCCGCCCGAGCCGGCGCACCAGGGGCGGCGCGCAGCAGGCGGCGGCGAAGTGGACGGCGATCAACCACAGCACGCACAGAGAATTGCATACATAACCATGCAATTCGGACAGGTTGCCCTGTCCCGCCGTGCGGGCGGGCGGCCCGGTGGGCTAGGCGGTGGGTCCTTCCACGGCCTCGGCCCCGGCGGACTTCCCGCTCTTGGCGGCCTGCCCCGCCCCAGCGCCTCCCGCGCCCTCGGCGGCCCCGGCGTCCTTCGCGGCCCCGGCACCCTCGGCGCGCCCGGCACCCTCGGCGCGCTCGGTGCCCTTGGCAGAACCGGGCTTCTTCGTGGAGCCGGGCTCCTTCGTGGAGCCGGCGCCCTTCGTGGAGCCGCCCGCCTTCGCGGACGCGGCCCTCTCGGCGGAGCCGCCCTCCTTCGCGGAACCGGCACCCTTGGTGGAGTCGCCCTCCTTCACCGAGCCCGCGCCCTTCGCGCCGGCGTCCGCCTCGCCCGGCCCGGCGTCCTTCACCGGCTCGCCGTCCTCGGCGGGCGCGGCGGCGTCCCCGCCGCCCTCACCGCTGTCCGGCTCGACCTTCTCCTCCCGGCCGGGCCGCTTCTTCGCCGAGATGACGATGTAGGCGACGGCGGCGAGGAAGACGACGATGGCCGTCCAGTTGTTCAGCCGCATGCCGAGCACGTGGTGGGCGTCGTCCACGCGCATGTACTCGATCCAGAACCGGCCCACCGTGTAGGCGGCGACGTAGAGCGCGAACGCCCTGCCGTGCCCCAGCTTGAAGCGCCGGTCCGCCCAGATCACCAGCAGTGCGACGCCGACGCACCACAGCGACTCGTACAGGAACGTCGGGTGGTAGGTCCCCACGTCGGGGGTGTCCACAGGGCGGTGCGCCGGGTCGATCTTGAGGGCCCAGGGCAGGTCGGTCGGGCGCCCGAACAGCTCCTGGTTGAACCAGTTGCCCCAGCGGCCCAGCGCCTGGGCCAGCACGATGCCCGGGGCCACGGCGTCCGCGTAGGCGGGCAGGGCGATGCCCCGGCGACGGCAGCCGATCCACGCGCCGAGCGCGCCGAGCGCGATCGCGCCCCAGATGCCGAGGCCGCCGTCCCAGATGCGCAGGGCGTCGACCGGGTCGCGTCCCTCGCCGAAGTAGAGCTGGTAGTCGGTGACGACGTGGTAGAGCCTGCCGCCGACCAGCCCGAAGGGCACGGCCCACACCGCGATGTCGGCGACGGTGCCGGGCTGCCCGCCGCGGGCGACCCAGCGCCGCCCGCCGAGCCAGACCGCGACGAAGACGCCGAGGATGATGCAGAGCGCGTAGCCGCGCAGCGGGAGCGGCCCGAGATGGATCTCGCTGGCCGACGGGCTGGGGATAAAGGCAAGGGTCTCCATGGCGCACCCGACGCTACCGTGCCCGGCGGCACCGGGGGCAATCAGGCCGCACAACGGCTGGATAACACCTGGCGCCCGCCGGTGGCCGGGCGGGGGTCAGCCTTTCCGCTCGACCAGCTTCCGCAGCTTCTGCGGGGTGAGCGGATCGTTCTGGTCCGCGTAGATGTTCTTGCCGTCCAGCAGGACGGTGGGGGTGCCCTGGTGGTCGGAGTTGCGGAAGCTCTCGTTCGCGCGCTCGACCCAGTCGTTGTGCCGGCCGGTGGTCACGCACTTCTCGAAGGCGGGCCCGACCAGCCCCTTCACCTTGCGGGCGAGCTGGATCAGCCGTTCGGTGCTGGCGAAGGCGTCGTCCTGTTCGGCGGGCTGGTGGCGGTAGAGCACGTCGTGGTAGGCGGAGAACTTGCCCCGGTCCTTGGCGCAGGCCGCCGCGTTGGCCGCCTTCTTCGACCCGCTGCCGCCCATGTGCCCGTCGATGAGCGTGACCAGGTGGTACTCGGCCTTGAGCTTGCCCGCCCGCTCCAGGCTGC
>Ga0164243_10014113_pt1 | contig 11150 bp, 10 predicted proteins | sample OricompcompostOP_FD_108781 | JGI IMG/M metagenome (GOLD analysis project Ga0164243, IMG submission 108781) | Organic Plus compost microbial communities from Emeryville, California, USA - Original compost - Organic plus compost (OP) | ecosystem: Engineered > Solid waste > Mixed feedstock >... | reverse complement strand
GGCCGAGGCCACGCCCAGCATCCGTGCTGCCAGTTGCATTGCCGTCTCCTATTCCGGTTTCACGAACTTCAGCGTAAAGCGGTCCGACTCCCCGATGGCGGCATATTTCGCGCGGTCCTTGTCGCCGCCCGCAAAAATAGGCGGCAGGTTCCACACCCCGATGGGATAATCCTTGGTATCCTTGGGGTTGGCGTTGATCTCCGACTGGTCCGCCAGCTTGAAGCCGAGGGACTCGATCATGTCGATGGCCCACTGGGTACCGACATAGGCCTGGCCCATTTCCTTGGGCTCGAAATCCGGGTCGTCCGCCCGGTGTTCCACCACGCCCAGGATGCCGCCCGGCTTCAGCGCCTTGTAGGCCTGCTCGAAGATTTTCCTGTCCTGGCCGTACCAGTGCCAGTTGTGGATGTTGCGGAAGGTCAGCACCATGTCCGCCGTGCCCGCGGGCAGCAGCGGCTTGTCCGGCGAGAGATGCACCGTCTCCACCTTGCCGTAGATGTCCGGCCGCGAGGTCAGCATCTTCTGCAGCTGGATATTGTAGGAGAGATAATTCTCGGGCGCCGTTTCCGGGTCCACGTCGGCTTCGATCAGCCGGCCCTTCTCCTCCAGATAGGGCGCCAGGATGGCGGTATACCAGCCGCCGAAGGGCCACAGCTCGACCACCGTCATGTCCGGCTTGATGCCGAAGAAGGTGAGGGTCTCGTAAGGGTGGCGGTACTGGTCCCGCGCCTTCTGGCCCGGGGTCCGCGCATCGCTGGCGATGGCCGTCTTCAGCGCGTCATCGGCCCGGGCCGGCGCCACGGCGAACAGGCCGAACCCCAGGCCCGTCACCAAGAGCAGTGAAACATATCGAATGCGACTGGTCATGGTCCGGGCCTCCTGACGCCCAAGAAATGAACCGTCCCGGCCACCCTTCTATTCGGGCTTCCGGAACTTCAGGGTGAAGCGGTCGGTCTCGCCTTCGAAACCCTTGGGCATGCCGTGCGTGCCGCCTTCCCAGTCCTTGGTGTCCTTGGGGTTGGCGTTGATCTCGGATTTGTCCACCAGCTCGAAGCCCGCGGCCTCGATGATCTGGATGGCATAGTCCTCCCGCGTGTAGCCGATATGCTTCTTCATCTCCTGCGGCTTGGAGGGGTCCTGCCGGGCCTCCACGATGCCGAAGATGCCGCCGGGCTTCAGCGCCGCGTAGGCCTTCTTGAAGATGGTGTCGGCCGAGCCCATCAGGACCCAGTCATGCAGGTTGCGGAAACCCACCACCAGGTCGGCCGACCCGTCGGGCGCGATCTTGCGGTCATCCGTCGTCAGGTCCGTGATCTTGGCGTTGCCGTAGAGGTCGGGCCGGGCGTCCAGCTTGTCCTTGAAAACCTTGTTGAGGCGCTGCATGAACTCGACATCCGACTGCCGGTCGTAATTGGCGCCGTAATACTGGCCGTCCTCATTGACGTAAGGGGCGATGATCTCGGTGTACCAGCCGGTGGCGGGGGTGAGCTCCACCACCGTCATGTCCGGCTCCAGGCCGAAGAATTCCAGCGTCTCCACCGGATGGCGGGCGGCGTTGCGCGCCTTGTTCTCGGCCGAGCGGTGATCGCCGTTGGCCAGCTCCTCCAGCGTGGCCGCGCCGGCGGGCGTGGCAGAGAAGGCGAAGCCGGCAACGAGCGCGGCGCAAAGGGCGGATGAAATCACGCGAACTGTCAGCATGTGAGGCCTCCCGGGCATGTTTGGCAGGCGGGCCCTGCCGATTTTTCACCTGTTCCGAAAGCCGGAGTATAGAGAAGGCGGGCGCCAAACCAAACCGATTTGTCTCGCTGTCACGGGGTGTTGATAACGGTTCTCAGGCTTGAAAGCCCTTTGGTGCCGCCCATCTCAAGGCCTGATCGCAATCCGGCTCTTGTCGTGCCGCCCGTTGGCGGATATTCCATGAGCAATCATAATTCAGGAGGCTTGTAGTATGGGCGTGACCTATCCCGAACTGAAACTGCTGATCGGCGGCGAATGGCGCTCCGGCGAGGGGCGTGAGACCGAGCCGGTGATCAATCCGGCAACAGAGGAGGTGCTGGCCGAGCTGCCCCACGCCACCCCCCAGGACCTGGACGACGCGGTGGCGGCAGCGGAAGAAAGCTGGCCCATGTGGCGGGCCATGTCGCCCGTGGCCCGCGGCCGCATCCTCAAGCGCGCCGCCGACATCATGCGCGCGAAGGCGGACGAATTCGCCGCCATCGCCACCATGGAAGAGGGCAAGCCCGTCGCCGAGACGCGCATCGAAGTGCAGATGTCAGCGGACATTTTCGAATGGTATGCGGAGGAGGGACGCCGCGCCTATGGCCGCGTGCTGCAGCCGCCCATGCCGGGCATGCGGCTTTTCGTCAAAAAGGAGCCGGTGGGCCCTTGTGCCGCGCTCGCCCCCTGGAATTTCCCGCTGGGCAACCCGGCCCGCAAGATCGGCGGGGCGCTGGCGGCGGGCTGCACCTGCGTCATGAAGCCGGCCGAGGAAACCCCGGCCTCGGCGCTCATGACCGCCCAGGCGCTCATCGAGGCGGGCCTGCCCAAGGGCGTGCTGTCCATCGTCTTCGGCGTGCCGGCGGAGGTCTCGCAGCACCTGATCACCGCCCGCGCCATCCGCAAGATTTCCTTCACCGGCTCCACCGCCGTGGGCAAGCAGCTCATGGCGCTGGCCGCCCAGGGCGCCAAGCGCACCACCATGGAGCTGGGCGGCCATGCCCCGGTGATCGTCTTCGACGACGTGGACGTGGACAATGTGCTGGACCAGAGCGTCATGTCCAAGTTCCGCAACGCCGGACAGGTGTGCGTTTCCCCCACCCGCTTCCTGGTGCATGAGAATGTCTTCGAGAAATTCGTCGACGGCTTCACCGAGCGCGCCAGGAAGGTGAAGGTGGGCAACGGCCTGGAAAACGGCACGCAGATGGGCCCGCTGGCCCATGAGCGCCGCCTGGCGGCCATGGATGCCCTGTTCGCGGATGTGCGCCAGATGGGCGGCGAGATCAGGACCGGCGGCAACCGCATGGACGGGCCGGGCTATTTCTTCGAGCCCACGGTGGTGGCCAACCTGCCCACCACGGCCAAGGCCATGAACGAGGAGCCGTTCGGCCCCGTGGCGCTCATCAACCCCTTCTCGGACGTGGAGGAGGTGTTCGCCGAGGCCAACCGCCTGCCCTACGGCCTGGCGGCCTATGGGTTCACCAATTCCAACAAGCACGCCAAGATGCTGGGCGACCGGCTGGAGAGCGGCATGGTGGGCGTCAACTCCTTCCGCATCTCGGTGCCCGAGAGCCCGTTCGGCGGCGTGAAGGAGAGCGGCCACGGCTCGGAAGAGGGCATGGAGGGGCTGGAAGCCTATCTGGTGACCAAATTCGTCTCGGAAGTATAAAGGGAGGGAACCATGACCGACACACCCAGGGCCAACCCCGGCTACAAGCGCATCGCCACCGAGGAAGCCTTCGCCACGCGGGAGATGCTGGACCATTATCTGAAGCTGGTGCAGGACGGCATCGACGATCCGGGCTTCCAGAGCCTCTGGGGCTTTTATATCCAGAGCGACGCCGCCCGCCCGCGCTTCATCCGCGATCACCTGGTGGATCTGGGCGAGAAGCGTCTCGCCCATATGGACGAAAGCGGCATCGACATGGCCGTCCTCTCGCTCACCGCGCCGGGCGTGCAGATCATGACCCGCGACAATGCGGTGGGCTTCTCGGTGGACGCCAACGACCAGCTGGCCGAAGCCTGCCGCAAGCACCCGGACCGCTTCGTGGGCCTGGCCGCCGCCGCACCGCAGGACCCGCAACATGCCGCCAAGGAGATCGAGCGCGGAGTGACCAAGCTCGGCCTCAAGGGGGTCATCATCAATTCCCACACCAACGGGGAATATCTGGACGATGAGAAGTTCTGGCCCATCTTCGAGGCGGCGCAGGCGCTGGACGTGCCCATCTATATCCATCCCCGGGGCATGAGCCGCGACATCATCAAGCCCTTCGTGGAAGCGGGGCTGGACGGCGCCATCTACGGCTTCGGCGTGGAGACGGGCCTGCATCTCCTGCGCATCATCACCAAGGGCGTGTTCGACCGCTATCCCAACCTCAAGATCATCGTCGGCCATATGGGCGAGGCGCTGCCCTTCTGGATGTTCCGCCTGGAGTACATGCACGAGGCCACGGTGCGCTCCAACCGCTACGAATCGATGAAGCCGCTCAAGCGCAAGATGAGCGACTATCTGCGCGACAATGTCTACATCACCTCCAGCGGCGTGGGCTGGGAGCCGGCGGTGCGCTTCTCCCAGCAGGTGCTGGGCATCGACAATGTGATGTACGCCATGGACTATCCGTACCAGTACAACATTGCCGAGGTGATGGCCCTGGACAATATGCAGATCGCCCCCGCCGACCTGAAGAAGTTCTACCAGACCAACGCCGAACGGGTGTTCAGGATCTGAGCAACAAACCACTGCGTCATGCCCGAATACGGGATCACCACTTCCACTATCCTCCTCCCCCTTGATGGGGGAGGACCGAGGTGGGGGTGATGCCTCCGCCCGGAAAAGCCTTTCAGACGGCCAGATCACCCTCCCCTCAATCCCCTCCCATCAAGGGAGGGGACGTTCTCATATCGGGGTGACGATCGCAGGAGCGCCTGAAGCATCTATAGAGCAGTATGAGAACTTCCTTTATACTCCTCCCAAAACGGGGACACATAAGGGATTTCCATGCGCCACCTGATCACTGCCGCCGCCCTGGCGGCTACCGTGGGTTTCGCCGCGACCGCCAGCGCCGCGGACTGCGACCGCGAGTGCCTCTCCGGCGTCATGGACCAGTATCTGGCGGCGCTGAAGGCGCATGATCCGTCGGCGCTGCCGGTCACCCGCAATGTCAAGTACACCGAAAACGGCGTGCGCCTGAACCTGGGCGACGGGCTGTGGCAGACCATGACCGAGGCGACCGACTACCGCATCACCGTCATCGACGACGAGGCGCAGCAGGTGGGGCTGCTCGCCATCATCAACGAGAACGGCAACAGGCATTTCTTCGCCACGCGCCTGAAGGTGGAGAAGGGTGAGAAGGTCTCGGAAATCGAGAACCTGATCGCCCGCAATGTCGGTGGGGGCGGCGGCATGGGCAACACCGATCTCACCGAGCCCAGCCCCCGCTTCTCCGAGGAAACCCCGCCCGAAAAACGCCTGGCGCGCGGCGAGCTGGCGGACATCGCCAATCATTATTTCACCGGCCTGGATACCGAGAATTCGGGCAAGAACGTCCCCTTCAGCGACCAGTGCCAGCGGCGGGAGAATGGCGGCATCATGGCCAACAACCCCGATGCGCCGGAAGACAGCATGCAGCGCCGGTCTTGCCGGGAGCAGTTCGACACCGGCTTCTCGGTGATCGTCACCGACATCCGCGAGCGCCGCTTCGAGGTGGTGGACCGGGTGAAGGGCCTGGCCTTCGGCTGGGGCTTCTTCGACCATAACGGCAGCGTGGAGAAGTTCTCCAACACGCCGAGCGGCGAGCTGGTGGACGTGGCGCCCATGTTCCGCCAGCCCTTTTCCTTCTATATCGCCGAGATTTTCGAGATCGAGGACGGCAAGATCCGCCAGATCGAAGCGGCGCTGACCACCGTGCCCTACGAGATGGAGAGCGGCTGGTAAGCGGGTGACGTCATGACGTCACCGACACGCTCAGCCCCGCCGGAGAGCCTTCAGCACCTCGTCGAAGAGGAAGAGGTCGGTCAAGAGGGTGCGCAGGTGCACCGAGGCGTTGAGATTGTCGATGAGCTGGGACGACAGGTTGGGCGCGGCGCGCGCCAGGTCCACGGCGTCTTTCGCGCGGGCGGCATCCTCGCCGATGCGTTGCACGAAGGCCTCGGCCTCGGAACCGGCCTCCGCCGCCGCACCCGTGGCCGCCACCGCCACGCGTCCCAGCGCATGGCTGAGACGGTCAACCAAGGGGCGCACGGCCACGCCGTCGGGCCCCGTGGGCTCCTTCTCCCGGCCCTGGGCGGCATAGGCCAGCAGGAATTCGTAAACCGATTCGATGTCTTCCACGCACTGGGCGTAAGGCGTCAGGGTGTCCGTCATCATCAGTCCCGCGGCGCCCAGAGCGTCGCATCATGCCCGGCCTCATAGTCCCGGCGGGACATGCGGCCCGACAGCATGGCCTTCAGGTACATGCTCTTCTCGGGCCGCAGCGAGAAATAGATGTGCAGCATGACGAGGCTGAGGAACACCAGCGCCGAGGCCCCGTGGATGACATAGACGATCCCCCACGCCTGTTCGGTCAGCACATAGGGGTTGCGCGCCCAGAACGGCGTGTCGATGCGCAGCAGCATGAGACAGCCGGTGATCGTCACGGCCAGGCCGAAGAGCGCCACCGTATTGTGCATCAGCTTCTGCGCCAGGGAATATTTGCCGGGCTTCACCTCCGAACGGGAGAGCGCCGAGACGTCCCGGCCGCGGAACAGCATGCGCCCGAATCGCCCGCCGAACAGCGAGCGGACGATGTGAAGGAGAAGGCAGACGGTGAGCACCAGGCCGGCGATCCAGTGGATGGGCACCCAGTCGAATTCCACGCCTACGACCGGCAGCAGCCCGGTGACAAGCAGCGTCAGCACGGCCAGCGCCATGAGCCAGTGCATCAGGCGGGCCAGCCCGTCATGGCGGCGGATCGTATCGCTCATGGATATCCTCCCTGGTCAGGGCGTTGAGACTAATACAATTGGCGGCGCCGGTGAAGCATGCATGGCCACGCGGGCCTCTCTCCCGCGCCGGCCAAACTGCATCCCGCAAATGTGAATCCGCCGGCCGCCGGTTGCGGTGGATTTGTTGCGCGTTCTCGCTATCATGGAGCGAAAGGGGGGATGGCGATGCCAATCCCGCCGTCCAAGAAAAACACCGCCGCCCGGCAACCGATGAGCGGCGGGACATGCGAGCACCGGAGACGCGCCATGAGTGATCCAAGGCAAGACGGCCTTCCTTCCGCTGCTGCGGGCGGGGGAGGGGTGTCCTTCGGCTTTGCCGGGCGGGACCCCATGTCCCGCCGCAGCTTCATCAAGGGGGTGATCGCCTCCGGCGCCGTGGCGTCGGGCGCCATGATGATGGTGGGCTGCTCCGACAGCGGGTCCGGCAGCGGCGCCGCCTCGGCCCGCGACTCGGTGGAGCGCATGGTGATGCTGCGGGTCAACGGCCGCGACCGGCCGGTGGATGTCCGCACCAACGAGACGCTGGCCATGACGCTCCGCTACAAGCTGGGACTCACCGGCACCAAGCTGGGCTGCGATCGCGGGGAATGCGGCGCCTGCACCGTGGTCATCGACGGCACGGCCTACAATTCCTGCTCCATGCTGACGCACAGCGTGCGCGGCCGCGAGATCACCACCATCGAGGGCCTGGAAGGGCCGGACGGCGAGCTGCACCCGGTGCAGCAGGCGATGATCGAGGAACTGGGCCCGCAATGCGGCTTCTGCACCTCGGGGCAGATCATGTCGGCGGTGGCGCTGCTCGGCACCAACCCGACCCCGACACGGGACGAGGCGCGGGCCGCCATGGCCGGAAACTTGTGCCGCTGCGGGGCCTATGACCATTATCTCAACGCGGTGATGCGCGCATCCGGGGGGACGGCATAATGGCGGACTACAGGCTCATCGGAAAGGATTTCACGCCGCCCGACGTGCACGCCAAGGTGACCGGGCGGGCCAGATATGCCGAGGATTTCCGCGCCGAGGGCATGGCCTTCGTCAAGCTGCTCCTCTCGCCCATGCCCCATGCCCGCGTGGTCAATATCGACACGTCGGCCGCCGAGGCCATGGATGGCGTTTACGGCGTGCTGCTGCCCGAGGACGTGCCGGACATCCCGCCGCCGGGCGAGAGCATCCTCACCCGCAATCCCACCTATGTGGGCGACCCCATCCTGGCGGTGGCGGCGGTGAATGAAACCGTGGCGGCGGACGCCATCGAGAAGATCCGCGTCGATTACGAGCCGCTGCCCTTCGTGGTGGACCCGCTCAAAAGCCTGGAGCCGGGCGGCCCCAACGCCCATGAGAAGGGAAATCTCGTCACCGCCGGCTCGGGCGAAGGCGAAGGCGGCGGCGGCGGATTGAAAGAAATCAAATGGACGGCGCGGGAATTCGCCGCCGCCCAGCCGGGGCAACTGCCCGAGGGCGAGCCCTTCCAGGAATGGACCTATGGCGACCCGGAGGCGGGGTTCGCCCAGGCCGACCTGGTGCTGGACGAGACGTTCGTCACCGCCTCCAACTCCCATCACAGCATGGAGCCCCGCAGCTCCTTCGCCTATTGGGAGAACGGCAAGTGCATCCTGCACGGCTCCACCCAGAGCCAGAGCTTCATCATGCCGGCGCTGGCCGGCCTGCTCGGCGTCTCCCCCGACAAGGTGGTCTATATCTCCGAATTCTGCGGCGGCGGCTTCGGCTCCAAGGGCTCGGCCTATCCGGTGATGACGGTCTCGGCCCATATGGCGAAGAAGATCAACCGGCCCTGCCTCTTGCGCATCTCGCGGGCCGAGGAATATTTCCTGGGCTCGGCACGTCACGGCTTCCAGGGCCGGGTGAAGCTGGGCTTCCGCAAGGACGGCCGGCTCATGGCCTGCGACATCTATATCGTGCAGGCCAATGCCGCCAAATCGGGCTTCTTCGACTATTCGGCGGCGGGCGACGCCATGTCGCTGGTCTATACGCCCGAGAGCATGCGCTGGCGGGCCATCCCCGTGTCCACCAACACGCCGCCCAACGGGCCGCAGCGCGGGCCGGGGCAGAACCAGATCGCTATCGCCATCGAGCCGCTGATGGACAAGGCCGCCCGGCAACTGGGCATCGACCGCCTGATGATCCGCGAGATCAACGCCCCCAGCCACGACACCAAAATGGGCGGGGAGCGGCAGAAGGTCTCCAGCGCCTATATGCGCGAGGCGCTGGCCATGGGGGCGGAACGTTTCCAATGGAACGAGAAGAAGGCCATGAGCGGCAAGCGCACCGGCTCGAAGGTGATCGGCGTCGGCGTCGGCCAGGCCTACCACTCGGCGGGCGCCAGCGGCTTCGACGGGCTGGTGCGCATCACCCCGGACGGCAAGCTGCATATCCATACCGGTATCGGCAATCTGGGCACCTATTCCTACGCCTCCACCTCCCGCGTGGCGGCGGAGGTGCTGGGCGTCGCCTGGGAGAATTGCGTCATCGAGCGGGGCGACAGCCGCAAGGGCCTGCCCTGGAATCTCGGTCAGTTCGGCTCCAACACCTCGCATACCATGTCGCGCACCAATTACGCGGCGGCCATGCACGCGAAACAATTGCTGACCGAAATCGCCGCCATGGATTTGGGCGGCGCGCCGGAGGATTACGACCTCAGGGACGAAAGCGTGGTCTCGAAGGCGGACGCCTCCAGGTCCATGACCTTTGCTGCGGCCGCACAACGCGCCATCGAGCTCGGCGGCAGGTATGACGGGCACGAGGTGCCGGACAATCTCTTCTTCCTCACCAAGGCGGCGGTGGCGGGCCTGGCCGGGACCGGCCTCGTCGCCGGCGCCAAGGACATGATGGAGGCGCCCAACCATGTGCCGGCGCTGGCCACCGGCTTCATCATGATCGAGCTGGATACGGAAACCGGCCGATGGGAGATTCTGGATTATGTGGGCACCGCCGATTGCGGCACCGTGGTGCACCCTCAAGGGCTGGCGGCCCAGATCCGGGGCGGGGCAGTGATGGGCTTCGGCCTGGCGGCGCTGGAGCGCGTGGTCTACGACCCGCAAAATGGCCTGCCGGCCAATGTGGGCCTCTACCAGGCCAAGCCGCCCAGCTATCTGGACGTGCCGGGCGAAATGACGGTGCAATGGGTGGACCAGCCGGACCCGCAGAACCCAATGGGCATCAAGGGCGTGGGCGAGCCGCTGATGGGCTGCGCCGGCGCCGCCCTCATCTGCGCCATATCGGATGCCCTGGGCGGGCATTACTTCAACCGCACGCCCGTGATGCCCGACATGATCATCAACGCGGCGGCAAAGCGGCCCCAGTCCACCAGGCCGCTGGCGCAGTTCACGCAATAAGGAGAGCGGATTATGGCTGCCAGGGACATGATGCCCGATTTCGCGCTCTACCAGCCCATGGACGTGGAGAACGCCCTCGACCTCCTGGACCGGCACAAGGAGAGCGTCTGGCCCATGGCCGGCGGGCAGGACAGCCTGGACTGGTTCAAGGACCGCGCCAAGCGCCCCGCCGCGGTGGTGGACCTCTCGGGCCTCGACATGCTCAAGGGCGTGCGCGAAACCGATGACGGCATCGAGATCGGCGCGCTGACCACGCTGACCGAAGTCGCCACCAACCCCATGATCCAGGAGCGCTACGGCCTCCTTTCCGCCGCCGCCGGGCGCGTGGCCAGCCCGCAGATCCGCAACCAGGCCACCATCGGCGGCAATGTCAGCCAGGACGCCCGCTGCTGGTATTACCGCTACGGGCTGGATTGCTACCGCGCCGGCGGCAACACCTGCTATGCCGATACGCCCGAGGGCATGAACCGGGAGCATTGCCTCTTCGGCGCGGCACGCTGTGTCGCCGTATCGCCCTCGGACACAGCGCCCGCTTGTGTGGCGCTGGACGCCAGCATGGTGATCCGCAACAAGGGCGGCGAGCGCGTGGTGCCGGCCGCGGAATTCTTCATCGGGCCGGACCTCGAGATCACCCGCATGACCGTGCTGGAGCCGGGGGACTTGCTCACCGCCATCCGCATCCCCGCCGCCTGGGCCGGGGCGACCTTCTATTTCGAGAAGGTGGCGGACCGCAACACCTGGGACTTCCCCCTCGTCAACATCGCCGCCGCCTTGAAGGTCAGTGGCGGTACGATCGAGGATATCCGCCTGGTCTGCGGCGCCGTGCAATGCGTGCCGCGCCGCCTCACCGCGTCGGAGGAAATCGCCCGCGGCAGCGCCAAGGATGAGGAGACCGCCGATCTGGCCGGCCGCGTGGCGGCGCAGGGGGCGGTGCCGCTCAACTACAATCATTTCAAGGTGCCGCTGATGGAGAACCTCGTCAGGCGCGCCATCCGGGACAGCTGACGATGATCGATATCCTGCGCTACAGCCGCGACGTCTACGGCCAGGCCAAGCTGGACGGCATCTCCTGGGACCTGCTCCCCATCTTCTTCTACG
>Ga0164243_10014112_pt1 | contig 11150 bp, 8 predicted proteins | sample OricompcompostOP_FD_108781 | JGI IMG/M metagenome (GOLD analysis project Ga0164243, IMG submission 108781) | Organic Plus compost microbial communities from Emeryville, California, USA - Original compost - Organic plus compost (OP) | ecosystem: Engineered > Solid waste > Mixed feedstock >... | reverse complement strand
GCCTTCGCCGAGCGCGCCGCCGACGAGGTCGCCGGCACGCGCTGGTCGTTCCGGCGCGACTTCGGCCGCACGCGGCTGGTCGTGCTCGACTCGCGCGCCGGCCGCGTCGTCGACGACGACCGCGACCGCCGCATGCTCTCCGACGAGCAGTTCGCGTGGGTGCGCGAGCAGCTGACCGGCGACGTCGACCACCTGCTGATCGCGACCTCGCTGCCGTTCCTGCTGGCGCCGGCGCTGCACGACGTCGAGGCGTGGAACGAGGCCGTCTGCGCCGGCGCCTGGGGCAGGCTGGCGGCGCGCGCCGGCGAGCGGCTGCGGCAGGCGCTCGACCTCGAGCACTGGGCGGCCTTCCGCCACAGCTTCGAGCGGCTGGTCGAGGAGCTGCGGCTGGTCGGCTCCGGCGCGCGCGGCGCGGCGCCGGGGTCGATCGTGCTGCTGTCGGGCGACGTCCACCACGCCTACGTCGCGGAGGCCGCCTTCCCCGTCGGCAGCGGCGTCGAGAGCGCGATCGTGCAGGCCGTCTGCTCGCCGATGCGCAACCCGCTCGACGCGCGCGAGCGGCGCTTCATGAGAGCGCTGCACAGACGGCCGGCGGCGCTGGTCGCGCGGGCGCTGGCGCGCGCCGCCGGCGTGCCGCGGCCGCGCATGCGCTGGCGGCTGATGGCGCCGGCGACCTTCGACAACCACGTCGGCACGCTCACGCTCGACGGCCGCGGCGCCGAGCTGGCGATCGAGTGCACGCGGCCGCAGGAGTGGCGCGAGCCGCAGCTGCACACGAGCTTCGAGCGGACGATCGCCGAGATCTGAGGCGTCAGGCCGCGGCGGCGGCCATCGCCGCCGCGGCCGCGCAGGCGGCGGCGTAGTCGGCCGGCGTGCGGCCGACGGTCGCCTTGAACTCGTTGATGAAGTGGGCCTGGTCGAAGTAGCCGACCTCGACCGCGAGCCGCCCGAGGTCGAGCCCGGGGTCGTCGGCGATCCGCTCGGCGGCGGTGTGCAGCCGCTGGCGCCGCACGACCCACTTGGGGCTGACGCCGACGTAGTCGTGGAACAGCCGCTGGAGCGTGCGGACGGAGAGGTGGCAGCGGCTCGCGAGCTGGTCGACGCGCGTGATCTCCGGCTCGTCGAGCAGCAGCTGGACGATCGCGGCGACCTCGGCGACGCGCGGATCGGGGCCCGCGACGCGGGCGCGCAGGAAGGCCTCGACATGGGCGATCCGCGCCTCGGTCTCCTGCTCGCCGCGCACGGCCGCCTCGAGCGCGTCGGCGGCGGCGGCGCCGAACAGCTCGCGCAGCGGCACGACGCGGTCGGTCAGCGTCGCGACCGCGACGGAGACGAAGGGCCGGAAGCCGCCGGGGCGGAATCTCGTTCCCAGCACCCAGCCGCGGTCGCGCAGCAGGTGTCTGGTGCGGGTCGTGCCGACGCCCCAGACGAAGGCGCCGTCGGGCTCGAAGGAGAGGTTGACGTTGGGGTGGTTGAGGATCTGCTGCTCGAACGGTCTGCTGCCGCGCAGGTCCCACTCGACGGTCCAGTGGCGGTCGAGCGCGTGGCGCAGGTCGAGCGCCGGCGCGTGGCGGCGGAGGCGGAAGATCGGGCCCTCCGCGGCCGGCTCGAGGATCCCGCGTCTGCTGGCGGGATCGCTCATCTGCGCGCCTCCCCCTCGCGCGGCTCCAGGCTCGTCAGCAGCGTGCGCAGGACGGTCCGCATCTCCTCGCGCGCGACGTCGGCGTCGTCGGCGCGGGCGACGTAGAGCGCCGCCTCGTCGAGCGCGCCGATCAGCACGTGCGTGAGCGGTCTGAGCGGCTGCTCGACGATGCGGCCGGCGGCCATCGCGGCGCCGAGCGCCGCCTCGACCAGCCCGGTCGCGCTCGCCTGGCCGCTGTCGCGCCAACCCTGCCAGCCGAGCACGGCCGGCGCGTCGATCAGCACGATCCGCTGCACGTCGGGCGCGGTCGCCGCCTCCAGCCACGCGTCGACGCCGACGGCGAGCGCCTCGACCGGGTCCGTGGTCCCCATCACGAGGCCGCCGATCTGCTGCACCAGCTCGTCCTGCACCTGCTGGTAGACGGCGGCGAACAGCTCGCTCTTGTCGGCGAACTGGTGGTAGAGCGCGCCGCGCGTGACGCCGGCCGCTCTGACGATCGCCTCGGTGCCGACGGCGCCGAAGCCCTGCGCGGCGAACAGCGGCCGCGCGGCCGCCAGCAGCGCCGCGCGGGTCGACGTCGAGCGCTCCTCCTGGGTACGCCGGTTGACTCTCATACAGACTGTACGTATGTTATTTGCACCACCGTTGAGAAGACTATGGGAGGCACCCGCCATGCCCGAGGTCACGCTGCCCCAGGGGACCGTCCGCTACCGCGAGCAGGGTCCGCCCGACGGCCCCGCCGTGCTGTTCGTCCACGGCTTCCTCGTCGACGGATCGCTGTGGGACGAGACCGCCGACGCGCTCGCCGCGCGCGGCTTCCGGACGCTGCAGCCCGACCTGCCGCTCGGCTCGCACCCGATCGCGCTGAACCCCGGCGCGGACCTCTCGCCGCGCGGCGTCGCCCGCCTGCTCGCCGACTTCGCCGCGGCGGTCGGCGTCAGCGACGCGACGCTCGTCGGCAACGACACCGGCGGCGCGATCTGCCAGTTCCTGCTCGACCTCGACGCCAGCCGCATCGGCCGTGTCGTGCTGACCAACTGCGACGGCCTCGAGACCTTCCCGCCGAAGCCGTTCGGCCTGCTGCTCCTCGCCGGCCGCCACCCCGCGCTCCTGCGCGCGCTGCTGGCGCCGACGCGCCTCGCGGCGCTGCGCCACAGCCCGCTCGCGTACGGCCTGCTCGTGCGCAGACCGCTCGACCCGAGCCGGTCCGTCCGCTGGGTCGAGCCCTACCTGCGCGACGCCGGCGTGCGGCGCGACACGGCGACCTTCTGCCACACCGCCAAGCCGGCCGACCTCGCCGACGTCGCCACGCGCCTGCGCGACTTCGACGGCCCGGCGCTGCTCTGCTGGGCCCCGCGCGACCGCTTCTTCACGCTCGAGCTCGGCCGCCGCATCGCCGCCTGCTTCGCCGACGCCCGCCTCGTCGAGATCCCGGAGTCGGCGACCTTCGTCCCCCACGACCAGCCGCTCCGCCTCGCCGACGAGATCGCCGCCTTCGCGCCGGTGCCGGCGGCGGCCGGCGCGTAGCCCACGTCGTCTCCGTCCACCCGTTCGAGGACGGCAACGGACGCATCGCGGGGATCGTGCAGTCGCTGGTGCTGGCGCGCGACGACGTGCTCGCGCCGGAGCTGGCGTCGATCGAGGAGCAGCTCGGCGAGCGCACCGCCGACGACGGCCGCCGCTGGGGCCGGCTGGAGGCGCTGGCCGAGCGGCGCGGGTGGCCGGACCGCCTCGTGATCGCGCTGGAGCTGAGCCTCTTCGGCCCGGTCGACCGCGCCGCCTACGCGGCCGAGGCCGACGTCTCGCCGGCGACCGCCAGCGCCGACTTCCGCCGCCTGCTCGACGCCGGGCTCGTCGACGCCTCCGGCAGCGGGCGCAGCGTGCGCTACCGGGCGAGCGAGCCGCTCCGCCGGCTCGCCGCCGGCGACGCCTGAGCATCCAGCCCGCCCCGCCGACGCGCTTGCGTCGTGGCGCGTGCGCCTGCTACGGTCGTAGACGGCCCCAGGGGCTGACCTATGCGCATCTCCGCCTAGACACCGCCACGAGCAGCGACCGGTCGCGAAGACCGGGTCGCCGCGGCTGTCTCACCGTCCGGAGAACCTCGCGCACCTGAAGGAGCACTGCATGTCATCGGCGTTGCTCGACGCCCGTCAGATCACCCGCGTGCACGGCACTCGCACCGTGCTCGACCACGTCGACCTGCACGTCGGCGAGGACAGCAGGATCGCGCTCGTCGGGCCCAACGGCGCCGGCAAGTCGACGCTGCTGCGGATCCTCGCCGGCCTGGAGGAACCGGACGAGGGCAGCGTGCGGCGCCACGGCACCGTCGGATACCTCCCGCAGCTCGCGAGCGAGGCGGAGGCCGACGGCGCGCGCAGCGTGCGCGAGACGATCACGGAGCGGATCGGCGTCGCGCCCGCGACGCGCGCGCTCGACGCGCTCACCGCGCAGCTCGACGCCGGCCGGCTCGACGTGATCGACGACCACGCCGAGGCGGTCGTCCACTGGGTCACGCTCGGCGGCGCCGACGCCGACGCGCGGCTGGAGACGGCCGTCGCCGAGATGGGGCTCGACGCCGCGCTGCTCGACCGCCCGCTGGCGACGCTCTCCGGCGGCCAGGCGGCGCGCGCCGGCCTCGCCGCGCTGCGCACCTCGCGCTACGACGTGGTGCTGCTCGACGAGCCGACCAACCACCTCGACGCCGACGGGCTCGACCGCCTGCGCGCGCTGCTGAACGAGCGCGCCGGCGGGACCGTCGTCGTCTCCCACGATCGCGCGCTGCTGGCCGACGTCGCCGACGAGGTCGTCGCGCTCGACGCCCGCACCGGCGCCGCCGCGCACCACTCCGGCGGCTGGGAGAGCTACGAGCAGGCGCGCGCGGACGAGCGCGCGCGCCAGTTCGCCGCTCACGAGGAGGCGCTCGCCAAGCGCGCCCAGCTGCAAGCGGCGGCGGCCGAGGCGCGCCGCCGCAGCGCCGCGACGACGAAGAAGGTCGCGCGCCGGCCGCGCGACAACGACAAGCACGTCGCCGAGTGGTTCAGCAGCCGCGCCGACGGCGTCGCCAAGCGCGCGGCGACGGTCGCGCGGCGCGCCGAGCGGGTCGAGGTCCCCGACAAGCCGTGGGAGGAGCGGCCGCTGCGGCTGCAGCTGACGGCGGCCGAGCGCGGCGGCGGCGCCGTCGTCGCGCTCGAGGGCGCGGTCGTGCGGCGCGGCGCCTTCGAGATCGGCCCGCTCGACCTGTCGCTGACGCACGGCGAGCGGGTGCTGCTGGCCGGCCCCAACGGCAGCGGCAAGTCGACGCTGATCGGCGCGCTCGCCGGCACGCTGCCGCTGGCGGCCGGCACGCGGCGGCTGGCGCCGAGCGCGGTCGTCGCCGTGCTCGGCCAGGCGCGCGACCGGCTCGCGGCCGACGAGCGGCCGCTGGCGACGGCGGTGCGCGAGCTGACCGGCCTCGACGAGACGGCGGCGCGGACGGCGCTCGGCGCCTACGGGCTCGGGCCCGACCAGGCGCAGCGGCCGGCGGCGACGCTCTCGCCGGGCGAGCGCACCCGCGCCGAGCTGGCCGTGCTGGCGCAGCTGCGGGCGACCTGCCTGCTGCTCGACGAGCCGACCAACCACCTCGACGTCGCCTCGCTGGAGACGCTCGAGGCGGCGCTCGCCGACTGGCCCGGCGCGCTGCTGGTGGCGACCCACGACCTGCGCCTGCGGGAGGCGCTGAGGCTCACGCGGGAGGTGGCGCTGTGACGGCGGCGACGCGCGCCGCGACGCCGTCGAGCAGCCGCGCGAGGCCGTACTCGAAGCTGTCGAGCGGCTGCTCGTAGGCGTTCTCGGTGTAGAGCGCGGTGATCGTCGGATAGCGCTCGGGCTTGAAGTAGCGCTCCCAGAAGCCTCTGCGCGACTCCCACCACTGCTCGTCGCTGACGCCGCTGCGCGCCTCCGCCTGCTGCTGCTCGATCGCGGCGCGGGCGGCCCCGCGGACGTAGGTCGAGATCAGCTCGACGGTCGCGCTGACCTCGCGCGGCGGCAGCCCGCTGGCGGCGACGATCCGCAGCCAGCCCTCGTAGGCGTCCATCACGTTGGGGCCGAGCGGCGGGCGGTTGCCGGCGACGACGTCGAGCAGCCACGGGTGGCGGCGGTAGGTCGCCAGCGACTCGCGCGCCGCCGCCTCCATCCGCGTCCGCCAGGGCCGGCCGTCGTCGGGCTGGCGCGGCTCGTCGGCGACGGCGTGCTCGAACATCAGGTCGAGCAGCTCGCCCTTGCCGGGGACGTAGCGGTAGAGCGACATCGTGCCGACGCCGAGCGCCTCGGCGACCTTGCGCATCGAGACGGCGGCGATCCCGTCGGCGTCGGCCAGCGCGACCGCGGCGGCGACGATCCGCTCGACGCTGAGGCCCGGCTTGGGGCCGCGCGTCGGCGGCTCCAGCACGCCCCACAGCAGCTCCAGGGTGCGGTCGGGATCGCCGGTCCCGGTCTGCTGACGGTCGTCGGCCATTGCGCGACATCGTACAACTGCGTATGGTGTACGCAACACAGCGTACGCTGTACTCAGTTCGCCCTGCCACGCCGCGCGCGGCGACGGGACCCCGACGAGAGAGGACGTGACGTGACCTCGGCACCACCCGCCATCGCCGCCGCCGGCCTGCGCAAGCGCTACGGCGAGAAGGCCGCGCTCGACGGCCTCGAGCTGGAGGTCCCGGCCGGCAGCGTGCTCGGCCTGCTCGGGCCCAACGGCGCCGGCAAGACGACCGCCGTGAAGATCCTCACCACGCTGCTGCGGCCCGACGGCGGCCGCGCCGAGGTCGCCGGCTTCGACGTCGCGCGCGAGCCGGCGCAGGTGCGCGCGCGGATCGGCCTCACCGGCCAGACCGACGCCGTCGACGAGATCCTCAGCGGCCGCCAGAACCTCGTCATGTTCGCGAGACTGCACCGCCTCTCCGCGCGCGCCGCCCGCCGCCGCGCCGACGAGCTGCTGGAGCAGTTCGGCCTGACCGAGGCCGGCGACCGGCAGGTGAAGGGCTACTCGGGCGGGATGAAGCGGCGGCTCGACCTCGCCGTCAGCTTCGTCACCGCGCCGCGGGTGCTGTTCCTCGACGAGCCGACGACCGGCCAGGACCCGCGCAACCGGATGGAGGTCTGGTCGGTCGTGCGCGAGCTGGTCGCCGGCGGCACGACCGTGCTGCTGACGACCCACTACCTCGACGAGGCCGACCAGCTGGCCGACCGCATCTCGGTCGTCGACCGCGGCCGCGTGATCGCCGACGGCACGCCCGACGCGCTCAAGCGGCGGCTCGGCGGCAGCCAGGTCGACCTCGTGCTGCCGCCCGACGGCGACCTCGCCGCGGCGGCCGCCGTGCTCGCGCGCGTCGGCGACGGCGCGCCCGAGGTCGACGCCGAGCGGCGGCGCGTCAGCGCGCCGGTGCACGACCGCGTCGCGAGCCTGACCGAGGTGCTGCGCGGCCTGCAGGAGCAGGCGATCGCGGTCGAGGACGTCGCGCTGCGCCAGCCGACGCTCGACGACGTCTTCCTGCAGCTGACCGGCAGCCGCACAGGCGACGGCGACGACGACGCCTCCGACCGCGGCGAGACGACCCGCGCGGAGGTGGCCGCATGAGCGCGCTGCGGCTCGCCGCCCGCGACACGTGGACGCTCGCCGTCCGCGACATGCTGCACTGGCGCTACGAGCCGGCGCGGATCGGCTGGACGCTCGCCTTCCCGATCCTCTCGATCCTGCTGTTCGGCTACGTCTTCGGCAGCGCGATCGTGATCCCCGGCGGCGGCGACTACCGCGAGTACCTGATGCCGGGCCTGTTCGTGATGGCGGCCGCCTTCGGCATCAGCGAGTCGCTGTTCGGGATCGCGATGGACGCCGAGCGCGGCATCACCAACCGCTTCCGCTCGATGCCGATGGCGCGCGCCGCGATCCTCGCCGGCGGCTGCGTCGCCGCGATGGTCAACGCGGTCGTCAACATGGTCGTGATGGTCGCGATGGGGCTCGTCGTCGGCTGGAGCTGGCACGACGGGATCGCGAACGCGCTGGCGGCCGTCGCGCTGATCCTGCTGCTGCGCTTCGCCGTGCTGTGGATCGGGATCTTCGTCGGGCTGGGGATCTCGTCGGTCGAGTCGGCCGGCAACGTCTCCGGCCTGCTGTTCCCCTTCACGATGATCTCGGCGATCTTCGTCTCGCCGGCGCAGATGCCCGACTGGCTCGGCGCGATCGCCGAGTGGAACCCGCTGTCGGCGACGGTCGGCGCCGCGCGCCAGCTGTTCGGCAACGGCGATCCCGTCGGCGAGTCGTGGGTCGCGCAGCACCCGGTGCTGATGGCGGTCGTCTGGCCGCTGGTGCTGATCGCGCTCTTCGCGCCGCTGGCGGTGCGGCGCTACCAGGCGATGAGCCGCTGAGGCGGCGAGGCGGGCGCGGTGGGCGCCCGCCTCGCGCCCGTCAGCGCTTCGCGGGCTTCGCTCCGACGACGACGAAGCGGACGACCTTCGTCGCGCCGCGGTTGCCGGCGGCGTCGGTCGCGACGAGCGTCAGCCGGTAGCGGCCGGCGGGGCGGGCGCCGAGTCTGAGCTTCAGCGTCCGTCTGCCGGCGGCGAGCCGCGCGGCGACCGGCTTGCCGCTCGCGCGCCAGCGGCCCTTGACGGCGCGCTGGACCGCGACGCGCACCGTCGCCCGCTCCGACAGGCGCAGCGACAGCGCCAGCGTCCCGCGCGCGCGGACCCGGCTCGCCTTCAGCCTCAGCGCGCTCAGCGCCGGCTTCGTGCGGTCGCCTCTTCTGACCGGCGGCGCCGGTCTCGTCGGCGGGGTCGTCGGCGTGCCGCCGCCGGGCGGGGTCGTCGGCGGCCCGGGCTCTCTGCCCTCCTCGCCGGGCGTGCGCGGCTGGAAGTGCGAGCTGCCGGAGCCGACGCTGAAGACGGCGGCGCCGTCCTCGATCCGCTCGAATCTCGGCGCGCCGGCGCCGCTCGCTCTCACGCGCGCCGCGTCGTGGGCGTCGGGGATCCGCACCTCGGCGCGGACGTTGGCCGGCAGCTCGGCGTCGAGCACGTAGCCGCCGTCGACCCGTCTCCAGCTGACGGCGACGGTGCCGCGCTGGGTCCAGACCGAGCCGCTGATCGCTCTCGGCGACGACGGGTCGCTGAACGCCGGCGGCTCGATCGCGACGGTCGCCGCGCCGGGCGTCGTGACGCGCACGCCGAGCAGCGTCTCGATCATGTCGACGATCCCCCACGAGCCCCAGCCGTGCGACTGGCTCTCGCTGTTGCTCTGCGCCGGGTCGTCACACGGCGAGACGGCGCAGCCCGGGCTCCACTGCTCCCACATGAACGTGCCGCCCTCGGCGAGCGTGCGCGCCGGGCCGTCGGCTCTGGCGTCGGTCATCAGCTTGACGATCTGGTCGTCGCGGCCGGCGAGCGCGAGCGCGTTCAGCAGCACGTGCCAGGTCATCGGGCCCTGCTTCATCCCCTGCGCGACGATCGCGTCGGCCAGTCTCGGCCAGCGCGCTCTCGGCGCGATGCCGAAGTGGATCGGGTATGTCTGCGCGTGCTGCGCGCTGTTGGCGATCTGGGAGCCGTCTGCCTCGGCGAGGCCGTCGCTGTAGAGGCCGTTCGGCAGCGTCAGCTTGTCGTTGATCGCGCTCGAGAGCGCCTCGGCCCAGCCGTTCAGCTGCGCGGCGTCGCTGTCGCGGCCGAGCTCGGCGGCCGCCTTCGCGGTCGCGCGGAAGGCGCCGACGCCCTCGGCGTTGTGGATCGTGCGGGCGGCGTTGCCGTCGAAGGTGTAGCCGTAGCGCATCGGCGCCGGCCAGTCGATGATCCCGTATCTGTAGGAGCTGGTCCCGCCCGTCAGGTTCCAGACGAGCCCGTCGCCGGGGCCGTCCGTTCTGACGTCGCGCTGGATGTATCTGGAGACGGCCTGCATCGCCGGGTAGGCGTCGGCGAGCGTCTTGCGGTCGCCGGTCAGCAGGTAGTAGCGCCACACCCAGTCGGGGAAGGCCTCCGTGTAGTCGGGGATGTCGCGCATGTTGTCGCCGTTGGGATAGACGGAGTTCATCCGCCCCGGCGTGCCGATGCTCGGATAGGAGCAGGGCACCTGGCCGGCGCTGCAGTAGCCGCTGGAGGCGGCCTTCCACAGGTGCGTCTGCGAGTAGATCGCCTCGCGGATGCCGCGGATCGTCGCGTTGCGCTCGCCGAGCGCGAGCGTGTTCGCCCACGAGATGTCGATCCCGTCGCCGAGGAAGCCGCCCTTCTCGCGCGTCGGCGTGTCGAGGTAGGTCTCCTGGACCGAGTCGCGGCCGGAGCGCTGCATCAGCTCGAAGACGGCGTTGAGCGTCGCGTCGTCCGATCTGAACGTGGCGGCGTGGCCGGCCGGGTTGTCGCTGTACTGCTCGACGGCGGAGATGTCGTCGGCCGAGATCGTCTGGCCCGGCACGCCTCTGGTGATCTGCAGGTAGCGCCAGCCCCAGTAGGTGTAGGCCTGCGCCGTCTGCTCGCCGTCCTTCTGCGTGTAGTACCAGGCGAGGTTGGAGCCCTGCGTGTCCTGCTTGGTCGTGCCGGCGCGCTCGCCCTCGACGTAGGCGCCGGCGCGGTGGCCTCGACTCAGCGCTCTGTCGAGCGTGACGACGACTCTGCCGTCCGCGTCGGGCGCGCCGACGGCGGCGACGGTGCGCTCCTCGACGTCGCCGGCGCCGAAGTTGATCCCCGGCGCGTCGACCGCGATCCGGTCGCCCGGCTGGAAGTCGTTGGCGGCCTCGATCCGCGTCACGGTGACGGTCGTGTCGCCGGCGCTCGCGGCGGCCGACAGTCTGCCGTTGTCGAGGCGGTAGGAGGTGACCATGTTGACGGCCGTGCCGGCGACGCCGCTGCCGAAGTGGACGCGCGGCACGCCGGAGATGACGCGGCCGAAGTCGGCGATCACGGTGCCGTCGGCGAGCGTTCTGACCGAGACCGGTCTGACCGCTCTGTAGGTCAGCTCGGCGATCGCCGGGTCGAGGTGGGAGAAGCTGTCGCGGACGCTGTTGACCGGGCGCGGGTGAGCGCCGATCGAGATCGCCTGCTGCCAGCCGGAGTCGTCGAAGCCGACCGCGTCCCAGCCGGCGATCTCCTGCGTCGCGTCGTAGCGCTCGAGCCAGTCGCCGGCGTCGCCGTTGCGGCGCGTCAGCGTCGCGTTCGTGTAGGCGGTGTCCTTCGCGACCTTCCAGGTGCCGTCGGTGACGAACGTCTCGCGCGTGCCGTCGGCGTGGTCGACGACGAGCTTGGCGAGCAGACCGCTGGGGCCGGAGAGGCTGACGACGGCGTCGTTGGCCGCGTGGGCGCTCGCCAGCGGCGTGACGGTGATGCCGGTGCCGCTCGCGCCGGCGGTGCCGATCGCGGTCACTCTGACGCGCTCGCTGGCGCCGGCCGGGCCGACGTCGATCTGGTCGCCGACGTCGAAGACGTTGACGGCGCTGACCTTCAGGTTGGTGTCGCCGGGGTTGGCGGCGGCGGCCAGTCTGGTCGTGCTGGCGGGGCCGTTGGC
>Ga0164243_10014111_pt1 | contig 11150 bp, 11 predicted proteins | sample OricompcompostOP_FD_108781 | JGI IMG/M metagenome (GOLD analysis project Ga0164243, IMG submission 108781) | Organic Plus compost microbial communities from Emeryville, California, USA - Original compost - Organic plus compost (OP) | ecosystem: Engineered > Solid waste > Mixed feedstock >... | reverse complement strand
CATGACGTTGGTGTTGACTTACGTTCACTCCAAGGTGGTTGAGTGGTGAGATGACGCAGACGCACACCGAACACTACGAGCGCGAGGACGGCCGCGCGATCGAGCTGACCTATGCCGAACCCGAGAACGCGGTGCGGGGCGGCCTCGTCGTCCTGAGTGAAGGCGACGGTGTCACCGACGGCGTGCGGCTGCTGATCACGAGCCTCGCGGAAGAGGGCTGGCTCGCGGTCGCGCCACACGTGAAGGGCGAGCCGGACCGCGAGGACATCCTGGCCGCGACGGACATCACGCTCGCGTGGCTGGTCGACCACGGCGTGCAGGCCGATCTGCTCGGTGTCGTCGGCTTCGACCTCGGCGGGGTCGCGGCACTGCTGGTCGCGTCCAACCGCAAGCTCGGTGCCGCCGTCAGCGTCGGTGGCCAGGGCACCGGTGAGCTGCCCGTGCTGCTGGAGATCGCGGGCAAGCTGACCAGCCCGTGGCTCGGCATCTACGGCGACGCCGGCGACGAGCTCGGCGCGGCCGAGGTCGAGCAGCTGCGGGAGGCCGCCGCGGCCTCGGGCGCGGTCACGAACGTGGTGCGTTATCCCGGCGCCAACCACCGGTTCGACGCCGATCCGGACGCCGCCGTCGAGGCCTGGCAACGCACGCTGAACTGGTTCGACGCGCACCTTCGGTGAACGTAAGGTCTGTTCGTGAGCGAGCTTGCGAGCGAACCATTCAACACAGCACCGCCCGGTCACGGGTGCGACGAGCGTAGCGAGGAGCAGTCGTGACCAACGCTGCTGACATCCCCGAAGTCCTCTGGCGGCCCACGTCCCAGCAGGTCGCCGACTCCAGAATCCAGGCCTTCCGCGACTGGCTGCGCACCGAACGCGACGTGCGCGCCGCGGACTACGACCAGCTGTGGCGGTACTCCGTCGCCGACCCCGACGGTTTCTGGGGCGGGGTCGCGGAGTTCCTCGGCCTGCGCTGGCACGAGCGCCCCGGGCAGGTGCTGGCCGACGCGCGCATGCCGGGCGCGCGGTGGTTTCCCGGCGGCACACTGAACTACGCGGAGAACGCGCTCACCGGTGGCGTCGCCGGCGCACCGAAGGGCGACGACGAGCTCGCGGTGATCTTCGAACGCGAGGACGGCGCCGGCACCCGGCTGACCTACGGCGAACTGCGGGCGCGGGTGGCCGCGGCCCGTGCGGCGCTGGCCGGGCTCGGCGTCGGCAAGGGGGACCGCGTCGTCGCGCTCGCGCCGAACTGCCCACAGACCCTGATCGCGTTCCTCGCCACGGCGAGTCTCGGCGCCACCTGGTCGTCCTGCTCGCCGGACTTCGGCATCCGCGCGGTCGCCGACCGGTTCACCCAGATCGAGCCGAAGGTGCTCATCGCCGTCAACGGATACGTCTACAATGGACGGACCTTCGACGTGCGGCCGACCGTGGACAAGCTGCGCGAGGACATCCCGTCGGTCAGCGCCACGGTGCTCATCAACTACGCCGGCGGGGGCACGCTCGACGGTGCGCTGTCATGGGAACGACTGCTCGCCGACCACGAGGGTGCCTCGCTGGAGTTCGAGCCGGTGCCGTTCGACCATCCACTGTGGGTGCTCTACTCCTCCGGCACCACCGGACTGCCCAAGGGAATCGTGCACGGGCACGGCGGCATCACCATCGAGCACCTCAAGGCGCTCGCGCTGCAGATGGACCTGCGCCCCGGCGACCGGTTCTTCTGGTTCACCACCACCGGCTGGATGATGTGGAACTTCCTGATCGCCGGGCTGCTCGTCGGCTCCACGATCGTGTTGTTCGACGGCAGTCCGGGGCATCCCGACCTCGGCGCGTTGTGGCGGCTGGCCGAGCGGCAGCGCATCACCTACTTCGGCACGTCGGCCCCCTACATCCAGAGCTGCCTCAAGGCGCGGCTCGAACCCGGCACGGAGTACGACCTGTCCAGCCTGCGCGGCATCGGCTCCACCGGCGCGCCGCTGTCCGTCGAGGGCTTCCGGTGGATCGCCGACAAGATCGGCAGGGAGGTGCAGATCTGCTCGGTGTCCGGCGGGACCGATCTGTGCGCGGCGTTCGTCGCCTCGGCGCCGGACGTGCCGGTGTGGCTCGGCGAGCTGTCCTGCCGCTCGCTGGGGGCGGCGGTGAAGGCCTTCGACGACGACGGCAACGAGATCGTCGAGGAGGTCGGCGAGCTCGTCGTCACCCAGCCGATGCCGTCGATGCCGGTGTTCTTCTGGAACGACGAGGACGGCACGCGGCTGCGGGACGCGTACTTCGACTACTACCCGGGCGTGTGGCGGCACGGGGACTGGATCCGGATCACCGAACGGGGCTCGGCGGTGATCTACGGGCGCAGCGACTCCACGCTCAACCGCGGCGGAGTGCGGATGGGCACCGCGGAGTTCTACCGGGTGGTCGAGGGCTTCGACGAGATCGCGGACTCGCTGGTGATCGACACCTCCGGGAATACCCAGGGTGAGCTGCTGTGTTTTGTCGTAATGGCACGCGGTGCCAAGTTGGCGGAGGTGGAGCCCGCGCTGCGCAAGGAACTGCGGGCCGCACTGTCGCCGCGGCACGTTCCGGACCGTTTCGTCGAGGTGGCTGAGGTGCCTCGCACGCTCAACGGTAAGAAGTGTGAGGTCCCGGTGAAGAAGATCCTCGCGGGGACGGCGCCGGACCGCGCCGTCAGCCGGGACGCACTGGCCAATCCGGCGGCGCTGGAGCCGTTCGTCGCGCTGGCCAGAGGGGAGTAAGGGGAGAGGTGTGACGACGGGGAGGGCGTTGACCGAGGAGCGACGGCACTCCTTCGCGTTGTGGCGGCTGACGGGGGCGGCGTCGGTTTTCGCGATCACCTGGGTGACCAGGCTGGCCGGGTTGCTGGCGGTGATCTCGGTGGTGCTGCCCGCCGGGCGGCGGGCTCGGGGGCATGTGGCTGGGTGGCTCGCGCTGCCGCAGGACGCCACGACGGCCGCGGCCACGGTCGTGCTGGTCGTCGGGGTGTTGCTGATCATGCTGGCGTCCGGGCTGCGGCGGCGGAAGCGCCGGGCGTGGCAGCTGGCGATGGCGGCCAGCGTCGTGCTGGCGTTGTCGCACCTGGGGTTGCAGCAGCACGTCGTGGGTCCCGGCATCGTGTCGGTCGGGCTGGCCGTGACGCTGGCGCTGAACCGGCGGTACTTCATCGCGCTGCCCGATCCGATGACCGGCAAGTGGCGGTGGGCGCGGGTGTTCCTGCAGCTCGTCATCGCCGGACTGGTGATCAACTTCGGTCTGCTGACGTTCGCGCCACGCAGTGCCGTGGACCCGCTGAGCGTTGGCGACCGGCTGGAGGAGGCGTCGCTGGCGCTGATCGGCGTCAGTGGTCCGGCGGTGTTCCGGGCCACGTTGATGGAGGACCTCGTCGCGTCGGTGGGGCTGTTGTTCGGGCTGGGCGCGGTGCTGATCGCGGCGTACTTCCTGCTGCGTTCCGCCGAGCCCGCGCCGCATCTGTCCGCGGAGGACAAGGAGCGGCTGCGGGACCTGCTGAAACGGCATGGGGATCGGGACTCGCTGGGCTACTTCGCCCTGCGGGACGACAAGTTCGTGGTGTTCTCGAAGACCGGCAAGGCGGCCGTGACGTACCGGGTGATCGCCGGCGCCGCGGTCGCGTCGGCCGATCCGCTGGGCGACAGCGAGGCCTGGCCCGGGGCGATCGAGGAGTTCCTGGAGGTCTGCCGGCGGCACGGCTGGGTCCCCGCGGCGATGGGCTGTTCGGAGCTGGGTGCGACGGTGTGGGCGCGGTACCACCTGGATGTGCTGGAGATCGGCGACGAGGCCGTTGTCGACACGGAGACATTCACCCTGGACGGCCGGATCATGCGCGGCGTGCGGCAGGCGGTGTCGCGCACCAAGCGGGCCGGTTACGAGGTGCGGGTGCGGCGCGCCGAGGACCTGGAGCCGGGTGAGCAGGCGCAGCTGGAGTCCCTGGCCGCGACGTGGCGTGGCAGTGACACGGAGCGCGGGTTCTCGATGGCGCTGGGGCGGATGGGCGACCCGGGTTCGGTGCTGGTGACGGCGACGCAGCACGGGAAGACGCGGGGGCTGCTGCAGTTCGTGCCGTGGGGTGCGGACGGCCTGTCGCTGGACGTGATGAGGCGCGATCGCGCGGCGGACAACGGGGTCAACGAGCTGATGATCTCGGAGCTGCTGCTGACCGCGCGCGAGCACGGGGTGAAATATGTCTCGCTGAACTTCGCGGCCTTCCGGAAGCTGATGGAGCAGGGCAGGCGAATCGGCGCGGGCCCGGTCGCGCGCGTCTCGGCGAAGGTGCTGAGCTGGGCGTCGCGCTGGATCCAGATCGAGACCCTGTACCGGTTCAACGCGAAGTTCCAGCCGCGGTGGGTGCCGAGGTACCTGGTGTTCCCGGGCGTGCGCGAGCTGCCGAGGGTCGGCGTGGCCGTCTTCGAGGCGGAGGGGCTCGGTGGGCGTTCCCCGTGGCTGCTGCGCTTGCTGCGGCGTTGAGGGGGTGCTTTGAAACCGCTGGACGGGGCTGTGTACGCTACCTGAGCAGTGGTCGTTGATCCGGGAGGCTTCGCCTAGTCTGGTCTATGGCGCCGCACTGCTAATGCGGTTGGGGGTAACCCCCCCTCCCGGGTTCAAATCCCGGAGCCTCCGCTCAGCGCCGGTTCGCCGGATGCTAAGTTAATAACTGAACAAGCGCCCGTAGCTCAACGGATAGAGCATCTGACTACGGATCAGAAGGTTAGGGGTTCGAATCCCTTCGGGCGCGCGTCTGGTTGAGACAGCAATACAGAAGACCCGCTGGAGACAGCGGGTCTTCTGCTGTCTGCCCTCCGAATGCCCGGCGAGCCGTCGAACCCGCTTGCCGACTTATTGCCAGTTTCACTCTGGCCGCCTGGTCACCACTGAGTCGAGAGCGTCGGCACTCGCCCGCGATGACTGACCCCGGCCCATGTAGTCGAACAGCCAGACGCACGCGTGCTGCTGGCGCTGGTCCCGCGTGGCGGTTCGACGGAGGCCGGGCGACCCCGGAGCCCCGCCAGGTCACGTCCCGTGGAGTGGTGTAACTCGGTCCGTGTGAGGCTCTGCGGGTTAGATCATGCCGTCATCGGGTGGGGTGTGGCTACCCCGTCTGGTGCGGGCGGGGTGGTGAGTAGTGCCATGGTGGCTTCGGAGAGGTAGCGGCGGTCGGTGGTTTGCCATTCGTCGTGGGCGTTCGAGCCCGCATCCCGACGCCCGAACACCTCACCGGGCGCGACGTCAAGCAAGTCCTGAGACCACACACGGACACCCGAAACGGCATCAGAAGGTTAGGGGTTCGAATCCCTTCGGGCGGGCTTTCATCGCAGGTCAGAGGCACGTTCTGGGTCTCCAGGTCGCAGCCGCCCCAGCGCATCCAAGATATGTCCAACATGCCTGGGCGGCTTTCCGTATCCCACGCGGCGGATGGGTGATCCCCGAATCCGTGACCAGCAGCCACCCAAGGGGTAGGGCGAGCCGTTGCTCATGCCAGGGCAACACAACTTGCACACGCTCAGCCGATGTGTCCGCGCTGAGCTGGATGGCACTCTGCAATCGTGCTGCTGACCTACGTGGACGAGAGCTATACGAAGGACCAGTACTACATCGCCGCGGTACTGGTGCCCGACGGTGAGGCGATACCGCTCACGGATGCACTGGACAAAGTCGTTGAGTCAGCAGCCAAGAAGTTCCCCGACGCAGGGCTGAGCCGGGAGGCTGAGCTTCACGGCTACGACATCTTTCAAGGATCCGGCGACTGGGCGCCATTGAAGCGGATGCTGCGAGCACGTATTGGGGTCTACACGGACGCACTTCAGGCGATCGCCGATAGGGACGTGCGCATCATCATCCGGGGCGTGCACTGCCAACGACTCCGCCAGCGGTACACCCGTCCGGCGCATCCACATTCAGTAGTTCTCACGCACTTGCTGGAGCGCATTGACGAGTGCGCCGAAAAGCATTCGGAGCGGGCACTCGTCATCGCGGATGAGCCGGGCCAGCATGACCAGCAGCTGGAGTACCGAACTGACTTGAGGCTGTACCAGAGTCACGGAACATGGGGTTATCGAAGCCGAAAGATCGAGAGGATCGTGGACACGCTGCATTTTGCCCCGTCAGTTGCCAGCCGACTTGTCCAGGCTGCCGATCTCGTCGCGTTCATGTACCGCCGGATCAAGACCAGCAGCGCCGGGACCGATCCCCGATCTGTGCGGGCAAACGCGAAACTCTGGAGCCTGCTTGCCGGTCGGATCGAGCACTGCTCGCGCTGGGACCCCTAGATGCACGAAGACCCCATCGTGTCGACGGGGCCTAAGGCGGTTAGGAGTTTCCTCCTGTCTCAGACTGTAGCATTCGCGCACTACGGACGCTACTGTTGCCGCCGTCGCCATCACAGGTGCCGACATGATCGGCGCCGACGATCACGGAAACGGCATCAGAAGGCTGGCGGTTCGAATCCCTTCGGGCGCGCGTCCGGTTTAGACAGCGGTATCAGAAGGCCCGCCGGTGGCGGCGGGTTTTCCGCTGTCTGGGGGTGGTTCACAGCCGGCGCCACGCCGCACAGCCATCGCCTCACCCCGGCAGGAGCGCGGCATATCGTCCGCGTATCGAAATCCGGATACGGTCTCGCAACATCGGGCCGGTTTCACTGGTCGGCATGAAGGGGATCACGGTGTACGGCTGCGGCCGGGACGAGGCCGCGTTGTTCCGGGAGATCGCGCCCCGATTCGGGGTCATACCCACGATCACCAGCGAACCGGTCTTCGCGGACAACATCGGGCTGGCGTACGGAAACCGCTGCATCAGCGTCGGCCACAAAACAGGCATCTCGAACTCCACGCTGCTCGCGCTCAGCCAGGCCGGGGTGACGTATATCTCCACGAGAAGCATCGGCTGCAACCACATCGACGTGGAATACGCGGAGAGCGTGGGCATTTCCGTGGAGAACGTCGCCTACTCGCCCGATGGTGTGGCCGACTACACGCTGATGCTGATGCTGATGGCGGTGCGCGACGCGAAATCCACCATCCGCCGCACCGATATTCATGACTACCGGCTTCATGACGTAGCGGGGAAGGAATTCCGCGATCTGACCATTGGGGTGGTCGGCACCGGGCGCATCGGCGCGGCGGTCATCGAGCGGCTGTCCGGGTTCGGCTGCCGGACGATCGCCTACGACATCCGGCAACAGAGCTCCGTCGACTACCTTCCGCTCGACGATCTCCTGCGGCAGAGCGACATCGTCACGCTCCACACTCCGCTCAACGCCGCAACGCATCATCTGCTGAACCGCCGCCGCATCGAGCTGATGAAGCGCGACGCGTTCGTCGTCAACACCGGGCGCGGTTCGCTTATCGACACCGAGGCGCTGGTTTCCGCGTTGGAGAGCGCCAGATTGGGCGGTGCGGCACTGGACGTCGTCGAAGGGGAGGAAGGCGTGTTCTACGCCGACCGCCGAAACGAGCCCATCGAAAGCAAGGCGTTGTTGCGGCTGCAGGAGCTGCCGAACGTGATCGTCAGTCCGCACGCCGCCTACTACACCGACCGCGCCCTGCGCGACGCCGTTGAAAACTCCCTCATCAACTGTCTCGAATTCGCCGGCAGAAAGCAGCTGTGGATATGAAAATCGGAATTCTGTTCGGGGGCTGTTCCGAGGAACATCCCATCTCCATCAAATCCGCGCAGGAGGTCGCGAAACACCTCGACACGGACAGGTACGAACCGTACTGGATCGGCATCACGAAGAGCGGTGACTGGAAACTCTGCGACGGTCCCGGCGAGGGCTGGGAGGACGGCGATGCCCGTCCGGTCATCCTGTCGCCGGACCGAAGCGTGCACGGACTGATCGTGCTGGAGGACGGGCAGTACAAGACGATCAGCCTGGACGTCGTGTTCCCCGTCCTGCACGGCAAACTCGGCGAGGACGGTGCGACGCAGGGTTTGCTGGAGTTGTCCGGCATCCCTTACATCGGCTGCGATATCCAGAGTTCGGCGCTGTGCATGGACAAATCCCTGGCCTACACGGTCGTCCGGAGCGCGGGAATCGCGACGCCGAGCTTCTGGATCATCGCGGCGAACGAGAACGCCGACCCCGATCGGTTCAGCTATCCTGTTTTCGTCAAACCGGCCCGTTCGGGCTCGTCCTTCGGCGTCAGCAAGGTCTCGCGCAAGGAAGAGCTGCCGCACGCGGTGGAGGTGGCGCGGCAGTACGACTCCAAGGTGCTGATCGAGGAGGCCGTCGCCGGCAGCGAGATCGGCTGCGCGATCTTGGGTAACGACCTGGAACTCACGGCCGGTGAGGTGGACCGGGTCGCGCTGTCGCACGGATTTTTCCGGATCCACCAAGAGGATTCGCCCGAAACCGGCTCCGAGAACGCCACGTTCGTCGTGCCCGCCGACATTCCGGCGGAGTCACGCGAACTCGTCCGGGAAACCGCGAAGGCGATTTACCGCGTCCTGGGCTGCCGGGGACTGGCCCGCGTGGACCTGTTCCTGACCGAATCCGGAACGGTGCTGCTGAACGAGGTCAACACCTTGCCCGGCCTGACCTCCTACAGCCGGTACCCGCGCATGATGGCGGCGGCCGGATTGCCGCTCGCCGACGTGATCGACCGGACCGTGTCGCTGGCACTGACGGGAAAGGCCGAATGAAGGACGAGTTCGTCTTCGTGGACGAGATCGTGCCCGACATACGCTGGGACGCGAAATACGCCACCTGGGACAACTTCACCGGCAAACCGGTTGACGGATACCGGGCGAATCGGATCGTTGGTACCAGGGATTTGTGCGCGGCGCTGGAAAAGGCGCAGGGAAAGGCGGCCTCCCTCGGTTTCGGTTTGCTGCTCTGGGACGGCTATCGTCCGCAGCGCGCCGTGGATTGTTTCCTGCGCTGGTCGAAGCAGCCGGAGGACGGCCGTACGAAACAGCGGCACTACCCGAATATCGCCAGATCAGAGATCGTCGAAAGAGGATATGTCGCCGCCAGGTCGGGCCACAGCCGGGGCAGCGCGGTGGACCTGACGCTCTACGACCTCGCCACCGGCGAACTCGCTCCGATGGGCGGCGGCCACGATCTGATGGACCCGATCTCGCACCATGGCGCGAAGGGCATCTCGCATGTCGAAGCGGAAAACCGGCAGCACCTTCGCACCATCATGGAGGCCTGCGGTTTCCGGCCGTATGAGCGCGAGTGGTGGCACTACGCACTCGAGGACGAACCCTATCCCGATGACTATTTCGACTTTCCCATCAGCTAGTCTTCCTTATTTCTCACAATGGGGAAATGCGGACCGGAACGACGACGTGATCATGCGGCGTACCGGGCTTACCCGAGTGGAAGTCGTGCTGCGGAACACCGATGTCTCGCAACTGCGGGACTGGGCGGCCGATGGCTACAGTTCGGCCGAGGAGTACCTGTTCTGGTCCCGCAGAGTATGCGGGCTGGCATGTCTTCAGTCGCTGCTGCACGGCTGGACCGACGTTCGGTTGCCGATGGGGCAGCTTCTCGGGCAGGCGCTCGACCGGGGTTGTTTCGTGCTGGAACCCGCAGGCAACGTGCGGGGACTGATCTACCGGCCGTTCATGGCCTGGGTCAGTGCGCGGTTCGGGTTCCACTGTGAACTGGTCGAGCACACACCGATCCAGGAGACCGCGCGGAAACTTCGTCCTGGGTGGGCTTTCATCGCCTCGGTGTCCCCCGAGATCCGCGACCCGGCGACCGAGGATCCGCTGCGCGGAGGGCATCTCGTGTTGGTGCATGCGGCCCGCGACGACATGGTCTGGTTCCACGATCCGTCGGGATATTCCGGTAAAGCCGAGTCCGCCTCGCTCCCGATGCCTGTGTTCGAACGGTTTCACGCCGACCGGGGAATACTGATCGGCCGCCGGCCGGTGCCGTGAGCACGCGACCGCGGTCGGTACTGCGCGTGGCCGTACCGGGTGTACTTCGCCGCTCGCCGGCGGCGGACTCGTGCATTAACCTCATGACCACAGCTCGTCCAGATGCGCTCGCACCACGGCCGCGGCCTGCGTAGGGCTCAGTGAATCCGGGTGCAGCACCCCGTCGAAGCTGAGTCCGTCCAAAAGGGCGGTGAGGCGGCGGACTTCCAGCTCCAGATCCTCCACTTCGGACGGTTGGACGACCCGGCGGGCGAGGGCGCGGGTGCCGGCGGCCGCTTCGGCGGCGAGGTCGGCGAGGGAGGGGTCCGTGCGGGCGGCGGTGACGAACTCCAGGAAGACCGTGGTCTCGGCGCGCCGGATGTCGTCAAGGGGGAGGAGTTCGCAGAGTAGCTCCGTGGCGGCCGTCCGGCGTTCGGGCGGCGGGAGCCGTGACGGATCGCCGAGTGCTTCGACGCGCTGCTCCAGCCTGGCCGACACGCGGTCGATCATCGAGCGCATCGCGAAGCGCATCAGCTCCGCCTGGTTCTCGAAGTAGTGCCGCACCGATCCCACGTTGAGCCCGGCCTCCGCCGCCACGGTGCGCAACGACACCCGGTGCAGCCCCTCCCGGGCGGCGAGCCGGAACAGGGCGTCGGCGACGGCCGTGCGCCTGGTCTCGGGATCCACGATCTTCGGCATGCTCCCTTTTTAACACAGCTGTGATACCGTGGATTTATCACAGGTGAGATATAAAGGAGCTGTCGATGGAAACCGTGCTCACGATGCTGTTGGTCCGCTTCGGCATCATCGCCGCCGGGCTCGTCGTACTCGGCCTGCTGCTGTTCGCCGTCGTGCTGACGTTGCGCAAGCACGGCCGTGGCGAGGACGCCCGCCGGCTGGCTGAGTTCGCGACCCGTCAGGTGTTCGACTCCCGCCGGCGGCGGCGATGAGCGACGGCGGCGAGCTCGCCCTCCATTTGCTGATAGACCTGCTGGTCAAAGGGGCGATCGTGCTCGCGGCCGTGCTGGTCTTCGTCGTCGGCGCGGTGCTGTTGTGGCGCAAGCTCGGTCGCTGACGTGTTATCCACGAGGTCGGCGAGTGGGGCGGCGGCGTGTTCGACCGCGCCGCCGCCCGCGAACAAGCGTCACACGGTGGGCGCGAGGCCCGGGGTGACGGCACCGAAGTCGATGAAGTGGTTGTTCACGCTCGCGTCCACGGAGCCCAAAACCCAGGTCAGGTCGATGGTCGGGTCGATGTAGT
>Ga0164243_10014110_pt1 | contig 11151 bp, 4 predicted proteins | sample OricompcompostOP_FD_108781 | JGI IMG/M metagenome (GOLD analysis project Ga0164243, IMG submission 108781) | Organic Plus compost microbial communities from Emeryville, California, USA - Original compost - Organic plus compost (OP) | ecosystem: Engineered > Solid waste > Mixed feedstock >... | reverse complement strand
GAAGGTGGCCAGCGCCTGCGCCGGATATTCATGCGCCGGCTTGAACTCGCCATCGCCCCAGCGTTCGAACACCATCACGCGATAGGACCACACGCCCCAGCGCTCTGCGGTCTCGCGGAAGCCCTCCGGCACCGTGCCAAGATCCTCACCGATGAAGATGCAGTGGTGCCTGTGGCTTTCCTCAGCGATCACACGCAGCAAAGCCTCGAACGGAAAGCGGACATACGCCCCCTCCGCGGCCGTCGCACCATGCGGCACCAGAAACAGCCGCATCAGCCCGAGCACATGATCGAGCCGAACCGCGCCGGCATGGCGCATTGCCGCTGCGAGCAGCGCGCGAAAGATAGCGAAGTCATTGTCCGGCAAAGCATGCGGATTGAATGGCGCAAGCCCCCAATCCTGACCGGCCGGATTGAATTCATCCGGCGGCGCCCCGATCGAGAAATCGGTCAGCACCGCAGATTGATGACTCCAGGTATCGGCGCCGTCCGGATCGCCCCCCACTGCGAGATCGAGATAAAGGCCGATCGACATGCCGAGCTCTTGCGCACGCTGCCTGCATCGGCCCAATTGCTCGTCGGCCGCCCATTGCAGGAATTCGAAAAAGCCGCAGGCGTGATCCTCCTCCGTGCGTAACCGTGCAAGTGCCGATGCATCGGGGTGCCGCCAAGGGTCAGGCCATTGCCGCCATGATGTATTCGGAAAACGCCGGCGCAAGACTTCGAAGCAAGCAAAGCGGGTCAGCTTTTCGCCCTGTTCGTTACGAAATGAATCAAATGCCGCCCGTCGCTCCGGTGCTCCCTCTTTCACAAAGCGCTCATAGCTTCGGCGCAATGCCGCTTCCTTGAGCGCCGCAACGCCTGGATAATCGACTAGATCTTCCGCCTGCAGCCGCTCGACCGTTTGCGACAGCTGCGGGATGTCATCTGCGCGATATTCGGGCAGCGCTGTGACATCTATATAAAGCGGATTGAGAAAGAGCCGGCTGGTCGGTGCATAGGGACTGGCGTTGCCCGGATTGTCCAGAAACAGACTGTGCAACGGATTGAGACCGACTGCGTCGGCGCCGCTCTGCGCGGCAACTTCCAAAACCTCGCGCAGGTCAGAAAAATCGCCGATGCCCCAATTGCGCGCCGATCGGACGGCATAAAGCTGCACGGCGATTCCCCAGCGCCTCGCACCGTCGCCTTGAAAAGCCTGCCAATGCTCGGGATGAGGCACGTGTGCGGGATGCGCGCGACCCGCCGAAAGGCGGCTCACGATCTGGTTCAATGTGTCGGGATGTGTCTTATGCCAATTGCCGAAAACGTCATGGTAACCGCTTTCGACGCCCCACTGCTGTGCTAACTCTTCTGTCATCCCAACAAGCCATATGTAAACGCGCTCACCAACTGCCAAATCCACAGTTAGTTGCGCTGCCGCCCGGAACTAGAAACATTTTTACTCGTTCTCCCTACACACATGAAAGATCGAGCTGCCCATATGCGTATGGATCTGGTTGCGGCGGCAGCTTCGGCTGCGGCCGATCATGGGCTTGGCTCCGCCCGTTACCGTATCGAGGATATTTATCCTGCGATTGATAGCGGCCGTTACGCGGTCAAACGCGTCGTCGGCGAGCTGATCGATGTGTGGTGCGACATCATCCTCGACGGTCATGACCTCGTGGCTGCAGAGCTGCGCTGGCGCCGCACGGGTTCGAGCGAGTGGCAGACGACGCCGATGGTCCTGCACAGCAATGACCGCTGGCACGCCTCATTCACTCCTACCGAAACCGGACGCTATGTCTATCAGATCGAAGTCTGGTCGGACCGTTTCTCGTCCTGGCGGAACGGCTTCCTGCTCAAACAGAATGCAGGCCAGGACGTTAGTGTCGACGCGCTGGAAGGCGCCGACCTGATCACTGAATTATTGCCGCGCAGCTGGCCTGAGCAATCGGTGGTGCAAACAGCGCTCGGTAAGTTCAAGACCTCAGGCCGGCCAGATGCTCTCCTTTCGCCGGAAGTGGCGCAGGCCATGGCGAAAACCACCATCCGCCACGACGTGAGCCTCAGCGACGCAATCCCGCTGATGATCGAACGCGAGCGAGCACGCTCTGGCGCCTGGTACGAGATGGTCCCGCGTAGTCAGGGCCACCTTCCGGGACAGCATGGCACCTTCGACGACTGTATTGCCCGGGTCCCAGATATTGCCGCGCTCGGCTTTGACGTTCTTTATCTCACCCCGATCCACCCGATCGGGAAGCAGCATCGCAAAGGCAAGAACAATTCGCTCAAAGCGGAGCCGGGCGATCCCGGCAGCTTCTATGCCGTGGGTGATGAAAGCGGCGGCCATGATGCCGTGCATCCGCAGCTCGGCACGATGGATGACTTTCGTCGTCTTGTTGCCGCCTGTCGCGAACACGACATGGAAATCGCGATGGATATCGCCGTCCAATGCTCGCCCGACCACCCGTGGCTCAAGCAGCATCCGGAATGGTTCAAGAAGCGGCCGGACGGCACGATCAAATATGCCGAGAACCCGCCGAAAAAATACGAGGACATCGTCAATCCCGATTTCAGCTCAGAGCACCGTGAGGCGCTCTGGGCGGCTTTGCGCGACATCTTCCTGTTCTGGGTCGACCAAGGTGTCGAGATTTTCCGGGTCGACAACCCGCACACCAAGCCGCTTCCGTTCTGGGAATGGCTGATCGACGAAGTTCACCGTCGCAACAGCAATGTAATTTTCCTCGCGGAAGCCTTCACACGGCCGAAGCTGATGAAGGCGCTGGCCAAGCTCGGCTATTCGCAATCCTACACCTATTTCACCTGGCGCACGGCCAAGGCCGAAATCCAGGAATATCTCAGCGAACTGACGCGCTATCCCGAGCGCGATTATTTCCGCCCGAACTTTTTTGTCACGACACCAGACATTCTTCCGGTGCAGCTACAGACCGGCGAAGTGTGGTTGTTCAAGGCACGCGCGGCTATGGCAGCGATGCTGTCGTCGAATTACGGCATCTATAATGGCTATGAGCTGATCGAGCACGAGCCTATTCCGGGCAAGGAAGAATATCTCAACTCTGAAAAATATGAGATCAGGACGCGGGACTGGAACAAGCCCGGCAACATTGCTGGCTACCTCGGGCAACTGAACCGCTTCCGTCGCGCCAATCCCGCGCTTCTCCAGACGTCAGATCTGCGCTTCCTCGACATTCAGGACGATCACCTGATCGGATTCCTCAAAAACTCGGTCGATAAGACCAATACGGTCGCTGGCGTTATTTCGCTGTCACCGCACGCTCGCGAGTTCTGGCTACATTTCGGTGACGCACGCCTTGCCAATGGCGAGCCGATCCGCGCCGTCGAAAATCTCGCCACTGGCGAACGCCGTATGCTCGAATGGGGCGGCCTGCGCTTGTGGATCGATCCGCAGAACGACCCCGCCTTGCTTTTCCGTTGTCTGGCTTGATCATGAATGTCGCACCGCAATTCGTTACGCAGGACAAGCAGCAGGACGATGACCTGTGGTTCAAGGACGCCGTCATTTATCAGCTGCATGTCAAAGCCTTTTGTGACAGCAATAATGACGGCATCGGCGATTTTGTCGGCCTGACGGGCAGGCTCGATTATCTGAAAGACCTCGGCGTCACCACGCTGTGGCTGCTGCCCTTCTATCCCAGCCCCGGCCGCGACGACGGCTATGACATCGCCGATTATGGCTCGATCAATGAATCATTCGGCACGATGCGCGACTTCCGCAGATTCATGCAGGAAGCGAAGGCGCGCGATCTGCGCGTCATCACCGAACTCGTCGTCAATCACACCTCCGACCAGCATCCGTGGTTCAAGCGCGCCAAGCGCAGCGCGGCGGGCTCAAGCGCACGAAACTGGTATGTCTGGAGCGATACCGATCAGAAATATCTCGGCACCCGCATCATCTTTACCGACACGGAAAAGTCAAACTGGAGCTACGATCCGGAAGCCAAGGCCTATTACTGGCATCGCTTCTTCTCGCATCAGCCGGATCTGAACTTCGACAATCCGCGGGTGGTCAAAGCCATCGTGCAGGTGATGAAGCGTTGGCTGGATGCCGGCGTTGATGGCTTTCGCCTGGACGCCGTGCCCTACCTGATCGAGCGCGACGGCACCAGCAACGAGAATCTCCCCGAGACCCACGAGATCATCCGGCAATTGCGCGCGGAGATGGACGCCTATGCACCCGGAAAGGTGCTGCTGGCCGAAGCCAATATGTGGCCGGAGGATGTGCAGCAATATTTCGGGGACGGCGATGAATGCCATATGGCGTATCACTTCCCGCTGATGCCGCGCATCTATATGGCGATCGCGCAGGAGGACCGCTTCCCCGTCACCGACATCATGCGACAAACGCCGGACATCCCGGATAATTGCCAATGGGCGATGTTCCTGCGCAACCACGACGAGTTGACGCTGGAAATGGTGACGGATTCGGAGCGCGACTATCTGTGGTCGACCTATGCCGCCGATCCGCGCGCCCGCATCAATCTCGGCATTCGGCGCCGTCTCGCGCCGCTGATGGACAACGATCGGCGCAAGATCGAATTGATGAATTCGATCCTGATGTCGATGCCCGGTACGCCCATCATCTATTACGGCGACGAAATCGGCATGGGCGATAACATCTATCTCGGCGACCGCAACGGCGTTCGTACGCCCATGCAATGGACCCCGGACCGCAATGGCGGCTTCTCCAAGGCCGATCCGGCGCGGCTTTATCTGCCCTGCATCATGGACCCAGTTTACGGCTATTCGGCCGTTAATGTCGAAGCGCAGGCCCGGTCGCTGTCGTCGCTCTTGAGCTGGACCAAGCGCATTATCAATGTGCGCAAATCGTCCAAGGTGTTCGGACGCGGCAACCTCACCATTATTCGACCGGCCAACCGAAGCGTGCTCGCCTATGTGCGGCAGCTCGGCGAGGACGCCATTCTCTGTGTCGCGAACCTCTCGCGTTCAGCGCAGGCGGTCGAACTTGACTTGAGTGCTTGGAAGGGGCGCGTGCCGCAGGAAATGCTCGGCCGCAGCCACTTCCCGCCGATCGGCGAGCTCCCCTACCTTGTGACGTTGCCGCCTTACGGATTCTACTGGTTCCAACTGCTGGGCGAGACGCAGGACGATCAAAAGGTTCTGCTGCCGCGCGAGGTGACGACGCTCGTCGCCGGCGAAGATGGTGTCGACTCAATCCTGTCGGGCCGCAACCGCCGCGCTCTTGAAATTGATGTGCTGCCCGGCTTCCTGAAAGATCGTCGCTGGTTCGGCGAAAAGGCGCATTCGCGGCTCACTATCAACCTGCCGGTCGCCTTTCCGCTCGACGATGGCGGCGAGAAATTCATGCTGGCGATAGCCGATGTCAGTCACGATCACGGCAGCCATCGCTATCAATTGCCGATAACGGTGCAATGGTCGCGCTATACCGAACTCGACAATCGGCCGGGCCGTGTGATCGCTGCCGTGCGGCGGCATGCTCGCGAAGGCGCCCTTCTGGATGCAGCACTCGAGCCGCGTTTTATCTCTGCGCTGATCCGCAAGATCTATGCTGGCGATCGCGTGAGCGTTGGCGATGACACGCTGACCTTTCAGCCGACCTCGGCCTTCAGCGAGCTGAACGACTTTTCCGAAGTCAGCCCTGTCGGCGTTGAGCAATCCAACACCAGCATGGTGGCTGAAGGGCAGTATGTGGTGAAGATCCTGCGCAAGGTCACGCCCGGCATACATCCTGAAATCGAGATCGGCCGGTTCTTTGTTGAGGATGCGCCCTTCCCGCATGCGCCGTCACTGCTTGGTTCGGTGGAGTTGACGAAGGATGGCGAGACGAGCGCGCTCGCTGTCGTGCATTCCTATGTGCAGAACCAGGGCGATGCCTGGACGGTGATCGGCCAGTCACTCGATCGACTGCTCGACGAACAACGCCTCCTCCCGACCGAGGAAGACCGGGAGACGCCCGAATATGTGGCGATGATCAGCCGCATCAGGCAAATCGCGTTGCGAACGGGCGAATGCCATCTGACGCTAGCAAGCCGACCCGATATTCCGGCCTTCGCGCCCGAGCCCGTCAGCGCGGCAGACATGGGCCGTTGGACTGACGGCCTTGTCGCAAGAGCAGAGCGAATTTTTGATCTTCTCCAGCAAAAGCGCGGCGCGCTGCGTCAGGCGTCCCCGCTGGCCGAAACTCTGTTGCAGCATCGGGGCGATATTCTCGCTCATCTCAATCAGAACAGAGCAGCGCCCGATCAGGCCTTGAAAATCCGGCATCACGGCGATTTCCATCTCGGCCAGGTTCTGATCGTCAAGGATGATGCCTTCCTGCTCGACTTTGAAGGCGAGCCGCAGCGCGGCCTGGATGAGCGCCGCGCCAAAGCGCCGCCGGCGCGCGACGTCGCCGGCTTCTGCCGCTCGATCGATTATGCCGCCAGCGCCGCCCTAATGCGGATGGCCAATATCACGCCGGAGGATCAGGCGAGGCTTCGGCAGAATGCGCGGCAATGGTCGGCGGCGCTAACGGAAGCCTATCTCGAAACTTACCGCGCGACGGTGGAAGACTCGGCGATCTGGCCGAAGGACGACAAAACCGCCAGCGACCTGCTCGACTTCTTCCTGCTCGACAAGGCCGTCTACGAAATCGAATACGAATTGTCGAACCGACCGGACTGGGCCGCCATTCCGCTGGAGGCAACAATGCGTATTCTCCAACAGCGTGGGGCTATTCCGGTATGAGCTTGTCCGAAGAAGCCAAAGCAGTCATTGCCGGCCGGCATTCCGACCCGTTCCACTTTCTGGGCCCCCATCAGGACCAGAAGAACGGCACCGTGCTGCGTGTGCTGCTCCCACAAGCCAGTCGCGTGATTGCCGTTCAGGATGGCGGCCGCGAAAGCGAACTGACAAAGGTCGATGATGTCGGCCTGTTCAGCGGACCGATCGTCAGCCCACGCTATCGGCTGCGCGCCCGCTTTGGCGAGCATGAGGTTGAGCTGGAAGACCCGTATCGATTTCCGCCGATTCTGTCCGATTATGATCTCTATCTCCTCGGCGAAGGCAGCGACCTGCGGCTGTACGACAAGCTTGGCGCGCATCCGCGAACGATGGAAGGCGTCGAGGGCGTTGCGTTTGTCGTGTTCGCGCCGAACGCGCGGCGCGTGAGCGTCGTTGGGGATTTCAATGGCTGGGATGGCCGCCGTCACGCGATGCGCGTGCGCGGCAATGGCTATTGGGAAATTTTCGTGCCCGGCCCGCGCGCCGGCGACAAATATAAATACGAGATTATTTCTGGCGATGGCCACCTGCTGCCGCTGAAATCCGATCCCGTTGCCTTCGCCGCCGAAATGCGTCCATCGACGGCTTCGATCGTGGTCGACCTCGACAAGGTAAAACGGCCTGAGCCGGCAGCGCCCACCATCAATTCCGTGCATGCGCCGATGTCGATCTATGAGGTGCATCTCGGCTCGTGGCAACGCAAGAGCGGCAATCAGTGGCTGACCTATCGCGAAATGGCGCAGTCACTGCCGGATTATGTCGCCGAGATGGGCTTCACCCATGTCGAGATGTTGCCGATCTCCGAACATCCCTTCGACGGTTCGTGGGGTTATCAGCCGACCGGCCTGTTCGCGCCGACCAGCCGCTTTGGCTCGCCGGAAGATTTTGCCGCCTTGGTCGAGGCCTTTCATTGCCGCGGGATTGGTGTGCTGCTCGATTGGGTGCCCGGCCATTTCCCGGACGATCCGCATGGTCTCGCCAATTTCGATGGCACCGCTGTTTACGAACACGCCAACCCGATGCAAGGCCGGCATCTCGATTGGGGCACGCTGATTTATAATTACGGCCGCACGGAAGTGTCGAACTTTCTGACCTCGAACGCGCTGTTCTGGCTCGACCATTATGGCATCGACGGCTTGCGGGTCGATGCTGTCGCGTCGATGCTCTATCTCGATTACAGCCGGCCGCAGGGAGGATGGATTCCCAACAAGCATGGCGGGCGGGAAAACCTCGAAGCCATCGACTTCCTGCGCCGCGTCAACAAGGACGTTTTCGGCCATTACCCGCATGCCACGACTGCAGCAGAGGAATCGACGGCCTGGCCGCAGGTCTCACGTCCGATCGAATGGGGCGGGCTCGGCTTCGGGTATAAATGGAATATGGGGTGGATGCACGACACCCTCGATTATATGTCCAAGGACCCAATCCATCGCCGTCATCATCACGGGCAGATTCTCTTCGGCCTTCACTACGCCTTCTCGGAAAACTTCATCCTGCCGCTCTCGCATGACGAAGTGGTGCACGGAAAACGGTCGATCTTCGGCCGCATGCCGGGCGACGAATGGCAGCGCTTCGCTAATCTACGCGCCTATTATTCTTTCATGTATGGCCATCCGGGCAAAAAACTGCTCTTCATGGGTAGCGAATTCGCTCAGGACACCGAATGGAATCATGACACCGGCTTGCCTTGGCATCTGCTGGACCGGCCGTGCCATGCCGGCGTTCAGCGCCTCGTCCGGGATTTGAATCGGATTTACCGCGATCTGCCTGCGCTACACGCACGTGATTGCGAGGCCGACGGCTTTGAATGGCTGGTGATGCACGATGCCGATAACAGTGTTTTCGCGTGGCTGAGAAAAGGCCGTAATGAGGCGGAACGGTGTGTGGTAGTTGTGAATTTTACGCCGCAGGTCCTGCAGGACTATCGGGTGCCAGTCCCGTTTGCAGGACGCTGGCAGGAAGTCCTCAATTCTGACGCTGCCATTTATGAAGGCAGCAATGTCGGAAACGGAGGGACGGTAACAGCCACCGTGACCGGTGGCATTGCGGAGCTGAACCTTGTTGTACCACCCCTTGCAGCAATCTACCTCGTCCCCGAAGTCGAGTGACAGTATTTCGAGGGGTTCGCCCTATCCTCTCGGTGCTACCTTCGATGGCCGGGGGACCAACTTTGCTCTCTTCTCCGCCAATGCCACCAAAGTCGAGCTCTGCCTGTTCGACCGCACCGGCAAACATGAAACGCGCCGCATCGCGCTGCCGGAACGCAGCGACGATGTCTGGCATGGCTATCTTCCGGATGTGACAGCCGGCCAGTTTTATGGCTATCGCGTTCACGGCCCTTACGCGCCGGAAGCCGGGCACCGCTTCAACCCGCACAAGTTGCTGATGGATCCTTATGCCAAGGCGCTGGACGGACATTTCATCTGGAACGACGCGCATTTTGCCTATCGCACGGGCAGCAAGCAGCAGGACCTGTCATTCGACAAGCGCGACAATGCGCGATTCATGTATAAGTCCGTGGTGGTCGATGATGCGCATAGCTGGGCGCATCCAAACCGGCCGCAAATTCCGTGGGAAGAGACCTTCATTTACGAAGCTCATGTGAAAGGTCTCACCCAGACCTTCCCCGGCTTGCCGGCAGGCTTGCGCGGCACCTATAGCGCGCTCTGCTCACCGGGTATGATCGCGCATCTGCGGCGCCTGGGCGTTACCGCAATCGAGTTGTTGCCGATCCACGCTTTTCTTGATGATCGGCACCTGATCGATCGTGGGCTTCGCAATTACTGGGGCTACAATACGCTGAATTTCTTCACGCCGGAGCAGCGCTTCGCCTCCGGCAATGCGGTCACTGCTTTCCGCAATACCGTCGCGGCTCTGCACGACGCAGGTATCGAGGTCATTCTCGACGTGGTGTATAACCACACCTGCGAAGGCAATCAGATGGGCCCAACCTTCTGCTATCGCGGCATCGATAACGTTTCCTACTACTGGCTGATGCCCGACAATCCCCGCTACTATGATGACTTCACCGGCACTGGCAATTCGCTAAAGCTCGCCCATCCGCGTGTGCTGCAAATGGTGATGGACTCGCTCCGGCGCTGGGTGGAAGTCTTTCACGTCGACGGCTTCCGCTTCGACCTCGCCAGCACCCTCGCCCGGCTGCCCGGCTATGATCCCAATGCGCCGTTCCTCAGTGCGATCCGGCAGGACCCGGTACTGAGCAACGTCAAGCTGATTGCCGAACCATGGGACATCGGCCTTGGCGGCTATCAGGTCGGCGGATTTCCGTCCGGTTGGTCAGAATGGAACGACGTTTATCGCAACACAATGCGCCGCTATTGGCGCGGCGACGGCAGCCTGCTAGGCGAGGTCGCCCGCTGTATGACAGGCTCGGCCCCTCAATATCAGCATAACGGCCGCGGCCCGCGCAGCAGCATCAACCATGTGACGGTGCATGATGGCTTCACGCTGCAGGATCTCGTCAGCTATCAGCAAAAGCACAATGAGGCGAACGGCGAGGACAATCGCGACGGCTCCGATGACAATGTCAGCATCAATTTCGGGGTCGAAGGGCCGACCGATGATGAGGGCATCAACATCCTGCGGCGGCAGGTTCGGCGCAACCAGTTAACCTGCCTGATGCTGGCTCAGGGCGTGCCACTGATGCTGGCCGGTGACGAAGTCGCCAACACGCAGAATGGCAACAACAACACCTACTGCCAAGATAACCAAATCGGCTGGATCGACTGGTCGAAGCTTGATACGGACGATGACTTCACCGACCTGATCGGCAAGCTCAAGCAGATCCGTGACAGTTATCCGCAAATGCAGCCGCATCAATGGCTGGTCGGCAAGCGCCACGACGGCTCTTACGACGTGAAATGGCTGACGCCATCGGCTGATGAAATGTCCGATCAAGACTGGAATTTTCCGGACGGACGCTTTCTCTCCTACGTACTTGGCGCACGCGATGAGGATGGGCGGCCGCTCTACATCGTTCTCAATGCGGCGCATGAGGAAATTGAATTCAAATTCCCTGAATGGCCGGACACAACATCCTGGGAGCCGATCCTCGACACCAGCGAGCAGCCCTCCACGACCGGAGGCAAAAATGGCGATGCCGTGAAGGCACCGCGCCTGAGCGTGCTGGTTTACGAGGGGCGTCCATGAGCGGCGAAACATTTGGCCCGGCTCTTGATCAGAACGGGGTGACCTTCCGGCTTTGGGCCCCTGCAGCGACGAATGTCGACCTGATGCTTCAGGCGGCAATGCCGATGACGCGAAAGGACGACGGCTGGTACACACTGCATGTGCCGGATGCGAAGGCCGGCACGCGCTATCAGTTTCGCATCGATGGCGAGCTTTTGATTTCTGATCCCGGTTCCCG
>Ga0164243_10014107_pt1 | contig 11153 bp, 8 predicted proteins | sample OricompcompostOP_FD_108781 | JGI IMG/M metagenome (GOLD analysis project Ga0164243, IMG submission 108781) | Organic Plus compost microbial communities from Emeryville, California, USA - Original compost - Organic plus compost (OP) | ecosystem: Engineered > Solid waste > Mixed feedstock >... | reverse complement strand
TCCGCGCCGCCGCGACCGGGACGTGACCAGGGACGTGACGAGGAGCATGACTGGAGACGTGACCCGGGGGATGTGACCGGGGTCGGGCCGGCACCGGCCACCGCGGCCCCGCGCGCCTCTCCGCGGCCCGGCGCCGGCGTCCGCGTGGTCGCGTCCAGCGATCATCTCACCGGCCCGCTCTTTGACGCCCTTCGTCGTAACAGAGTAGAATCCTTGCCTCATGGACGTAGGCCTCGTCTGCGACGCGTGCAGCGCGCTGACCCCGATCGGGGTGCCGCAATGTGCGCGCTGTGGCGAGCCCGTGGCCCTCGATCCCGCGCGCGCGGCGAGGTCGTCCGCCCCTGTCGCGACCGTGCCCGCCGGGACGCCGTGCCCGTCGTGCGAAGCGCTCGTCGCACCGGGTGACCGCTTGTGTCCGAGCTGCGGACAGCGCGTTCCGATGGCGACACCGCAAGCGTTCGAGGTCGAGACCCGCGTCGGCCCGCGGCCCAGCGGCGCGCAGGGCATCCCCGCGGCGGTACCGACGTCGAAGTCCGGTCGCAGCAGCACGCTGTTCTTCGGCGGCGCGATGCAGGCGGCGCGCGCGAAGCTCACGCTGATCCGAGGAGACGGCGAGGACGGCGTGTCGTTCACGCTCGCGGGCGTGGACCATCACGCCGGTCGCGGCGAGTGCCCGATCTCGTTCCCCGACGATCCGTTCCTGTCGCCGACGCACGCGAACTTCGTGTACCGGTCCCCTCGCCCCGGCGCGCCGGCCGAGCTCGTCGTCCGCGACGAGGGCTCGCTCAACGGCGTCTACGTGCGGATCCAGACGCCCACCACGCTGCGCTCGGGCTCGAAGATCCTCGTCGGCGAGCAGGTGCTGACGATCGCGATCGCGCGCCAGCCGGAGGATCTGCCCGACAGCACCGGCACCTACTACTCGGCGAGCATGCCGCGCGCGGCGACGATCGAGGTCACCCAGAACCTCCGCGGCGGCGTCACCGGGTGGGTGTATCGCGTCGACGCCGAGCGCGTCGTGCTCGGTCGCGAAGGCAACGACATCAACTTCCCCGAGGATCCGTACATCTCGGGACGCCACGCCGAGCTGCGACTCAGCGGCGCCGTGCTCTCGGTCGCCGACCTCGGATCGCGCAACGGCACCTTCGTTCGCGTGAACGGCGAGCAGGTGCTCCGGCACGGCGACTACGTGTTCTTGGGCCAGCAGCTACTGCGTGTGGAAATCGTCTGACGTGGAGCCATCATGACCGTCTGCAATCGTTGCGGAAAAGAAAACCAGGACCACTACAAGTTCTGCCTCGGGTGTGGGGCGGAGCTGGCCGCGGCCCCCAAGCCGGGCAGCGACGTGGGAATGATGAAGACGATGATGGCGGATCCGTCGCAGCAGCCGCCGCTCGCCGGCGCCCCGCTGCGTGGCCCGTCGGCGTCGATGCCGCAACCCGGCCCACTGCCGATGACGCCGAGCGGAGGGATCCCGGGCATGCCGCCTCCGGGTCCGCTCGGCGCGCCGCTCGGCGGACCGTCGATGCCGCCGCCGATGGGGCCGCCGCCCGGCGTGCCGGGCTTCTCGCCGAGCTACGTGCCCTCCCCCGCCGCGCCCGCCGCACCGACGGCGCCGCCCGTCGCGTCGGCCGCGCCCACGCCGCGCCGCTGCCCGTCGTGCGGTAGCGACGTCCCGCCGTCGTTCCGGTTCTGCGGTACCTGCGGCTTCCGCATGGACGAGGGCTCGGCGCCGTCGCCGATGCCGATGCCGCCGGGCCCGGGGCTCGGCGCGATGCCGCAGCGCTCGCGGCTCTCGATGACGCTGATCCGCCCCGACGGTAGCGAGGGTGGCACGCACGAGCTGCAGCAGGGCGAGAACAAGCTCGGCCGCAGCTTCGGGCCGGTGTTCGAGAACGACGGCTACCTGTCGCCCGTCCACGCGCAGCTCGACATCCACGGCACCACCGCGACGATCCGCGACCTCGACAGCCTCAACGGCGTGTTCGTGAAGATGACCGGCGAGGAGGAGCTGACGTCGGGGCAGATCATCCGCATCGGCCAGGAGCTCTTGCGGTTCGAGCTGATCGGGACGCCCGAGCCGACCGCCGACGGGACCGAGCTCATGGGCAGCCCCAACCCCGGCTTCTGGGGCAAGCTGACCGTGATCATCGGCCGCGACATCACGGGCGCGGCGTTCCCGCTCCTCGGCGACAGCGTGACGCTCGGCCGCGAGCGCGGCGAGATCAACTTCCCCGACGACGGCTACGTGTCGGGCCTCCACGCGCGGGTCTCGCTGCGCGACAACCGCGTGTACCTCGCCGACCTCGGCAGCTCGAACGGTACCTTCATGAAGGTCAACGGCGAGCGCACGGTCGGGCACGACTCGTACGTGCTGCTCGGCCAGCAGCTGTTCCGCATCAACCTGATGTGACGCGGGCGTCGACGGTGGCGCGCGCGGCGGGCGCCCGTCGAGAGCACCGCAGCGAGGCGGCAGGCGGCGCTACTTCTTGACCTTGCTGATGTCGAGGTCCTCGACGGAGGGCGCGCTGTCGCCCTTCTCGATGAACGTGAAGCCGTTCTTGATCTTCAGCTGGCCACCCGGCTCGAAGATGATGAGCACGTCGACGGTCTCGTTCGGCTTGCCGCCGGGCGCCTCGACGATCAGCTCGCTGTCGCTCGCGAACCGAACGACCGTGCCCTGACGCGAGCCGAAGTACACCTTCGTCGTGCGCGGGCCGTCGGCCGTGAACCGGTTGCCCTTGATCCGCACGTACGTGCCGCCTTCGACGTCGCCTTTCTCCGGCTCGAGGCCGGTGACTTTCAGCTTGGTGTCCTCCTCACCACACGCGGACACCACCCAAGCAAGGAGCAGCGTGATCGCCAGGCGCCTCGTCATGGCTCTGAACGTACCGAAAACCGGGGCGGCGCGCCAACTCCCGAGAAGCCTTGGGTCCTGCTCTCTCGAAGAACCCGCCTCGTCACGTTGGATCCGTTACAACCATGCGGAGCGGAGTGGCGGCCTCCCGCGAACGAGCGGTTACAGGAGGTCGCGGCGGGCGAGCGCGCGCCGCATCTTCGCGAGCGCCTGCTCCTGGAGCTGGCGGATGCGCTCGCGGGACAGGTTGTACTTGTCCCCGATCTCCTTGAGCGTGAGCTCCTGGTCGGTCTCGAGGCCGAACCGCTGGCGCAGGATGTCGGCCTCGATCGGGCGGAGCTCGCCGAGCAGCTCGCGCACCTCCGTCGTGAGCGCGGCCCACTCGAGATCGGCGGTCGGCGAAACGTCCTCGCGATCGGGATCCTCGAGGACCTCGCCGAGAACGCGGCCCTCGTCGTCGCCGACGGGCTTGTCGATCGAGACCGACTGCTCGAGCAGCCAGCTCCGCATCTTCTCGATCTTGTCGACCGGCATCTGCGTCGCCTCGGCGAGCTCCTCGCTCGTCGGCTGGCGGCCGAGCTGACCGGTGAGCGCGCGGCGCGCCTTCGTCAGGCGGTGCTGCGCGTCGATCATGTGCACGGGCAGCCGGACCTCGCGGCCCTTGTCGGCGAGCGCGCGGCTGATCGCGTGCCGGATCCACCAGCTGGCGTACGTCGAGAACCGGAAGCCCTTGCGGTAGTCGTAGCGCTCCACCGCCTTGAGCAGGCCGAGGTTGCCCTCCTGGATCAGATCCGCCAGCGCCATGCGCCCGTGGTTGAACCGACGCGCGATGCTGACGACGAGGCGCAGGTTCGCGCGGACGAAGTCATTGCGCGCCTCCGTCGCGGCCCGGTTCGCGTTCGTCACGCGACGCATCCACTCGGTGCGGGCGCGATCGCGACCCAGGGAGCGCGCCTGGCTGCCGCGCACGCCGATGCCGACCGACAGGCGATCGATCGTCGTCAGCGCGGCGTCGATGAACAGGTGGTCGGCGTCGAGCGCGCGCAGCTTGCGAGCCGCCTTCGCGACCGCCTTCGTGTAACTCTTCGCGTCGCCGTGTGCGGCCTTGCGTAGCGCCTTGGCTTCGGCGGGGAGCGCGACGAGCTCCTCGATCGCAGCCAGGATCGGCTCGACAGCCGGCGCGTGGGACAGCACGGCCTCCCACAGCATGATCTCGAGCGACTCGATCTCGCGCGCGGCCGTGAACTCTTCCTCGGGCCGCAGGACGTCGAGCGCGGCCATGTCGCGGAAGTACATCGACAGGTACGTCCCGCCGTCGGCCCGCTTCTTCTTCTTCTCGACGACCGCCGCGCCGACGAGGTCCGGATCGGGCGCCGGCAGCACGTCGGCGCCGCGGGTCTTCGACCGCTTCGCCGCCTTCGCGGAGATCCGCGCGGCACGTCCCGCACGCGCGTCGCGTGCCTTCGAACGCACGAGGCCGGAAGCCCCAATCTTCGTGACAATCGCTGCCATCGGTTGCCCTTCCCGCGCGCGGCGGCGCTACTCGTTCAGACGCGCGAAGAGGCCAGATGTTTTTCTGACTTGCATCGCCCGGCACAAAGGGAGACCCACGAGCGGTCGCGCTTATTCCAGAGACTCGCGAGAAACACCTCGTAAGTTCTCGGAATCAGCCAGTCGTGGTTTCCTTGCGCTCCGCTAGGACGATGATGTGGCGGGATTGGTTGCCGAAGAAACGACCACGTGTGTGATATCCGCCCGAGACCTCGAGGACGCGGAATCCTGCGGCGTGCATGAGCTTGCCGACCTCGTGGAGCGAGTAGGCCCGTACGGAGATCTCTTGCTCGACCTGCCGGCCGTCGTCGAACACGACGCTGCGGTTGACCTGGATTCGGGACGAGAAGTAGTTGAGCTCGACTTCTTCGAGCACGACGCAGCCGTCGCCCTCCCACCACACGCGGGTCGGAAGATCCGCGATCACGTAGTCGCGGTTCAGGATCTCGATGATCAGCCGGCCGCCGGGCTTGAGCGCCCGGGCGATGTTCACGAGCGTCTTCTTGTTCGTCTCGTCGTCGAAGTACCCGAACGTCGAGAACATGCAGTACGCGCCGTCGAACTGCGCGTCGAACTCGAGCTCGCGCATGTCGCCGCGCACGAAGTTGATGTCGAGGCCGCGCCGCGTCGCCTCCTCGCCGCCCCGCACGAGGAGCGGCGTCGAGAGATCGAGACCGACGACGTGGAAGCCACGCGCGGCGAGCTCCATCGCGTGCCGGCCGTAGCCGCAACCGACGTCGAGCACCTGCGCGCCGGGCGCGAGGCCCATCGACTCGATGACGAACTCGGCCTCGTGCTGCGTCGCCTGCGGCGTCAGGAACGGCAGCGTGCGGAGGTAGTCCTCGTCGAACAGGTCGACGAACCACGCCTTGGCGCGCGCTCCCTTGCCCTCCGGCGCCTTCGCGGGCGTCGGAGCGACCGCGGCCTTCGCCTTCGGTGGCGGGGTCGGCGGCGTCTTGTGCGCGACCGGCGGAGGAGGCGGCGGCTGGGCGGGCGACGCCGGCGCGGACGTGGGCGTGGGCGTGGACGGCGCGGGGCTCGTCGACGCGGCCGGGGTCTGCGGCGGGGGCACCGACGGCGGACGGCTACGGCGATCGCCGGCCGGGGTCGGCGGCGGCGGTGTCGCCGCGGGGGCCTGCGCGGTCTGCGCGGCCTGCGCCGGCGCGTCGTCCTGCTCGCCCTCGTCGATGTCCACCTCGTACTCGCCGGAGGTGTCGGCGCGCTCGGCGAGCTCGTTGATGTCGATCTCGGGGAGCGAGCCCTCCTGCGGGCGCTCGTCGACCTCGATGTCGAGCACCGACAGCGGCTGGGTCGCGTTGACGCCGAGGGCCGGTCGCGGCGCGGGCGCGGGCGTGGGCGCCGCGCTCTGCGCGCGCGCGACGGCCTCGCGCACCTCCTCGAGATCCTCGTCGGAGAGCGCGACGGTCTTCAGACGCTCGCGTGGACGATGGGGCGCGGGCGTCGGCGGTGCAGGCTCGACCGTCGGCACCAGCGGCTCCATCGCGACGCGCTGGGTCGGGCGGGGCGGCGTCGCGACGACCGGTCCCGACGCCGACGGCGCGACCGGGGTCGGTGTGGCGGCGGGCGGCGGGACCGCGACCGGGCCCGAGGCCGACGGCGTGACCGGCGCCGGGACCGCCGGGATCGCGACGGGGCCGCTCGGCGGGATCACCGGGACGGAGATCTGGGCCGAGATCGGCGCCGAGGCCGGGCCCGCCGGGGGCTCGGACGCGCTCGCCGGGCGGGCCACCACCTCCTTGTCGAGCGGCGGGTTCTCGCTGGTGCGCCGGGGCCGGCCGAGGCGCGCGGCGAGATCGTCGGCCGAGGCGGGCGAGTCGAGCGGCGGGGGCTCGGGGAGCACCGGCGGCATCACCGACGGCACCACTCGCGCCGGCGCGGGCTCCGGCGCGACCGCCTCGGCGCTCGCCGGGCGGGCCGAGGGATCGGCGAGGCCGAGCGCCTCGAGGTCGACCGCGGTCATCTCGCGGGTCTTCGTCTCGAAGTCGGCCTGCTCGACCGGCGCGCTCGGCGGATCGATCACCGTCGGCAGGGTCGGCATCGCCTCGGGGGCGACCGGATCGTCGAACGCCGGGACCGTCTGCTCGAGCGTCGTGCGCACCGGCTCGGAGCCATCGCTCGTGAAGCTGTACGCGATCGACATCGCGAGCGACGGATCCTCGGGCACCGGCGCGACCACCGGCGGGCTCGTGCGGCGAGGGACGTTGTCCGACGGCACGCGCAGCCCGCCGCCGCGACGGCGACGACGACGACGCTCCGCGGTCGTCATCCCGACCTCCATGTCGGACTGCGACGGATCGTCGTCGCGCTTGCTCACGCTCCCCCTCCCCCGCCGGACACCAGCCGGCCCATGCGCTCGCCGAACCGCAGGTGCGTTCCGAGCTCGCCCGCGAGCGTGACCTTGTCGGGTGGGAACACGAGCACGACCGTCGAGCCGAGCCGGAACGCCCCGAGCTCGTCTCCGCGCGCGACCCGCCGCGGCGCGTCGCCGAAATCGATGGTCTTGCGCTCGCGCGTGCCGCGGAACGTGCGGCTCTCGGGCGCCGCGGACAGGCTGATGTTGCCGACGCCCATCGCGCCGACCATGACGATCGCGACCGGCCCGATGTCGTCGGCGTCGAGGTGGATCACGCAGCGCTCGTTGCGGACCAGCAACCCCTCGCGGCGCGCGGTCGCCCACTGGTTGACCGGCCACAGTGTCCCGGGGAGGTAGTCGTAGCGCAGGATGCGCCCGGCCACCGGCGCGTGCACGCGGTGGTAGTCGCGCGGCGACAGGTAGATCGTCGCGTACTCGCCACCGGTGAGCGCGGCGGCGAGCCGGTCGTCGGCGACGAGGTCGTGCAGGAAGTAGTCGAGGCCCTTGGCCTGGATCATCGCGCCGTCGACCGCGGTCCCGCGCGCGGCGAGCACCCCGTCGCACGGCGAGATGACGGCGTCGGGGGCCGGGTCGATCGAGCGCGCCCCGTCCCTGAGCTTGCGGGCGAAGAAGTCACCGAGCGACGGGTACTGGTCGAGGGGGAGCTCGGTCTCGCCGAGGTTCGCGCCGACGGCCCGCGCAAACGCGCGATACGCCAGGCCGCGCAGGGGCGTCGGCAGGCGCTGGTTGGCGACCCGGGCGATCAGCGCCGAGTAGGCCGCGCCTGGACGTGCGCCAAGCCGGGTGGCGCGCAGCCCTCGACTGCTGCCCTCGCGATCGGAGTGAGCGGTAGATGCCACGCGAGTACTCGGCGTCCCCCAGTGCTCAGGTGAAGCCCACGCTGAACCCTGAATACCAAGATTCTGCCAGGGGCCCCACCGAGTTACAAGGTCGGGAGCGCTGCGCCTGATAGCTCCGTTACGAAGCTTGCACCGGGCGGTGTTCGGGGGTGGGGCCTCACGGTCGGTCCCTCGCGAACACCGCTCGCCCTAGCAGTCGTAGTACAGCTGGAACTCGGCCGGAACCGGGCGCAGGCGGACGTGGTCGGCCTCGGCCTCGCGCTTGTACGAGATCCAGGCGTCGATCAGGTCGTTCGAGAACACGTCGCCCTTGATGAGGAACGCGCGGTCCTTGTGCAGCGCGTCGAGCGCGGCGTCGAGCGAGCCCGGGACCGTCGGGACCTCGGCCAGCTCCTCGGGGGACAGCGAGTAGATGTCCTTGTCGAGCGGCTCGCCCGGGTGGATCCGGTTCTCGATGCCGTCGAGGCCGGCCATCAGCATCGCCGAGAACGCGAGGTACGGGTTGCACGACGGATCGGGCGACCGCAGCTCGAGGCGCTTGGCCTTCGGCGAGCTCGAGTACATCGGGATGCGGATCGACGCCGAGCGGTTACGCGCCGAGTACGCGAGGTTCACCGGCGCCTCGTAGCCCGGCACCAGGCGGCGATAGCTGTTGGTGGTCGGGTTCGCGAACGCGCAGATCGCGCCCGCGTGCTTGAGCAGACCGCCGATGTACCAGAGCGCGAGGTCGCTCATGCCCGCGTAGCCGTCGCCCGCGAACAGCGGCTTGCCAGCCTTCCACAGCGACTGGTGCGTGTGCATCCCGCTGCCGTTGTCGCCGTAGAGCGGCTTCGGCATGAACGTCGCCGTCTTGCCGTGCTGGCGCGCGACGTTCTTGACGATGTGCTTGTACCAGAGCACCTGGTCCGCCATCTTGAGCAGCGTCTCGTACTTCATGTCGATCTCGGCCTGACCGGCCGAGGCGACCTCGTGGTGGTGGGTCTCGATCGTGATCCCCACCGCCTGCATCGTCATCACCATCTGCGTGCGCAGATCGGCGAGCTGGTCGGTCGGGCCCGCGACGCAGTAGCCACCCTTCGTCGGCGGCTTGAAGCCCTTGTTGCCGCCGCCCTCGAGCCGCTTGCTGTTCCAGCCCGCCTCGTCGGAGTCGATCTGGAAGAACGAGTGGTTGGGGTCTTCCGCGTACTGGATCGAGTCGAAGATGAAGAACTCCGCCTCCGGACCGAAGTACGCGGTGTCCGCGACCCCCGTCGACTTCAGGTACGCGAGCGAGCGCTTGGCGAGGCCGCGCGGGTCACGCGAGTACGGCTCGTGCGTGACCGGATCGATGACGTCGCAGAGGATCGACAGCGTCGGCGTCTTGAGGAACGGATCCATGACCGCGGTCGACGGATCCGGCTTCATCAGCATGTCGGACGAGTTGATCGTGCGCCACCCCGCGATCGACGACCCGTCGAAGCCGAAGCCTTCCTCGATGCCTTCCTCGAGCCGCTCGATCGGATACGTGAGGTGCTTCCACTGCCCCCGGAAGTCGACGAACTTCGCGTCGAGCATCTTGGCGCCGTGCTTCTGGACGTATTCCTTGAGTTCGCTGGGCGTCACGACTTTCTCCTCTGTCAGATGGCGTCTTCACCGGTCTCACCGGTGCGAATGCGAATGACCTCGTCGACGGGGGTGATGAAGATCTTGCCGTCGCCGATCTTCCCGGTGCGCGCGGCCTCGGTGATCACGGTGACCACCTGCTGCACGCTGTCGTTCGGGACGATGATCTCGACCTTGACCTTGGGGACGAAATCGACGACGTAGGCCGAGCCTCGGTAGACCTCCTTCTTCCCCCCGGTCCGCCCGAAGCCCTTGACCTCGATCACCGTCATGCCGTGCACCCCGATCTCGGCGAGGCGTTCCTTGACCTCGTCGAGCTTGAACGGCTTGATGATCGCCTCGACCTTCTTCATGCCCGGCTAGATAGCCCACGGAATGTTTCCGGGGCGTTTCGCGGGCGGAAAAAGCGGGATCTCTGGCTACTCCCGGAGCTTTCCCCGAAAACTCTCGATCCTGCGCATCGCATCGTCGAGGTTGTCGTTCGTCATCTTGAACTGGATGAACGTCGCGAGCTCGTTCCAGTCGCGATCGAGGCGCATCCCGTTCTTCGCCTTGAAGGCGTCGTACTCGCGCGACGCCTGGCTGAACTTCGCGGCGACCGCGGCGCGCGTGAGGCCCTCGCGCGCGGGCTCCTTCGCGCCGTCCTTGCTCGGCTTCGCTGGGTCGGCCCGGCGCGGCTCGCGGCGCGGCTTCACCGACGCGGCCGCGCGCGCGGGGAGCGGCTCGATCTCGATCTCGGGCGGATCGTCGACGTCGCGCGGGCCTCCGGGCTCCGGCGCGACGGGCGCGGGCGACGGCTCGACGATCGGCTCGAACGTGATCTGGTTCTGCTCCGCGCCGCTGGCGGGTCGCGCCGGCTGCTTCGTCGCACGCAGGACGCCGAACGCGACGAGAGCGCCGACCGCGATCGCGACGAGCCCGCCGATGACGAAGACCCGACGCCCGCGCCGAGCCGGTGGCGCCTCGCGGACCGCCGTGCCGGTGCCGTCGGCGAGATCGAGATCGTCCGCGCCGATGCTGCCCGCGGTCGCCGGCAGCACCTCGACCGAGCCGATCGCGCGCACCGGGCCCGAGGCGCGTGGCGGCGTGCGGGTGTGCGCCGGAGCGGGCGCCGCGACATCGATCGGCAGCTGCGCCATCGCGAACGACACCGTCGAGATCGTCTGCGTGTAGAACTGCTCCTGGAAGTCCTCGAGGTGCGCGCTCGCCACGCGCTCGTGGAGCTCGCGCTGCGCCGCCATCTCGTCCGCGAACAGCTCGCGCATGAACGCGCCGAGCTGGTCCGTCGAGATCGTCGGGTTGACGGCGACGAGCGCGTGCTGGATCGCGTCGCGGAACTCGGCGGCGCTCTGGTAGCGCTCCTCCGGTTTGGGTCGCAGCGCCGTGGCGACGAGCGCATCGTACGGCGCGAGCACCGGATCGGTCTCCGAGGGCAGCGCGTGCTCGCCGCGCGCGACCTTCTTCGCGAGCGCACGGTAGTCGGGCTCCGGCCCGGACTCGTAGAGGCGCTTGCCCGTCAGCAGCTCGTAGAGCACGACGCCGGCGGCGTAGATGTCGGTCCGGTGATCGACGACGCCGCCGCGGATCAGCTGCTCCGGCGCCATGTAGCCGAACTTGCCGAAGCCCATCTTGGGATCGGTCGCGGTGCCCCGCATCGCGCTCTTGGCGATCCCGAAGTCGATCACCTTGGTCTCGCCCTCGAACGAGACCAGCACGTTGGGCGGGGAGATGTCGCAATGCACGAGGTTCATCGCGGCGCCGTCGGCGGTCGTGCGCCGGTGGGCGTACGCGAGGCCGTTGGCGAGCTCGCGGCCGACGAACAGCGCGAGGTCGACCGGGAAGCGCTGGCGACGGTGACCGAGCACGGCGAGCGTGCGGCGGAGATCCCTCCCCTCGACGTACTCGAGCG
>Ga0164243_10014106_pt1 | contig 11153 bp, 11 predicted proteins | sample OricompcompostOP_FD_108781 | JGI IMG/M metagenome (GOLD analysis project Ga0164243, IMG submission 108781) | Organic Plus compost microbial communities from Emeryville, California, USA - Original compost - Organic plus compost (OP) | ecosystem: Engineered > Solid waste > Mixed feedstock >... | reverse complement strand
TGGACCCTCGCGACCGAGGAGCAGTTCTACCTGCTGTGGCCGCTGCTGCTGCTCATCGCCCTGCGCCGCCGGCTCGTGGTGCCCCTGCTCGTCGTCGCCGCCGTGGCGGTGATGGGCGCCCTCGCGATGACGCTGGCGCAGCACGCGCCCGAGTACGTCACGGTCTACACCTGGCCGGCGAGCTGGGCCGTCGCCCTGGTGATCGGCGCGGCGGCGCGGCTGTCGGCGCCGCGGCTCCGGGCGCTGCTCGCCGCGGGCACCGGCCGCGGAGCGGTGCTCGCCCTGCTCGCGCTGGCCGGCTTGCTGCTGCTCACCGCCGTGCCGATGGCCAAGTACCGGCTCTCGGGATATCTGCTCGTCGGCCCGCTCGTCGCACTGCTCACCGTCGTGATCGTCGTCGTGGTCTCGGAGTGGCGCCCGTCGCGGTGGCTGACGCCCCTCGCGGCTCTCGGGACCGTCTCCTACGCGGGCTACCTCTGGAACCTCCCGATCGCCAACTGGTTCGCCCACCTGGGCGCGCACCCCTTCTGGTCGATCCCCGCGACCATCGCCGCGGCCGCGATCAGCTGGTTCGCCGTGGAGCGCCCCATCGGCATCCTGCGCCGGCGCCTCGACGCCCGGTGGCGCTCCGCGCCGGAGGCCGAGGACGGCCCGGATAGGCTGCATCCGGATGACGCGGGCGACCGCGGACCGTCCGGGGCGGTAGCTCAGCCGGTTAGAGCAGCGGACTCATAATCCGTCGGTCACGGGTTCAAGTCCCGTCCGCCCCACCGCTGCCCGCAGCCCCTCGGGCACCGCGCCTCAGCGCCGGGCGTAGGCGGCGAGGAACGCGTCGAAGCCGGCATTCGCGTCGGCCGCGATCCGGGCGGGGTCGGGAGGGGCATCCCCCGGAGCGCGGAACAGGGCCCGGTCGATCCCGGCGCCCATCACCAGGAAGGCCAGGTGCTCGGCCGCCAGCGCGGGGTCGGCCAGGCGCAGCCGTCCCCGCTGCGCGAGCCCGTCCAGGGTCGCGGCCAGGGTGCGCATCACCAGGCCGGGCGCGCGGTCGTAGTACTCGGCGCCGAAGCCGGGGAAGCGCTCCAGCTCCCCGATCAGGAGGCGGCGCAGGCGGATCACAGGACCGCCGAGCACCGCCTGGGCCAGCTCGAGGACCGCGGCCCGCAGCTGCGGCTCGACGCTCTCGATGCCGGCGAGCGCCGCGGCGGTGCGGGCGGAGTAGTCCTCCGCCGTGCGCAGCGCCTGGCCGATCACCGCCCGGAAGAGGCCCTCCTTGTCGCCGAAGACGTTGTAGATCGTCTTCTTGGACACGCGGGCCTCGAGGGCGATGTCGTCGAGCCGGGCCCCGACGTAGCCCTGCGCCGCGAAGTGGTCGAGGGCCGCATGGAGGATCGCCGCGCGCGAGCGCTCGATCCGCGGGTCGGTGGAGAGCTCGGTCATCGATGCTCCTTGCGCCTCGGTGAGGAAACTGTAAAGTGTATTAATACACGTAGAAGTGTAATAGAGAGGGAGGGCTCGCCGTGTCCGGTTCCGCCAGGGAGGGCTTCGACGCCCGCGCCGCCGTCACCCGCTCGATGCTGGGCTGGGGCGTGGTGGCCGGTCCCTTCTACCTGCTGGTCGCGGTCGTCCACGCCGCGCTCAAGGAGGGCTTCGACTTCTCCCGCCACGCGCTGAGCCTCCTGATGCTCAGCGACACCGGCTGGATCCAGCGCGTCAACCTGATCCTGGTGGGGCTCATGGTGATCGTCGCGGCGATCGGCTTCGCGCGCTCGGCGGAGGGGCCGGGCCGGGCCCGCTGGCTCGGCGCGCTGCTGGGCGTCTACGGCGCGACGCTCATCGGGAGCGGGATCTTCGCGCCCGACCCGATGGGAGGCTTCCCGCCGGGCGCCGAGGAGACGGCCTCGATCGGCGGCGTCCTCCATCTCGCCTTCGGCGCCCTGGGCTTCCTCGCCCTCGGCATCGCCGCCCTCGTGGCCGCAGGATGGCTCGCCGCCCGCTACGGGCGGGGCGCCGGCGCGCTCTCGGCGGTCGCGGGGGTCGTGGTGATCGCCGGCTTCGCGGCCGGGGCCGCCCTCGCGACCTCCACGGCGGGGATCGTCGCCCTCTGGGCGGCGGTCGTGGTCGGCTTCGCCTGGCTGCTCGTCGCGTCGATCGGGGCGTACCGCACCGTCCCGCATCCCGACCTCGACCGGCGCTGACCGGCTCGATGTCGCCGGCGTGATCTACGCTGGGCTCCCATGACCGAGCCAGCCGGCATCCAGCCGACCGACCACGTCCCGCCTCCTGGGGGGATGCGCACCTTCCTGCAGGTGCTCGTCAACACCGCGATCGCGAACATCACGACGAGCTACCTGTGGTTCGCGCTGACCTTCTGGGTCTATCTCGAGACGCGCTCGGTGCTCGCCACGGGCATCATCGGCGGCGCCTACATGCTGTTCGTCGCGCTGTTCGGCATGGTGTTCGGCACGATCGTCGACCGGCACCGCAAGCACCAGGCGATGATCTTCGCGAGCCTCACGACGCTCACCGCCTTCGGCATCGCCGGCGTGCTCTACCTGCTCCTCCCGGAGAGCGCGCTGCTCGACCTCGGCGGCCCCTGGTTCTGGCTGTTCTCGGGGATCATCCTCTTCGGCGGGGTGATCGAGAACATGCGCAACATCGCGCTGTCCACCACCGTCACCCTGCTCGTGCCCGAGGAGCGCCGCCCCAACGCCAACGGCATGGTCGGCACGGTCACCGGCATCGCCTTCATGGTCACGAGCGTGTTCTCCGGGCTGTCCATCGGACTGCTCGGCATGGGCTGGACCCTGCTCGTGGCCATCGTCTTCACGGGCGTCGCCCTGGTCCACCTCCTCATGCTCTCGATCCCCGAGGAGAAGCCCCACGTCGAGGAGCGGGCCCCCGTCGTCGACGTCCGCGGCAGCCTGGCGGCGATCCGGCTGGTCCCGGGCCTGTTCGCGCTCATCCTGTTCTCGACCTTCAACAACCTGATCGGCGGCGTCTACATGGCGCTCATGGATCCCTACGGCCTGGAGCTGTTCGCGGTCGAGTGGTGGGGCGTGGTGCTCGGCATCACCTCGACCGGCTTCATCATCGGCGGCCTGGTCGTCGCGAAGTTCGGCCTCGGGCGCAACCCGGTCCGCACGATGCTGCGGCTCGTCGTCGTCATGGGCCTCCTCGGCGCGCTGTTCACGATCCGGGAGTCCTGGCTGCTCTACGCCGTCGGGATCTGGGTCTACATGTCGATCATCCCGGCGGTGGAGGCAGCCGAGCAGACCGTCATCCAGAAGGTCGTGCCCTTCCGCACCCAGGGCCGGGTGTTCGGCTTCGCCCAGGCCTTCGAGTCCGCCGCGGCGCCGATCACGGCCTTCCTGATCGCCCCGATCGCGGAGTTCCTCATCATCCCCTACATGGCCACCCAGGAGGGTCGCGACAGCTGGTCGTGGCTGCTCGGCGAGGGCGACACCCGCGGCATCGCGCTCGTCTTCCTCGTCGCCGGGGTGGTGATGGTCGTGGTCGCGCTGCTCGCCTTCCTCACCCGGTCGTACCGCCGCATCTCCGCCTCCTACGCGGAGCAGCGGGAGTCGGTCCCGGTCGAGGAGGGCGACGGCGCGGGCGCTCCCGCGCATCCGGGCCAGGCCTAGTCGGCGCCCCCGGGCGGCGCGGGGAGCGGCACGAGCAGCTGGGTGCGCCAGACCGCCGGGTCGGGGTCGTCGGCGGGGCCGACGAGGTAGCGCTCCCAGGAGAGCGTCCGCTCGACCCCCAGCTCGGCCAGCGCCTCCCCGACCCGCCGGTAGGCGGCGGCGAGCTCGGGGTAGGGGCCGATGTGCGTCTCGAGCAGGGCCGGCCCGGCGGGCAGCTCCACCACCTCGAGACCGGGGTCGTCGGGCGGATCGGAGACGGGGAGCCCGATCGTGACGTCGAAGCGGTCGCCCGCGTCCGCGTGGTAGACCGCCGTCACCGGCCCGACGACCAGGCCGGCGGGGATGCGCCCGGCCGCCTCGACCGCGCGGCCGAAGAAGTCGGGGAGCTCCTCCGCCGAGACCTCGGCCCTGAGCCCGGCGACGAGCTGCCGGGGGAGCTCGACCCTCTGGGCCATCGCGACCACCTCCGTGGGCACGACCCTAGGCCCGCGCGCGTCGCGGGACAAGGCCGGGCTGCGGCCGCTAGCGGCTCTCGGCGAGCGCGGCGAGCTGCTCGGTGACCGCTCCCCAGCCGTCGTGGAAGCCGAGCTCCTCGTGCAGCGCCCGTGCCGCGGGGTCGCCGTGGCGCACGACCACCCGGTAGTCGGTGCCGTCGGGGTGCTCGAGCAGGGTGATCTCCGCCGTCATGGCCACCGGCTCGGGGGCCGCGGGACGCCAGGAGCTGTCGAGGGCGTTGGTGAAGACGATGCGCTCCAGCTCGTCGGCGGCGAGGAAGCAGCCGTCCACATGGGGGAGGAACTCGAGGCCGTCCTCGCTCATCCGGGTGACGAAGGCGCCGCCGGGCCGCGGCTCCAGGCGGTCGACGCGGGCCGACATCGGCGTGGGCAGCCACCACTGGGCGAGCAGCTCCGGGTCGGTCCAGGCCCTCCACACCGTCGCGCGCGGGGCGCGGATCACGCGCTGCAGGCTGAGGTCGAGGTCGGGGTTCATCGCGGCTCCTTCGGAGGCTCGAGGCCGGAGACGAGGCGCTCCAGCCGGTCGGTGCGGCCCTCCCAGACCGCGCGCTGCTCGGCGAGCCAGCCGTCGACGAGGGCGAGCCGCTCGCGGGCCAGCTCGCAGCTGCGCACCCGCCCCGACTTGCGGGTGCGGATGAGGCCGTGCTGCTCGAGCACGCGCAGGTGCTTCATGAAGGAGGGCAAGGTCATCGGGACGTCGCGGGCGAGCTCGCCCACGGTGGCCGGTCCCCGTCCGAGCCGCCCGATCACGGCACGCCGGGTCGGGTCGGACAGGGCGGTGAAGACCCCGTCGAGCTGGGCGGAATACTGTGCCATATGGATAAGTATTGTGGGATCCGCCGCCCGGCGCAAGGGCCGGGCCCTCCGCCTCAGGGCAGCATCGACCCCGTCTCGATCCAGCGCTGGTGCCAGCTCAGCGCCTCGGGCAGCAGATGCGGCGTGTGCCGCCCGTAGCCGTCGCGGCAGGCCCGGTCGAAGTAGTCCTGCAGCAGCGGGCGGAAGCCGGGATGGGCGCAGCGGGCGATGACCTCCCGCGCGCGCTGCTTGGGGGAGAGGCCGCGCAGGTCGGCCAGCCCCTGCTCGGTCACCAGGATCGCGGTGTCGTGCTCGGTGTGGTCGACGTGGCTCACCATCGGCACGATGGTCGAGATCGTGCCGCCCTTCGCCGTGGAGGCCGCCATGAAGGCGGTGAAGTAGCCGTTGCGGGCGAAGTCGCCCGAGCCGCCGATGCCGTTCATCATGCGGCTGCCCATGACGTGGGTGGAGTTGACGTTGCCGTAGATGTCGGCCTCGATCATCCCGTTCATGCCGATGCAGCCCAGGCGCCGCACCAGCTCAGGATGGTTGGAGAGCTCCTGCGGCCGCATCACGATCCGCTCGCGGTAGAAGTCGAGCTCGCGCACGAACTCCGCGTAGGCCGCGTCGGAGAGCGACAGCGCGGTGGTGGAGGCCACCTCGACGACGCCCGAGCGGATCAGCTCGAGCATGCCGTCCTGGATCACCTCGGTGAAGGCGGTGAGGCCGCGCAGCCCGCTCGTCGCCAGCCCCGCGAGCACCGCGTTCGCCGTGTCGCCGACGCCCGACTGCAGCGGCAGCAGGGCCGGCGGCAGATGCCCGAGCGCCTGCTCGCGCCGCAGGAACTCGACCAGGTGGCCCGCGATCGCCTCGCTCGCCTCGCCGGGCGGGTCGAAGGCGTTGTCGCGGTCGGGGGCGTCGGTCTCGACGACGGCCGCCACCCTGGCCGGGTCGACGCGCAGGTAGGGGCTGCCGATCCGGTCGCCCGGGTCGTCGATGGGGATCGGCACCCGCAGCGGCGGCGTCGCGGTGCCGTACCAGATGTCGTGGATGCCCTCCAGGCCCCGTGGCAGGGCGTGGTTGACCTCGAGGATCACCGTGTCGGCGAGCTCGAGCCAGCTCTTGCTGTTGCCGACCGAGGTGGAGGGCACCAGGCGGCCGTCCTCGAGGATCGCCGTCACCTCGACCACGGCCGCGTGCAGCGGGCCGTAGAAGCCGAAGGCCGTGTACTCGGCCACATGGCTGAGGTGCACGTCGACGTAGTCGACCGTGCCGTCGTTGATGCGGCGGCGCAGCTCGGGGTCGGACTGGAAGGGCAGCCGCAGCGAGATGCCGTCCGCCGCCGCGAGGGCGCCGTCGACCTCGGGCGCGGTGGAGGCGCCGGTGAGCAGCTCGATCCGGAAGTCCTCGCCCCGTGCGTGGGCGGCCGCGATGCGCGCCGCGAGCGCCTGCGGCACCGCCTTGGGATGCCCGGCCCCGGTGAAGCCGCTCATGCCCACCGCGTCGCCCGGGCGGATGAGGGCCGCCGCGGCCTCGGCGGTGGTCACCCGGGCGCGCAGCCCGGGGTGCGCGATCCGGTCGGACGCCGGGCCGGGCCGCGCGGCCACCCTCACTCCGTCCCGGATGCGGCGAAGGCCGCGGCGACGCGGGCGAAGCCGTCGAGCCGCTCCTCCTCGGGGCCCAGCAGCTGCACCGCGACCTGGTCGGCCCCGGCGGCGAGGTGCTCGCGCAGGCGGGCCGCGACGGCCGCGTCGTCGCCCCAGGCGACCAGCTCGTCGACGAGGCGGTCGCTGCCGGTCTCGAGCTCCTCCTCGGCGTAGCCGAGGCGGAGCAGGCTGTTCCGGTAGTTCTTCATCGTCAGGTACGGGGTGGCGACGCTCGGGCGGCCGATGGCGCGCGCCCCCTCCGCGTCGACGCGCAGCACCGCCCGCTGCTCGGGCACGAGCAGCGGGCCGGCGCCGAGCTCGTCGCGGGCGAGCGCGGTGTGGGCGGGGGTGGTGAGGTAGGGGTGCGCCCCGGCGGTGCGCTCCCCGGCCAGCCGCAGCATCCGGGGGCCCAGGGCGGCGAGCGCCACCCGGTCGCGCGGCACGCCGGCCGCGTCGAGGGCGTCGAGGTAGCGCACGACCGCCTCGTAGGGCCGGGCCGCGTCGGGATTCCGCTCCGGATGCCCGGCGCCGATGCCCAGCAGGAAGCGGTCGGGCCAGCGCTCGAGCAGCCCGAGCGCGCCCGCGGCGACCTCCTCGGCCGTCGAGCTCCAGATGTTGACGACGCCGGTGGCGATCACGATCCGCTCGCCCGCCTCCAGCAGCGGGGCGAGCACGGCGGGATCGCTCGGAGAGCCGCCGATCCAGACGGCGCCGTAGCCGTGGGACTCGAGATGGGCCACCAGCTCCGGGGTCGCGAGGTTGCGGCCCATCCAGCTGCCGAGAGGCGAGAGCGTCAGTGCTGTCATGCCCCCATCCTGCCCCCTTCGCGGGCCGGAGCACCGGGACGGACGGCCCCGTGTCAACCCCCTCGTGCTCCTCGATCCGGCCGCGGAGGATCGTCTCGACCGGGCGCCGAGGCGCCGCGGAGCAGGGAGGGACGCGATGAGCGACAGCAGGATGCACGGAGACGACGGGCTCGAGGGCGGCCGTCTGGTCGAGCGGGAGGGCGTCGAGGAGGAGCAGGGCGCCGTCGAGCTCGGCGGCGCGGAGACGGCGAGCGGCGAGGAGGACGACGCCGACGACGGCGTGACCGGCGTGGACCCCGACATCGCCGTCGAGGGGGACGGCGCTGCTCCCGAGTAGAGCCGTCGCGGCGACACGCGGGCCGGCGCGGGCCGGATGAGGGTGTCGTCCTGCGTCGGGGCGGCGGAGTGTGCAGGATAGGCGCATGACCGACGCCACCGCGACCGCCCCCGCCGCCCCGCAGACCCCGGAGGAGGCCTACGCCTACTTCCACTCGCGGCGCGAGCTCGCGGTGGTGCAGCCGAAGGGCAGTCTGGCGCTGGTCACCACTCAGCTCGTCGACTCGGAGCAGGCGATCTGGGAAGTGCCGGGGCGCTGGGCGCCGCTGCCGGAGGGCGAGTCGGGGCTGCGCCTCACCGCGGCGGCGGCCGACGGCGTGCGGCTGGACGGGGAGCTCGTCGACGGCGAGGTCGTCGTCCGCGGCCGCGACCACGAGACCCCGGGCGAGCTCGTGCTCGGCCCGACCCGCACGGGCGCGGTCATCGCGCAGGCGGGGGGCGGCTACGCGCTGCGGGTATGGGACGCCGACTCGGAGGCCATCCGCGGCTTCGGCGGCATCGACGCCTACCCCTACGACCCCTCCTGGGTGATCACAGCCCGCTGGGAGGAGAACCCGGCGGGCACCACCTTCGGCTTCGAGCACCTCAAGGACGAGGGGGAGACCCGCGAGGAGGTCGTGCCCGGCCGCATCCTCTTCTCGCACGAGGGCGCCGACTACGACGTCGTCGCCTTCAAGTCCGGCCGGGCGCTGCAGCTCGTCTTCGCCGACGCGACGAGCGGCGACACCACCTACTCGGTGGGCCGCTTCCTCTTCCTGGCCCCCAACGCGGACGGCACGATCACCCTCGACTTCAACCGCGCGGTGCTGCCGCCCTGCGCCTTCAGCTATGCCTTCAACTGCCCGATGCCGCCGAAGCAGAACCGCTTCCCCTTCGCGGTCGAGGCGGGGGAGAGGAACGTGCTCGCGAAGGACGGCTCGCTGCTGCACTGAGGCCTCCCGCCGCCGCTCGTCCGGCGCGGCCGGGTGAAGCGGAGGGCGAATCCCGCGTCGGCGATGGCCGCCCCGCGCTGCGGGGGATAGCCTGTGGCGCATGGTCGTCCAGGGGGACCCGCGGCCGTCCAGGGGAATCGGGGCCGCGCTCGCGCGTCTGCCGCGCTGGGCGCGCGGCGCCCTCGCCGTCGTCGCGCTGCTGCTCGGCGTCGTGCTGGTGATCCGCCCGACGACCTCCCTCGGCGTGCTCGCGCTCCTCGTCGGCGCCGGGCTGATCCTGGTCGGCGTCCTCGAGCTCGTCTCCCGCGAGGAGGCCGTCGACGGCTCCGTCCGCGTGCCCCGCTGGCGGATCGCGATGGCCGTGCTGTGGATCGTGGCGGGGCTGGTCGTGCTCGCGCTGCCCGGGCTGACGGTGCGCCTGCTCGCCGTGATCGTCGGCGCGGGGCTCATCGTCAACGGCGTCCTCTCCGCGCTGTCGGGCCTCCGCCGGGGCCTCGGCGCGGACGCCCGGATCGCGGCGATCGCCCTCGGCCTCGCGGGCATCCTCTTCGGCGTGCTCGCCCTCGCCTGGCCGGACATCACCCTTCTCGTCGTCGCGGTCGTCTTCGGGGCGCGGCTCGTCGTCACGGGCCTCCTCGAGCTGTGGCGGGCGATCCGGGGCACGGAGGGCGCGCGACGCCCGGCGGCGCCCGGGCGGGCCCGGCGGTGGCTGCGGACGATCGCCGCGCTCTCGGCCCTCGTGCTCGCCGTCGCCGCTGGGGCGCTGAGCGTCTCCCTGCACGGGGCCTCACCGGTCGTCGACGAGTTCTACGCGCCGCCGCGCGACGTGCCGGACGAGCCCGGCCGGCTCATCCGGGCCGAGGCCTTCACCCGCGCGGTCCCCGAGGACGCGGTCGGCTGGAGGATCCTCTACACGACGACCCGCGGCGACGGATCGCCCGCGGTCGCGAGCGGCCTCGTGATCGTGCCGAGAGAGGGCGACGGGCCCTGGCCCGTGATCGACTGGACGCACGGCACCACCGGCTACGCGCAGAACTGCGCGCCCACCCTGGCGGAGAGCACCGTCGAGTCGGGGGCGCTGTTCGTGCTGCCGCAGATCATCGACCAGGGCTGGGCGCTCGTCGCGACCGACTACATCGGGCTGGGCTCCGAGGGACCGCACCCCTACCTGGTCGGCTCCGACAGCGCGCACGCCGCGCTCGACGCGCTCCGGGCGGCCTACGAGCTCGACGAGGCCCGGCTGAGCGGCCAGACGGTGGTGTGGGGCCACTCGCAGGGCGGCGGCGCCGCGCTGTGGACCGGCGCCCTCGCCGAGGAGTACGCTCCCGAGCTGGCCATCGAGGGCATCGCGGCCCTCGCGCCGGCGAGCAACCTCCCGGGGCTCGTCGCGAACACCGCGAAGGTGACGGGCGGCAGCGTCTTCGCCTCCTTCGTGATCGAGGCCTACTCCCGGATCTATCCCGACGTCACCTACCGCCAGTACATCCGTCCGGGGGCGGAGGAGACGGTGCGGCGGATGGCCACGCGCTGCCTGGCCGAGCCGAGCCTGTTCGTGTCGATCCTCGAGTCCCTCGCGATGTCGGAGGACCCGCAGATCCTGGCCCAGGACCCGACCACCGGCCCCTTCGGGCAGCGGCTGGTCGAGAACATCCCGCCCGCCACGATCTCGGCGCCGCTGCTGCTCGGCCAGGGGGGCTCCGACGGCCTCGTGCTGCCCGCCGCGCAGGAGGTCTTCGTCGACGGCCTGTGCCGGGCCGGCCAGCAGCTGGACTACCGGGTCTACGCGGGCCGCGACCACGTTCCCCTCGTCCAGCCCGACTCCCCGCTCATCCCCGAGCTGATCGCCTGGACCGAGGACCGCCTCGCCGGGGAGCCGGTGGACCCCGGCTGCGTGCGCAGCGAGCGCTGACCCTCGCGGGCCGCCCGGCCCGACGGCCCGCCGCTCGCCGCTCGTCGGCGGTGCGGGGGAGACTGGAGCCGTGCACATCGTGCTCGAGCCCGGCCCTGCGGGCGAGGTGATCGCGACCGAGCTCGACGACGAGCTCGGCGAGATCGCACGGCAGCTGCTCGCCGAGGAGGAGCTGCCGGCCTGGGCGGCCGGGCGCGAGGCCGACCGCCCGCGCTGGACCTGGGCCGACACCGCCCGCTGGCATCCCGCGCTGCTGGCCGCGGGGCTGCGGGTGGAGCGCTGCCACGACCTGCGGATGTGCCGGCGCATCCTTCGCGCCTCCCCGCACACGGCGTCCGCGTGGCCCGCGACCGCCCCGCCCGACGGCTGGGACGGGCCCCCTCCCGCCCCCGCCCCTCCAGGGGACGGGCTGTTCGAGCTCGAGCCCGAGGTCGCGCCCGCCCCGCCGCCGGACGCCGTCGCCGAGCTGCGCCGCCAGCTCGCCGCCGTGGCGGAGTCGGCGGAGCCGGCCCGGCTCACCCTGCTGCTGGCCGCGGAGAGCGTCGGCGCGCTCATCGCCGTCGAGCTGCGGGA
>Ga0164243_10014105_pt1 | contig 11154 bp, 12 predicted proteins | sample OricompcompostOP_FD_108781 | JGI IMG/M metagenome (GOLD analysis project Ga0164243, IMG submission 108781) | Organic Plus compost microbial communities from Emeryville, California, USA - Original compost - Organic plus compost (OP) | ecosystem: Engineered > Solid waste > Mixed feedstock >... | reverse complement strand
GCGCGCATGCCGACGGCGGCGCCGATGTCGCTCATCGTCGTCGCGGGATAGCCCTGGCGGGTGAACAGGTCGAGCGCGGCGTCCCTGATGTGGCCGAGCCGGTCCACGGCACCTCCCTCGTAGCGGCTAACGAATAATAGCCGGGTGAGCGAGGACACCGCACCGAGTGCAAGTGATTGACCTATAGTCCCGGCTAACGACTATTAGCCACGGGAGGTGTCATGGCCGTCGACTTCGCGCCGGAGCCGGGTGTCGCCGAACTCGCCCGGCGCACCGCCGGATTCGTCCGCGACGCGGTGATCCCCGTCGAGGAGGAGCACCACGGCGTCGTGCGCGACGAGGACGTACGCACCCGGTTGCAGCGCGCCGCCAAGGACGCAGGCGTGTTCGCCCCGCACGTCGCCGCCGAGTACGGCGGGCACGGCCTGGACATGCGCGGCCGGGCCGCGGTGTTCGAGGAAGCCGGTTACTCGCTGCTGGGGCCGCTCGCGCTGAACATCGCCGCGCCCGACGAGGGCAACATGCACATGCTCGAGGCGATCGCGACACCCGAGCAGAAGGAGCGTTACCTGCGCCCGCTCGCGTCCGGTGAGATCCGGTCGTGCTTCGCGATGACCGAGCCATCGCCCGGCGCGGGCTCCGATCCGGCGGCGCTGACCACCCGCGCCGAGCGCGTCGCGGGCGGCTGGCGCATCAACGGCCGCAAGTGGTTCATCACCGGTGCCGACGGCGCCGGGTTCACGATCTGCATGGCGCGCACCTCCGGTGAACCCGGCGAGGCGGGCGGCGCCACGATGTTCCTCGTCGACGAGGGAACCCCGGGGATGACCGTGGTGCGGCACATCGACACCCTCGACGAAAGCCTCTACGGCGGGCACATCGAGCTGGCGTTCGACGACTGCCTGGTGCCGGACGAGGCGGTGCTCGGCGAGGTCGACCAGGGTTTCCGCTACGCGCAGGTCCGGCTCGGCCCGGCGCGGATGACGCACTGCATGCGCTGGCTGGGCATCGCCCGCCGGGCCCAGGACATCGCGGTGGCGCGGGCGGCGGAGCGCGAGCTGTTCGGGTCACGACTCGGTGACCTCGGCATGGTGCAGCAGATGATCGCCGACAACGAGATCGACATCGCCGCCGCGCGGGGGCTGCTGCTGCAGGCCTGCTGGGAGCTGGACCAGGGGCGGCACGCATCGCAGTCGACGTCGATCGCGAAGACGTTCTGCGCCGAGGCGATCTGGCGCGTGGTCGACCGGGCCGTGCAGGTGTGCGGCTCGCTGGGCATCTCCGGCGACGTCCTGCTCAGCCGGTTCCTGCGCGAGGTGCGGCCGTTCCGCATCTACGACGGGCCGTCCGAGACCCACCGCTGGGCCATCGCGCGGCGGGTGCTGCGCCGTTCCGAGAGGATCCGGAGTGGACGGTCTTGACCTCCCTGCTCTCGAGGCGTTCTTCGCCCGCACCGTGCCCGGGTTCCAGGGCGCGCTGTCCGCGGAGATGCTCGAGGGCGGGCGATCGAACCTGACCTACGTCCTCACCGACGGGCGCACCAGGTGGGTGCTGCGGCGGCCGCCGCTGGGCGGGCTCACCCCGTCGGCGCACGACATGGGCCGCGAGTACCGCGTGGTGGCCGCCCTGCGGGACAGCGATGTCCCGGTGGCCCGCGCCGTCGCGCTCGCCGACGCCGACGTGATCGGCGTGCCGTTCGCGGTGGTGGAGCACGTCGACGGCGTCGTCATCCGCACCACCGAACAACTGCACGCCCGCCCGCGGGCCGACATCGAGCGGTGCGCGCACGGGCTGGTCGACGTGCTCGCGCGGCTGCACGCCGTCGACCCGGCCGAGGTGGGGCTGGGCGATTTCGGCCGCCCCACCGGATACCTGGCGCGGCAGGTGCGCCGCTGGTACGACCAGTGGGAGCGGGTCCGCACCCGACCGCTGCCCGACATCGATGCGCTGCACGGCAGGCTCGCCGAGGCCTGCCCGGAGGAAAGCGGCGCGTCCATCGTGCACGGTGACTACCGCATCGACAACGTCATCCTCGACGGGGCCGACCCGGGAACGGCACGCGCGGTCGTCGACTGGGAGATGGCCACGCTCGGCGATCCGCTCGCCGATCTCGGCCTGCACCTGGTGTACTCGGACCCGGTGTTCGCGCCGGTGCTGGCCGGTGGCGCCGCGTCCACCAGCGACCGGCTGCCTCCGGTCGACGACCTCGCGCAGCGCTACGCGACGGTGAGCGGGCGGGACCTGAGCCGGCTCGGCTTCCACCTCGCGCTCGGGTACTTCAAGATCGCGGTCATCGCCGAGGGGATCCACGCCAGGCACCTGCGGGGCCTCACGCGCGGATCCGGGTTCGACTCGGTCGGCGAGGCCGTCGCACCCCTCGCCGCGGCCGGTCTGCGCGCCGCGGCCCGGATCGGACGGGAGTAGTCATGGGAGTTCTCGACCTGTTCCGTCTCGACGGCAAGGTCGCCGTCGTCACCGGCGCCAGCTCGGGTCTGGGCGCCGGGTTCGCCCGCGCGCTCGCCGAGGCGGGCGCCGACCTCGTGCTCGCCGCCCGGCGCACCGACCGGCTCGCCGCGGTGGCCGAGGACGTGCGCGCACTCGGCAGGCGCGCGCTCGTCGTGTCCGCCGACGTGGCCGACCCGGCCGCCTGCGACGCGCTGGCCGCGGCCGCGGTCGACGGGTACGGCCACCTCGACGTCCTGGTCAACAACGCGGGGGTGGGCACGGCGATCCCGGCGACGCGCGAAACGCCCGAGGAGTTCCGCCGCGTCGTCGACGTGAACCTCAACGGCGCCTACTGGGCGGCGCAGGCCTGCGGGCGGGTGATGGCCCCGGGCGGGAGCATCGTGAACATCAGCAGCGTCCTCGCGCTGATCAAGTCCTTCGCGCCGCAGGCCGCCTACGCCGCGAGCAAGGCAGGGCTGCTCGGCCTCACCCGCGACCTGGCGCAGCAGTGGTCCGGTCGCAAGGGCATCCGCGTCAACGCGATCGCACCCGGCTACTTCGCCAGCGAGATGACCGTGGACATCCCCGAGGACAAGCTGATGCCGTTCATCGCCGCGCACAGCCCGCTCGGCAGGCTGGGGCAGCAGCACGAACTCGACGCGGCGGTGGTGTTCCTGGCCTCCGACGCGGCGTCGTACATCACCGGTGCGACGCTCGCGGTGGACGGTGGCATGTCCGGACATTGACGGTGATTTCGCCACCGGATGCGTTCACATGCAGTGAATATTTACCGGACCGTGTCCCGCGCGACCGCGCCGGGCGGCACACTGGAGCGCGTGACGACTGACACCGGCTACGTCCTGGGCCACAACGATCCGGAGGTGGAGCGGCTGCTGCTGCAGGGCCGTCTCTACCGCACCCACACCGAGCACGCGCTGCGCCTGGCCGGGCTCGACACCGGGATGCGGGTGCTCGACGTCGGCTGCGGCGCGGGTGACGTGGCGATGGCCGCCGCGCGCATCGTCGGCCCCGCGGGCTCGGTCACCGCCGTGGACGCGCAGGCCTCGATCCTCGACGTCGCCGAACAGCGGGCCCGGGAGGCGGAGCTGCCCTGGATCACGTTCCGGCACACCACTGTCGAGGAGGTGACCGCGGCCGAACCGTTCGACGCGGTCACCGGCAGGCTCCTGCTCATGCACCTGCCCGACCCGGTCGCCGCCGTGCGGACGGTGGCCGGGCTCGTGCGGCCCGGTGGCGTGGTCACCTTCCAGGAATTCGAGGCGAGCGCCGCACGCTCGGTCCCGCAGACGCCGTTGTTCACCCGGGTGCTCGACCTCGTTCTGGCCGCGTTCCGCGGCGCGGGTGCGGCCACCGAGATGGGCACCTCGCTGCCCCGCGTCTTCCGGGGCGCCGGCCTGCCGTCACCGAGCCTCACGATGGGCGGCTGCCTCGGCCCGCTGTCCGATCCGGACGTGCTGCGCTTCGTCGTCGGCACCTGGCGGTCGCTGCTCCCGGCCGCCCTCCGGCTCGGGCTCGACCTCGACGACGAGGTGACCGATCTGGACCGGCTGGGCGCCCGCCTCGCGGCCGACACCGGCGACGGGATCGTGGTGCTGCCGCCCCTGGTCAGCGCGTGGAGCCGGGTGCCGGGCTGACCGTCCCACGCGCCGGTCAGCTGCCCGCGTCGAGGTCGGCCAGCCAGGCGTGGAAGTCCTCCGGCCCGTAGAGGTGGGCGCCCGGCGCGGTCGCGCTGTCGGCCCCGGAGAGCCGGTCCAGCGCCGCCCACACCGTCGCGTCGGTGACCTCGCCCGCGTCGTCCCGCAGCCACGGCATCGCCCAGTCGGCGGCCGCGCGCCGGGTGATCGTGCCGTCGAGCAGTCCGGTGAGCACCGCGCGGACCGCGGTGCGCGCCGGGGCCCGCTCGGCGGTGAGGAACTCGCGCACCACGTCGCTCGCCTCGGGGCGGCACTCCTCGAAGTAGGCGTGCCGCCCGCCCGGGAACAGGTGCACCGTCGCGTCCGGGATGCGGTCGGCCAGCAGGGGCGCGTTCTCGGCCGGCGTGAGCCGGTCGTCGGTGCCGTGCAGCACCAGCGTCGGGGCGGCGACGCGGGACAGGGCGTCCCACGCGTCGTGCTCGTTGCTCGCGACCAGGTGGTGCTTGCGTGCGTGGGTCGGCATCGTGTCGTCCCCCAGCGTCCGATGTGGACCGGGGTGACCGGCGCGCCAGTCCGATGTGTACATCAGGTCGGCGAGGGTCTCGGCGGCGTCAGGCCGGATCAGGGCGCGCCGCACGTCGGCGGAGCGCTCGACTGCGTGCGACCCACCGGGGGAGGTGCAGCCGAGCACGAGCCGCCGGACCCGGCCGGGGTGGTCGATCGCGACCCACTGCGCGACGCGGCCACCCATCGACGTGCCGTACACGTCGGCCTGGGCGATACCCAGGTGGTCCAGCACCGCGATCACGTCGGCCGCGAACTGCCGCGTCGAGTAGGGCTCGTCGGGCCGGTCGCTGGCCCCGGTGCCGCGGTAGTCGAAGGTGATCGTGCGGTGCGTGGCGTGGAAGTCGTCGCGAACCGCGTCCCACCAGGTGTGGTTGTTGGCCTGGCCGGGCAGCAGCACGAGCGGCCGCCCGGCTCCGGCCGTCTGCACCGCGAGACGGGTTCGGTCCGTGGTGACGGCGACATCGTTCACACGCCGCATTCTGCTCGGCGCGCCCGGCGGCCGGTCACCGGTGCGTGCATGCTCACCGCGCGTGGATCACCCACCGATAGATACAAGCATGCATGCATCGAGTAGGGTGGCGGCGTGCGTACCGAGCCCCCCGCCGCGGAGCGGGCCTATCTGCTGACCAAGGAGCTGGTGCTGTCGGGCGAACTGCCCGGCGGGCACCTGTTCAGCGAGGGGGACATCGCCGAGCGGCTCGGTGTCAGCCGGACGCCCGTGCGGGAGGCGTTCCTCCGGCTGCAGGCCGAGGACCTGCTGCGGCTCGTGCCCAAGCGCGGCGCGATCGTGGTGCCCATACCGCCGGGGGAGGCCGAGGACATTCTCGACGCGCGGGAAACCGTCGAGTGCTCCGCGCTGCGCAGGCTGCTGTGTCACCCGGAGCGGCTCCCGGACGCCGTCACCGCGCTGCGGGACGCACTCGAGGTGCAGCGCGGCCACGCCGAGCGCGGCGACCTGACCGCCTTCGCCGAGGCCGACGAGGCGTTCCACCGCACCCTGGTGGCCGCCGGTGGCAACGCTCTGTTGATCCGGTTCTACGCCGGCCTGGCCGACCGGCAGCGGCGGATGAGCGTGCACGCCCTCGGGCCGGTACCCGAGCGGCTGCCCGTCGTGCTGCGTGAGCACGAGGAGCTGATCGGGATCGTCGCCGACGGGGACGAGGCCGCGTTCGGTTTCGCGTTGCGGGCGCACCTGGACGGGACGCACCGGCGATGAGGGCGTGGCGGGCGGCCGCGGCCGCGATGTTCGTGTGCGGGTGGGGTGGCAACCAGTTCACGCCCCTGCTGGTGATGTACCGCGAGGCGGGTTATTCGACGGTGACGGTCGACGCGCTGCTCGGCGCCTACGTCGTCGGGCTGGTGCCGGGTCTGCTGACGGCGGGCAGGCTGTCGGACCGGTGGGGGCGCCGTCCGGTGTCGATCGCGGGGGTGATCGCCTCGCTCGTGGCGAGCGCGCTGCTCGCGCTCGGCGCCGGTGGTGCGGTGTGGATCGCGCTGGGCAGGCTGGTCACCGGGTTCGGCGTGGCGGTCGCGATGGCGGTGGGCACCACGTGGGTGACCGAGTTGTCCGAACGCGACGGTGTCACGCGTGGCGCGGGTGCCCGCCGGGCGTCGATGTGGCTCACGGCCGGGTTCGCCCTCGGCGCGGGACTGGCCGGGGTGCTCGCGCAGTGGGCGCCGTGGCCGATGGTCACGCCCTACGTGGTGCACGCCGTGCTCGCGGTGGCGGTGCTGCCGCTACTGCCCGCCCTGCCGGAGACGCGCGATGCCACGGAGGACGACGGCGGACCGCGGTTCGCCGGTGTGCGGCACCCGCGGTTCACCCGCGTGATCCTGCCGATGGCCCCGTGGATCTTCGGTTCGGCCGGCGTTGCCTACGCGATCATGCCGCAGCTGGTCGGCGACCGGCTCGGCGCGTGGGGGCTGGTGTACTCGACGGTGCTCACGGTGGCCACGCTCGGCGCGGGCGTGCTGGTCCAGCCCATCGCCAAGCGTCTGGACCACCCGCACAGCGCGCGGGCCGTCGTGGTGTCGATGACGGTGATGTCGGCAGGTCTCGCGGTCGCGACCGCCGCCGCGGTGGCGGGTTCGCCGGTGCTGGCGCTCGTGGCGGCGGTCGCGCTGGGCAGCGCGTACGGCATCGCGGTGGTGTCCGGGCTGCTCGAACTGCAGCGCCTGGCGCGGCCCGGCGAACTCGCGGCGCTGACCGGGGTCTACTACGCGCTGGCCTACGCCGGGTTCCTGTTGCCGTCGGTGCTGGCGCTGCTCAGCGCCGTCGCGAGCTATCCGGTGCTGCTCGGCTGCCTCGTCCTCGTCGCGCTCGGCGGCACCGCGGTGATCCTGCGGCACTCGCGGGCGCACTTGCCCGCCGGCGCCGAGCGATCCCCGGGCTGATCGAGGACTTTCGACCCTGGTCACCTGACGACACTCCGTGATCTCGGACTGGGATCCGCGCGAGAAAGTCCCTCACTAGAGTGAACAGTGGACCGTTGGCGTAGCAATCTGTGCTCGCCGGCGAGTACCTGTCATGCCCCTCAGCACCCTCGCCGAACCACGCCCCGCGCACCGGGGCAGGCACCGGTCCGGCGCCGCGCGCGTCGTGGCGGTGATCCCCGCGCACGACGAGGAATCCCAGATCGCCGCCACCATCGCCGCACTGGGCCGCCAGCAGCGTGCGGTGGACGCGGTGTTCGTCGTCGCCGACAACTGCACCGACCGGACCGCCGACGTCGCGCGGGACGCGGGCGCCCGGGTGCACCGGTCGCGGGACAACCGGCACCGCAAGGCCGGTGCGCTCAACCAGCTGCTGGCCTGGCTGCTGCCGCGGCTCGACGACGACGACGTGATCCTCGTGCAGGACGCCGACTCCACACTGGACCCGCGTTTCGTCGCGGTGGCGATGCGGTACCTGGACCGCGGTTACGGCGGCGTCGGCGGGGTGTTCCGCGGCGGACCCGGCGGTGGCTTCGTCGGGCACCTGCAGCGCAACGAGTACGCCCGCTACGCCCGCGACGTGCACCGCCTGCGGGGCAAGTGCCTCGTGCTGACCGGGACCGCGGCGATGTTCCGGGTGGGCACGCTGCGGGAGGTTTCGGCCGCCCGGCTCGCCGGGACGCTGCCCGCCGGGAACGGCGCGGGCGGGATCTACGACACCACCGTGCTCACCGAGGACAACGAACTCACCTTCGCCCTGATGCACCTCGGCCACCGCGTGGTCTCGCCCAGCGGGTGCAGCCTGGAGACCGAGGTGATGACCAGCTGGCGTGCGCTGTGGGCGCAGCGGCTGCGGTGGAAGCGCGGTGCCGTCGAGAACTGCGTCCAGTACGGGCTCACCCGCGTCACGTGGCGCTACTGGGGCAGGCAGGTGCTGACCCTCGCCGGGCTGCTGGTGTCGGTGATCTACCTCGCGGCGGTCGTGGCCGGCGTGTTCCTCGGCGGCTGGCACCTGCACCCGCTGTGGCTGGCCGTGTCCGGCATCTTCGTGGTGGAGCGCGTGGTGACCGTGCGCTACCGCGGCTGGCGCCGGATGCTGCTCGCCGCCTCGATGTACGAGCTGGTGCTCGACTACTTCCTGCAGGTGTGCCACGCCAAGGCCTACGCCGACGCGCTGCTGCGGGCTCGCAAGACCTGGTGACAACGCACAAGGAGAGGAATACCCATGTACCAGAAGATCGGAGCTGCCGGTGCGGCGGGCCTGACGGGTGGACTGGCCTACACCGGAGCGAGTGTGCTCTGGCTGCTGTTGGCCGGGTTCGCCCTGCTGGCCGCGGGGATCGCGCTGCTGCGGATCAGTCCGAAGCTGCGCCGGGCAGCGGAGGAGGACTGACCACCCAGTCCTGATAGGACACCCAGGCGGACAGGGTGCGGCCGCTGGTGAAGCGGCGCTGCTCACCCGTCACCGGGTCGGTGAACGCGAGCGTCTTCGCGAGCAACTGCAGCGGGCGGCTGAAGTCGTCCAGCGGGGCCTCGATCTCCGTGGGGTAGCAGCGGTCGCCGAGGATCGGGACGCCGAGGCGGTTCATGTGCACCCGCAGTTGGTGGGTGCGCCCGGTGGCGGGCACCAGCCGGTAGCGGCCGAGGTGCCCGTCGTGTTCGACCAGTTCGACGCACGTCTGCGCGTTCACCGGCCCCGGTTCCTCCCGCGCGGTGGTGGCGCCGCGGTCCTTGACGATCCGGCTGCGCACCACCGCTGGCAGGTCCAGCGCGGGGTCGTAGCGGGCGATCGCCTCGTACTCCTTGGCGACGCAGCGGTCCCGGAACAACGACTGGTACCGGCCGCGGTACTCCCGGCGGGTGACGAACATCAGCAGCCCCGCGGTGACCCGGTCCAGCCGGTGCGCGGGGCTGAGCTCGGGCAGTCCGAGGTCGCGCCGCAGCCGCACGAGCGCGGTCTCCAGCACGTGCCGTCCGCGCGGGATCGTGGGGAGGAAGTGCGGTTTGTCCACCACGACGAGGTGGTCGTCACGGTGCACGACCTCGATCGGGAACGGCACCGGCACCTCGACCGGCAGGTCGCGGTGGAACCACACGAACACGCCGGGACGGTACGGGGTGTCCGCGGTGACCACACCGTCCTCGGCGACGAAGCGGCCCTCGGCGAGCATCTCGTCGAGCCGCCCGGGTTCCAGGCGGGTGAGGCGTTCGGCGAGGTGGTCGCGGATCGTGGTCCACGGCCCCTCGTCGGGCAGCCGCACGCGGGCGGGGTCGAGGCCGTGGCGCGGCGGAAGCGGGGCGGGGCGGCGGGACACGACCCCAGATTAGTCGTCGGACATCGTCCCCGGACGGCGTTCGCGGGCCCGTTTTCGTCGGTGGTGGGTGCGATGATCGACGGGTCCGGATGACGCGACGGCGATGGGGGTCGGTGGTCGATGACGGCGAACACGCGAAATTACCACGGTCCGGGTTTGCTGGCCCAGGAGGTGGGGCTGCAGCGGTGGCAGGTCGACTGCGCCGCGCGCACCGGGATGCTGCCGCGGCCACGGCACCCACGCGGGTGGCTTCCCGAGCAGGTGGCGGAGGTGCGGGAGCACGCGGGCGCTGTGGTGGAGCGGTTCGGGGGCGCAAGTCCGGAGGGCGCGGCGCGGTGCGCGGTGCGGCTCGGGGCTCGGCTCGGGCGCGACGACGTGGTGGCCGACGACGTCGAGGCCTTGGCCGCGTCCGGTGCGCTCGTCCCGGCCGGGTCGCGTGGCGGGCGGCCGCTGTTCGCCCGTCCGCGGTCGACGCGCTCGATCCCGCGCGGGTCGCCTGGCTCGCCGAGTCGTCGACACCACAGGACGCGTGCGCCCGGCTGGGGTGTCGGTGGGAGCTCGAGCCCGTGCTCGCCGAGCGCGGTGTCGGAAGTGGACGGTTCGGCCGGTACCGCACCGCTGCCGTCGACGCGATCGCCGCCGACACCGCGTTGTGCGCGCGGGTGGCCGCCGAACGGCTGGTCACCGCCGACGAGGCGGCCGCGTTGCTCGGTGTGGCGCGCAGGCATGTCGACATCTGCGCCGAGGCGGGCTGGATCCGTCGCCTGCGGCACTACGAAAAGCTCGTGGGCCGCACCCGGACGGTCGACGTCGCGCTGTACCGCACGGCGGACGTCGCGGCGCTGTCCGAACGTTCCGGGGTCGACCGGGCGGCGGTGCGGGCCACGCCGAAGGGGGAGCGCTCACCGCTGCTCGACCTCGTCGGCCGCCGCCCGCCCACCCGTGCACGGGTGATCCGCCGGTTCCTCGCGGAGTTCGGCGCCGCGCACGGCATCGAGATGTGGCGTGGTGGGTGCCCGGGCCGGACGTGTGGGAAATCGATGGGGAGCGGGCCGGTGGCGGCCCGACGAAGACCGACGTCGTGGCGGCCATCGAGCAGCGGCCCGCGGTACACCGGTACCTGGCCGACCTGCAGCTGCACTCGGCGGCGGGTGCGGCATCCGGTTCGCGCGGGCGATGCTGGAGCCGGGGCGCGCCGTCATCCTCGACACCGAGCCCACCGAGCCCACCGACCTCGACGGCTCGATCTGCGAGATCGCGGTGATCGACGCGGCGAGCGCATGTTGGACACGCTGGTCACCCGGGCGTCCCGATCGGCGACGAGGCGTTCGCGGTGCACGGGATCACCGACAGCGAGGTCAGCGCGCCGGGAGTGCCCGACTGGCCGACCGTCTACACGCGACTTCTGCGGGTCACCAGGGGGCGCACGGTGCTGGCGTACAACGCCGATGTCGACCGCGCGGCCATCACCGCCGACGGCGTGCGCCACGGGATCTCCCGCAGCAGGCTCGCCGACGAGACGCTCCCGGAGATGGCTGCGCAACGGCGGAGGCCACCGCGCCCTCGGTGACGTCCAGGAGACCAGACAACACCTCCTCCACATGACGACGCCCTGACGCGGTCGCCGCACGGACGTGGCTGCACGGGGTGGGCTGTGTGGTGCCGGGTGGGTTGTGGCGGGGGATCGTCGTTGGCGTGCTGCCGGGTGGTGCGTGGGTATTCGTCGTGACCGCGGGGGG
>Ga0164243_10014103_pt1 | contig 11154 bp, 7 predicted proteins | sample OricompcompostOP_FD_108781 | JGI IMG/M metagenome (GOLD analysis project Ga0164243, IMG submission 108781) | Organic Plus compost microbial communities from Emeryville, California, USA - Original compost - Organic plus compost (OP) | ecosystem: Engineered > Solid waste > Mixed feedstock >... | reverse complement strand
CCCTACAAGCCCCTGCCGCCGGATGCGCTCTATCTCGGCGCGAGCGAGTGGGCGGAGCAGATTGAGAAGGAAGCCGTCGCGCGCCTGACGCCCTTCGCCCAGCCGCAGACGAGCGGACGGCTCGTGGTCGATGTCGGCGGCCGGCAGGGGCGCAGCTTTGCCGCCGAGCGGGCGGACGAGACGGCGAATGTCTTCGATGCCGCCGTGCGCCACGTGCGCGAGCTGCAGAAGGCGGGCAAACGCGTGGTGCTCGCCGCCTGGTCCGAGGGCTCGCGCGAGCGTCTGGCGCACGTGCTGGCCGACCACGGGCTGACGCAGGCCAAGCCGATATCGCGCCTTGCCCATGTCTCGGCGCTCGCCCGCAACGAGGCCGCGCTCGCCGTCTGGGGGCTGGAGCACGGTTTCGAGACAGATGATCTCGCCGTCATCGGCGAGCAGGACATCCTCGGCGACCGGCTGGTGCGCGCCAAGCGCAAGACCAGGCGCGCGCAGGATTTCATCGCCGAAGTCTCGAGCCTTACCGCCGGCGATCTCGTGGTGCATGTCAACCACGGCATCGGCCGCTTCGTCGGGCTCAAGACCATCGATGCCGCCGGCGCGCCGCACGACTGCCTCGAGCTGCACTACGCGGGCGGGGACAAGCTGTTCCTGCCGGTGGAGAATATCGAGCTGCTGTCGCGCTACGGCTCGGAGGACACCGAGGCGGTGCTCGACAAGCTCGGCGGCGTCGCCTGGCAGGCGCGCAAGGCCAAGCTCAAGAAGCGCATCCGCGAGATGGCCGGCGCGCTCATCAAGATCGCTGCGGCGCGCGCCCTCAAGGAGGCGCCGCGCATACAGCCCCCCGCCGGGCTCTACGACGAGTTCGCGGCGCGGTTCCCCTACGAGGAGACGGAGGACCAGCAGAACGCCATCGACGCGGTGCTCGACGATCTCGCCGCCGGTCGGCCCATGGACCGACTCATCTGCGGCGACGTTGGCTTCGGCAAGACCGAGGTGGCGCTGCGGGCCGCCTTTGCGGTCGCCATGTCGGGTTACCAGGTGGCCGTGGTCGTGCCGACGACGCTCCTGGCGCGCCAGCACTACAAGGCCTTCACCGAGCGCTTCCAGGGGCTGCCGGTGCGCATCGCCCAGGCTTCCCGTTTCGTCTCCGCAGGTGAGATGAAGAAGGTGAAGGAGGGGCTCGCCGATGGCACCATTGATATCGTCATCGGCACGCACGCCCTGCTGGGCAAGACCATCTGCTTCAAGGAGCTGGGCCTCATCATCGTCGACGAGGAGCAGCATTTCGGCGTGGCTCACAAGGAGCGGCTGAAGGAGTTGCGCGCCGAGGTGCACGTGCTGACCCTGACGGCCACGCCCATCCCGCGCACCCTCCAGCTTGCCCTGACGGGCGTGCGGGAGCTGTCGATCATCGCCACGCCGCCGGTGGACCGCCTGGCGGTGCGCACCTTCATCACGCCGTTCGACCCGCTCGTCATCCGCGAGGCACTGCTGCGCGAGCGCTATCGCGGCGGCCAGGCGTTCTACGTCTGCCCGCGCATCGAGGATCTCGCGGAGGTGAAGGCGTTCCTCGATGCCGAGGTGCCCGAGGCACGCGTGGTCGTCGCTCATGGCCAGATGCCTGCCGGCCAGCTCGAAGACGCCATGACGGCTTTCTACGATGGCAAGTTCGACATCCTCCTGTCGACGACGATCGTTGAATCGGGCCTCGACATCCCGCGTGCCAACACGCTCATCGTCCACCGGGCGGACATGTTCGGCCTCGCCCAGCTCTACCAGCTGCGCGGCCGTGTCGGCCGTTCGAAGACGCGCGCCTATGCGCTCTTCACCGTGCCCGCCAACCGCACGCTGACGGCGACGGCCGAACGCCGGCTCAAAGTGCTTCAGTCGCTCGACACGCTCGGCGCCGGCTTCCAGCTCGCCAGCCACGACCTCGACATCCGCGGCGCGGGCAACCTCCTCGGCGAGGAGCAGTCCGGCCACATCAAGGAGGTGGGCTACGAGCTCTACCAGCAGATGCTGGAGGAGGCGGTGGCGCAGCTCAAGGCTGGCGCCGCCGACGAGGAGACGGAGGAGCAGTGGTCGCCGTCGATCACCATCGGTACGCCGGTGATGATCCCCGAGAGCTATGTGCCGGACCTGCAGCTGCGCCTCGGCCTCTACAAGCGCCTGTCGACGCTGGAGCGCGACGACGAGATCGAAGCCTTCGGCGCCGAACTCATCGACCGCTTCGGCCCCCTGCCGGAGGAGGTGGACCAGCTTCTCAAGCTCGTGGCCATCAAGGCCCTGTGCCGGCGCGCCAATGTGGAGAAGGTCGAGGCCGGTCCCAAGGGCCTCATCGTTGCCTTCCGCGACAATGCCTTCGCCAATCCGGAGGGCCTCATCGCCTATGTGGCCGGTGAGGGCACGCTGGCAAAGGTGCGGCCCGACATGCGGATCGTCTTCATTCAGGACATGGACACCGCAGAAGCGCGCCTCAAGGGCACGGCCCGCGTGCTGCGCGACCTCGTGCGCATCGTGGAGCAGAAAAAGGCAGCGTAACGCGTCGCCGCGCCTCATCCGGCGGCGGCGCCTCGGGCATCGCGATGATGCGTGCTGCAGCGAGTCTTTCGATCATCGCGCGACGTCGAAGAAGCGCCGACACGGCCAGGTGACGGTGATCGGATTCCTTGTATGGCGCTTCAATATATCTGCATAAGTCATTGCATATTATGCATATTGCCGTCTTGCTGGCGATCAGCTCTGCCGGGTTGACAGCAGGAGCGGAACGTTTCTTAATAAATCAACATGATTTATAAAAAGGTCGCTGCTGGCGGCCGGGAAACGTCAGGACGGGCCATGCGTGCCATGCGGTCCGGGCAGGGGACGAATTCCCTGCAGATCCGGCAGTACAATCAGCGTCTGGTCTTGCGCTGGCTGCGCCGCCTCGGCGAGGCGTCCAAGGCGGATCTTGCCCGCGCAGCGGACCTCACCAGCACGGCCGTCGGCCAGATCGTCGACGAACTCGACGCCCTCGGGCTCGTGGAGACGGTCGGCAAGCGTCATCGCGGCCAGCGTGGCCAGCCGGCGACGATCCTGCGGCTCAACAGGGCGGGCGCTTACGGCATCGGCGTCCGGCTCGACCGCAGCCGCATCGAGACGGCGCTCGTCGATCTGGGCGGCCATCTCCTTGCCCAGTACACACACGACATCGACCTGCCGTCGCCGGCCGCGACGCTCGAGATCGTCCAGCGTGACGTGGAGCAGCTGCTCGCCTTCTGCACACCCGAGATGCGCGAGCGTATCACCGGCATCGGCATCGGCCGTCCCTACAATCTCGGCAGCTGGCTTCAGCAGCTCGATCTCGTCGAGGTGCCATCGCTGCGCGAGTGGGATGATGCGGATTTTGCCGGCGACCTTGCGCGCGCCACGGGCCTTGCCACGGTGGAGGAGAACGACGGCGCCGCGGCGGCGATTGCCGAGCTGTTCCACGGCCTGGGCCACGAGGCGGACAACTTCCTCTACCTGTTCATCGGCCCTTGCATCGGCGGCGGGCTCGCCATGGGCGGGGATTACCTGCGCGGCGAGACCGGCAACGCCGCCGACGTCGCCGTGATGCCGGTGGGGCCGAGCCGGCTGCCCTCGGCGCCGCAAGGCCCCGAGACCAACATTCTCCTCACACGCGCCTCGCTCAACGCGCTCATCCGCCATCTGCGCCACTGCGGGGCGCGGGTGACCGGCCTCGGCGACCTGGCGGGGGCGATGAACGCCCATCCCCGAGCGGTCGAGGAATGGATGGACGACTGCGTCGACGCGCTCGTCGGGCCGCTCCTCTCCATGCGGGCCTTGCTCGACATCTCGCTCGTCGCGCTCGACAGCGACCTCGACCGGGTGTGGATCGACCGTCTGATCGTGCGGCTCGAGAAGGCACTCGCCGCCGGTGTTGCCGAGGCCCGTACGCCGCCGCTGGTGCGGGCCGGCCATTTCGGCCCCTATGCCGGCGCGCTCGGCGCGGCGAGCCTGCCGCTCTTCGTCCACCTCAGCCCGCGGACGGGCATCCTTACCGGCGAGGCAACCGTCGGCGTCAAGGGAGACAGCGAGCATGTCTTCGCCTGAGCCCATCCTCGAGATGCGCGGCATCTCCAAGACCTTTCCCGGGGTCAGGGCGCTCTCCGACGTGCAGCTCACCATCTATCCGGGCGAGATACACGCCCTGATGGGCGAGAACGGCGCCGGCAAGTCCACGCTGATGAAGGTGCTGGCCGGCGCCTATCAGGCCGACCCCGGCGGCGAGATCCGCATTGACGGCAAGCCCGTGACCATCGACGGGCCGCTCGCTGCCAAGGCGCACGGCATCGCGATCATCTACCAGGAGCTGGCACTCGCCCCGAACCTCACTGTGGCCGAGAACATCCATCTCGGCATGGAGATCAGCCGCCATGGTATGATCGACCGCCAGGCCATGGCGGAGGCCTGTAGCGAAGTGCTCAAGCGGCTCGGTGCCACCTTTGGCCCGCGCACGCTGGTCGCCGACCTGTCGATCGCCGAGCGCCAGCTCGTCGAGATTGCGCGAGCGGTGCATGCGAGGTCACGCATCCTCGTCATGGACGAGCCGACCACGGCGCTTTCCTCGCGCGAGACGGACCGTCTCTTCGCCCTCGTGCGCCAGCTGCGGGCGGAGGGGCTGGCCATCATCTACATTTCCCACCGCATGGCCGAGGTCTACGAACTGTCCGACCGTGTCTCGGTTCTGCGCGACGGCACCTATGTGGGCACGCTCGGCCGCGACGAGATCAGGCCCGATACCATCGTGCGCATGATGGTGGGGCGCGACCTGTCCTCCTTCTACAAGAAGGACCATACGGCAGGCGTGCGCAACGCGCCCGTGCTCGAGGTGCGCAACGTCGGCGACGGCACGCGCGTCAGGGGCTGCTCCTTCACACTCCACGCAGGCGAGGTGCTCGGGCTCGCCGGCCTCGTCGGGGCCGGGCGCACGGAGCTCGCGCGCCTCATCTACGGCGCCGACAGGCGCACTAGCGGCGAGATCGTCGTGGGGGGCAGGCCGGTCGACATCCGCAGGCCGCAGGATGCCATCGACGCCGGACTCGTCTATCTCACCGAGGACCGGAAGGCACAGGGCCTCTTCCTCGACATGACGGTGGCCGAGAACCTCAATCTCGGCGTCATCGGCCGCGATGCACGCGCCGGCGTGCTCAATCGCAGCAAGGCTCGCTGGCGGGCAGAGCGGGCCATCAAGTCGCTCGCCATCCGCGTGGCGAGCCTGGAGGTGACGGTCGGCTCCCTCTCGGGCGGCAACCAGCAGAAGGTGCTGCTCTCGCGCCTTCTCGAGACGGAGCCCAGGGTACTCATCCTCGACGAGCCCACGCGCGGCGTGGACATCGGCGCCAAGTCGGAGATCTACCGCATCATCGACCAGCTGGCGAAGAGCGGCGTCGGCGTCCTCGTCATTTCCTCCGAGCTGCCCGAGATCGTCGGCATCGCCGACCGCGTCCTCGTGATGCGCGAGGGCGAGATCGCGGGCGAGGTCGGCGGCGACACCGGCCTCGCCATCACCCAGGAAAACATCATCGCGCTCGCGACCGGCGTCGACCGCGCCCTGATGGCGGCCGAGTGAGCGACCAGAGGAGAGGGACCCCCATGTCCGCAGCCGAAGAAGCCGCTCTTGCAACGCATCGGCGCATCATGCTGCAGGGGCTCGTGCGCACTGTCGGCATGCTGCCGGTACTCGTCATCCTGTGTATCCTCATCCACCTGCTCACCATCTACGTGGCCGGGGAGGGGCGGTTCCTGACGGCGCAGAACCTGTCCATCGTCGCCCAGCAGGCATCGATCAACACGGTGCTCGCGGCGGGCATGACCTTCGTGATCCTCACAGGCGGCATCGACCTGTCCGTCGGCTCGATCCTCGCCGCCTCGGCTATGATCGCCGTCATCGCCTCGCAGGATTTCGGCAACCTCGGTGTGCCGGCCGCCATGGCGACGGGCCTGTTATTCGGCCTCGTCAACGGTGCGCTCATCGCCTTCGTGCGGCTGCCGCCGTTCATCGTCACGCTCGGCTCGCTCACGGCCGTGCGCGGTATCGCGCGTCTGCTCGGCAACGACACGACCGTGTTCAACCCGGAGCTGCCCTTCGCCTTCATCGGCAACGGCTCGCTCGTCCTCGTGCCGGGGGTCATCGCCATCCCGTGGCTCGCGGTCATCGCCATGGCGGTGATCCTGGCCTCGTGGTTCATCCTGCGGCGCACGGTGCTTGGCGTCCACATCTACGCCGTCGGCGGCAATGCCGACGCGGCCCGCCTGTCGGGCATCAAGGTCTGGGCCGTCCTGCTCTTCGTCTATGCGGTCTCGGGCCTGCTCGCCGGGCTCGGCGGGGTCATGTCGGCGGCGCGTCTCTATGCCGCCAACGGCCTGCAACTCGGCCAGTCCTACGAGCTTACGCCATTGCCGCCGTCATCCTCGGTGGCACGAGCTTTGTCGGCGGCATCGGCTCCATCTGGGGCACGCTCATCGGCGCGCTGATCATCGCCGTGCTGTCGAACGGCCTCATTCTGCTCGGCGTCTCCGACATCTGGCAGTTCATCATCAAGGGGCTGGTCATCATCGGCGCTGTGGCGCTCGACCGCTTCCGCCTGCAGGGCAGCGCCCGCACCTGACGGGCCGTCGGCTCACCCAGAAGGCGCCGTTCTGGTCCGGCGCCAGGATCTCAACGACCGACCAGGGGAGGAAAACACCATGCTGAAACGCGTTCTGCTTGCCGGTGCCGCGCTCGCGCTCGCGACCTCCGTCGCCAGTGCCAAGGAGCTCAAGTCGGTCGGCATCACCCTCGGCTCCCTCGGCAACCCGTTCTTCGTCACACTCGCCAAGGGGGCCGAGGCCAAGGCCAAGGAGATCAATCCCAACGTGCGCGTCACCTCGGTTTCGGCCGACTACGACCTCAACAAGCAGTTCACGCAGATTGACAACTTCATCGCCTCCGGCGTCGATCTCATCCTGCTCAATGCTGTCGATCCCAAGGCCATCGAGCCTGCGGTGAAGAAGGCCCAGGCGGCCGGCATCGTCGTCATGGCGGTTGACGTCGCGGCGGCGGGCGCGGATGCGACGGTGCAGACCAACAACGTCCAGGCCGGCGAGATCGCCTGCCAGTACATCGTCGACAAGCTCGGCGGCAAGGGCGACGTCATCATCCAGAACGGCCCGCAGGTCTCGGCCGTCATCGACCGCGTCAACGGCTGCAAGGCGGTGTTCGAGAAGGCGCCGGGCATCAACATCCTGTCGTCGGACCAGGACGGCAAGGGATCCCGTGAGGGCGGTCTCAATGTCATGCAGGGGCACCTGACGCGCTTCCCGAAGATCGATGCCGTCTTCGCCATCAACGATCCGCAGGCTATCGGCACCGATCTCGCCGCCAAGCAGCTCAACCGCAAGGGCATCATCATCACCTCGGTTGACGGCGCGCCGGACATCGAGGCGGCCCTCAAGGGCGACACGATGATCGAGGCTTCCGCAAGCCAGGATCCCTATGCCATGGCACAGCTGGCGGTGGAGGTCGGCTATGGCATCATGAACGGCAAGAAGCCCGAGCAGCCGATGGTGCTGATGCCTTCGACACTCGTCACGCGCGACAACGTCAAGGACTACAAGGGCTGGTCGGCGCCGCGCGGCTGAGCCGGCCCGTTGCGGAAGGCGGGCGCCGGTCATTCCGGCGCCCCCACGACAAGAAGGCATGCAAGGGCCATGATTCTCGTTTGCGGCGAGGCACTCGTCGATCTGTTCATCAAGGCACGCGGCGAGGGAGGGCTCGACGCAGCGGCCGTCGTCGGCGGCTCGCCCTTCAACGTCGCCGTCGGCCTCGCGCGCCTCGGCTGCCCGGCGGCGTTCTGCGGCGCCATCGCCCGCGACCCGCTCGGCGAGGAGCTCGTCGCCACGCTGGTACGCAACGGGGTCGACGTGGCGCATGTGCGGCGCAGCGACCGGCCGACGACCCTCTCGCTGGCCTCCGCCACCCCGGATGGAAGTGTGCACTACCGCTTCTATGGCGAGCAGGCGGCGGACCGGGACCTGCCCGCCGCGGCGCTGCCCGATTGCAGCGGCTTTGCCGCCATCGCCGTGGGTTCCTACAGCCTCGGCGTCGAGCCGGTCGGCTCCACAATCGAGACACTCCTGGCCCGCGAGGGGGGCCGCCGGGTCGTGAGCATCGATCCCAACCTGCGGCCGGACATCATTGGCGACATGGGCCGCTGGCGCGAGCGCTTTGCGCGCCTTGTCTCCCACGCCACCATCGTCAAGGCGAGCGCCGAGGACATCGCCACGGCCTACGGGCAGGACGCGGATGTCGGCGCCATGGCGGCGGCCTGGCTCGCGGCCGGTGCGAAGCTCGTCGTGGTCACCCGGGGCGAGCAGGGCGCCAGCGCCTATCTTGCCGACGGCGCCGTGCTCGATGTGCCGGCACGGCCTGTCGACCTCGTCGACGCGGTAGGCGCCGGCGACACCTTTCATGCCGCACTGCTTGCGTTCCTTGCCGAGCGAGGCAAGCTCGACCGTCAATCGATCGCGACGGTCGACCACGAGACCGTCACCAATGCGCTGCACTATGCGGCGAGCGCCGCCTCTGTCACCTGCAGCCGCAGGGGCGCAGACCTGCCAACGCGGCAGGATGTGGAAGCGATTTTGCACGAAAGAACAGTGGCATGACGAGCCGTGTTATTCCTGTTTCTCCGTTCGTGCTCGTGGTCTTCGGCGCGACGGGCGATCTCTCCCAGCGCAAGCTGTTGCCCGCGCTCTACCATCGCGATCAGGCGGGCCAGCTTCCCCCCGAGGCCAGGATCGTCGGCGCCTCGCGCCGTCATCTGAGCGACGAGGATTTTCGCGCGCTGGCGAGGAAAGCTCTCGAGGAGCACGTCCCGGCGCGCGACATCGAGCCCGGCGCGCTCGAGCGGTTCCTCGCGCGGCTGAGCTATGTTGCGGTGGATGCGACCGGCAAGGATGGCTGGGATGCGCTCGCCCGTGCCGCCGGTGCGGCGGAACATTTCGTCCGCGTCTTCTATCTTGCCACCTCGCCCGATCTGTTCGGGCCCATCTGCGAGCAGATCGGCGCCCATGGCCTGGTCGACGGGCGCACGCGTGTGGTGGTGGAAAAGCCCCTCGGCAAGGATCTCGCCTCTGCCCAGCGGCTCAACGCTGCCATCGGACGCGTCTTCCCCGAGGAGAGCATCTACCGCATCGACCACTATCTCGGGAAGGAGACGGTCCAGAATCTGATGGCGCTGCGCTTCGCCAACGCGCTGTTTGAGCCGCTGTGGAACGCCGCCCATATCGACCACGTGCAGATCACCGTGGCCGAATCCCTCGGCGTGGAGGGGCGGGCCGGCTATTACGACACGGCCGGCGCCATGCGCGACATGGTGCAGAACCACCTGCTGCAGCTGCTCTGCCTCGTCGCCATGGAGACGCCCACGTCGCTTGCGGCAGACCCGGTGCGTGACGAGAAGCTCAAGGTCCTCAAGGCGCTCGTGCCCATCGGCCGCCACAACGCTGCGCAGGTGACCGTGCGCGGCCAGTACCGCGCCGGCGCCTCGGCCGGGGGCGCTGTGCCGGGCTATCTGGAAGAGCTCGGCGCGCATGCCAGCAACACCGAGACCTTCGTTGCCCTCAAGGTCGAGATCGCGAACTGGCGCTGGGCCGGCGTGCCGTTCTACCTGCGCACGGGCAAGCGGCTCGCCACGCGTGTGTCGGAGATCGTCGTCACCTTCCGGGCCATTCCCCATTCGGTGTTTGATGCGAGCGCCGGGCCGATCACGCCCAACCGCCTCGTCATCAGGCTGCAGCCGGACGAGGGGGTGAAGCTGTGGCTGATGATCAAGGATCCTGGCCCCGGCGGCATGCGCCTGCAGCACCTGCCGCTCGACATGAGCTTCGCCGAAGCCTTCGGCGTGCGCAATCCGGATGCGTACGAGCGCCTCATCCTCGATGTCGTGCGCGGCAACCAGACGCTTTTCATGCGCCGCGACGAGGTGGAGGCAGCCTGGGCCTGGATCGATCCCATCATCGAGGCGTGGCAGGAGACGCGCGACGCCCCCAAGTCCTACACGGCGGGCACCTGGGGGCCCTCGGCGTCGATCGCGCTCATCGAGCGCGACGGCCGCACCTGGTACGAAGACGGCGCGATGTAGTGCAGCCCACGGAGATTGCCATGACCGTTCAAGCGCGGATCGGCGAGGTCACCGAACGCATCGCAAGGCGCAGCCGCGACGCGCGCGCCCGCTATCTCGAGCGCATCGCCGCCGCGGCGGAGGCGAAGCCGCGGCGCGGCCATCTCGGCTGCGCCAATCTCGCGCACGGTGTCGCCGCCTGCGGAGCGATGGACAAGGAGCGGCTCGCCGGCTCGGACGCGCCGAACCTCGGCATCGTCACCGCCTACAACGATATGCTCTCGGCGCATCAGCCGTTCGAGCGCTTCCCCGGGATCATCCGGGACGCTGTGCGCGAGGTGGGCGCCACCGCCCAGGTCGCTGGCGGCGTGCCGGCCATGTGCGATGGGGTCACCCAGGGCGAGGCCGGCATGGAGCTGTCGCTGTTCTCGCGCGACGTCATCGCGCTGTCGACGGCGATTGCCTTGTCACACCAGATGTTCGACGCCGCCGTTTTCCTCGGCGTCTGCGACAAGATCGTGCCGGGGCTCGTCATCGGCGCCCTGTCTTTCGGCCATCTGCCGGCCGTCTTCGTGCCTGCGGGGCCGATGACCTCGGGCCTGTCCAACGACGAGAAGGCCCGGACCCGCCAGCTCTATGCCGAGGGCAAGGTGGGGCGCGAGGCGCTGCTGGCATCCGAGATGAAGTCCTATCACGGGCCCGGCACCTGTACCTTCTACGGCACGGCCAATTCCAACCAGATGCTCATGGAGATCATGGGCCTGCACCTGCCGGGTGCGTCCTTCGTCAACCCCAACACGCCGCTGCGCGACGAGCTGACGCGGGTGGCGGCCAGGCGTGCAATCGCCATCTCGGCCCTTGGCAACGAATACACGCCCGTCGGGCGCATCATCGACGAGAAGGCCGTGGTCAACGGCGTGGTCGGGCTGCACGCCACCGGCGGCTCGACCAATCACACCCTGCACCTCGTTGCCATGGCGGCCGCTGCCGGCATCACGCTGACCTG
>Ga0164243_10014102_pt1 | contig 11155 bp, 11 predicted proteins | sample OricompcompostOP_FD_108781 | JGI IMG/M metagenome (GOLD analysis project Ga0164243, IMG submission 108781) | Organic Plus compost microbial communities from Emeryville, California, USA - Original compost - Organic plus compost (OP) | ecosystem: Engineered > Solid waste > Mixed feedstock >... | reverse complement strand
CGAGCGATACGCACCACGCAAATCTAGCCCCGCCGCCGGGCGATCCCGGTACGGCGGGCGGTGCGCGCCGACCTGCCACGGCAGGCGCGCAGCCTGCCCGCGTGGTGACGTCGGGACGCGCAGCCTACGCGAACGACCGCTGCAGGGGGCGGGTTTCGCCACTTCATACCCGCACGACGTGTCCCCGCCCCTAGCGTCGGCTCCGGAGGTTCGTTCGCATGCCTGCATCGACACGACACCACAAGGCCCTCGCGGTGTTCGTCCACTGCCTCGGTCTCCTCGCCGCCGTGCCGGCCCTGCCCGCGGTGGCTCCCGACCCGGCGGCCGCACGGCCCAGACCGGCCGCGGTGGCACAGCCCACACCCTCGGACCCGGCCTCGGACCGGCCGAGCATGCCCTCGGCGCCGCCGGCGGTGCCCACGCCCACCCGGGCGATGCCGCCGCCACCCCGGCCACCGGTCACCGTGGCGGTGGCCCCGGCGCCCACGCCGGCACCGGCGTACCGGATCCACGTCCGCAACACCGGCAACACCGCCGTGGACACGACGGTCCGGCAGGAACTGCCGCCCGGGGCCGCCCCCTCGCTCGTCACCGCCGGCGGCCGGACCAGCCGGATCGCCGGCCACGACGCCAGCGAGGTCACCTGGCGGCTGAAGCTGCCGGCCCGCAGCGTCACGACCCTGAACACCTCGCTGGCGGCGGCCCCGACGGGCCAGGCGGTGACGGCGCCCGCGTGCGCGTTCACCAGCGACGGCAACCGGCCGTACGACTGTGCCACCGCCACCTGGAACGCGGCGGCCCCGGCCGCGAAGCCGGCCGCGACCCCGCCGTGGCGCCGGACCCCGGTGCTGATCGGCGTGGCGGCGGCGGTCGTGGTTCTCGCCGCGGTGACCGCCTGGTTGTTGTGGCGGCGACGGCGCCGCCCGGTCGCGGCCGCCCTCGCCGACCGTGGCCGTCCCGTCGTCGACCCCCGCCAGGGCCGCGGCACCGTCTACCCGCGTCCGGCGGCACCCCGGTCGGCGGCGCGGCGGCGCACCCCGCCGGTCTGGTTGCTGGTCTCGGGCGCGGCGGCGGTGGTCGTGGGCGTGGTCGGCGTGGCCGGTTGGACGGCCACCCGCCAGGTCACCTCCGTCGACACCGACAGCCGCCCCACGAGTGGCGCCTGGCACGGGACCAGCGCGTCCGGGGTCGTCGGCGTGCCGCTGCGGGAGTCGGCCTTCGAGTTCACCGTCTACCGGATGGCCTGCTCCCCGGCCGGCGCCGCGTCCCGTCGCCAGTGCCAGGCCACCGTCGGGGTGCGCAACCTCACGGCGGAGCACCAGGCCTGGCACGGCGAGCTGCAACGGGCGTACCTGCCGGGCGGCCGGTGGGTGACCACCGACGTGCCGGCCACCCGGATGGCCAACCTGGGACGGGACGTCTTCGCCCAGCCGCTCGCCGCCGGCAGCCGGACGGTCCTGCCGCTGGTCTTCACGGTCGACGGCCGGGAGCCACCGGAGCAGTTGGAGCTGCGCAGCGGCGTGTTCTCGGCCGGCGTGCGGGTGGACGTGCCCTGACCGGCCCACGGGCGGCGGTCGTACGCTGGGTCGGTGACCGCCGCCCTCGCCCCCGTCGCCGTGCTCGACGCGGCGGACTGGCGGCGGCGGCGTCGCGCCCACGAGGAACGGGTCGACGCCTGGCTCGGCCCGCACCTGGCCCGGCGGCGCCGGGGCGAGAAGCACCCGGTCGAGGACTTCCTCTTCACGTACTACTCGCACCGTCCCGCCCAGCTGCGCCGCTGGCATCCGGGCGCGGGGGTCGAGCTGCGCGACGCCGACCCGGCCGAGTTCGGCCGGGACTACCGGCCCGTCGCCGCCGGGGTCACGCTCGACACCGCCGCCGTACGCGCGCGGCGCGCGGAGTCGATCCGGTGGATCCGTACGCTGCTCGCGGCGACCGCCGGCCGCCAGCCGCACCTCGGCTGCTTCGGGATGCACGAGTGGGCCATGGTCTACCGGCAGACCCAGGCGGAGGTACGGCACAACGCGTGGCCGCTGCGACTCAGCCCGGAGGAGACCGCCCGGACGGTCGAGGCGAACCGGATCCGGTGCAGCCACTTCGACGCGTACCGGTTCTTCACGGCCCCGGCCCGGCCGCTGAACCTGCTCAACCCGACCCGGGAGACCCAGCACGCGCACGAGCAGCCGGGCTGCCTGCACGCGAACATGGACCTCTACAAGTGGGCGTACAAGCTCTCGCCGCTGGTCCCCAGCGAGCTGGTGGCGGACTGCTTCGAGCTGGCGAGGGAGATCCGCACGCTCGACATGCGCGCCTCCCCGTACGACCTGTCCGCCCTGGGCTACCCGCCGGTGCGGGTGGAGACGGTCGAGGGCCGGCACGAGTACGTGCAGGCGCAACGGTCGTTCGCCGAGCGCGCCGCGCCCCTGCGGGCCCGGCTGGTCGACGAGTGCGACCGGCTCCTCGGGTGACCGCGGGCCGGGGACCGGCGCGACGGTGCGCTCAGCCGGCCGGGCGGGTACGCAGGCCGTCGATCAGCAGCGCGACCACGGCGGCCATGTCGTCCTCCAGACCCGGCTCGGTCCACTCGCTGACGTGCGCGGGGTGGTGGAACCGCGCGGTGGCCTGGAGCACCGCGCGGCCGGCGAGCGCCGGGTCGGCGGCGGTGAACTCCCCGGCGGCCACCCCGTCGGCCACGATCACCGCGAGCTGACCGGCCAGCACCTCGAGGTGGGTGGCCACCACGTCCTCGAGCTGCGCCGCGAGCCGCTGGAAGTTGTCGAACAGCTCCGGGTCCTCGCGGGCGATCCGGCGCTTGGACCGGCTCAGTTCGAGCAGCCACCGGCGCAGCCGGTCGGCGGCCGGGCCCTCGCCGGTGGCGATCTCGACCAGCGGTGTGGAGACCCGGGCCAGCCACCGTTCCGCGACCGCGGCCCGCAGTGCGGCCTTGCTCGGGAAGTGCCGGTACACGCTGCCGTGGCTGACGCCGAGCGCCCGTGCCACGTCCAGCACGGTGGCCTTCGCCGGGCCGAAGCGGCGCAGCACCTCCTCGGCGGTGTCCAGGATGCGCTCGGCGGAGAGGGTGCCCGGGTCGGTGCTCATCACCCCAGCCTCCCCGATGGGGCACCGCGCGCCACCGCGACCCCCACCGGCCCGGCCGGGACGGGCGCCGGTGGGCCCGTCCCGGCCTGGTGGGACGCCGGTGGGCCCGTCCCGGCCCGGTGGGACGCCGGCGCGGGCGAAGACCAGCGCGATCCCCCGGGCCGGCGCGGCGCGGCGACCCGCCACCCGGTCATGGCCGCTCGCTGTCCAGGATCGCCATGTGCGCCGCGTCGTAGCGGGTGCCGGCGACCGCGTCGGCGGGCACCGCGGCTTCGATGGCGGCCAGGTCGGCCTCGGTCAGGTCGACCCGGGCCGCGCCGAGGGCCTCGGTGAGGCGGTCCCGCCGGCGGGCGCCGATCAGCGGCACCACGTCGACGCCTCGGCCGAGCACCCAGGCGATGGCGATCTGGGCCACCGTGACGCCGCGCGCCTCCGCGATCGTCCGCAGCTGCTCCACGAGGGCGAGGTTGCGGTCCAGGTTCTCCCCGGTGAACCGGGGCAGGTGGGTACGGAAGTCGGTCGGAGCGGTCGTACGCCGCGCCGACCAGTGTCCGCTGATCAGGCCCCGGGAGAGCACCCCGTACGCGGTCACGCCGACGCCCAGCTCGCGGGCGACCGGGAGGATCTCACTCTCGATGCCGCGCGAGATCAGCGAGTACTCGATCTGCAGGTCCGAGATCGGGTGCACCTTGTGCGCGCGGCGCAGGGTCTCCGCGCCGACCTCGGAGAGGCCGACGTGGCGGACGTACCCGGCGGTGACCAGCTCGCCGAGCGTCCCGACGACGTCCTCGACGGGCACGTCGGAGTGGATCCGGGACGGCCGGTAGATGTCCACGTGGTCGGTGCCCAGGCGGCGCAGCGTGTACGCGAGGAAGTTCTTGATCGCGGCCGGGCGCACGTCGGAGCCGAGCCAGCCGCCCTCCGGGTCGCGCAGCGAGCCGAACTTGACGCTGATGACCACGTCGTCCCGGTTCCGGCCGCGCAGCGCGTCACGGAGCAGCATCTCGTTGTGCCCCATGCCGTAGAAGTCGCCCGTGTCGAGCAGGGTCACGCCGGCGTCCAGCGCCGCGTGGATGGTGGCGATGCTCTCGGCCTCGTCGGCGGCGCCGTAGAGGTCGGACATGCCCATCAGCCCGAGCCCGAGGGCGGAGACGGTCGGGCCGGTGCTGCCGAGCTTGCGAGTGTCCATGGCTGTCCTCTCACCGTGGTTGACGGTATGGAGACTACAGCCGTCAGATGACAGATTCCAAATTCTGTCACTCGCAGGCGGCCGGCCCCCCGGACGCTCACCGGTCAGGAGGTGTTACTCGCCGTCGACGCGACGGTCGCGCTTGCGCTGGGACTGGCGCTTCTTCTCGGCCAGCCGCCGCTCCTTGGCGCCGCGGGACGGGCGGGTCGGGCGACGCGGCGGGGGTGGCGGGGCCACGGCCTCCCGCAGCAGCGCCGCGAGCCGCTCCCGCGCGGCCTCCCGGTTGGCCAACTGGGCCCGGTGCTCGCTCGCCGTGACGGTCACGACGCCGTCGACCAGGCGGTTGGCGAGCCGGTCCAACGCCCGGGCACGCAGGGACTCGGGCACGCTCGGCGAGCCGGCCAGGTCGAAACTCAGCTCGACCCGCGTGTCGGCGGTGTTGACCCCCTGGCCGCCGGGGCCCGACGACCGGGAGAAACGTTCCCGAAGCTCGGCCGCGGGGACGACCCACCGGTCGGTCACCCGCATCTCGCCATCCACACCCCGAGGCTAACGCCCCGGACGCTCGCTCGAGGTCACCGACGGACTCGGCGCCGGGCCGGCCGTCTCCTCGTCGGGGCCCACCGCCGCGTACGCGACCGCACCGATCAGCAGCAGGGCGATCACACCGACCTTGGTGGTGACCGCCCGGATCAGCAGCCAGGCCGTCCGGCGGGCGACCGGCACGGTCTTCTTCGCCGCCTGGTAGTCGGCCCAACCACGCCGCGCACGCGTGTACGCCGAGCCCACACCACACCCGATGAGCAGGCCCGCCAGCAGGAGGACCGCGATGAGAGGACGCTCCACCCACGCCAGTATCCATACTCACCGTAATATTTCCATGGCCCGATGGTCCCGGGCCGGATATCCGACAACAGGACGGCTTCCCACCAGCCCGTATCCGCCGGTGCCGGGACTCACCCGCCCTTGCCGATGATGGTGTCGGCCGTCTGCTGCACCTGCTCGATCGGGATGGCGAACCCGATGCCGATCGACCCGTTGCCGTCGATCGTGGCGATGGCCGTGTTCACCCCGACGACCTCGCCCCGCGCGTTGACGAGCGGACCACCGGAGTTGCCCGGATTGATCGAGGCGTCGGTCTGCACGGCCGTGTGCCGGTTGGCGCCCAGCCGCACCTGCCGGTTGAGCGCGCTGACGATCCCGGCCGTGACCGTGCCCGCGAGCCCCAGCGGCGAGCCGACCGCCAGCACCGGCTCGCCGACCCGGGTGGAGTTCGGTTTGGCCAGGGGCAGCGCGGACAGGCCCGCGTCCGGCGGCACCTTGAGCACCGCCAGGTCGCTGCGCGCCTCCCGGCCGACGACCTCGGCCGCGTAGCGCCGGCCGTCGGGGAGCTCGACGGTGACGGACCCGTCGCCGCCCTTGGCGAGGATGTGGTCGTTGGTGATGATGTGCTGCTCGTTGTCGATCGCGAACCCGGAGCCGCTGGCCCCCGTCCGGCCGCCGCCACCGACCAGCACCGACACCACCCCGGGCACGGTCCGCTCGGCGGCCGTGACCAGCTCCGCGGGCACCGGCGCGGCCGAGGCGGCCGTCTCCCCCGGCGCGCCGTCGCGGCTGGCCACCCAGCCGCCGGCCGCGGCGCCGGAGGCGGTCGACAGCAGCACCACCCCCAGCGCGGCCAGCAACCGGCCACGCCAGCGCGGGCCACCCTCCCGTCCCGATCCGGGCCCGTCCCACCGCGTCCGCCCGTCCGGGTCGAGTTCGGGCGAGACGAACCAGGGACCGCGGGGCTCGCCCAGTCCGGTCTGCACTGCCATGCGTACTCCTCACGTCGGTGTCCTGCGGCCCGCCCCGGTCCCCGGCCGTCAGGGCAGGCGGGAGAACCAGCGCATCGAGCCGGCCGCCGCACCCATCGCGAGCACCAGCCCGAGACCGATGAAGCGGGCCGAGACGTCCTGCCGTTCGGTGCGGTAGCCGACCGAGGTGCCGATGTCGTCGTAGACCGCGCGCAGCTCGTCGGCGGTGGTGGCCTCGTGGAACATCCCGCCCGTCTCCTCGGCGACCGCCAGGAGGGTCTGCCCGTCCACGGGCACCTGGATCGGCCGCCCGCCCCGGTCCACGAACCCGTTCGGCGTCCCGAAGGAGATCGTGTGGACCGGCACCTTCGCGGCCACCGCCTCCGCGGCGGCCTCCATCGGGTCCAGCCCCGAGGTGTTCGCCCCGTCGGAGAGCAGCACGATCCGGGCCGGTGGCGGCTCCGTCGCCGCCTGGCTGTCGAGGCCCTTCACGGCGCCGAGCGAGGTGTTGATCGCCTCGCCGATGGCGGTGCCCTGCACACCGGTGACCCCCTCGGCAAGCCGGTTGATCCCCTCGTGCAGCGCCTCCCGGTCGGTGCCGGGCGGCACCAGCACCGCCGCGCTGCCGGCGAACGCCACCAACCCCACGTTGAACTCGTCGGGCAGCCCGTCCACGAAGCGCTGCGCCGCGCCCTTGGCCGCGGCGAGCCGGTCCGGGTCGACGTCGGTCGCGAGCATCGAGGTCGACACGTCCACGGCCACCATCACGGTGGCCCGTTCCCGGGGCACCCGCACCTCGGCCGTGGGACGGGCGAAGCCGACCACCAGCAGCGCCAGCATGGCCAGGAAGAGCCCGGCGGGCACGTGCCGGCGCCACGCCGGACGCTCCGGCGCGATCCGGTCGAGCAGGCGCAGGTTGGTGAAGCGGACGGCGTACCGGCTGCGTCGCCGCTGCACGAGCAGGTAGCCCACGGCCAGCGCGAGGACTCCGAGCAGCAGCCACAGCCGGCCCGGCGACAACCAGGTCACGCGCCACCTCCCCGCACCGGACGCCCGGCGGGAAGCGCCGCGAGACGACGCTGGGCCTGCACGTGCCGCGCGATGTCGGCGCACCAGTCGCGGTCGGTACGCAGGGACAGGTGCGTCGCGCCGCTGCGCCGCAACGCCTGTCGTACCTGGTCACGCTGGCTGGCCGCGGCCGCCGCGTAGCGCTCCCGCAGCCGGCGGTCGGACGTGCAGACCTCCCGGCGGCGTCCGGTCTCCGGGTCCACCAGCGTGACCAGTCCGACGTCGGGCAGCTCCAGCTCGCGCGGGTCGGTCACCTCGACGGCGAGCACCTGGTGCCGGGCGGCCAGCCGCCGCAGGGTCCGTTCCCAGGGCGGTGGGCGGTCGGGATCCTCCGGCAGCCCGTCGAGGAAGTCGCTGACCACGACGACGAGCCCCCGCCGGGTGGCCACGCGCTGCACGCCGGCCAGCGCGTCGGCCAGGTCCGGCGGCGTGGGCGGCCGGTCGTACCCGCCGGCGCGCGGCGCCCCCAGCAGGGCCCGGAGCATGCCCAGGAGGTGGGTCCGGCCGCTCTGGGCGGGGAACCGGCGCAGCCCCGCCGGCGTGAGCAGCAGGGCGCCGAGACGGTTGCCCACGCCCGCCGTGAGGAAGCCGACGGCCGCCACGGCCGCCACGGACAGCTCGCGCTTGTCCAGTTCCGCCGTGCCGAACTCCATGCTGGGGCTCGCGTCGACCAGCAGCCAGGTGGTCAGCTCCCGGTCGGCGTCGACCTCGCGGACGTGCGGCACCGCCGTGCGGGCGGTGACCGCCCAGTCCATCCGGCGCACCTCGTCCTCCCCCGGCCGGTACTCGCGGCTGCCGGACGGTTCGCTGCCCGGGCCGGGCAGCAGGCCGCGGTACTGGCCGTGCAGCAGCCCGTCCAGCCGCCGGGTGACGGTCAGCTCCAGCCGCCGCAGCCGCTGGTCCGGGGCGAGGTCGGCGAGGCCCGGATCGGCCTGCGGCGCCACGGCGGTCCTGCCGGTGCGCCTCATGCCGCCGCCAGGTCCGACGCCTGTTCCGGCTGCGCCGCCAACCGGGGCGGGGGCACCGCCTCGACGAGCCGCCGCACCACCGACTCGGCCGTGACGCCGTCGGCCACCGCGTCGAACGTGAGCACCAGGCGGTGCGACAACACGTCTCCGGCCAGGTCACGGATGTCCTCGGGCAGCACGTACTCCCGGCCGCGCAGCAGCGCCTGGGCCCGGGCGGCGGCCACCAGCCCGAGGGTGGCGCGCGGGCTGGCGCCGTACGCGAGCATCGGGGCGATCTCGGACAGCCCGAACCGTCCCGGGTCGCGGGTGGCCAGGATGAGCCGGACCACGTACTCGGCGAGGGCGTGGTGGACGAACACGCGCTCGGCGCGGGACTGCAGCTCCCGCAGCCGTTCCGGGTCGAGCACCTGTCTCGGGCTGGGCCGGTCGGTGCTCATGCGGTAGAGGATGGCGAGTTCCTCGGAGTCGGTCGGGTAGTCGACCACCACCTTCAGCAGGAACCGGTCCCGCTGCGCCTCCGGCAGCTGGTAGACCCCCTCCGACTCGATGGGGTTCTGGGTCGCCAGCACCAGGAACGGCGACGGGACGGGGTAGCTCCGGCCGCCGATGGAGACCTGCCGTTCGGCCATGGCCTCCAGCAGGGCGGACTGCACCTTCGCCGGGGCGCGGTTGATCTCGTCGGCGAGCACCAGGTTGGCCATCACCGGCCCCAGTTCGATGTCGAAGCTCTCCTGGGAGGCGCGGTAGATGCGGGTGCCGACGATGTCCGACGGGACCAGGTCGGGCGTGAACTGGATGCGGGAGAAGGAGCCACCGACCACGGTGGCGAGGGTCTGCGCGGCCAGCGTCTTGGCCACGCCGGGCACCCCCTCCAGGAGGCAGTGTCCGTCGGCGAGGAGGGCGACGAGCAGGCGCTCGACGAGCCGATCCTGCCCGACGATCACGCGTTTGACCTCGGAGAGGGTCTGTTCCAGCTCGGCGGTTGTCGGTTCGGCTTCGACCGGGCTGGGCACGCTGGCCAGGGTGTCCGAGATGTCCGTCACGGTGCTTGCTTCCCGAGGCGGCCGTACGACAAACGTCGGATTATCGGCGCCGGAGGGGCCCTTTCCCTCCGGATCGGGACGACGCGCCCGGACGGTGGACGACGGCCCGGGCCGGCACGAGCGGCGCAGACCGGTTGTGCCGGGGACACGACGCGGCCCCCGCGAGGTGCGCGGGGGCCGTCGCCGTTGCCCGTCAGTACCGGTGGACGACCAGGTGGAACGGCAGGTCCACGGGGGTGCCGGCGGAGTTGCGGGTCTGCACGAACACGGCGTTGGGCGTGCTGAGCCGCGGGGCCACGGAGATCTCACCGGCCGGCGGGACGCAGCAGGAGTCCGGCCGGCCGATGGTCGCCACGAACACGGCGGCGGTGACCGTGTAGCTGTACTGGATCTCGTACTGGCCGGGGCCGTACTTGATGACGGTGCCGGTGCCGCGCGCCTTGGTGCCGTTGGCGTTGACGACCGTGCCCGCGTTGGTGGCCGCCAGCGTGGTGGCGTCGGCCTTGAGGGCGGCCCGCGCCGAACGGGCCGACTCCGCCGTCACCGGCGGCTGCGAGTTGGTGGCGCGCGCCGCCGGCTGGGCGACGTCGGGCGCCTTCGCCGACGGCTGGGCGATGGCGACCCCGCCCCCGGCGAGCGTGAGCCCGAGGACGGCGAACGCGACCGCGGCCGCCTTGCGTCGGAATGGTGTGGACATGGCAGGTCCCCCTTGTGTGACCGTGCGAATTCGGCCGACCCGCACCGGCGGGACGGATGACAGCCGTTCTCCTCGCCGGACACCCCGGTTACAAATCGCCGAGAAATGGGACCACGCGCACCGTCAACATCCATTTCCCGCCGATCTACACCCCTGCTGAGCAGCTATTACTACTCACAGTGGCGGAGCGCCGACCAGGTGGAACGTAGCACCGCAAAAAGCTGGGCGTCAATAGCGGCGTCGAGTCGAAAAACTGTCCGCAGACCGGCCGCGTCAATTGTGAGAAGTGAACGGGTGAGCATTCACAAAATTGTTCCGCCGCCGTTCGCGCCCCCCGTGCGGCACGGCGCGGGGATATCGTCCCGGGATGATCGAGCATGTCGCGCGACCGCGGGCCGGCACCCGGTGGCGCAGGGCCGCGGGTGCGCTCTGCTGGCTCGCGGCGGCCTCCACCGCCGCCTGGGCCGTACTGCGTCTCGCGGGCCTGGACCGTGGGCCGCTGGTGCAGGCGCTCGCCTTCACGCCGTACGTCGCGGCCTGGAGCCCGGTGCCCCTGGTGCTGGCGCTCGCCCTGCGGCGCCGCTGGCCCGCGCTGCTCGCGGCGGTGGCCTCGGTGGCGCTGCTCGGCGTCGTGGCGCCCCGGGCGATCGCCTCGACGCCGCCCCGCGTCAGCGGCCCCACCGTCCGGCTGCTCACCGCCAACCTGCTCGCCGGCGCCGCCGACCCGGGCACCCTCGTCGACCTGGTCCGGCGGCACCGGGTCGACGTGCTCGCCGTGCAGGAGTTCACACCCCGGGCGCAGGCCGAACTCGACCGGCTCGGTCTCGCCACGCTGCTGCCGTACCGGCAGCTCAACCCGCTCGACGGCACACCCGGGTCGGGCCTCTACGCACGCTTCCCGATCGGCGACGCCGGCGTGCGCACCCACCGCGGGGCGTGGGGCTTCACCCAGGCGTACGGCACCGTGACCGTCCCCGGCGCGCCGGCGGTACGCGTCGAGTCCGCCCATCCGGCCGCCCCGTACGCGCTGGACCAGACCGGCCACTGGCGAGCCGACCTGGCCGCGCAGCCGCCGGCCACGCCGGACGGGGCGCTGCGGATCCTGGCCGGCGACTTCAACGCCACCCTCGACCATGGCCCGCTGCGCGCCCTGCTCCGCACCGGCTACGTCGACGCGGCCGACGCCACCGGGCAGGGGCTGGTCGGCACCTGGGGACCGTACGACGGCGACCCCATCCCTCCGGTCACCATCGACCACGTCCTGGTCGACCGCCGGATCGCGGCCCGCGCCGTCG
>Ga0164243_10014101_pt1 | contig 11155 bp, 8 predicted proteins | sample OricompcompostOP_FD_108781 | JGI IMG/M metagenome (GOLD analysis project Ga0164243, IMG submission 108781) | Organic Plus compost microbial communities from Emeryville, California, USA - Original compost - Organic plus compost (OP) | ecosystem: Engineered > Solid waste > Mixed feedstock >... | reverse complement strand
TCCCGAGGCCGGGCACATGGTGCAGTTGGAGCGGCCGGAGGCGGTGAATGCGCATCTGCTGCGCTTTCTGGAATCGCTCAGGCCGACGCTTTGAGCTGCGCGCGCCGGGGGTGAGGCGACGCGGAAAAAAGCGCGTGCGGATACGGATCGCCGCCGCGCGTCACACTGTCTGCGCATAGCGGGAATGACCGGGGCGGCCTGTCTCTCCGCCTGGGTTTGCGCGCCGGCCGGGTGTTGCGCGATCGCCGGGTTGTGTGCGGGACTTCACAGGTCCGGAAAATTCCCGGTTGCCGCGGGTCGATCTGCTATCCTTTGCCCCCGGTGGGTTTAGAAGGTATATTCCCGCGCTTTGGGATCATATCGGGATCAATAGTCAGCTGGGGAAGGGAAACGGGGCAGGGGTTCGACCGGTCCCGTAATATTTAAAAAACATGAAAAAAAATCTTATCGGTATCCTCGTTCTGGCGGGGCTGCAGGCATGCGCGAGCAGCCCGGAAAAACAAACCGTCCGCATTTGTGACCAGCAGGGCTGTTCCGACCGGCCCCGCTCCGAGTCGACATTCGTTCCTGAAGCCGCCCTTTCTCCGGAAGAAAAACTGAAAATCGCCCAGTTGACCGAGCTTGCCGACAAGGACGCGCGGGCGGCTTTCGATCTGGGGTTGAGGTATTTCCGCGGCGACGGCGTCACCAGAAACACCTATCAGGCGCTGATGTGGATGCGCAAGGCCGGCGAGCGCGGCAACGCCGAGGCGCAGCTGGCGGTCGGCCGTTTCTACCTGATGGGTCTGGAGGAAATGGGCTCCGATCCGGCCGAGGCCGAATCCTGGCTCAGCCTGGCCGCGGGCCAGGGCAGCGCCGAGGCGAAGGAGCTGCTGAAACAGGCGCAGGAGGCCAAGAAGGCCGAAGTCGAATACCGCAAGTGGCTGGAGATGAACCGGGCCTACTGGTACGGATTCTGGCAGAGCGGCTATTCCTATTACGGCTCCTGGCAGACCTCGTCCTGGTATTTCCGTTGATGATTGCCCGCGGATCGCCCGCAATGTTTTTTCAATACAACAAGTGAGAATGGGGATGTTTAAGCAAAAACTTTGTATGACCGTATTGCTGTCCGCAGCGCTGGGTGGCTGCGCGAACACCGGCATGCCCGGCCTGGGCGGCATGTTGTCGACCGGCAGCTCGCCGACCGCCTCGACCGGCGCCGCCGCCGGCGGCACCAGCGCCAATGCCAATCCCACCCTGGAGCGCTGCGACGCGCCGCTGGGCACCATCGCCATGGACGATGGCCGCGATAAAGAGTGGTACGCAACGTTCGGCGCGGCCACCAAGGTCACCACCATCGAGCCGCTGCTGCGGCTGGCCGTGCAGCAATCGAATTGCTTCGTCATCACCTCGATCGGCAATACCCGCACCGAGGAAAAACTGTCCGCGATCACCGACAAGCAGCGCAATTCCGGTGACTTCCGCGCCGGTTCCAAGCAACAGAAAGGTCAGCGCGTCGCCGCCGACTACTACCTGGAACCCGCGATCATCATCGACAACGATTCCACCGGAAAAATGGCGGGCGCCCTGGGCGGCCTGATCGGCCCGACCATCGGCGCGCTGGCCGGCTCGCTGGAATCGAAGGCTTCGGTGGTGACGCTGACGCTGTACGACATCCGTTCCTCGGTACAGATCGGCATCTCCGAGGGCAACTCCACCGCCACCAATTTCGGTGCCGCGCTGGGTGCGTTCGGCGGTGGCGCCGCCGGCGGACTGGGCGGCTTCTCGCGCACGCCGGAAGGCAAGGCGACGGTCGCCGCCTTCATGGACGCCTACAACAACATGGTGGTTTCGCTGCGCAACTATAAGGCCCAGGAAGTCGAAGGCGGCCTCGGCACCGGCGGCAAGCTGAAAGTGGGCAGCTGACCGGCGCCCATCGGCGAGGGCATCCAGGCGATGCCCTTTCTGCATCTGCCCGCGCCTGCGGGCAGGCTCTGATCTCTTCCGTGCAATAACTCTCCCGATCGCATCGCGCTGCGCAAAACCGTTTGCGCCGATCGCGTTATCGCCGTCGCCTCATCGGCCCTCGAACCGGGCCTTGCGTTTTTCGACGAAGGCGCGGCAGCCTTCGTGGGCGTCGTCGCTATCGAAGGCCAGGCCGATCATGGCGTGCTCGTAGGCGAGGGCGGCGCCGAGCGGCATGTCCGCGCCGTGTTGCAGGCTGCGCTTGAGCAGCTTCAACACCAGCGGCGATTTTTCCGCGATGCGCTGCGCCAGTTGCAATGCCTCGGTCAGCACCTGCGCGCGCGGCACCGCGCGGTTGCACAGGCCCAGCGCGACCGCAGCGCCGGCGCCGATGCGCTCGCCGACGAACATCATCTCCTTGGCCTTGCACAGCGGAATCTGGCGGATGATGCGCTGCGAGCCGCCGGCGCCGGGGAACAGGCCCAGCAGGATTTCCGGCAGCGCCAGCTCGGCGTCATCGGCGACGATGCGCAGGTCCAGTGTCAGCAGCAGTTCGGTGCCGCCGCCCAGGGCCCAGCCGTTGATGGCGCCGATGGTGGGTTTGTCGCAGGTTTCGATGCGCCGGAACACGCGCTGGATGATTTCGCCGAAGCTCTGGTAGTGCTCCAGGCCGCGCCGGGTTTCCAGGTCGGCGATATCGCCGCCGGCGACGAAGGCGCGATCGCCGGCGCCGGTGACGACGATGACCCGGATATCGGCATCGGCGTCGAGCGTGTCGAACGCCCGCTCCAGCGCTTCGAGCGTGGGAATATCCAGCGCATTCATCACCTGCGGCCGGTTGATGGTGATCAGGCCGACGCGGTCGTGTCGTTCGATGAGGGCGAGATCGGATTGCACGTGCGACTCCCGTTGTTCACATTATTGTTGAGGAGGGCGTGGAGGCTGGTCCGCAAAAGAGCGCGAAAGACCACAAAAACCGCGCGCCGCCGACGGCGCGCGGCGGCGGGCCGTCAGTCGCCGGCGCGCACCTGGTTGAGCGCCACGTCGTTGGGCGGATTCTCCAGGCACCAGGTGCCGCCCGGATGGTAAATGTAGGCGACGCAGCTGTTGCAATTGGTGCAGCCGGAGCGGGTGGTCTCGCCGCTGCGCAGTTTGTTGACCAGGTTGGTGTCGTGGATCAGCGCCCGCGCCAGCACCACGGCCTCGAAACCATCCGCCATCGCCGTCCGCACGTTGTCCAGCGACTTGTTGCCGCCGAGGTAGGCCAGCGGCATTTTCACCGCGGCGCGGATTTTCTTCGAATAGTCGCGGAAATACATTTCCTTGAACTTGAGGTCCTTGGGCGTGCTGAGCGAGGCCAGCTTCATCAGCATGCGCGACAGCGGCTTGTCCTTGAGCACCTCGGCGAAGGCCTGCTGGTTCATCGGGCTGCCGAACATGAACCAGGTCGATTCGATATTGCGCCCGCCGGACAACACCAGCAGATCGGCGCCCGCCGCCTCCAGCGCCTGCGCGGTGACGACGCCGTCCTCGACGGTGGCGCCGCCCTTGACGCCGTCGGCCACGTTGATCTTGGCGACGATGGCGAGGTCCGAGCCCACCGCCTGCTTGACCGCGGCCAGCACCCGCGCCGGGAACCGCACCCGGTTGACGGCGTTGCCGCCGTACTGGTCGCGGCGCTTGTTGCTGAGCGGCGAAATGAACTGATTGAGCAGATAGCCGTGGCCCATGTGGATTTCCACGGCGTCGAAACCGGCTTCGCGCGCCAGTCTGGCGCCGTTGACGAATTCGCCGATCACCTGCTCCATGTCGCGCTCATTCATCGCGCGCTGGAAATAATTGCCGTTGAGCAGACCGGCCTTGTTGATGCCGGAGGAGGAGCTGATGGTGGCGCCCTTGACCTTGAGGCTGGTGACGAAGGAGCCGCCGTGGGTGATTTGCAGGGAGGCCGCCGCGCCTTCGGCGTGCACCGCGTCGGTCAGCACTTTCAGATGCGGCACCACTTCCGGGCGCAGCCAGATCTGATCGCCCAGGGTGCGGCCGATCTCCGCCACCGCCGCGTAGGCCACCGTGGTCATGCCGACGCCGCCGGCGGCGAGATCGCGATGGTGTTTGACCAGGGCCTTGGTGGGATAACCGTCGCGCGCCATGTTCTCGTTGGCGCCGGATTTGATGAAGCGGTTGCGCAGGGTGAGTGGTCCGATGGTGAGCGGGTCGAACGGGGAGGGCGCCTGGGACATTGAAATTCTCCTCTTCATGCGAATAGCGCAGGGTAACGGGTGTCCACCTCTGGCGGGCGAATCACGACAACTGGCGGCCAATGCTCCGCGAACGAACCGCGGCGATCAAGTTTATTTTTATTCACTCTTAAAATTGATCGCGCCGATTCGGCGCGGCGGCGGCGAGCCGGTTGAAAAATGACCGGCTCTTTGCGCCTCAACTCAGCCGGCGTTGCCGAGCGCGCTGGCCAGGCTCAGCTCGCAGGTTTTGCCGCCGTCCACCGCCAGCGTGGTGCCGGTGATGAAGGAAGCCTCGTCCGAGGCCATGAACAAAATGGCGTTGGCCAGCTCCATGGGATCGCCGACCCGGCCCAGCGGAATGGCGTTGGCGGTGGCTTCGCGGGCCTTGCCCTCAGGTACCGAGGCTTCGAAGGAGGGCGTGAACACCGCGCCCGGCGCGATCACGTTGACGCGCACATTGTGGCGCGCGCCCTCCAGCGCGGCGACGCGGGTGAAGTTGATCACCGCCGCCTTGGCGGAGCTGTAGCCGGCGGTGTACAGGGAGCCCAGCAGGCCGCACACCGAAGCGACGTTGACGATGGAACCGGCGTTCTGGCGCACCATGATCGGCATCGCCGCGCGCACGCCGAAGAAGGTGCCGTCCAGCGTCACCTTGAAACTTTCCAGCCACTGATCGGTGGTGAGATTGGCGATCAGTCCGCCGCCGCCGGCGACCACGGCATTGTTCACCAGAATATCCAGGCGGCCGTACCTGGCGGCGGTTTCATTGATCACCGCGGTGAAGGCATGTTCGTCGCCGACATCGAGCGGTCGGGCTTCGGCGCTGCCGCCGGCGGTGGTGATCTGCGCCGCCACCTCGCGCAGCGGTTCGGCGCGGCGCCCGCACAGTACCACCTTCGCGCCCTCCTGCGCGAAACGGATCGCGCAAGCGGCGCCGATGCCGGTGCCCGCGCCGGTGATGATTGCCACTTTATCGGCCAGTCTGCCCATGGGATGTCTCCTCGTATTCATCGTTGGGGTGAATAACGCGCCGGCCCCGGGTCGGTTTGGGCGCGATGTTGTTTTTATAAGGTTTCCCTCCGGCAGGCCGCGTCGCTAGAATGGCGCGCGCGGCGTTGCAGGCAGGGTGGAGCGTGGGGTTCGCGAAATTTTATTGCAATAAGTGAACAAAGTAACAAAAATATATGGGTTATGACCCGGGGAAGTCAATTCGATGAGTGCAGGTAGGCCGGCGCTGACCAGTCGCGCGGAAATCATCAAGGCGGCGCGCAAGATATTTCAGAAAGAGGGTCTTGCCGGATTGTCGGTGCGCAGCGTCGCTGCGGCCGTGGATGCCGCGCCCAGCACGATTTACAACTATTTCGGCACCAAGCAGGGCATGTTGGCGGTGCTGGCGGACGATTTGCTCGCCGGCGCGCGCCCGGATATCGAGCCGGACAAGGACCCATTGGCCACGCTGCGGCAGTGGATGTTCGAATACCGCAAACTGCTGATGAAAACCCCGGAGCTGATCGTACTCGCCCACGCCTCGGGGCCGGTCGCCAGCGTGTTCAGGATCGGCCACGATCTGTATGAGCTGCTGTTGCTGGCGGGGCTCGGCGAACGCGACGCGGCGATTTGCAGCCGCGGCATCCAGTACACCGTCAACGGTTTCGTGATGCAGGAGATCGGCCAGCAGAAACTCGGTATCAATCTGGCGGAGCTGGCGCCGCAGGAAGAGCTGCCCATCGTGCTGTTCAAGCAGCAGTTCAATTTCGATCAGGTGTTCGAACGCACGGTCGACATGAACGTCGAAGGCATCCGTATGCTGTTGCCCAAGGGCAAGGCGGCAAGGAAGAAGTAAAGGCCCGCGCGTTGCGTGTCTCGCAGCGTTATGGTCTGTCATGACTCTTCAATCGGTTGCCGCGCAGGGGATGGATCGCCTGCGCCGACATTGTTGTGCGGCGTTTTCTCCGATGAAAACTCCGCCTGTTCACGCCGCGCAGCGCCTTCCCGTTGAGTTTTCCTGTTAAAACGCAGCGCGCTTTTTCGCAAGTTATCCCCGGCCATAAACCCCCGCTTTTTGCACGCATCGCTGCGGCGCGCGAAGTTTTTCGTTGCCGCTTCTTCCGGGTCGAGACAAAGCGATGAATTCTATTGACATCAGTCTTTTTTTGAATCAAATTTGTAACAGTGATCATAATTAAAATCAAAATGGCCCGACCGATCCGCAGGTCGCGCTTGAACGGGTTCACCACCGCCATTCAATAATCAGAAAAGGTTCAAGAAAAAATGGAACGCTACATCGTGGTTTCGTCCGACGGGCACGCCGGGCTGCGTCCGGGTCTGTATCGGGATTACCTGGACCCGGAATTCCGGGAAATTTATGACCAGACGCTGCCGCTGCAGTTGGCGGCGGCGGAAAAGGCTTCGGAAAATTTCCTGATCAAGGACATCAACGAGCAGTGGCGCCGCGGCAATGAACAGGCGCTCACCGGCGCCTGGGATCACGACGAGCGCAACAGGATGCTCGACCGCGACGGCATCGCCGCCGAGGTGATTTTTCCCGACGGCATCACCGAGCGCAACGGGCCGCCGTTCGGCGTCGGCCTGTCGACGCCGCTCAAGGGCGTGAAGGCCGAGCTGCTGTGGGCCGGCGCGCGCGCCCATAACCGCTGGTTGGCCGAGTTCTGCAAGATGTCGCCGGAGCGCCGCTTCGGCGTGGCGGTGAACCCGCTGTTGTGGGATGTCGACACCGCGGTTGCCGAGGCGCGCTGGGCCGCCGACAACGGCCTGCGCGCGGTGGAGATTCCGACGCTCACCGGCGATTTCGATCCCTATCACCACCGCAAGTACGATCGGTTCTGGGCCGCCTGCGCCGACCTCGGCCTGATCGTGAACTTCCACACCGGCGCCGCCCACTACGAACACTATTTCGGCCGCAACTGGCCCGAGGTCGATCCCGACCTGATCGGCGGCATGGGCATCAACGTGTGCGAGGTTTTCTTCTGGACCTATCGCCCGCTCACCCACCTGATCTGGGGCGGCGTGTTCGAACGCCATCCGAACCTCAAGGCGGTGATTACCGAAGTGGGCACGGGCTGGATGTTGCCGCCGTACCTGAAGCTGATGGACCACATGTATTTCGATCAGCAGTTCTCGGCGAAAATGGGCAATTTCTCCGGCCATCTGTCGCGCTCGCCGGGCGAATATTTCAAGCGCAATGTCGCCATCGGCGCTTCCTGCATCGGTCGCGCGGATGTCGAGATCCGCCATCAGATCGGCCTCGACCAGATCATGTGGGGCAGCGATTACCCGCACCCCGAAGGCACCTGGCCGACCACGCAACAGCACCTGCTCGATGCCTTCCACGATCTGCCGGAACATGAAATCGCCGCCATGCTGGGCGAAAACGCGATCCGCTTCTTCGGCTTCGATCGCGCCAAGCTCGCCGCCATCGCGCAGCGCATCGGTCCTGAAAAGGCTTCCTTCCACAGCCATTGATCATTGATCCGCGTGGCGGGCGCGACGGATGAGTCGCGTCCGCCTCGCCCGCGAGGCCTTCATGGATGCTACCGATTCACGGCACAGCCCGTTGCGGCGGGATTCGCGCCGCTACGCCTGGTATGTGCTGTTCATGCTGGTGCTGGTGCAGACCTTCGGGTTCGTCGACCGGCAATTGCTGACCATTCTGGTCGAGCCGATCAAACACGAATTCGGCGTTTCCGATACCGCCATGGGCCTGCTCACCGGCCTTGCGTTTTCCGTGTTTTACGTGACGCTGAGCATTCCGATCGCGCGCCTCGCCGATCGGCATTCGCGCCGCAACATTCTCGCGCTGGCGATCGGCCTGTGGAGTATTTTCACCGCGCTGTGCGGCGCCGCCGGCAATTTCGCGCAGTTGTTGCTGGCGCGCGTCGGGGTCGGCGTCGGCGAGGCCGGCGGCGGCCCGCCGGCGTATTCGCTGCTGGCCGATTATTTTCCGCCGCGCCGGCGCAGCACCGCGCTCGGCATCTACGCAACCGGCGCGCATTTCGGCGTATTGCTGAGCATGTTGGGCGGTGCCTTCATCGCCACCCATTACGGCTGGCGTTTTGCCTTTTTTGCCCTGGGCGCGCCCGGCCTGCTGTTGGCCGCGCTGCTGTGGCGCAGTGTGGCCGAACCGCCGCGCGGCCGTTTCGACGAGCCTGTCGTCAACCGCGCGCCGGAGAATATGAGCATACGCGCCGCGCTGGCCGGCTTCTGGGCGAATGTGCCGGCGCGCACCACCGCGCTGGCGGCGGCGCTCACCGCCATGTCGGGTTTCGGTTTCAGCACCTGGCTGCCGAGCTTCGCCATGCGCGTGCACGGCCTGTCGCTGATCGACACCGGCCTGATCCTCGGGCTCGGCTCGGTGGCCGGCGGCTTCACCGGCTCGGTCTGCGGCGGCGCGCTCACCGATCATCTGGCGCGGCGCGATCCGCGCTGGCAGTTGCAACTGGCGGCGCTGGCGCTGCTGTTGTCGCTGCCGCTGCAAATCGCCATCACGTTGTGGCCGGCGGACCAGAGCCTGCAATGGGGCGCGCTGCACATTCCGGTGGCGTTTTGTTTTTTGCCGGCGAGCGCGTTTTTGTCCTCGTTCTGGCTGGGGCCGTCCTACGCGGCGATCAACAATCTCGTACCCGCCCACGCGCGGGCGCAGGCATCGGCCTGCACGATGCTGCTCATCAATATTCTCGGTTCCGGCACCGGGCCGCTGCTGATCGGTCTGTCGAGCGATGCGCTGGCACCCTGGGCCGGCGCGCAGGCGCTGCGGTTTTCGCTGCTCGGCAGCCTGGCGAGTGTTGTCGCCGGCGCCTGGCTGTTCTGGCGCGCCGGTATCTTTTACAAAAATGCGCTGAGCGAATCCACCTGATTTTCTTCCGCTCCGTTCACGGTGATCGCTTATGCAAGCGTTTTGACCCGCGCTGCTAGTTCCGGCGCGCAGCTGGTCGAGTAGATTGCACGCAAATGCCGCGCCGTGCCGGGCGCGCGCATCCATAACGATATCGGCACGTGAAACGTGAAGAGGGGGCGCGACCATCGCCACCCGTCGGACGGACCCGCGCCCCACAATAATCCTAATGAAAACAGGAGTCGGGAGAATGCATCACCCTCGTCATATCCCTCAGCGATCGGCCCTGGCCCTGGGCATCGCCCTGGCGTTGTGCGCGACGCCACCCGTTTATGCCGACAAGGCTCTGGAGGAGGTGATCGTCACCGCGCGCAAACGCGAGGAAAACCTGCAACAGGTGCCGACGGCGATCAACGTGATGACCGCGGAGGCGCTCAAGGACCGGCAGATCGAAAACCTGATCGACATGCAGAGTTCGACGCCGAACGTCACCATGTCCGAAGCCAGCGGCCTGCAGTCGGGCTCGCTGTCGGTTTTCATCCGCGGCATCGGCAACGACCCGGGTTTCGAACAGGGCGTGGGCGTTTATCTGGATGATGTGTATCTGCAACGGCAGGTCGGCCTGATGCTGGATGTGTTCGATGTCGAGCGCATCGAAATCCTGAAGGGACCGCAGGGCAACCTGTACGGCCGCAATACCATCGGCGGCGCCATCAAATACGTCACCAAGGAACCGGATGAGGTTTTCCGCGCGCATATCGACGGCAAGATCGGCAGCTACAACCTGCGTCAGGTCAAGGGCGGTGTATCCGGTCCGCTGATCGACGGACTGCTGTACGGCGGCTTGGGTTTCGCCTACAAAAAACGCGACGGCATCCAGGACAATCTCTACGACAACCGGAAATTCAACGCGCCCGATTCAAGAGCATTTCGCGGCGATCTGAAATTCACGCCGACCGACAACCTGACCATCAAGCTGATGGCCAACTCCACCAGCGATCGCGGCCGGCCTTCGATTCCCACGCGGCTGGCGGTCAACAAGGCCGCGCTGCAATCGCAGTACCTGATGGCGATCAACACGCCGGGCCACGCCTTGCCCGCCGATGCCTTGCCCTCCGATCTGACCGAATATCAGTCGCCGGACAAGGTCAACACATCGATGGATTTCGACGGCTTCAAAATTCTCACGCAAACCTATGCGGCGACGGTGCAATGGGACATCGACGACAGTCTGGCGCTCAAATCGGTCACCGCGCGGCGCAACCAGTCCAACGTGGCGATCTATGATTTCGGCACCAGCTCGCAGACCTTCATCAATACCGAAAACCACATCAAGAGCCACGATTTCAGCCAGGAATTCCAGCTCAACTACAGCGGCGACGGACTGGACGCGGTCGGCGGCTTCTACTACGGCGATGCCGTGGTCAACACACCGAGCTATTCTTATCTCGGCCCGCGTTTTCCCGCCAGCGGACTGGCCTTCGATCGGATCACGGATACGACGAAGGACTGGGCCCGCGTGAGAACCATCGCCTATTACGGCAACGTCGATTTCGACCTGTCGGACAGCTGGCACGCCTCGGCGGGTCTGCGTTACACCAAGGACATGCGTTCGATCGAGCGCGATTCGCGTTTCATCGGCACGGCCTACACCTCGGTCGATTCCGGAGGTCCCGGCGATTACGTGCACCTCGGGCCGTACAGCTTCATCGCGATTCCGGCGACCAACGATATCCCGTTCACCAAGGCCAGCTGGACCAATTTTTCGCCGACGTTCAAGTTGTCCTACGACCTCAACGAGGACACGATGGTTTACGCCAGCGTGGCGTCGGGTTTCAAGTCGGGCAACTTCAATACCACCAGCCAGCAGGTGGGCGTGGTCGCGCCGGAAAAAGTGCGCACCTACGCCGTCGGCCTGAAAACCACGGTGGCGGACGGCCGTCTGCGCATCAATACCGAGGCGTTCTACAACGACTACACGGATAAGCAGTTGTCCACCATCACGGTGGTGAACAACCAGCTCACCAACGTGGTCGGCAACGTCGGCAAGGCGCACACCCAGGGGGTCGATTTCGAGGCCAACTGGCTGACGCCGATCGACGGCCTGCAAGTGGATTTC
>Ga0164243_10014100_pt1 | contig 11155 bp, 14 predicted proteins | sample OricompcompostOP_FD_108781 | JGI IMG/M metagenome (GOLD analysis project Ga0164243, IMG submission 108781) | Organic Plus compost microbial communities from Emeryville, California, USA - Original compost - Organic plus compost (OP) | ecosystem: Engineered > Solid waste > Mixed feedstock >... | reverse complement strand
TCTCGGCGAGCGCGACTGCTCGTTGCAGCGCCGCCACCAGAAGGTCTGGGAGGAAGCCCCTTCCCCGGCGCTGAACGCCGACGAACGCGAAAAGATCGGTGCGACCGTGGCCAAGGCCATGGCTGATCTCGGTTATCTCGGTGTCGGTACGGTCGAGTTCCTCTATGAGGACGGCGAGTTCTACTTCATCGAAATGAACACACGCATCCAGGTCGAGCATCCGGTGACCGAAATGATCACCGATATCGACCTCGTGAACGAGCAGATCCGCATTGCCGGCGGCGCATCGCTGTCCTTCACGCAGGATGACGTGAAGCTCAACGGCCACGCCATCGAATGCCGCGTGAATGCCGAGAACCCGGCTACGTTCCGTCCCTCGCCCGGCAAGATCACGCAATGGCACGTACCCGGCGGTCTCGGGGTGCGGGTCGATTCACATGCCTATCAGGGCTATTCGATCCCTCCTTATTACGACTCCCTCGCGGGCAAGCTGATCGTTCACGGCAAGACGCGCACCGAATGCCTGATGCGCCTGCGCCGCGCACTGGACGAATTCGTGGTCGACGGGATCGAGACCACGCTGCCTTTGTTCCGTGCGCTCGTCCGCAATCCCGACATGCAGGACGGCCGCTACGACATTCACTGGCTGGAAAAACAGCTCGCCGACGGGCTGATGGAGGAGTGAAAAGCCCCGGATGCCCCACCTGACTGCCGTTATAGGCAGCTCGGCAGGCGTCCGAGGCTTATCGCCCCCAAGAGGCTGGAGAGGATCAGGTGAAAACGCGGTCGGCCAGCGTGTGAACGCGCCGGAAAGCGGCCTCGGCTCCGGCAATCACGCGCTGATTCTCTTCTTCTGTCAGATCGAGCGCATCGAGCGCCGCGGTAAAAGTGCGCCAATGAAGTCCTCGCCCTTCCGGCGCTCCCGCCAGATGCCGGGCTCCGAATGTTTCGGACAGACCAAGCTTCTCGGCCTCCTTGATGAGGAAAGCCGCGCCGAGGTTTGAACCCTCGGCGACATAAAGCCAGCCGAGCGCGGTCGGAATATCGGCGGCCGCTCCGAATTCCGGAGCTTCTGCCAGCGCCAGAGGCGAAATGCCGAGATCGGCCAGATCCTGCTCGATCTGAGCAAAACGGCGGCGGCCCGACAGGTCGGGCAAAAGCGCATCCAGCTTCGGATTGAAATAGAGGGCGTCGATGTCGCGGTGGAACGCGTGCTGCATCTGAACGAAAAGCCCATAACGTTCCTTCGTTGCGAAGGCGCCAGCCGCCATGATCCTCTTATCCAGCCGATCATGGGTTTCGCTGGTGGCCGCCTTCAGGCGCTTCCAGCGCCCCTCGGTATCAACCGCAATGTTCATGGGCCCCTCATTTCATTCCCGCGCAGGGATAAACAGCCTTGTGTTCTTTAAGACGATTCAAAACTGAGAATTCCCACCCACGCGGAAAAAATTTTTTCGCCCGAGTTTGGCACAGAAACGCACCATGGCGATACGTCTCCCCAAAAACCGTGGGGCCGCTTAAACTGGATTTATGACCCGTATCAACGACGTCCTTGTCGAGATCACCCCGGAAGTTCTGCTCAAGGCCTATGCCTGCGGCATCTTCCCGATGGCCGAAAGCGCGAACGATCCAGGGCTTTACTGGATCGAGCCGGATCGGCGGGGGATCATTCCGCTCGACAAATTCAACATCTCCTCGCGCCTTGCCCGGACGGTGCGCTCCGATCACTTCGAAATCCATATCGACCGCGATTTCCAAGGCGTCTTGGCCGGCTGCGCGGCTCCCGCCCCTGGACGCCGCAAGACCTGGATCAACAAACGCATCCGGCGTCTGTACAGTGAACTCTATGCGATCGGGCACTGCCACACCGTGGAAGCCTATCTGGACGGAAAGCTTGTCGGCGGTCTTTACGGCGTGCGGCTTGGCGGAGCCTTTTTCGGGGAGAGCATGTTCCATACCGAACGCGACGCTTCGAAAGTCGCCCTCGTCCATCTCGTCGCACGCCTGATCAAGGGCGGATTCCACCTGCTCGACACGCAATTCGTCACCGATCATCTCAAGACTTTCGGCGCGATCGATGTCTCACGGAGAGCTTATCACGCAATTCTTGAGGACGCGCTGACCGCACAGGGCGACTATTACGTCTGGCCAAAGTCTCAGGTGGTGACGGGCGCCGAAGCCCTCGCGGTTCTCGCAGCCCGGTGAAATCGACTATTCGCCGAGCTTGGGGCCTTCAGGCGCCGTGCGCTGCTCGCCCCCCTTACAATCGGTCACCCACACATCGTAAATCGGGTGCTCGACGGCATTCAGGCCCGGACTGTCGGCAAACATCCAGCCGCTGAAAATGCGCTTCTGTTCGTTCTGCAGCGTGATCTCATCGACTTCGACAAATGCAACCGTCTCGGGAGGTTCGGTTGGCGGACGGGTGTAGCAGACACGCGGCGTGACCTGCAGCGCGCCGAACTGCACCGTCTCGTCGATCTTCACGTCGAAAGCAAAGATGCGTCCGGTCACCTTGTCGAGACCGGCGAACTCCGCAACCGGATTTTCGATGCGCTCCGGTTGAGGCTGTGCGTCCGGCGATGCCGAACCCTGCTGGGCCCCGACCGATCCGGCCGCCAGCACAGCAAGTCCAGCGCAGAAGGCAACGAGGGTGAACCGGAGAATCACGAACAGGCCTTGGGCGAGCAGACTCGGAGAGATTGCCGCCGAATATGGCGCGCAAGAGGCGCCGCGGCGATGCTTCAATTGCCCGGCGTCCAGGCCTCATAGTCGCCCGTGGTCCGCGGGCGGCGGCTGTGACCCGCGGTCGATCCCTTCGGACGATAGGCCGCCGGGGTTCCCGTGGGATTGGAACGGTGCGGCTGCTGCCATTCGCGCGGCTGGTAGTTTTCCTGCGAAGGAGGAACGTCAATCGTGTGGTGAATCCAACCGTGCCAACCGGCCGGAATCGCACTGGCTTCGGCATAACCACTATATATGACCCAGCGGCGGTCTCCGAACGGCGGGACATTCGCCTGATAATATTTGTTGCCGAACTCGTCTTCTCCGACAAACGTCCCTTTCCGCCAGGTGAAAAAACGCGTGCCGAGGGTCTGGCCGTTCCACCAAGTAAAAATTTGCGTCAGAAGAGAAAGGAACGACTTCACGAGGCTGCCCCGCTGCGAAGATGTGTTTTGCGGCGTTATGACGTTTTGCTGGCGCGCTGTCCACTGGGCCGAATGCCCCATCCGGTCCTCGCGAAACCTTGTCTCGCAATTGACACCCCCCTTCCCTAAATAAGCGCCAACCCAGCCCTCTTCGCGCGATCCTCCGCGCTTCAATCTGGATTTGAGAAATGGCCAAGAAAGCCCCCAAGGGCGAATTCGTCCTGTTCAACGTCGTCTACGAAGATGGCACCCAACGCTCCAACCGCCGCGTGCCGGCCGAACTTCTCGGCGGCCTGGATGGGGACGAGCCCGCCCGTGCTTTCCTGGAGCAGCAGGATCGGGAAATCGCCGAGAAATCCGGCCAGCCCGCTCTTGAGATCGACCGCCTGTGGCGCGTCGGCGCAAAGGAACCGAAGCCGATGCGGCCCCGCGAGCGGGCCTGACGTTCGGCGCAACGTTTGGCCCCACTCGCAGCGTATCAGCTATTCCTTTGGCGGGCTTGAGCGATTCGCGGCAGGTTGTATTCTAAAGGGCTGTGGGGGCAGTTCAAACGACGGACGGCAAGGATGCGGCCTTACCGAATAGTCGTGCTCGGTTTGGCGGTTCTTGCGGCTGCGACATCAGTCACCGCCCAGGAAATCGAGCCCGAAGCAGACATCGAGCCTGCATTTGAATGCACCCAGCCGGACATCCCGGTCGAGCTGGCACAACTGTGCGCCAGCCTGGATCTCGGCTATGCCGACGTCATGTCCCGTCCTGCGCAAGTCACGGGCAATGGGCGTCCGGCCGTGAAGCCTTCCACCCTACGCCGCCCTATTCGTTCCCAAATAATAACAAACGGTCTTACTCCCGCCCCGACACTGGATCATATCAAGAATCCTTTCGAAGGGCCGACCGACCGGACCGTGGGCGTTCAGGTCAACGCCACCGAGGCGCCGATCCAGTTTTCGACCCGGATGGTGCAGCCCGGTTCCGCCTCGGATACGACGCTGAACTGGGAACTGAAGGCCGAGAGCCAGGCGGAACAATCGGGTCTGTTCATGGGTGCCGCCACCGGCGGAACACAAACGGCCGGCGGCATGTCCGAGAATCTGGCCGGCTTCGCCGGCATCCGCCGCATCATCCGGCCGACGGAAAACACCAAAGTTCGCGCGGAGATCGCCCCCCGCTTCGGCGTTTCGGATTTCGCCGCGCCCCACACCACAGCCGCCCTTGAGCCGAAGCTTTCGGCGGAATCCGATCTGGGTCAGCTGGGAAGCAGCGATTTTGTCGGCAGCATCAACGCCAGCGCGGGCTATAACATGCCCGCCGAAGGCGACACGAGCGCATGGGGCAGCCTGCGCCTGACCGTCCGGCCCAAATGAAAGAGGCCGCTTTTTGCGGCGGCCTCTCCAATCGGTGTCGGTGTCAGGTCAGTGATTCTGTCCCTGGGTGGCCTCATCGAAATATTCCGGCTGGCTTTCCGGCTGTCGCACCGTTTCCCGCTGTGTCGCAGAGGACTCCGTCGTGGCCGAGCGACCTTCGAACATCGGTGCAGAAGTTGTTACGGTGTCGTTGTTACGAAGGCCTTCCCACTGGATTTTCTGGGCACTATGGCCGCCGCTGGCGTAGGCCGCGCTCGCACCAAGAACAAATACTGAGGTAAGAACAAATGTACGATATGACATAATCAAGTCTCCCAATTCGGCGCCAAGTTCGTATCTGCGCCGGTGGACTACCCTGCCAGGCCGACAAAAGGGTCGCCCTGTAGGCCCGATTTGTGCTTCAGAATACGGCGCTTAAAGACGTTTCATGCAAACCCGGTTTTGCAGCCGTGCATGGAACTTTTGGAACGTCGATCCGGTAAGGGACGAAGCCGCCCCTCGACGGCTCCGTCATTCTTCCACACCGATCGGTCAGTGATCCCGACCCTGCACGGCAATACGAAATGCAATCGGTTCATCGGACTGAAGCTTTTCCGCACGAAACACGGGCTTCGCCGTCGCCGACCGTCCTTCGAGCAGCGATCCGGCCACCGAAGCGCGCGGAGCCACGAGCCCCGGATATTGTGTTACCAAGGCATCCCGCCCATCCTCGGCAAGAGCCGCATTTGCTCCAATAAAAAGAGCCGAAGAAAGAATAACAGTTCGATATTTCATAATAAAACTCTCCATTTCGGCCCACTCAATTACAATCATGAGTGGAATTTTACTCCCAACAACACCCTGAGTGACCAAGGATAGTTATTCGGGGACGCGTGATGTGTATGTCGAATTACGATCTTGAAGGCATATGGATGCAAAGCGGCTATACACGGACCGAATGAAACCTTTGTCGAAGAGGGCCCTTGCATTCACGGCGGTTTCCTCTATAAGCCGCCGCTTCACGACGCCTCGGCCGGAGGCTGAACGGACGGCTTTTCCATCAAGCAGGAACTTTCGCGGTTCCGTTGTCCCGTGTCTCCGCCTTCGAGAGTGGTTCGAGCCTTTTCCAGGGCTCGAAGGGCTCAGCGCCGGGCGATGCGTCGGACAACACGAACAAAGGCTGATTTCTCATGCCGCTTTATGAGCACGTCTTTCTGGCCCGCCAGGATGTGACGGCCCAGCAGGTCGAAGAACTCACCGAGCAGTTCAAGGGCGTCATCGCCCAGAACGGCGGCGAGGTCGGGAAGATCGAGTACTGGGGCGTCAAGAGCCTTGCCTTCCGCATCGCGAAGAACCGCAAGGCGCATTACACGCTGATGAACATCACCGCTCCGCCGGCTGCCATCGCCGAACTGGAGCGTATTCAGAAAATCAACGAGGATATCATCCGCGTCCTTACGATCCGGGTGGACGAACACGAAACCGAGCCGTCGGTCGTCATGCAGCGCCGTGACCGCGACGAGCGTCCGCGCCGCGATGTGGAAGGACGCCGTGAGGAGATCGGCGAGGAGGAAGAAGTATGAGCATGGGTGCTTCCCAGGGCCGCCGCCCGTTCTTCCGCCGTCGCAAGAGCTGCCCCTTCCAGGGCGCGAACGCGCCGAAGATCGATTACAAGGACGTCAAGCTCCTGCAGCGTTACATTTCCGAACGTGGCAAGATCGTGCCGTCGCGCATCACGGCCGTTTCGCAGAAGAAGCAGCGCGAACTCGCCAAAGCGATCAAGCGCGCCCGCTTCCTGGGTCTTCTGCCTTACGTCATCAAGTAGCGCGGGCCGTCACCGGGACAGCGAAAGCCGATCCCGTATAGTTACCGAGTGGTCCGGACAATGCGCGGCGTTGTCCGGATCGCATATGGGGTTGGGGCAGGCATTGCGACCTGCCTCTAACCGCTTCGAAAGAGCGGGACAGCTGGAACAATGAACGCGACAACTTTTCTCGTCGGACTTGTGAGCGGCGTCGCCTCGGCGGCGCTTTCGACGGTGCTGGGCACCGGCTCTATCCTGTCGCTCATTCTGTTCCTGTTCGCGCCGCTTCCCATCTTCATTGCCGCTCTGGGCTGGCGCCATCACGCCGGCCTTGTCGGCAGTGTCGTTGGCGCATCCATTCTCGCGGCGGCCATGGGGCTGGACACGGCGCGGGGCTATGCCCTTTCCGTTGGCTTTCCCGGCTGGTGGCTGGCCTATCTCGCACTTCTCGGCCAGCCAGCCGATCCCGGCCGTCCCGAAACCGGCATGACCTGGTATCCGGTCGGACGCCTGATCGTATGGACGGCCGCCATCGGCAGCGCGCTTGTCCTTCTGACATTGCTCATGCATGGCGGGTCGGTCGAGGACTACCGCGCCAGTCTGCGCACAACGTTCGAACATTTTCTGCGCGTCGAGACGGAAACCCCCAAGGATGCGATCGTAACTCTGCCGGGCGGGGCGGACGCATCACGCATCATTGAACTGGGTGTCCTCCTCCTGCCGCCGCTCGCCGCCGCGCTCTGGACCTCTGTCTCGCTCGTCAATCTCTGGGCAGCGGGCCGCATCGTGCGAGCTTCCGGCCGGCTCGTCCGGCCCTGGCCGGATCTCGCCGCCTTCCGCCTGCCGCCTCTCACCCTCCTCGCTTTCATCGGAGGTCTCGGCTTTTCGGCAATTCCCGGCCTGTTCGGCTTTGCCGCCGGCGTGATCGGAGCGGCTTTCACCATTCCCTTCGCCGCGCTTGGCCTTGCCCTCCTTCACATGGGCACACGCGGACGGAGCGCCCGTACCCTGACCCTGGGAGCCGCCTATTTCCTTCTCTTCGTCCAGAATTGGCTGATCGTCGTCATCGCCGCTCTGGGCGTCGTCGAATTCCTGTTCGGCTTGCGGGCCCGCATGCAGGCGCCGCCCCCCGATTCAAACAGGTAAAAACCGCAAGACGTACATATATCAGGAGACAAACATGCAGGTCATTCTTCTTGAACGCATCGCAAAGCTCGGACAGCTCGGCGAAGAGGTCCGCGTCCGCGACGGCTATGCCCGCAATTTCCTTTTGCCGCAGGGCAAGGCGCTCCGCGCGACGAAGGAAAATCGCGCCCGCTTCGAGGCCCAGCGCGCCCAGCTCGAAGCCCGCAACCTCGAGACGAAGAACGAAGCCCAGAAGCTGTCCGAGAAGCTTCAGGGCCAGTCCATCGTGCTCGTCCGCCAGGCGGGTGAAACCGGCCAGCTCTATGGCTCGGTGACGGCCCGAGACCTCGCCGAGGCGCTGACTGAAGCCGGCTTCACGGTCGCCAAGCGCCAGATCGTCCTCAACACGCCGATCAAGACAATCGGCCTTCACCAGATTCCGGTATCGCTCCACCCCGAAATCGAGGTCACGATCACGGCCAATGTCGCCCGAAGCGCGGCCGAAGCCGAGCGCCAAGCCGCAGGAGAAGACCTGACGGTCCGCGCCGAGGAAGCCCGCTTCGAGACCTTCAATCCCGAGGCCGAGGAAACGGAGACCGCGCCGGCCGCGCCCGAGGGCGAACAGGCCTGAGCCGTCTCATCCGGTCTTCAGCGAATTTGCTGCGACCTTAGACGAACGCCCGGCCCCGCCGGGCGTTTTTCTTTGGCGCAGACGTTGATTTCCTTGGCAGGAGGAATAGGCTTCGCGCGCTCAGTAATGTTTCAGGAGCGGTGGTACGGGGATGCCGCTGCTTCTTGAGAGGCTCGCTGACCCATGAATGTGCTGTTGAAGCTCATGCTCCGGCGCGTCTTCCGCCGCGGTTCCCTCACGGTTGTGACGGGCAATACGCGCACAGTGTTCGGCGACGGCAGTGGAACTGAAATCGCAATCAGACTTACCGACCGCCAGGCAGAGTGGGCGCTCGTCTTCGATCCGGAACTGAAGCTCGGCGAGCTTTATATGGAAGATCGCCTGCGGATGGAGAAAGGATCGATCTACGATCTGCTCGAAACCGCGATGATGAATCTGCGGAACCAGCCCTACCCGCTCGGCGCCCGCATCCTCGGCCGTTTGCGCATCTGGGTCCGCCGCCTTCAGCAGATGAACCGCGGCGCGCGTTCCACGCGCAATGTCGCGCATCATTACGATCTCGACGGCGGTCTTTACGAACTCTTCCTCGATTCCGACCGGCAATATTCCTGCGCTTATTTCGAGCACGCTGACCAGAGCCTCGAAGAAGCGCAGCTCGCCAAGAAACGCCACATCGCCGCGAAGCTGGCGGTCGAACCGGGGCACAGGGTTCTCGACATCGGCTGCGGCTGGGGCGGGCTTGGTCTTTATCTGGCCGATGTCGCGGGGGCCGATGTCGTCGGCATCACGCTCTCGCAGGAGCAGTTCAAGATTGCCCAGAAGCGCGCGCTCGATCGCGGCCTGCAGAAGCGCGTCGATTTTCGGATCGAGGACTACCGGCACACCCAGGGCCGGTTCGACCGCATCGTGTCGGTCGGCATGTTCGAACATGTCGGCGTCGGCTATTTCGACACCTATTTCGAGCATGCCGCCCGCCTTCTCGACGAGAACGGCGTGATGCTGCTGCACACGATCGGGCGCACGACCGGCCCCGGCGCCACCAATCCGTGGATCGCCAAATACATTTTCCCGGGTGGCTATACGCCGGCTCTCGAAGAAATCGTTCCCTCGATCGAGCGTGCGCATCTCATGGTCACCGATGTCGAGGTGCTGCGCCTCCACTATGCGGAAACGTTGAAGGCCTGGCGCGAGCGCTTCATGGCGAACCGTGCCAGGGTCGAGGAGATTTACGACGAGCGATTCGTCCGGATGTGGGAATTCTACCTTGCGGGCTGCGAGGCAAGCTTCCGCACCGGCGACAATGTCGTCTACCAGATACAGCTGTCCAAGAAGGTCGATACGCTACCCGTCACGCGCGGCTATATAGCGGAGCGCGAGCAGCTTCTTCTGCAGCGCGAGCGCGCCTCGCTGCGCCTCGCCGCCGAATAATCAAGCGCGTGGCCGGGCGGCCCTAGAAAGTCCTGTGGACTGCTGTTGATTGCAAATTCCGATTCCAGAATCTGGTCGGTCTGCGCCAAAACACGACCTCAGGATCGGACACGGAACAGATGGCTTTCGGCGACAACACCGCACGCGCACTCACCAACCTCCCGCAAGGCGGCTATCGGCAGCCGCCCAGCAATATCGAGGCGGAACAGGCGCTGCTCGGAGCGATTCTCGTCAACAACGAGGCGTTCTACCGCGTTTCCGATTTTCTTGAGGCAAAGCACTTCTTCGAGCCGGTCCATCAGAGCGTCTACGAGATAACCGGCCAGCTGATCCGCGCCGGAAAGGTCGCGACACCGGTCACGCTCAAGACCTTCCTGCCGGAAGCGGATATCGGTGGACGCACCCTGCCCCAATATCTGGCAATGCTCGCGGCCGAAGCGGCGAGCGTCATCAATGCCGAGGATTACGGGCGCACCATCTATGATCTCGCCATCCGCCGCGCCCTGATCCAGATCGGCGAGGACATGGTGAATGTCGCCTATGACGCGCCGGTCGACATGCCGCCTCGCATACAGATCGAGGAGGCGGAACGCAGTCTTTACAATGTGGCCGAACTCGGCCGTTACGATGGAGGCTTCCAGCGTTTCGCCGATGCGCTCTTCACCGCCGTCGATATGGCGGCCAATGCCTACAAACGCGACGGCGGGCTGTCCGGCGTGTCGACGGGGCTCACCGATCTCGACAAGATGATGGGCGGGCTTCAGCGTTCCGACCTTGTGATCGTCGCCGGCCGCCCCGGCATGGGCAAGACGGCGCTGGCCACCAATATGGCTTTCCATATCGCCAAGAACTACAGGGCGGAGACCGCTCCGGACGGCACGTTGACCACCCTCGATGGCGGTATCGTCGGCTTCTTCTCGCTTGAAATGTCAGCCGAACAGCTGGCCACTCGTATCATCGCCGAGCAGGCCGAAATCGCCTCCTACAAGATTCGCCGCGGCGATATCTCCGAAGCGGAATTCGTGCGCCTGTCGGAGGCGGCGCGCGAAATGCAGTCGATTCCGCTCTATATCGACGAAACCGGCGGCATCACGATCGCCCAGCTCGCCGCGCGTGCCCGCCGCCTGAAGCGGCAAAGGGGCCTCGACCTTCTGGTCGTGGACTATATCCAGCTCCTGTCCGGCTCGACCCGCCGTAACGACGGCCGCGTTCAGGAAATCACCGAGATCACGACCGGCCTGAAAGCGCTCGCCAAGGAACTCAACGTTCCGATCATCGCGCTTTCCCAGCTCTCGCGTCAGGTCGAGGCGCGCGACGACAAACGTCCGCAGCTCTCGGACCTGCGTGAATCGGGCTCCATCGAGCAGGACGCCGACGTGGTCCTGTTCGTGTTCCGTGAGGAATATTACCTCAAGAACAAGGAGCCGCGGCCGGGCACCGAAGAGCACATCAAATGGCAAGCGGAGATGGAGCAGGTGCACGGACGGGCCGAGGTCATCATCGGCAAGCAACGCCACGGCCCCACCGGAACCGTGCAGGTGCATTTCGAGGCGCAATACACCCGCTTCGGCAATCTGGCGCGCGAAGATTATCTGCCGGAGCGTTCCTCGGAATGAGTGTCTCGTCGACCGGCGCCGCGCTGCTGGAAACCGGCAGCCGGCTGACCGTGGACCTA
>Ga0164243_10014099_pt1 | contig 11155 bp, 6 predicted proteins | sample OricompcompostOP_FD_108781 | JGI IMG/M metagenome (GOLD analysis project Ga0164243, IMG submission 108781) | Organic Plus compost microbial communities from Emeryville, California, USA - Original compost - Organic plus compost (OP) | ecosystem: Engineered > Solid waste > Mixed feedstock >... | reverse complement strand
GGAACGAAACGCCCCAGGCCATGCAGAAATATCCCTTTGTCGCCGATCTCGTGAGGGATCTGCCCGCGACCAAACCGTTCATCGGACCGGAGTCCATGCAGCGGGCGCGAGGCTTCAAGTTCCGCGCGCGGCTGGGAGCGAACGAAAGCGTGTTCGGGCCCTCGCCGCGGGCGATTGCGGCAATGGAAGCGGCGGCCGCCGACAGCTTCATGTACGGCGACCCCGAGAACTTCGATCTGAGATCGGCCATCGCCAAGCATCACGGCGTCGGGATCGAGAACGTCGTCATTGGCGAGGGCATTGACGGACTCTTAGGCCTGGCCGTGAAGCTCGCTGTGGGACCTGGCGACACCGTCATCACGTCCGACGGCGCCTACCCGACGTTCAATTATCATGTCGCAGTTGGCGGCGGGCGGCTCGTCAAGGTGCCCTTTCGCGACGACAAGGAGGACCTGCAGGCGGTGCTCGAGACGGGCAAGCGCGAAGGCGCCAAGATCCTCTACGTCTCGAACCCAAACAACCCGATGGGCTCGTGGTGGAGCGCCGCAGAGATAGAGGCCCTGATGGCAGCGCTGCCGCCGTCCATGCTGCTCTGCCTCGACGAAGCCTACTGTGATACGGCGCCGCCGGGCACGATCCCGCCCATCGACGTTGCGAATCCGCAGGTACTTAGGTTCCGTACCTTCTCGAAGGCCTATGGGCTTGCCGGCGCGCGCGTCGGCTACGTCATCGGCGACGCGTGGCTCATTTCGATCTTCGACAAGATCCGCAACCACTACGGCATGACCCGGACAGGCCAGATCGGCGCGCTGGCCGCGGTCCTCGACCAGGATTATCTCGCTAAAACCGTGACGGCTATTGCCATGAGCCGCGACCGGCTCAGTGCGATTGCCCGCGACAACGGCCTTGAGCCGCTGCCGTCGGCCACCAACTTCGTGACAATCGATTGTGGCCGGGACGGCGCTTACGCCAAGCGCTTGCTGGATGAGATCCTGAAGCGAAACGTGTTCGTGCGCATGCCGGGCGTGGCGCCGCTCGACCGCTGCATCCGGGTCACCGCCGGCACGCTGGAAGATCTCGATGTTTTGGCGGAGGTGCTGCCGGAGGCGCTCAAGGCCGCCCACGCGTGACGGGGCGGACGCGCTGCAGGGATTAGGAGGGCGTGAGGGCGGCGCCAAGAGCTCGTCGCCGCCCCAGCCTCAAGAAATCCTCAGAACGGGATCTCGTCGTCGAAGGTCTTGTCGAAGCCGCCCGACGAACCGCCGGAAGAGCCGCCGCCACGCGGAGCGTCATCGTAGCCGCCTCGGCCGCCGCTATCATAGCCCGACTGGCCGCCCTCCTGCATGCCCGCCGACGCACCGGCGCGGCCGCCGTCGAGCATGGTGAGCGTGCTGTTGAAGCCCTGCAGAACGACCTCGGTCGAATAGCGGTCGGTACCGGTCTTGTCCTGCCATTTGCGGGTCTGAAGCTGGCCCTCGATGTAAACCTTGGAGCCCTTCCTCAGATACTGCTCGGCGACGCGGCACAGGCCCTCGTTGAAGACGACAACAGAATGCCACTCGGTCTTCTCGCGGCGCTCGCCGGAATTCTTGTCACGCCACGTGTCCGTGGTCGCTACGCGCAGGTTGGCGATTGGGCGGCCGTCCTGGGTGCGGCGGATCTCGGGATCTGCTCCGAGATTGCCGATGAGGATCACCTTGTTCACTGAACCGGCCATGATTGGCTCCTTATGCTTTCCACGCTGCGCATTACGTCAGCCGGCGCTGCGCTCATCTCTCTGTCTTCGTTGGCGCTGCCGGCTCGCCTTGGTCAAGGCCGTAAAGCGATTCGGCTCCCTAACAGGCTTGCGACGGCGCCGGTTCGCGGTCTTTTCAACGGCTGCTTTTCCACAGCCGAGGATCGTCCCGGACGCCAGAGCGCGTCTCTGTTCTCTTTCCGTTCCAGTATAGGCGCCGCGTGCCGGAGCCGCAACAGCCGCTTTGCTCTGCAACGATTTACTGTGACACCGTACGGTCTACGGCAAGCGTGAACTCGCGGAAGACGTCGGCAGGTACTGCCTTGGCTGCCCGGCATTCCTCGCGCGTGAGCCAGCTGTAGATCGAGACGACGTCGCCGCGAAATTGCGGGCTCAGCGCGCGCAGGATAACGCCGGTCGCAACCGAGCCGTTCTGCCAGCGCATGCGACAGACGAGGTCGTTGAGGTGCGCCGTGATCTCGGCCTTGTAGCTTTCCCGAGCCGCGTTGGGGTCGGGAAACGCTACTGGCGAGACCGGTCGCGCTTGCGGCACGGAGCCGCCGGTCGCGGAGGCGAGCAGGCTGTTCCACTGCGCAATCTCTGGGGAGCTGCGCCAGCTGCCCTGCGCCTCGTCGGCGAGCAGCGGAGCCACCAAACGGTAGACCTGCTCGCGCAAGGTCGAGCTGCCGATATCGTCGAGCGCGGCGGTGAGCGCCTGCTTCTCGTCATTGCCAATCGGCTTGATTTGCAGCCCGGAGAGGTCAGCGAGGCTGCTGCTGCCCGACTCGGGAGGCCTCGTTATCCAGACGGCGGCTCCGCTCAGGTCAGCGGCCGCGATGTTGGCGCGGCTGAGATCGGCGCCTTGCAGCTTCGCCCGGTAGAGGCTCGCCGCTTCGAGGTCTGCCCCCTGCAGGAGTGCGCCCTGCATGGCGGCATAGTCGAGAATGGCGGCCTGCATGGATGCGCTGCGGAAGTCGGCGCCGAGCAGGCGCGCGCCCTTGAGATTGGCGCCCTGGAGGGAAGCCAGCCCGAAGTTGGCGCCGTCGGCCTCGACCTCGCCGGTGAGCGTCGCCTTTTCGAGGCCCGCCTGCGAGAAGTCGGCGCCGGACAGGATCGACTCCACCAGGTCGCTCTCGGCAAGGTTGGCCTCTTCGAACTTGGCGCCGCGGGCGTCGATGCCCTGCATGTGGGCGCCCGTGAGGTCAGCCTTGGTGAAGTTGGTGTTGAGTGCTGCGACGCAGCCGGCGCCGTCGCGATTGCCGCGCAGGCGAAGCTCGTTGACCTCGGTGCACTGGAACCAGGCGTTGCGCAGGTCGGCGCCGTAGAAGCTCGCGTGCGAGAGGTCGGCGCCGGTGAAATCGACCTGATGCAGGTCGGAGCGGTCGAAGCGGGCATAGCGCAGATCGCGGCCGCGCAGCGTTATGGTGCGCTCGCCCGTGGTCACGTCCTTGTCGGAGACGAGATCGGCGTCGGTGACGACGAGGTTGCGGCGAAAGATGCCGAACAGGGCGCCGTCCTGGTCGACGGACAGGAGCGGCAGCATAACTCCGCTGTAGTACTTGGGGCCGCGCCGCGCTTCCGCTCCTTCGCCACTCTTGTGGAACAAGGGCGCGCTGAGACGGTCGAGAGGCTCGCCGGGAATGGTCGCCACGAAGAATGAGAACAGCGTGACGAAGCCGATGAGCAGGGCCGTCAGGCTACAGGCGATGGGCTGGGCGGCGGTGTGTCGCGAAAAGGCGCGGAAGAATGAGGTCTCCGCGCGGGTCAGAAAGATGCCGATCAGAGCCAACATCGCCACGTCGAAAATGAGCGCGATGCGGTGCGTCCAGGTGATGAACTCGCTGTGGTAGGGCAGGAACACGACCTGCACGTAGATGATGAGAACAAGCGGGAGGATCACCAGCGTTAGCCAGCTCATGGCGTGCAGGAAGGCGCCCATGACCCGGCTGCGGTGGGGGCCAGCGATGGCCTGGACGAAGAAGAAGTTGTGCAGCTCGAGGCGGAGCGGATGGGTGCGCCGGTCGGTGGTCTCGAGCAGCCTGATGGCGTGGTCGAACTCCAGTGTCTTGCGGGCGAGCAGCACGAGCTGCGAGACGAGCCCCAGGTGGAACAGCACCAGGATGATGGGGGCGAACTGGAAGAACTGCGCGATCGGGATGTCGACGCTCAGGATCGGCAGGGAGACAGGGGATTCGAGCAGCAGGTTGGTGTGGGTGACGCCGGCAACGGCGATCATGAAGTAGGTCATGATGCCGAGAAAGATCAGCCAGGCCACGTGCGCGGAATCGCTCGAGCCGTTGACGGCCTCGAGCAGGCTGTAGGGATTGACCGGCGTCTCTTCGTCCGCCGCCACGCTACGCATTTCCGACATCGGCGCTTCAGTCCCCAGGGGTCACAGCAGCTCGCAAGCGAGCGGCACGTCAGGCCCAAGCCAACTGCATCAAAGGAGCGGCGACAAGCCCTCGTTGCCCGGGAGCTAGCCGAGCCAGACGTTCACGGAGAAAGTGTGGCGGGCGAAGCACGCTTACTGGCGAATTCGGAGCGTACGGAGGGGTGGCGGGCGGTGAACCAGAGCCCGAATGGCCGTTTCGCCGGACCTGCCATCCACGGTGTTGTTCGTGGAGATGCTGCTTCAGCCTGAAAGACCGCTTTCGCGGTACTTACAGTTGCGATATGCGTGGGCTCGATGCTGCCCCGCACAATCATCATGGGGTGGTCCCTTATTGACGAGCTGACCCGCGATTTCGTCATGTCTAATAGATACAACTGCCTGAACTGCCCCGGCTATTGCTGTTCCTATCCGCTCATCGCGCTGGAGAAGCGCGACGTCGAGCGCCTCGGCAAGCACCACGGCATGAGCTTCGAGGAGGCGAAAGTCGCCTTCACGGAAGAGGCGCACGGCCGCAAATACGCGATGCGCCGCAAGAAGGACCCACACTACGGCAAGATCTGCCAGTTCTTCGATACGGTGAAGCGTTGCTGCACGATCTATACGGCGCGTCCCAAGGTGTGCCGGGCCTATCCCAACACTCAGCGCTGCGGCTACTACGAGTTCCTGCAGTTCGAGCGCAGGGCGCAAGAGGATCCGGAGTTCGTGGCGCTCACCGACCACCGCTGATCATCGCGGCGTCGCCGGAATCGCTCAGACCTTCTCCTTGCGGATGCGCCGGATGAGGCGCTTGCGATCGGCGTCGCGCCAGGCGACGCGGTAGAGATCGAACCTGCGGTTCTGCAGGTTGCGCACGGTGCCGGCGCTGCGGGCGGCGCGCAGATCCGAAATCGATAGATCGGCAAACGCGATCGTCTCTGTATTGGCAGCGGTGTCAGCGGCGATGCCGTCGCGGGCGAAGGCGAAGTCGCACGGTGTCAGGATGCAGCTCTCGGCATAGTGGATGTCCATGTTCTCGACATTGGGCAGGTTGCCGACGACGCCGGCCATGACGACGTAGCACTGGTTCTCGATGGCGCGGGCGTGGCAGCAGTAGCGCACGCGCAGATAGGCGCGGCGCTCATCGGTGCAGAACGGCACGAACAGGATCATGGCGCCCTGGTCGGCGAGGTGCCGGGCGACCTCGGGGAACTCGCTGTCGTAGCAAATCATGACGCCGATCGGGCCGCAGTCGGTGTTGATGACCTCTGCTCGGCTGCCGCCGCGGATGTTCCACCAGTATGTCTCGCTCGGCGTCGGGTGGATCTTGTCGCGCGCGTGGATCGAGCCGTCGCGCAGGAAGACGTAGCAGACGTTGCGGATCTCGCCGTCCTCATCCGCAATCGGGTGCGTGCCGCCGATGATGTTAACGTTGTAGCTGACGGCGAAGCCGCTCATGAACTCGATGAACCAGTCGGTGTAGTGCGCGACGCGCTCAATGCCCTCGCGCGGCTGCAGGGGTTTGGGCTCGAGTGACAGGAGCTGGAGCGTAACGTTCTCGGGAAAGACCACGAAGTCGGACCGGTAGTCGGCGGCGACGTCGACGAAGTACTCGATTTGGTTCTTGAACTCGTCGCGGCTCGAGAGCCCGCGCATCTGCAGCTGGACAGTCGCGACACGCACGGTCTCGCTGGGTGCTAGGCGGTCGCTCGGGGCCTTGCCCTCAGGCTCGTCGGGATAGCGCGGGTTGCGCCACACCATGTGCGTGGCAAAGCCGCCGGACGGAGTGTCTTCGGGATCGTAGTCTTCGAGCACGCCGATCGCCTCGAAGCCATTCGCGAGTTGGAAGCCGATGGTGGAATCGCGAATTTCGAGGTTGCGGACGGCGTCGAGGTAATCGAGGGGATCGGGATACTGGCGCCGGCGGCGTGCGTAGCCCGGCATGCGTCCGCCGAAGATGATGCCCTTGAGCCGCCACTCCTCGCACAGGTGCTGGCGCGCCGCGTAGAGCCGGCGGCCGATGCGCAGTCGCCGGAAGTCGGGATCGACGCTGATCTCCATGCCGTACAGGTAGTCGCCATCCTCGTTGTGGCGCGAGGCGAACCCGTTGCCGGTGATCTCGCGCCAGGTGTGCGGCTTGAGGCCGACGTCGCCCGAGATGATGAAGGTGGCGCAATGGCCAACGATGCGGCCGTCGTACTCGGCGACGAACTGGCCATCGGGGAAGTTGTTGATCTGGCCCCTGATCATGCGCGCGGTGAGCGATGGGTTCGGCGCATAGACGCGGCGTCCGAGCTCTACGATCTGCGGAATGTCCTCAGCCTTGGCGCGGCGCACGATCAGCTTCGGCTTCGCGACGGCGGAGCCTTCCGGGTCGCGGGATGAGCCTGCGTTCTTTGCCAAAGCGTCCTCCGTTGCGGGCGTTTGCCAAGCGGCTGCTGATGCAGCATGGAGAGGATGCCGAAGCATCGCCGTCGCACCGCTGCTGCGTCAAATACTTCTCAACTGCCGGATTGCCTGCCCAGGTGCTTGCAACGATCTGATGCGCTGGGCGACCGGCTACGGCCGGCCGCACGAGCGCCAGGGCAGGTTTAACGGTTCTGACGGTGGCCGCGTTCCCGGGAGCCGAGCCCGGATGGGGCGCCTTACTTCTTGGTGTCCTGCTTAGCCGGAGCCTCGGCAGGGGCGGGGCTTTCAGCCGGTGGCTGGCCGGCGGTTTCACGCTCGCCCGGCGGCGGCGCTCCTTCGCGTTCCTTGGCCTGCTCATAGACCTCGGCGGCAGCCTCCTTGGCCTTGTCGTAGGCCTTGATGGCAGTCTCCTTCGCCTTCTCGTAGGCGGGACCCGCTTCTTCCTTGGCCTTCTCGTAGGCTTCCTTGGCGGTCTCCGTGCTGCGGTCCGTCAGCTCGCGCGCCTTCTCCATGGCGCGCTCGAGCAGCGAACGCTTCGGCTCGGCGCGCACGAACGGGGCGACGGCCGTCAGCATGTCCTTCGAGACGTTGGGCAGGACGATCACTCGCTTGCCGTCGGTCTCGCGGAATTCGAGCGCGCTCAAGCGGATGCCAATGCGCTTGCCGGCGATGCCGAGGAAGCCGCCGGTGCCGATGACGACCCCGTGCACGCGATTCCAGTCGTTGAGAATGATATCCTCAATGTCGCCGATGACCTTGCCTTCCGTGTTCTGAACGACAGCGCCGATCAGAACGTCCTTGGCTAGATAATGGGCGTCCGGCTGAGCTTCGATGAAGGTGTTGGGAGGCAGCGCAACGGCAGGTTTGTCCTGCGCCGCAGCAGGCATGACGACAGCGAGGATCAAAAGGCTTGCTAGGGTCGACTTCACGGCACTCATCGAGGACTTATCCTTAGTCAATTCGTCAGCGCGGGTATTCAAGAACACGGAACTTCTGGACAGTCGACCCGTCCTCGCAGGTCCGGGCGCGGGCTTCGGCGCCAGGGCCCATTTGACGGCTGAATTCAAGCCCTTATGGTCCTTGAGAGGATCGGCGAATCGGCATCGCTGCTTTCCAGCAGCAGTCAAAGGTTAAAGGGTTCCGGGCAGGCTTGGAAGCAGGATCTATTGGCAAAACAAGGTTATCGTCCAGTTTGCCATAAGGTCGTTGCCGCAAGGCTCGCCGCTCTCAAGGTTCACGCCTGATCTAGCGGTCCAGTGTGACGGGAGAAAGTCGGTAGGCCGTCGGCAGATTTGTACTGTTTTCGCACCTAATTTTGGGGATTTTGACGCGGCTTTCCGCTATGTTGTGCAAAGAAGCTGTCTGTGGACATGCGATGGCAGGCCACATTGCCCAATCTCGGTGCAAAGGCTATCTAAGGACAGCATATTTTCATGACGCGCGGGCCTCGACAGGGCGGCCGCGCCCTTTCCGCGTAGAACCTCAACGGAACCATAGTGGCGGACAACAGCGACATCCCGAATCCTGGGCCTGACGGTCCGCGCGACATTCGACCGATCACCATCGTCGAGGAGATGAAGCGCTCGTACCTCGAGTACGCGATGAGCGTGATCGTCTCGCGCGCGCTGCCCGACGTGCGCGACGGCCTGAAGCCCGTACACCGGCGTATCCTCTACGGCATGCACGAGATGGGCCTCGACTGGAACAAGGCCTACCGCAAGTCGGCCAAGGTCGTCGGCGAGGTGATGGGTAACTTCCACCCGCACGGCGACAGCGCCATCTATGACGCGCTGGTGCGTCTGGCGCAGGACTTCTCGATGAGCCTGCCGCTGATCGACGGGCAGGGCAACTTCGGCTCGATCGACGGCGACCCTCCGGCGGCGATGCGCTACACCGAGTGTCGCCTGGAGAAGGTCGCGCAGTATCTGCTCGACGACCTCGACAAGGAAACGGTCGATTTCCAGGAGACTTACGACGGCTCGGACGAGGAGCCGCGGGTGCTGCCCGCAAAGTTCCCGAACCTGCTCGTCAACGGTGCCGGCGGTATCGCGGTCGGCATGGCAACGAACATCCCGCCGCATAACCTCGGCGAGGTCATCAATGGGTGCCTCGCGTTCCTCGAGCAGCCCGATCTGACGATCGACGATCTCAGGCAGTACATCCAGGGGCCGGACTTCCCGACGGGCGGTTTGATCCTCGGGCGCGGCGGCATGACGCAGGCCTATCACACCGGCCGTGGCTCGATCATCATGCGGGCGCGCGTCGACATCGAAGAGATCCGCAAGGACCGACAGGCGCTGATCGTCACGGCGATCCCCTACCAGGTCAACAAGCGCGTGCTTATCGAGAAGATCGCCGATCTCGTGCGCGAGAAGCGCATCGAAGGCATCTCCGACATTTGGGACGAGTCCAACCGCGACGGCATGCGCATCGTCATCGAATTGAAGCGCGACGCCGTGGCCGACGTCGTGCTCAATCAGCTGTGGCGCTACTCGGACCTGCAGACCACGTTCGGCGCCAACATGCTGGCGATCAACGGCGGCCGGCCGGAGCAGCTCAACCTCAAGGACATGATTCAGGCCTTCACGGCGTTCCGCGAGGACGTTGTGACACGGCGTACGAAGTACCTGCTCAACAAGGCGCGTGACCGGGCCCACGTGCTGGTCGGTCTCGCCATTGCCGTCGCCAACATCGACGAGGTCATCAACCTTATCCGGCGCGCGCCTTCGCCCGCCGTCGCCAAGGACGAGCTGATGGCGCGCGACTGGCCAGCGCGGGATGTTGCTCCCCTGGTCGAGCTGATCGCCGATCCGCGCCACCGCGTGCAGGCTGACGGAACGTACAAGCTGTCGGAAGAGCAGGCGAAGGCGATCCTGGAATTGCGTCTCGCCCGCCTCACGGCTCTCGGCCGTGACGAGATCGGCGATGAGCTGCAAAAGCTCGGCGACGAGATCCGCGAGTACCTGGAGGTCCTCTCTTCGCGCGCGCGCATCATCGACATCATCAAGAACGAGCTCACGGAGATTCGCGATCAGTTCGCGGTGCCGCGGCGCACCGAGATCATTGAGATCGAGGGCGACGTCGACGACGAGGATCTGATCCAGCGCGAGGACGTGGTCGTCACCGTCACGCACAAGGGCTACATCAAGCGCGTGCCGCTCACGACCTATCGGGCGCAGCGGCGGGGTGGCAAGGGCCGCTCGGGCCTCGCCACGAAGGACGAAGATTTCGTCACGCAGCTGTTCATGGCCTCGACGCACACGCCGGTGCTGTTCTTCTCCTCCCGTGGCATGTGCTACCGCATGAAGGTGTGGAGACTGCCGGCGGGCACGCCGCAGTCTACCGGCAAGGCGCTGGTCAACCTCTTGCCGCTCGAGCAGGGCGAGTGGATCACCTCGATCCTGCCGCTGCCCGAGGATGCGGAGAAGTGGGGCACGCTGCAGCTCATGTTCGCCACCCGCAGCGGCAATGTCCGGCGCAACGAGCTCGCCGATTTCGAGAATATCAATCGCAACGGCAAGATCGCGATGAAGCTCGAGGAGGGCGACCAGATCGTGCACGTCGCCACCTGCGCGCCGACCGACAACGTGCTGCTGACGACGGCTGCCGGCCAGTGCATCCGCTTCCCCGTGGAGGATGTGCGCGTGTTCAAGGGCCGCGATGCGGTAGGCGTGCGCGGCATTCGCCTGGATGACGGTGACCGGGTCATCTCGATGGCGATCCTCAATCCGATGGATGCGACGCCGGCCGAGCGCGCGGCCTACCTCAAGCTCGCGGCGGCGCAGCGGCGCGCGACCGGCGAGACCGAGGAGAGCGACGAGCAGGTCGCCGCCGAGGCCGAGGAAGCGGCCGAGGGCATGGAGGCCGCCGAGCTTTCGGCGCAGCGCTTCGAAGAGATGGCCGAGAAGGAGCAGTTCGTACTCACGCTGTCGGAGCGTGGCTACGGCAAGCGGTCCTCCTCGTACGAGTACCGGACCTCGGGGCGCGGCGGCAAAGGCATCGTCGCCATGGTCGTCAACGATCGCAATGGCCAGCTCAGCGCCTCGTTCCCGGTCGAGCATTCGGACCAGATCATCCTGGTCACCAATGCCGGCCAGCTCATCCGCACGTCGGTTGACGAAGTGCGCATCGCTGGGCGCAACACACAGGGCGTGCGCATCTTCCGCACCGACGACGGCGAGAAGGTCGTGTCCGTCGAGCGTATTCCGGAGGTCGCCAACGGGGATGCCGCGCTCGAGAACGGCAACGGCGGTGCTGCTGTAGAGCCGGGTGACGAGGGTAGCGCGACTGATGCAGGCGAAGCTCCCGGCGGCGAGGAATAGGACTTAGTCCAGGCGGGCATCCGGCGCCATCGAGCGCCGGGTGCCGGCCGCCGGGGCGTTCCGGCTTAGCGCGCTTCCAGTCGCGACCTAATGCTGTCTCACCACAGATCGACGTTCTTGCCTTCGGCGCGGAGCTTCTCGCGATACTCGCCGAGCCAGCGCTGGAAGTTGGGCTCGTGTTTGTAGGCACCGGTCTTTACGTAGACGAAAGTCGCGTGGAAGTGGAACGGCTTCCAGTAGCCCTGCAGCCGCCAAGCCTCGGCGTCGCGGCCGTTCTTGCCGTCTACGGCGGCGACATCGGCCGGGAAGAAGTTGAGCGTG
>Ga0164243_10014098_pt1 | contig 11155 bp, 12 predicted proteins | sample OricompcompostOP_FD_108781 | JGI IMG/M metagenome (GOLD analysis project Ga0164243, IMG submission 108781) | Organic Plus compost microbial communities from Emeryville, California, USA - Original compost - Organic plus compost (OP) | ecosystem: Engineered > Solid waste > Mixed feedstock >... | reverse complement strand
GGGTGCCTGGGCAGGCGCGCTCGGCGAGGGCGGAGCAACGGGTGGCGGTGCCTGCGGTGTCGGCTCCAGGCGTGGTGTCGGCGACGGCGCGACCTCAGGCGGTGCGACCGGCGGCGGCTCCTCGTTCAGCGTTAGCGGCGGCACCCTGATCGGCGACGGGGGCGGCGGCGGAGCGTTCGGCGCCGCCTCCGTCGGCCCGGCGGGGGAGACGACCGTCGGGGTGTTCGTCGGGGTGTTGAGGTATGCCAGCAGCAGTGCGGTGGCCGCGGCGATCTCGGCGACGAACACTGCCGACAACATCAGCCGACGGCGGTCCTCGCGGGCGTCACCCGGCAACCCGGGCTCACCGGCCAACGCGGTGTCGTGGCTGACCAGTTGCACATCTCGCATCGTCTTCTCGCGCAACCACTTCGGCGCCGGAATCATCACCGGGGCGGCACCCAGCAGTGCGGTCGGGCTGACCAGGCGTCGGCGTTCCTCGTCGCACACGCCGCAGGACTTGACATGGCGGGAGATGCGTTTGCGCATCAAGACGGTGAACTCACCGTCCCACGCCGCGAGCAGCTCACGCAACTGCGGGCACGCGCTCGCGTTCCTCTGCACACTCCGCGAAACCAGAAGTGCGCCAAGGGATCGCTCGACGGTCCTGCGCAGCCGCGACACCATCGTGTTGGCGCTGGCGCGGCTGACCCCCAACGCCTCGGCGAGCTCCGGGCCGTCGAGTCCGTGCCGGAACGTCAGATCCAGCACGGCCCGGTCGCGGTCCGACAACCCGCCCGCCGCCTCGGCGACCAGATCGGCGAGGTCGGTGCGCACCGACTGGGCGTCGGGACCCGCGTCGTCGGAGGCGGATTTGGGCAGCTCCTCGGTCGGTGCCTCACGCCGCAACTCGCGCAGCCGGCGCAGCGCCTGGTTGCGGGCGATCGAATACAGCCATGGCCGCAGCCTGTCCGGATCCTTGAGCTGATGCAGGCGGGTCGCGGCGATCAAGAACGTCTCCTGCACACAGTCCGCGGCGGCGTCGAGGTCGCGCAGCATGCCGACGCAGAAGTCGTGCAGACGGTCGGCGTAACGGTCGTAGATGGCCGCGAAGGCCTCCCGATCGCCGGACATGCTGCCGTAAACCAGTTCGGCATCGCCTGTGCGCACGTCGTCGGCGTGCCACTCGGGTACTGCGGTCATGACAGTCCCTTCGCCGTACCTCAGGGTACTGAGCCGTCACTCGGCGTGCGTGCTTTTGCGCACGTCGCGCTGTTGTTCGGCGTGCGCCTCGACGGCGTCGAGAAGGAGGTCCTGGCTTGTTGGGTGAACAGCCGCTGACTGGACCCGATGACCTGCACCACGAGCAGGGCGGCGACCGGGATCGTCCAGACGAGGTTGCTCACGGGTTCGGTCCTTCCGGTACGGGCGGACGGCTGTGGAGGTCCGCCGGGGCGGTGAACTGCGATCCGGGACCCGGGCGCGGGTCGGCGGGATCGCCGCCCGGAAGGGGCCACCGCGGGAACTGCGGCCACTGCGACAGGTCGGGCAACTGCGGCCACACCAGCGGTGGGGCGGGCGCCGGTGGGGCCGGCTCCGGGTTCGGTGCCGCGGGCGGGGGTGGTGCCGGTGACGGTTCGATGGTCGGCGCCGCCACCGGGGGCGTCGTCGGCTGCCGCGGTGCCGGAACCGGGGCGCTGACCACCGGGGCCGGTGCCGCCGGCGTCGACTCGACGTGCACCGGTGGCTGGGCAGGTGGCGCCGGCGTGATCCGGCCGACCTCGACCGGCGCAGGGGCGGCCGGTTTCTGGGAGACGAACCACAGCGCCCCGGCGCCCACCGCCGCCAGCAGTGCGACGACGAACGCGGCGATCGGCAGCGCCGAGCCGCGGTGCGCTGAGGTGTCATCGGTTGGTACCGGCTTCAGCTGCGCGCTCGAACAGGTCAGCTGGACCTCGTTGAGCGTCCGTTCGCGCAGCCATGCCGGCGCCGGGATGAACACCGGTGCCGCACCCAGCAGGGCGGCCGGGCTGGCGAGTCGTCGGCGCTGCGCGTCGCAGACCTCGCACACGTCGATGTGACGCGAAATGCGTTTGCGCATCAAGATATTGAATGTTCCATCCCAGCCGTCGAGGATGGCCGCGAGTTCGTCGCACCCGCCGCCTGCGCGGACCCGTCGTGACACCAGCAGCGCACCGAGCGCGCGTTCGACGTTCTGGCGCAGCCGGTGCACGATCGTGTTCGCGTTCGCCGGGGTGACGCCCAGGATGTCGGCGAGGTCCGGCCCGTTCAGGCCGTGCCGGAACGCCAGCTCGAGCACCGCGCGGTCCCGGTCGGACAGTCCGCAGGCCGCCTCCTCGATCAGATCGGACAGTTCCAGCCGCGCGGCCAGCGCCTCGGGTCCCGGCTCGGCGGACGCCGTGTCGGGCACCTCGTCGGTCGGCACCTCGCGCCGACGGTCGCGGATCCGGCGCAGCGCCTCGTTGCGGGCGATGGCGTAGAGCCACGGCCGCAGCCTGTCCGGGTCGCGCAGCTGGGGCAATTGCGTTGCCGCCGTGCAGAACACGTCCTGGACGCAGTCGGCGGCGCTGTCGCGGTTGGCGAGCATCCCGACGCAGAAGTCGTACAGGCGATTCGAGTAACGGTCGTAGATCATGGCGAACGCTCTCTTGTCACCCGACACAGCGGCACGGGTCAGCTCCGTGTCGCTGTGCCGTCGGATCGGGGAAGTGGCCGGGGCGGTCATGCCGGTTCCTTCAGGAGGTCAGGTCGAACACGGGGTCCGGCAGCGGCAGCGGTTCGGGCTGTTCCTGCGGGCCCGCGCTCAGGTCCAGCCCGGGGTCGACGAACGGGCCGGGTTGCGGATCCACCGGGTCCGGCTGCTCCTGGTCCTGGGGGATCTCGTCGGCGGGGGCCTCGTCGGCCGGGGTCTCGGGTGCCGGGGCCTCGTCGGCCGGTGCGGGCGGGGCCGGCGTCTGCTGGGGCGCCAGTGTGACGGTCGTGGTCCGTGCCGGGCCGGGCGTGACCGTACGGTTCGCTGCCGGGGGAGCCGCGGTCGGCGCCGGGGCGACGGCCGCGGGGACCGGCGCCTCGACGACCGGCGCCTCGACGACCGGCGACACCACAGCCGGCTCGGTCGGGCCGACGTCCACCGCGACGCCAGCGCCACCGCGACGCCAGCGCCGATCCCGGCCGCCAGCGCTGCGGCCAGCACGGCGTGGCGGACCACCGATCGGGCCGGGGCCGGTTCGGCGACGGGTGCGGGCACGGTCTCCGGACCGGTGCGACCCTCGAGCAGGAAGTCCTGGTCAGGGGTGCCGAGCGGGCTGGACGACCAACCGGCGGCGACGGTGCGGGTGTCGGCTTCGTTCTGGAAGGTGGTCATGGCTGCTCTCCGTCTGCGCGGCCACCCCGGACGGGTGGCGGTCACAGGTAGGAGCAGCCGGACAGGGTGGTGCTGACACTTTTTCCGGAACTTTTTCCGGTCAGTCGAGAAGGCCGAGGTCGCGGGCCCTGCGCACCGCGGCGGCACGCGCGAACTCACCGCCCTGCAGCGCCCGGTACGGTCCCGTGGCCCGGTCGGGGTCACCGGGGATATAGCGATTAACGGGTTGATTGCCCGCAAATACTGCGGGCAATCAACCCGTTAAGCCGTAGAGGTTCAGCGCACCTGGGAGCGGCCGCGCTCAATCACCGAGGAGCGGCTGGCGGCGATGTCGTCGCCGGAGGTGCTGCGCATCCACTCCCGCGCCGACGCCGCCTCGATCCACAGCGCGGCGTTGGTCTGGGCCTCGTCGATGCGGTGGTAGGACGCCAGCAGGGCGCGCACCGCCTTCTGGTTGTTGCCGACGATCGACGCCGCGATCTCCCGCGCCCGCGGCAGCAGCTGATCGTGGGCAACCACCTCGGTGACCAGGCCCGCGCGCAGCGCGTCGGCGGCCGACAGGTAGTCGCCGGTCAGGCTCATCTGACGGGCCAGTCCCACCCCGACCTTCTGCGGCAGCCGCACCGACAGCCCCCACGTCGGCAGCAGCCCCACCCGCGCGTGCGTGTCGGCGAACCTGGCGTTCTCCGAGGCGATCAGGATGTCGCAGTACAGCGCCAGCTCCAGGCCACCGGTGACCGCGGCGCCGTTGATCGCGCCGATCACCGGCTTGTCCATCGACGGCCACTTCGGCGAGATGTCGGGCAGCTCGGTGGTGTCGCCGAGCTCCTTGAGATCCAGGCCCGCGCAGAACACCGGGTCGGCACCCGTCACGATCACCACGTCGACGTCATCGTCATCCTGCGCCTCAGCCAGGGCGCCGAAAAAGCGTTTCCGCAGCTCAGCGGAGAGCGCGTTACGTGATTTCGGCCGGTTGAGGGTCAAGGTGCGCACCCGGTCGCGGGTGTCGATCAGCAGGATGTCGTCAGTCACCCGATCAACATATCGTGGGGCTTATGTGCCGAAACATCACGGAGCTGCGAGGGCTGGAACCGGCCGCCACCGACGAAGAGGTCGAAGCCGCCGCCCGGCAGTACATCCGCAAGGTCAGCGGAATCACCCGGCCGACCGGCGCGACCGTCGAGGTGTTCGAGGCCGCGGTCGCCGAGGTCGCCGCCATCACCCGCCGGCTGCTGGCCGAGCTGCCGCCGCGGCGTCAACCGCCCAAGACGGTGCCGCCGCTGCGCCGCCCCGAGGTGCGGGCCCGCATCGCGGCCGCCAACCCGTGACGGCGACGCTGACCTCGCCGGCGCTCAAGGAGTGGAGCGCGGCGATCCACGCGCTGCTCGACGGCCGGCAGACCGTGCTGCTGCGCAAGGGCGGAATCCACGAGAAGCGGTTCACGGTGGCGGCGCCGCGGTTCCTGCTGTTCCCGACCGTCGCGCACAGTCACGCCGAACGTGTCCGCCCCGAACACCGCGACCTGCTCGAGCCGGCGGCCGCCGACAGCAGCGACGACGCCGTGGTGCTCCGTGCCGGCGCCACCGTCGTGGCCGCCGTCGAGGTCAACCGGCCGGAGAACCTGGAACAGATTGCGCCGCTTCATATCTGGACTGACGAGTCGGTGCGGTCCGACCGCCTGGACTTCCGGCCCCGGCACCGACTGACGGTGCTCGTCGTGCAGGCCTGTCCGCTCGCCGATCCGGTGCGGTTGGTGCGCACCCCCGACTACCGGGGATGCACGAGTTGGGTAGACCTGCCGGTCGATCCGCGATGGGCGGACCCCGTGCACGACACCGACACCCTGAACGCGATCACCGCGCGGGTACGCGACTCCGTGGGCTGATCAGGTGTTTGCCGAATCCGCCCGAATTTGAGTTCTATTTGAGAAGGCGGCCGGGCTGCTAACGGCTCCCTAGATTGAATTCTGTACGACAAGAATCGACAGAATAAAGGGAGTTCATCATGACCATCTCCAGTCGCGGCCTCGCCCTGCCGTTCGGTGCCGGCGCCCTGGCCGTCGCGCTCGCGTCGGCCCCGGCCGCCGCTGCGGCCAGCACAGTGACCAGCACAAACACCGACCGGACCAACATCACCCAGCGTCCGGGACACGTGGCGATCGAGGTGCTGCCTCCGGATGTCCGGCCGCCGATGATCTGGGGTCCGTCGTCGAGCCCACTGTTTCTGCTCGGCGACTGACCGCCAGTCACGCAAACCGCGGGCCGTTTTCGGCCCGCGGTTTCGCGCTATGGGATTTGAATTTCCTATGAAATTCTTGCACCGCGCATTGTTATTTGCTCACCCGGCCGGGGGCTGGGGGCCCGCGGGCAGGATCAGCCGCGAGGCGCCGTCCCCCAGATGGACCGTGTGGGTCGCCGGGACCAGCGTGCGGCCCGTGCCCAGCGGCTCCCCGCTGCCGAGGTTGCGCGCGAACCGCGGATGCGAGCCGCCCGCCACCAGCACCCGGATCCTCGACCCGGCGCGCAACCGGTGCGCCACCGGATCCAGCTCGATCCGTACCGTGCCGGAATCCGGTGCGGCGCCGACGTATCCGTCGCTGACATTGCGGGAGCGGCCCTTGGCGTCGACCTCGCTGATCCGCACGAACAGATCGTTGTGCGGGTTGTCGCAGGAGTGCGCCAGCTCCAGCACCGGCGACCCGACCACGTACAGGTCGGTGGGCAGCCGGTCACCGGTGAAGCTCAGCACGTCCGGGCGCTGGGCGAGCTTGTCGTCGCGGGTGTAGCCCGCCTCCGGGGACAGCAACCGTCCGCCGACCGTCGGGGTCGGGTCGGCCGGGTTGTACGTGAACGACGACGGCGCAGCCGTTTCCGGCGGCACCGCGTCCCCGAGCCGGCCACCCGGCTGCAGATAACGGACCACCTCCGGCATCGCGGGCGGCCACTCGTCGAGCTCCAGCCAGCCGCGGCCGTTGACGAACACCCGCACCGGTTTGCGCCGTCGGCTGGGCCCCCCGCCGAGGTGGGTGCCGAGCCAGTCCAGCGTCTCGCGGATCACCGTCGGCGCGGCCTTCGTCATCAGGTGCATGTGCGTCCACGGCCCGATCGTGAGCCCGACCTCGACCCCGCGCTCGTGCAGCCGCCGGTACTGGGCGACCGTCTGCTCGAGGAACAGGTCCTGCCAGCCGCCGACCAGCAGCACCGGGATCTCGGTGACCTCCAGCGCGCGGCTCAGGTTGATGGCCGCCCAGAACGGGTCGTCGGGGTCGGGGTGTTCCAGCCAGGACTCCCACCACGGCGCGGCGTCGCCCAGCAGCGCGCGGCCCGCCGCCCCGGCGGGCACCTGGCTGACCGCCTTGGCCAGCTGTCGGCGCGACCGGACCTGGCGCAGAAGGGCCCGTAGCCGGTTGGGGTCCTCCTGGTTGGCCACCAGATGGCTCCAGCCCAGGAAGTCGCTGAGTGCGAAAGTGCCGGTGCCCCAGCGCGGTCCGCTGATGTCGTGCGGACCGACGGTGATCACCGCGGCTGCCATCTCCGGGGGCGGGTCGGTCAGCAGCGCCCACTGGGTGAACCCCAGATACGACAGCCCGACCGTGGCGAACGACCCGGTGAACCAGTCCTGGGTGCGCAGCCAGGCCACGGTGTCGTGACCGTCGGCGATCTCGTTGACCATCGGCTCGAACTCACCGCCGGAGCCGAACGTGCCGCGCACGCTCTGCAGCACCACGTGGTAGCCGCGGGCGGCGTAGACGGCGCCGAACACCGCGGCGAACGGGAACCTGCGGCCGTACGGGCAGCGCACCAGCAGCGTGCCCGCCGGCTCCGGGGTGCTCGGCGCGTAGTGGTCGGCGCGCAGTTCGACACCGTCGCGCATCGGCACCAGGACCCGGCGCACCGTGTAGTCCGACGTATAGGCGGGCAGGCGCAGCAGCCGCGACGCGGCGCGCCCGACGAACCGGCGGGCCGGCGACGGGGCCGCCGGCGGGGTGGCAACGGAGGATGCGGTCACGTGACGAGGCTACGCAGCCGTCAACCGGACCTGTCTCAGAAGATCTGAAGATTGATCAGAAGATGTAGTGCGGGATCAGCTCGTGGGCCCGCTGCAGGTTGGTCTGCATGCAGTCGGGATCGGGATCGGAGTAGATGGGGGAGTAGAACAGCGACTGCTGCAGCACCCCGTAGCTGGTGTCGAACGCGATCATGCAGGTGATCCACCAGCGGTTGTTCCAGTCGGTGGGCTTCATGATCCACCACTGGGCGGCGCGGTGGCCGTCGATGTCGAGTTCGACCGCGTCGGGCGGTAGCGTCTGCTCGTAGGTGCGCCACACGATCGCCTCGACCGCCATCTGGTAGTTGCCCGCGTCGTACTTGCAGCGCAACTGGTCCTCGGGCACCGGCGGGGTGAACGCCAGCCCGATGGACTGGATGAAGTCCAGCGGGATGTCCCGGCACGGATTGAACGGCGCCGGGTCGGTGGTCTCGATGACCGGCCACTTGATCGACGTCGTGACATTGGTCATCGGGATGTCGCTGGCGTCGACACGCACGGTGCCCGCCGGATCGGACTGCCACACCACGACCACCGCGGTGACTAGCGCACAGAGCACCGAGACCAAGCGAAGCCTGGCGACCATCACACCCCTTTGTTCGTCGGTCCGACCCTGCGGGGAGTGTAGCGGTCCGACGGATCAGGACGAAGCCCAAACGAGAACCTGTTCTAGTTGCCGGGCGAGCGGTCGGCACCGGGTTCAGTAGGCTGGTCGGTTGTGACACGCGACGGCCGACGCCCCACCCTGTGGGCGATCAGCGATCTGCACACGGGTCACACCGGCAACAAGCCGGTGACCGAATCGCTGTATCCCGCCACCCCCGACGACTGGCTCATCGTCGCCGGGGACGTCGCCGAACGCACCGACGAGATCCGCTGGGCGCTTGATCTGCTGCGCAAGCGGTTCGCCGAGGTCATCTGGATCCCCGGCAACCACGAGCTGTGGACCACCAACCGCGATCCGATGCAGATCTTCGGCAAGGCCCGCTACGACTACCTCGTCAACATGTGCGACGAGATGGGCATCATCACCCCCGAGCACCCGTATCCGGTGTGGACGGAGGAGGGCGGCCCGGCCACCATCGTCCCGATGTTTTTGCTGTACGACTACACGTTCCTGCCCGCGGGGACCTCGACCAAGGCCGAGGGGCTGGCGCTGGCGCGGGAGCGCAACGTCGTGGGCACCGACGAGTTCCTGTTGTCCGCCGAGCCGTACGCCACCCGCGACGCGTGGTGCCGCGAGCGGGTGGCCTACACCCGCAAGCGGCTCGAGGACCTCGACTGGATGACGCCGACGGTGCTGGTTAACCACTTCCCGCTGGTGCGCGAACCGTGCGACGCGATGTTCTACCCCGAGTTCTCGCTGTGGTGCGGCACCACCGCGACGGCGGACTGGCACACCCGCTACAACGCGATCTGCTCGGTCTACGGGCACCTGCATATCCCGCGCACCACCTGGTACGACGGGGTGCGCTTCGAAGAGGTGTCGGTGGGCTATCCGCGAGAGTGGCGGCGCCGCAAGCCGTATCGGTGGCTGCGGCAGATCCTGCCGGACCCGCAGTACCCGCCCGGCTACCTCAACGAGTTCGGCGGGCACTTCGAGATCACCCAGGAGATGCGGGAGAACGCGGCCAAGATGCAGCAGCGGATCCGGGAGCGCCGCGGATGACCGTGAGCGCCTCACTGCTGTCCGGTGTGCTGCCCGCGACCGCCCAGGGCCTCGCGGCGGCCGAGGCCTACAGCGACCCACCGCAACTCGCGCCGCTGCCCGAGGAGGAGCCGCTGGTCGCGCGGTCGGTGGCCAAGCGCCGCAACGAGTTCGTCACCGTCCGGTACTGCGCGCGGCAGGCGCTCGGTGCGCTCGGCGTGGAACCGGTGCCGATCCTCAAGGGGGAGAAGGGCGAACCGCGCTGGCCCGACGGCATCGTCGGCAGCCTCACCCACTGCGAGGGCTACCGCGGCGCGGTCGTCGGCCGCGCCACCGAGGTCCGCTCGGTCGGTATCGACGCCGAACCGCACGGCGTGCTGCCCAACGGGGTGCTCGACGCGATCAGCCTGCCCGTCGAGCGCGCCGAGCTCCGGCAGCTGCCCGACGGCCTGCACTGGGACCGAATCCTGTTCTGCGCCAAGGAGGCCACCTATAAGGCGTGGTTCCCGCTGACGCGCCGCTGGCTCGGCTTCGAGGACGCCCACATCGTGTTCGACGTCGACGACTCCGGGACCACCGGACGGTTCGAGTCCAGGATCCTCGTCGACCCGTCGGCGCTGCACGGCCCGCCGCTGGAGCGGCTCACCGGCCGGTGGTCGGTGCGCGACGGGCTGGCGCTGACCGCGATCGTGCTATGACCGAGCCGGGCCTGGTCGTCGTCGACAAACCGGCGGGCATGACGAGTCACGACGTCGTCGGCCGCTGCCGGCGGTTCTTCGGCACCCGCAAGGTGGGCCACGCCGGAACGCTGGACCCGATGGCCACCGGCGTGCTCGTCGTCGGCGTCGAACGCGCCACCAAGATCCTCGGGCTGCTCACCGCGACCGACAAGAGCTACACCGCCACCATCCGGCTCGGCCAGACCACCAGCACCGAGGACGCCGAGGGCGAGATCCTGCAGACCACCCCGGCCGACGGCGTCACCGACGACCAGATCGAGGCCGCCGTCGCGGCCCTGCGCGGCGAGATCGACCAGATCCCGTCGGCGGTCAGCGCGATCAAGGTCGACGGGCAGCGCGCCTACAAGCTGGCCCGCGAAGGCCAGACCGTGGAGCTCAAACCCCGCCGCATCCGTGTCGACCGGTTCGACGTGCGCGCGATCCGCCGGTGCGACGGGCTGATCGACGTCGACGTCGAGGTGGACTGCTCCAGCGGCACCTACGTCCGGGCGCTGGCCCGCGACGTCGGCGCCGCCCTGGGCGTCGGGGGCCACCTGACCGCGCTGCGCCGCACCCGGGTGGGACGGTTCGGGCTCGACGAGGCCCGCACCCTCGAGGAGCTCGCCGAGGCGCCGCGGCTGTCCTACAGCCTCGACGAGGCGTGCCTGCAGGCGTTCCCGCGCCGCGACCTCACCGACGCCGAGGTCGAACACACCCGCCACGGCAGGCCGCTGACCCCGGCGGGCATCGAGGGTGTCTACGCCGCGACCGCGCCCGACGGCCGGGTCATCGCGCTGTTGGAGGACGGGCCGAAACGCACCAGGTCCGTGGTGGTGCTGCGCCCGGCCACCCTGTAGGTGCTGCGGGCCTTCAGCCGGCGACGACCCAGATCGCCTCGGCCGCAGGGCTTCCCAGATCCACCGTGGTGGCCGGATCGTCGTCGTCGGCGTCGGCGGGTTTGACCGCCACCGAGATCATGCCCGCGAAGTCACGCCGGGCCAGCACCTCCAGCCGGGAGTCCAGGCTGATCCCCACGCTGTCGAAGTAGCGCAGCATCTCGGGGTCGGCGTCGGAGATCCGCGCGATGGTGCCGGTGTCGCCGTCGTTGCACACCGACAGTTGCCGCGCGTCGGGGGTGGGGACGCGACCGTCGCGGGCCGGGATCGGGTCGCCGTGCGGGTCGCGGGTCGGATAGCCCAGCTTGGCGTCGATGCGGTCGAGCATCCGGTCCGATACCGCGTGCTCGAGCACCTCGGCCTCGTCGTGCACCTCGTCCCAGCTGTAGCCCAGCTCGCGGACCAGGAACGTCTCCATCAGCCGGTGCCGGCGCACCATCGCCAGCGCCGCGCGCCGGCCCTCCTCGGTGAGGGTGACCGC
>Ga0164243_10014097_pt1 | contig 11155 bp, 8 predicted proteins | sample OricompcompostOP_FD_108781 | JGI IMG/M metagenome (GOLD analysis project Ga0164243, IMG submission 108781) | Organic Plus compost microbial communities from Emeryville, California, USA - Original compost - Organic plus compost (OP) | ecosystem: Engineered > Solid waste > Mixed feedstock >... | reverse complement strand
GGGAGATCGAGCCCGCACGCTGGCTCGGCGTCCACGGACTGTACGCCGCCTACCGGGCAGCGGACCGCAGCGAACGCGACGGAAACCGCACATCGACCTCACCACTCGCCAAGGCGGCCGACGTGCTGTCGGGGCGCTGAGCCGGGGGCGGCGGTCACCGTGCCCGGCCGGCTGCGTCGGCCGGTCCGTGCCCGGGCGGGTGCGGCGGCAGATAGGCCGTGAGCCCGGTGCCGGGCAGCCGCCGTCCCGTCCAGTCGCGCGGAACGTACCCGGGCCGGTGCGTGCGGGCCAGTGCGGCCAGGGGCGCATGGGCCGCGCGGTGCCGCAGCGCCGCGGCCGACGTGTTGCGGTTGTTCCCGGCGACGTTGGCGGAGGAGCAGCCCGCGTAGTAGGCGATCGGCGGCGCGTGCTCGCCGCTCACCAGGCACGGCGGGCGCACCCCGAGCCGGTGCAGCCCGTCCGCGGCCGCGCGGTAACCGCCGCCGGTGGACCGCGAGTCGACGAGGTTGGTGTGCAGATCGGCGAACTGCGTGCCCACGTGCGCAGCGAACAGCGCGAGCAACGCGGCGACCGCCCCCGCCCGTGCCGCGCCGGGCCGCAGCGCACGGACCGCGTGCACCGCCAGCGCGCCGACCGGCAGCGACAGCAGCGCGTACGCGGGCAGCAGGAAGCGCGGCGCGAAGTAGTCGAGCAGCAGCAGATACGGCGTACTCAGGGCGGCGGCGCAGGCCACCGGCAGCAGCGTGCCCGCGGGCCGCCGGGCGCGTACCGCCACCGCGCACGCCGCCGCGGCCAGCACCGGAAGCGCCAGCCACCACACGGTGTGCGCGGGCTGCGCGTGCTGGGTCATCCGCGCCGTGCACGGGCGGCACAGCAGCGGTCCGCCGAGGCCACGCCACGCGGTGCCGGCGTTCCAGTGCGGGCGCATTCCGCCCTCGGTGCCGCTGGAGAGCCGCAGCCGCTCCCGTACGCCGCCGAAGCGGACGTACGCCTCCGCGATCCACTGCGCCGCGCCGGCCGCCAGCCCGGCGAGCACCGCGAGCACCGGACCGGTCCGCCGCCCGTCCCGAAGCAGCAGCGGCGCGGCGAGCAGCGGCAGCGCCAGCCAGATCCCGTCGGAGAACCGGAACAGGGTCGCGGCCGCGACGCAGCACGCCAGCAGCACCAACGCGCGGCGCGGCGCCGCCGGTTGAGCGGCGCGCAGGCACCAGCCGGCGGCAGCCACCGCGGCCAGCGCCGTCCAGAGGTTCGGCATGACCTGCGGCCCGTAGAACACCGTGACCCACAGGCTGCTGAAGACCGCGGCGCCCAGCGCGGTCGCGGCCCGCCCGAGCAGCGGCCGCCAGACCCGGAACGCGGCGTACAGCGCGAGGGCCGCGGCCGCCGCGAGTACGAGCCGCAGCGCGGTGGCCGAGCCGGTGACCGCGAGCACGGGCGCGACGAGATAGCTGATGCCGCGGGAGCGCGGGGCGCTGAAGAACGCGGCGGGCGTACGCGGGTCGGCCTGGGAGAGGTAGACCGTCTCGTCCCAGCCGAGGCCCGGATGCCCGGCGAGGACGAGCAGCAGCTGCGCGACGGCGTACGCGGCTGCGGCCAGCGCGAGCCAGGGCACGCGGCGGCGCGCCGGTTCCGACTGCCGCTGCTGCGGCGGCGGTTGGAGCCTCCGCGGCCCGGCGGCGGGCCGGGACGTCGTGGAAGCGGTGGCGGTGGCGGTGGCGGCCATGTCCCCCCCTTCGGTCGGCTACGTCGCTCGGCGGCTTCCTTCGGCTACGTCGCTCGGCGGCTTCGGGCGGCGTACGTGCCTGCGCGCGAGTGCTGCCGGCGTACGTGCGTCAGGTCGTCCGGCGTACAACGACGGGACGGCCGTCGGCGGTACGGCCGCCGGCCGGGGTCTGCGCCGGTGCGCACGCGCCACGGGTGCGGCGCAGAAGCGGCAACAGGCCGGTGCGGGCGGCCACTTGGTGCAGCCCGGACCGGAGCGAGTGGCGGGCCTGCTCGCGGTGGCGCTGCGGCGCGCTGCCGGCCAGCCGCGTCAGCAGCCGCTCGTAGCGGTAGGCGACGAGCGCCGGGTCGAAGCGGGCCGCGCTGTGCACCGCGGCGGCGGCCATGCGGTGCCGCAGCGGCTCGTCCTCGATCAGTTCGCACAGCGCCGCGGCCAGCGCCGCGCTGTCGCCGACCGGCACCAGGCGGCCGTCCGACCCGTCCTGGATGATCTCTCCGGGGCCGTGCGGGCAGTCGGTCGCCACCGCGGGTACGCCGCAGCGCATCGCCTCCGCGATGATCATGCCGAAGGACTCGGCGTCCGAGGACAGCGCCAGAATCGACGCCTTCGCCAGCTCCGGCTCGATGGGTGTGCGGGCGCCCATCAGCGTCACGTTCGCGGACAGTTCGCGGTCGGCGATGAGCCGCTGCAGCCGCTCGCGTTCGGCGCCGCCGCCGTACAACCGCAGCCGCCAGTCCGGGTGTTCGGCCGCGACTGTCGCGAACGCCTCGATCAGCAGGTCGAACCGCTTGCCCTTCGCCAGCCGCCCGGCCGCGGCCACCACCTTCGCGGTGCCGTCGGACGGCGCGGGCACGAGCGCGGGCAGCGGGTCCGGAACGCTGTTGGGTACGGCCAGCACCTCGACGCCGGGCAGCGCCATCCGCCGCCGGTAGTCGTCCGCGTCCGCCTCCGTGGTGGTCACCAGGGCGTCCAAGTGCCGGTAGTGCGGGGCCAGTTCGGCGCGCAGCCGGCCGCTGTGCACGCTCAGGCTGAGGTGCTCCTGGCCGATGCGCAGGGCACGCCGCGGAGCGAACCGGGCCAGGTACACGTTCAGGCCGGGGCGGGTGCCGAACAGCACGTCCGCGTCCGAGCCCTTCAGATACGCCTCGGCCCGCTGCTCGATCAGCCGGTTGTACTGCCCGTAGCGCTTCTCGTGGGCGGGGAAGACGCGGGCCGGCTCGGCGAAGGCGGCGTGCGCCACGTCCGGGCCCGCCTCCCTGGTGTCCACGAGCGGGACCAGCCGCACCCGCGGGTCCAGGGCCAGCCGGGTCTGCGACCGGTGCCGCATCATCGAGGCGATCTCCACCTCGTGCCCGCGGTCGGCGAGCCCGGCGGCGAGGTTGAAGGTGGTTCGGACGGTGCCGCCGATGCCGTAGGCGTTGTGCAGCAGAAAAGCGATCTTCATCGGGACTCCGGATTCTCGTGAGCGGTGCTTACCGGCGCGTGCGGGCCGGGAGGGGACGGGCCGGCGTACGGAGGGCCGGTGTACGGAGAGCCGGCGCCGTCGCGTACGGGGCGGCCGGCGGACGCGGGTCGGCAGCCGGCCAGGAGACGGCCGCCCGCGGGCCGGATAGACCAGGACCTCGGTGGCGGCGAACCGCAGCGAGCAGGTCACGGCGAGCGCCAGCGCGGTCGCCGGCAGCACGGCCAGCCCCAACTCGCCCACCAGCAGCGCGATCAGCGGGATACGCAGCGCCAGGTCGGCGTTGGCGAGCAGCGCGAAGCGGACGGTGCGGTCGGCCCAGTGCCGGTGGCTGCGGCGCCCGCGGAAGAGCACCGCCTCCACCAGGACGAAGTTCCAGGCGACGCCGGACTGGTTCGCCAGCACCTCCGCCGGCAGGTAGTGCAGCCCGGCGGCGACCAGCAGCCGCAGCACGGCCAGGTTCGGCACGAAGCCGGACAGGCCGATCAGTGCGAACGCCGCCATGCGCGCCGCGGGCGGGGCCGTCCGCAGACCGCCCGCGCGCCACCGCGGCCGCGGCCCCTCGCGCGGTGCGGCCACCACCCGGCGCGGGACGGCGAAAGGACGCGGTCCGTACGAGCCGGCACGCGGCCGGTGCACGCCGGGCCCCGGCCCGTACGAACCGGGCGGCGGCCCGTGCAGGGGCCCGACGCCGCCGGCCGCGGCCGTACCGTCCTCCCGGAATGGCATCCGCGCTTCTCCTCACGTCGTCCCGTCCTTCGGGGGCGTTCCGCAACGCTGGGTGCGCGGGGTAAGCCGACGCCGTGGCGAGGGTGAGCGCGCGGTAAGAAAGCGGATGAGAGCTCGGTAAGAACCGGCCGCTGCGAGCGCTCGCGGGCGCCGGGAAAGCCGCGGGCGGCGGCACACTTGCCGGGTGACGAAGACCGTGCTGCTCGCCGAGGACGACCGCGCCATCCGCCAGGGCCTGGAACGCGCCCTGACTTTGGAGGGCTACGAGGTCACGGCCGTACCGGACGGGGTGCAGGCGCTCGCCGCCGTACGCCGGAGGCAGCCGGACGTGCTGGTGCTGGACGTGATGATGCCCGGCATCGACGGGCTCCAGGTCTGCCGCGTGCTGCGCGAGTCCGGCGACCGCACCCCGATCCTGATGCTCACCGCCCGCGTGGAGACCAGTGACCGGATCGCCGGGCTGGACGCGGGAGCGGACGACTACGTACCCAAACCGTTCGAGGTCGAGGAGCTGTTCGCCAGGCTGCGCGCCCTGCTGCGCCGGGCCGCCGCCGACGGCGGCGACGCGGACGCCCGCGCCGACGCCGAGCCACGGGCCGAAGCGGACGCCCATATCGTCGAGGCCGCCGGCATCCGCCTGGACGTGCTCGCCCACCGCGTCTGGCGCGGAACGGAGGAACTGGAGCTGACCCGCACCGAGTTCAGCCTGCTGGAACTGCTCGTGCGCAACGCCGGTCTGGTGCTGGAGCACGGCACGATCTACGACCGGATCTGGGGCTACGACTTCGGGCCCGGCTCGAAGAACCTCGCCGTCTACATCGGCTACCTCCGGCGGAAGATCGACCGGCCCGGGCGGCCGACCCTCATCCAGTCCATACGCGGCGTCGGCTACACGCTCCGGGAGGCACGACCATGACCGCAGCCGGATCGCGCCGCGCACGGCCGCGGCCGCGGCGCAGCCTGCGCACCGTCTTCGCGCTCACCTTCGCCGCCGTCACCGCGCTGGTGACCGTGCTCGTCGGCTTCCTCGGCTACAACGCCGCCTCCCGGCTGGTGCGCGTCGACCAGGACCACATCCTGCACGGCGTCGTGTCCGACCTGCGCCACCAGGTACGGCAGCAGCACCTGTCGCCGCGCGACTACTTCAGCTCCGACCCGGACCACGACGGCCCGCGCGACGACCTGACCCGGCGGATGCGCACCAACGTCCAGGTGCTCGGCCGCGGCGGAGCGATCGAGGACCGCGGCAGCCCGTCCCTGCCCGTACTGCACGCCGACCGCAGCGCCGCCGCGTACCCCGAAGCCGGCCACGTGGTGCGGTACAAGACCACGATCCGCGGCGACGACTACCGCGTGGCGACCGTCGCGCTCGGCGGCGGCCGCGGCGCGGTCCAGGTCGCCCAGCAGTTCAGCGACACCGAGGACCTGCTCGACAACCTCCAGCAGCGCACCATGCTGCTGACCACCGCGGTCATCGGCGGCGCCGGGCTCGTCGGCTGGTGGCTCGCCAGGCGCATCACGCGCCGGCTGGTACGGCTCACCGGCGTCGCCGAGGACGTCGCCGCCAGCCGCCGGCTCGACGTGGACGTGCCCGCCGCCGGCAAGGACGAAGTCGGCCGCCTCGGCCGGGCCTTCGACGACATGCTCGGCCGGCTCGCCGACTCCGAGGAGCTACAGCGCCGCCTCGTCCAGGACGCCGGGCACGAGCTGCGCACCCCGCTCACGTCGCTGCGCATGAACGCCGCGCTGCTCGACCGCTTCGACGCGCTGCCGGAGCGGGCCAGGGCCGAACTCATCGCCGACATGCAGCACGAGACGCGCGAACTGACCGATCTCTTCAACGAGTTGATCGAGCTGGCGGCCGGCCAGCCCGACGCCGAGGAGCCGGTCGCGGTGCCGCTGGCCGAGACCGTCGAGAAGGCCGCCGACCTCGCCCGCCGCCGCACCGGCCGCGACATCGTCGTACACGCCGACGACACCGTGGTGCAGGGCCGGCCCGCCGCGCTCCAGCGGGCGATCTCCAACCTGCTGGAGAACGCCGCCAAGTTCGACCAGGGCGGCGACGGGCCCATCGAGGTCGTGGTGGACGGGCCGAGCGTGGAGGTGCGCGACCGCGGCCCCGGCCTCGCGGAGACGGACCTGCCGCGCATCTTCGACCGCTTCTACCGCTCCGACGCGGCGCGCAGCCTGCCCGGCTCCGGGCTCGGGCTGGCCATCGTGCAGGCCGTCGCCACCGCACACGGCGGCAGCGCGCACGCCCGCAACCGCTCCGGCGGCGGCGCCGTCATCGGCTTCTCCGTGGGCACGCCGGCAACCGAGCCGGACGAGGCGCGGGCGCCCGCGGTGTAGTACCCCACCCCGCGCCGCCCGCCCCGCCGTGCCCGGGGGAGGATGGAGGCCGTTCGCGCTCGCCCTCCGCCCGCCGACAGGAGTCCCCGTGTCCGTACGCCGCGTCGTCCCCGACATCCGCTCGCAGGCCATGGCGGAGAGCCGCGACTTCTACGGCCTGCTCGGCCTGGAGGAGGCCATGAACCTGGGCTGGGTCATGACCCTCGCCTCCCCCACCAACCCCACCGCGCAGGTCATCCTCATGAACCGCGACGAGACCGCGCCCGTCGAACCCGACCTGAGCATCGAGGTGGACGACGTGGACGCGGTGTACGCGGCCGTCGTCGCGAGCGGAGCGGAGATCGTGCACCCCTTGCAGGACGAGGAGTGGGGCGTACGCCGGTTCTTCGCCGTCGATCCGAACGGCCGCGTGGTCAACGTGCTCGGGCACCGCTGAGCCGCCGCGCGGCCGGAGCGCGCGGCCGGTCCGAACCGGCCGCCGGGCTGCGGCGGTTGGCCGCCGGCCGGCTTCGCACGGCTACCCCTGGTTGAGGCGGTTGAGCAGCTCCAGCGCTCCCGTCATGTGGTCGTTGACGGCCTTGATCACGGCGGTGGAGTCGCCGGACTCGATGGCGTGCACGATGTCGAGGTGCTCGTCGACGGCTTCCTGCGGCATCGCGTAGTTGCCTTCCAGGCGCGCGATGCACATCCGGGTCTCGACGAGCAGCGTCTCCGTCACGCGGTGCAGCCGGCGGCTGTTCAGCACGCCCACGAACACCTCGTGGAACCGCATGTCGGCGTTGGTGAGCGCGACGGGGTCGTCGTCGCGGACGGCGCGGGTCATCTTGCCGTGTTCCGCGCGCAGTTCGTCGAGTACGGCGTCCCGGTCGGGCGCGTTCACCAGGTGCAGCGCGGCCGAGGTCTCGATCGCACTGCGGGCGTTGTAGATGTCGACCAGGTCGTCCGGAGAGATCGTGGTGACGAAGACGCCGCGGTGCGGGATGGCCGTCAACAGGCCTTCCTGGACGAGGCGTTGGAGCGCTTCGCGGACGGTCGGCCGCGAGACGCCGAAGCTCGCCACCAGGTCCGGCTCCACCAGCTGGTCGCCTTCGGCGATCTCGCCGCGGGCGATGGCCGCCCTGAGCTGCTGTGCGACCGCGTCGGGCCGGGACGCGGTGCTGACTCGGTCGACGTTCAAGGTCGCCCGCGCTCTTGCCATCGGGTCCTCCACCCCTGCACTCCAGGCTGCCCTGACCAGGCAACACGACGGCCCACCCTAACAGAGACGTCAGATCGTTTGACGATCTGACGTTCCCCTCAGTACGGTCTGCTCCTCAAGAGCGCGCCGCCCGGCCGGGCAGCCGCCTCACCAGCGAGAAGCCGAGAAGCCGAGGAGCGGAGTGCCGATGCGCAGCCAAGACCAATTCCACGGAATCCAGCGCTCGTTGCAGCGCGCCTGGATCAAGGGCGCGGGATTCACCGACGAGGAACTCGCCCAGCCGGTCGTGCTGATCGCGAACACATACCAGGACTTCTCCCCCGAGAACGCGCACCTGCGGACGCTGGCCGACGCGGTCAAGGCCGGAGTCCGGATGAACGGCGCGACGCCGATCGAGATGAACACCTTCCACGTCACCGACAGCGAGGCGTTCGCCGCCCGCAGCATGCGCTACGTCCTGCCCAGCCGCGATCTCGTCGCCGACTCGGTCGAGTTGATGGCCGAGGGGCACGGCGTGGACGGGCTGGTCCTGCTCACCGGCGGAGACAAGCCCACGCCCGGCATGGTCATGGCCGCGGCCCGGCTGAACATCCCGGCGATCATGCTGTACTGCGGCCCGACCCGGTACGGGCTGCACGAGGGCAGAAAGCTGTTCCTGGAGACCGTCTACGACGGAGTGGGCGAGGCCGTACGCGGCGCCATCTCCGAAGAGACGCTGAAGAGTTGGGAGGACGCGCTCTTCCCGGGCAACGGCGCGGGCGACACCATGACCTCCGGCAACACCGCCGGGATCTACACCGAGGCGCTGGGCCTCGCGCTGCCGGGCACGGGCACGCTCGAAGGCGGCGGCAACGCGCAGATCCGGGCGGCCAAGCACACCGGGATGCGCATAGCCGAGCTGATCCGGGACAACGTGCTGCCGTCCGACCTCCTCACCCGCGACGCGTTCGAGAACGCGCTGCGCGTGGCCCTCGCGGTCTCCGGCTCGACGAACCTCGTACTCCACTTCATCGCCATGGCCCAAGAGGCCGGCGTGGAGCTGGACTTCGACACCATCGACCGCATCGGACGCGACACCCCGACCCTGGCCAAGATCGCTCCCTCCGGCCCGTGGGGAGTCTCCGAACTCGGGCACGCCGGCGGAGTCCCCGCCGTACTCAAGGAGTTGGGCCCGCTCATCCACCGCGACGCGCGCACCGTCGGCGGCGCGACCGTCGGGCAGATCGCGGACGCGGCCGTCAACCGCAACCCCGAACTGCTCAAGTCGCCCTCCACCGCGCACTCTCCGGAAGGGGCGATCTACGTGCTGCGCGGCACGCTCGCCCCGGAGGGCGCCATCGTGAAGGCGTCCGGAGTGGCCTCGTCGATGCGCCGATTCCAGGGCACGGCACGGGTCTTCGAGAACGAGGAGGACGCCATCCGCGCCATCCTCGCCGGGGACATCGCCGAAGGCACCGCGATCGTCATCCGCAACGAGGGACCGCGCGGCGGCCCCGGCATGCGGGAAATGCTCGGCGCCACCTCGGCGCTGGTCGGCATGGGGCTGTCCGAGTCCGTCGCGCTGATCACCGACGGGCGCTTCTCCGGCGCCTCACACGGTCCGGCGATCGGCTACGTCGGGCCCGAGGCGAAGACCGGCGGGCCCATCGCGCTGGTCGAGGACGGCGACCCGATCACCGTCGATCTGGAGTCGCGCCGGCTCGACCTCGACGTGGACGAACCCGTGCTGGCCGAGCGCCGCCGCGCCTACGTGCCGCCCGAGCCCACCGTCACGCGCGGATACCTGCGCCACTACGCCGAACACGTCGCCCCGGCCAACCAGGGCGCCGTCATGCCGCGTTGAGCACTGCCCCCGATCCCTGCCCGCACCGGCCGCGGGCGCACCCGCGCCCGCGCCCGCAGAGCCCGTACGCTCATCCCGTCCGGTCCGCCCGAGTCTCCGGCGCCGGCGGGTTGAGCGCCCCGCAGTTCCCGCCTCCACCTCGTCAGCGCAACGACGCCGAGCACTAGGAGCAGGCCCTCATGTCCCACGCCCCCGCCACGCGGCATGCGGAGGAGATCCGGAAGAGCACCACCCGGAAAACCGTACGCAGAATCGTCCCGTTCGTACTCGGCGCCTATCTGGTGTGCTATCTCGACCGGGTCAACATCAGCTTCGCGTCCTTGAAAATGAACGCCTCGGTCGGACTGTCCGACGCCTCGTACGGCCTCGGCGCCGCCGTCTTCTTCGTCGCCTACTTCATCTGCGAAGTCCCCAGCAATCTCGCGCTGACGAAGTTCGGGCCGCGCGTGTGGATCGCCCGCATCATGGTCACCTGGGGAATCCTCGCCGGCTGTATGGCCCTCGTGCAGGGGCCCGTCAGTTTCTACGTGCTGCGTTTTCTGCTCGGCGCCGCCGAAGCCGGCTTCTTCCCGGCGATGATCCTGTACCTCACGTACTGGTTCCCGCGCGAGAAGCGGGCACAGGTGACCGCGATCTTCTTCATGGCGGTGCCGCTCTCCGGGCTGATCGGCGCCCCGCTGTCCACTTGGCTGATGACCGCCGGGCACGGACTCGCCGGACTCCAGGGCTGGCAGGCGATGTTCGTCATCGAGGCGGTGCCCTCCGTGCTCGGCGGCATCGCCGCGCTGTTCTACCTCGTGGACCGGCCGGCCAAGGCGCATTTCCTGACCGAGCCCGAAAAAGCCTGGCTGACCGGCGAGTTGGAGGCCGAGGCCGCCGAAGTCACGGCGGCCAACCGGCACGGGCGGCATTCGATCGTACGCACCCTCGTCCGCCCCGCGGTGCTGTGCATGGCGCTGATCTACCTCGGGCTGGAATTCGGCGAGTACGCGCTCACCTTCTTCATGCCGCAGATGGTGGACTCGCTCAACCGCGAACTCGGAACCCATCTCTCCCTGATCCAGGTCGGGTTGGTCACCGCCATTCCCAGCCTGATCGGAGTGCTGTGCATGGTCTGGTGGGGGCGCCGCTCGGACCGCAAGCGGGAACGCACCTGGCACGTGGTCGTACCGACCGTGGTCGGCGCCGTCGCCATTTTCCTGGCGCCGTCCTTCTCGGGATTCGCGGTCAGTATCGTGCTGCTGTCGATCACTTCGGCGGCCATCTACTCCAGCATCCCCGTGTTCTGGCAGCTGCCCTCGAAATACCTCGTCGGCACGGCGGCCGCCGTGGGAATCGCGGTCATCAACTCCGTCGGAAACCTCTCGGGCATCATCGGCCCGTCGCTGACCGGCCTGCTCAAGTCCAGCACCGGCAGCTACGCCGCCGGATACGTCGCCCTCGGGTGCTTTCTGCTGCTCGCGGCGGCCGGCTCGTGGCTGCTCGCCCGCGTGACGCGGGTGCCCGAAGGGCCGGCCGGCGAACGGACCGGCGCCGCCTCGCACGACGCGGGGGCGCCACCGGCCGGCACGGCGCTGCGCAACTCCCGGGCGTGAGCCGGCCGTTACGACCCCGGAAAACGCCGTACGGACCGCGCTTCGATCGCGCGGTCCGTACGGTCTGCGGACGACTGCCGCGGAACCACCGCAAGACCACTGCGTAACCGCCGCGGAACTGCTGGGCGTTCGGCAGAGCTACGCGTGACGCAGCGAGCGCCAGGCCCGTTCCGGGAAGGCGGTCGTCGTGTCGCCGAGGCTGAGCGCCCGGAACGTCGCGGTCGCCGCCTCCTCCAGATTCGTGGCGCGGCGGAAG